>OHPI01000826.1_pt1 | contig 19492 bp, 14 predicted proteins | sample 1577651 | NCBI WGS metagenome assembly OHPI01 (sample SAMEA3879578, study PRJEB24766) | human gut metagenome | biome: human-associated habitat; feature: feces | place: USA | collected 1985/1987
CGTCGTGGGTGCGGTCATCCTGAGCTTGCTCAAGAAGACCCGCACCGAAGAATGATCAGGCTATTCGCTCCCTTTTCAAGTATAAACAGCCAAAGGCCCCCATCCGGCAGATACCGGATGGGGGCCTTTGGCGTGTAAGATACAGTTAAAAAGGCTCTCCCAAGGGGAGAGCCTTGGCAGAGCCATGAAAACCTGTATAAAACACAAAAACCCGCCTGGCAGCGGGTTTTTGTGTATAGAGGGGTGGGAAAGTATATAAAGTGGTGAATCGCGTGATCAGTCGGCAGCATATCGTACCCGAACACCGGAATCCCCGGCGGTACATCAGAACTTCAGTGACGCTGCCTTGCAGTATGTATTATACCCGAATTTATTTTCTTGTCAAATGCAAAAATTTGGTTTCGCTTTAATTTAGCACTTTACTTTTTGACAAAAACTTTATATAATTAAAGACGGCAAAACGAAAACTGATTTTTGCACAGTTTGTACTATTGCTACAACAATAAAACTTTACTTTCAAAAAATTTTATGTAATGTAACATATTTCAAAAGGAGTACTTTTCCTATGGACGATTTGGACCGCAAGATTCTCGCCCTCCTCGCAAAGAACGCCCGTATGCCGGTGAAGGAGATCGCCGAAAAGGTGGCACTGACCAGCCCCGCCGTCTCCAGCCGCATCCATAAGCTGGAAACAGACGGCATCATCAGCGGCTATACCGTGATGCTCAACCGCCCCGCCGACCGGGTCTATGTGGACGCCCTCATCAGCCTGTCGGTGGCCCCGTCCCAGCGCGACGAGCTGGTGGAGCTGATGCAGAACAGCAAGGAGGTGCTGCAGTGCTACCACGTCACGGGCGCTTACACCTTCCTCATCAAGGTGAGCTGCGGCAGTATGCCCCAGCTGGAGCACCTGATCCTGCAGTTCCAGAAACTGGGAACGACCAGCACCCAGATCATCCTCTCGACGCCTGTGAACCACGGCGACCTTGAGGCCATGATGCTCTGAGTTCACAGAACTGTTACATCTGCGGTGCAATTTTCGCCCGCTGTGGGACGTTTATCGAATAGCAGCGCTGAAACATCAAATACTATCGCTGTGTACCGAAAAATTCCACCCTGCGAACGAAAGGATAAAACCGAATATGAAACGTATCATTGCTTGTCTGATGGCCGGTATCCTGATGCTGGCTCTGGTGGGCTGCGGCACGTCCGGCAGCTCCTCTGCGGCCGCAAAGAAGGACTATACCCAGATCCTCCACGACGCCCGCAGTGACGAGGACAACGAGTATCTGATGATCTTCACCAAGGGAGAAGACGGCAAGTTCACCGCCCAGTACGGCTACAGCGCCGAATACGAGGCTGACCAGCTCTCCGATGAGGTGGCCAACATGATGATGCCCCTGCTGGGCCTCGAGGACGGTATGTACGACGACTTTGCCGCTTCCGTCTCCGGCATGATGGTCAGCGTCTACGGCGTGGCCATCGTCAAGCCCGCAGAGGGCAGGACGCAGGACGTCGTCGATGCGATGGATGCCTACGTCCAGAGCCAGCAGAAGGCGATGGAGCGGTATCTGGAGGACCAGTACGAGATCGCCTGCGCAGCCCGGGTCGTGACCGTCCCCACCGGCGAGGTGGTCATGGTCTGCTGCGAGGACAGCGACACCGTCCTCGAAAACATCAAAAAAGCTCTGGCTGCATAATCCCCCTGTGCACCAAAAAAGCCCCCGCTTCCGGCTGGAAGCGGGGGCTTTGCGTTATCGGTCGTTACGGATTCTCGATGGCGTTCACGAGCTTGTTTGCGATGTAGGCATGGCCCTTGATGGTGGGATGCACGTCAAGGGTGGTCTCGGTGTTGGGGATGGCCACATAGGTCAGGTCGTAAGTCTTTGCGATCTGCTTCTCAAACTTGTTCAGCTTGCTGAAGTAGCTGCGCCAGCAGGGGATGAGGGGCACGGGGTTGGTGTAGCCGATGAGAATGATCTGCGCGTCCGGGTTCAGCTTGCGGATCTCCTGCACGATGGAGATGAGGGCTGCGGTGGTCTTGGGGTAAGTCTCGTCGCAGATCTTGCTCATGCCGGAGAAGAAGAGGTTCCATGTGGCGTTCGTCTCTGCCTTGGTCAGCTTCATGTCCTTGATGCTGCGGTAGATGGTGGACATGGTGGAACCGGAGCCTTCGCTGCGCAGATCACCGGCCAGAATAGTGGCGGCCAGCTTCTCGCTCTTCCAGTTGGTGGCGTTGCCCAGACCCACGATGCAGGGGACGAAGGCGTCGTTGGAGCCGATCTGGATCGAGATGACGTCGGCCTTGCGGATGTAATCCTGAAACTCCGGGTAGTTGTACTCGCAGCCGGAGGCCATATTCATCTGCGGCATCTTGCCATACTGGATCATATCCGCGAGGTCGGGGGCCGTCAGGGCCGGCAGACCGAGGTTGATGGCGTGGTCACGGTCGAGGCCGAGCATCTCCGCCACCTTGCCGACGTAGCAGTTGGGGGAGTAGCCTTTGAAGTTGGGGGCCATATCGACGCTGTAGCCAGCGCGTGCGCTGTACTGGACATCGGCCAGACCGACGCCGGCGCAAATGCTGTCGCCCAGTGCGACGTAGGTGAGCTGCTTATCCTCTTTTTCTTCAGAGACCGCAGCTTCGGCTGCAGAGGGGTCCGGGTCGGCCTTGGCCGTCTCGGTGGCAGAGGCCTCGGCGTCTGCCGGGGTCTCGGGCTGCAGGGCAGCTTCCGGATTCAGGGTAACGATAACGTGGTCATCGCTGGCGGCAGCGGTATCGGCGGCTGCGTCAGCGCCCTCAGCCAGTGCGGGGACGCTGAACATCGACACCAGCAGCAGGGCGGAGACGGCCAGACTTGCAAAACGCTTGTTCATGGCAGAAAAATCCTTTCGTGAGATCAATAGTCGCGGGGAGAGATGTCGGCCTCGAGCTGACGGTAATCGATCTTGCCCACAGGGGTCATCGGCATCTCAGGGATGAACTTGTAGGCCACGGGCTGGACATATTCGGGCAGCTCCTCGGCGCACATCCGCTCCAGCTCCCGCACCACCTGCTTTTTCTTGGCCGTGGTGTCAGGCTTGAGCACGACGTAGACGAAGGGCAGACGGCCCTGCACATGATCCTTGTCGGCGCAGCCCACCACAGAGCACTGATGGACAGCCGGGTGGCGGCTGATGACGTTTTCGATCATAGAGGGGAAGACCTTGAAGCCGTCGTGGCGGATGATGAGGCGCTTGATGCGGGAGTCGAGGAAGACGAAGCCGTCCTCATCCAGATAGCCGATGTCGCCGGTGTGCACCCAGATGCGGCCATCGGGGTGGCGGCGGAGGATCATGTCCGTCTCGTCGGGCTTGTTGTAGTAGCCCTTCATGGTGGTGGGACCGGAGATGCACAGCTCGCCCCGCTCGCCGATGGGCAGCTCCTTGTCCGTGCCCGGCTCGAAGGCGGCGACGAGGGTGTTGACCATCGGGATGCCGACGCTGCCCAGCTTGTTGTTCGTGCCGGCGGCGACGGTGGCAGCGGAGGCCACCTCGGTCATGCCGTAGCCCTTGGCGATCGGGTAGCGGACGCCATGGGCGGCGAGGAAGTCGTTGACGGTCTGCTCTGCGCCCCGGGCGATGGCGTCGCCGCCGGCGGCGTAGTTGAGGATGAAGGAGAGGTCCTTATCCCGCAGCTTGGGGTCAGCGGCCAGCTGCTGGTAGTGGGCGGGCACGCCGAACATATGCTCGGGCTTGTACTTGAGCACCAGACTGCCCAGCTTGGCCGGGTCGAGGTTGGGGATGATGATGACCGTGAAGCCCAGCACCAGCGGCAGATGGACGCCGCAGGCGTAGCCGTAGGCGATGAAGGGGGGCATGATATTCATGAGCTTCTGGCCCCGGTGGAACAGCTTATCGTAGGCACGGAACTGCTGCGCGATGGCGTTGAAGCTGTTGTCGGTGAGCATGACGCCCTTGGGAGAGCCGGTGGTGCCGCCGGTGTGGACCACGACACAGGCATGGTCGGGGTCGTAAGGCTCGGCAGCGGTGCTCTGGTTCTTGCCGTTTGCGATGAACTGCTTCCAGCGGATGGCGTTGGAGGCGTACTTGTTCTTGTCGGGGGTGGTCAGCCTATAGCCCACGGCCATCACCGGGGGCAGGGAGTCGGCCGGAGAGAGGACGATGACCTTTTCCACGTTGGTGCGCTTGGCGGCCTGACGGCAGCGCTCGTACACGACGTTCAGGCAGACCAGAAGATGGGAGTCTACCTCCTCGATGTACTCGTGGATGCCCTCGACGCTGTAGCGGGGGTCTACGAGGTTCAGGGTGGCGCCGATCATGTCTGCTGCATAGAACAGGGCGATGACCTCGGGGGTCATGACGCTCACCACCGTTATGATGTCGCCCTTCTGGACGCCGACGCCCCGCAGGGCGGCGGCAGTCTTCTTGACGTTGACGATGAGGTCAGCATAGGTGAACTTCCGGCCGTAGTAATCCAGCGCGGTGTCGTTCAGATGGTTTTTGTTCCGCTGGCAGACATATTCGAATGCCGAGACGGTGGGAAGGGTCTGCTCAATGTACTTCTGGTCGTAATATTTGAGCCAAGGCCGAGCCTGAGATGCGTAAATGGGATCCTGCGTCATCATCGATTCCTCATTCCTTTATGTTTGTAGGCCCCGGAAGGGGCGGGTATTCTGTTTTGTTCCAATGCCACTCCTGCTATTGTAGTAGAGCGGGGGACAAAAGTCAATAAACAGGGGAAGAACAATGAGGAAAAGGCAAGAAAAAGTTTACAATTCGCGGCACCATGCCTCGGCCTCGGCGGCACTGCAGAGCACCCAGTGACGGGGCCGCAGCTCCCGCCACTGGGGAGCCTCGGCGGAGTAGTCGTGGATGGCGGGGTCGTAGACCAGCAGCTTTTTCTGCCGCTCGCGGCGGGGGCTGGGCATCGGGATGGCCGACAGCAGGCTTCGGGTGTAGGGGTGGATGGCGTGCGTCACCAGCTCTTCGGCGTCGGCCAGCTCCACGATGTCGCCCTTGTGGATGACGGCGATGCGGTCGGAGATGTACCGCATGACCGAGAGGTCGTGGGCGATGAAGAGGTAGGTGATGCCGCGCTCTTTTTGCAGGTGGCGCAGCAGGTTGAGCACCTGTGCGCGGATGGACATATCCAGCGCCGAGATCGGCTCGTCGGCGATGATGAACTCCGGCTCCACGATGAGGGCGCGGGCAATGCCGATGCGCTGCCGCTGGCCGCCCGAGAACTCGTGGGGGAAGCGGGAGGCGAACTCCGGCAGCAGGCCCACATCCAGCAGCGCCTGCCGGACTTTTTCGTCCCGCTCGGCGGCGGAGAGGTCGGGCCGGACGTTCATCAGGCCCTCGCCCACGATGTAGCTCACCTTGGCGCGCTCGTTCAGGGAGGATTGGGGGTCTTGGAAGATCATCTGGATCTCCTTGATGACCTGCCTGTCCAGTGCGTGAGAAATTTTGCCGTTGATCTGCTGGCCTTTGTAGATCACCTGACCGCCGGAGGTGGGCAGGATGCGCATGATGGCCCGGCCGATGGTGGTCTTGCCCGAGCCGGACTCGCCCACCAGACCGAAGGTCTCGCCCTTATAGATGGTAAAGTTTGCGTTCTTGACGGCTTTGTAGGCTTTGCGGCCGGAGCCGTAAGTCACCTCGAGGTCTTTCACCTCGAGCAATACTTCGCGTTCGTCTGCCATGTTACTTGCCCTCCTCTTGCAGCATCCGCACAGCGGCGGGCGGCTCTATCTTGGGTGCGCGGGGGTCGAGCAGCCACGTCTTGGCCCGGTGGGTCGCGCTGACGTCGAAGTAGGGGGGACGCTTAACGAAGTCGATCTTCAGGGCCAGCGGGTTGCGGGGCGCGAAGGCGTCGCCGCGGATCTCCGTAAAGAGGTTCGGGGGCGTGCCCTGAATGTTGAACAGGTCTTCGCCCTTCACGCCCATCTGGGGCATACTGGACAGCAGCGCCCAGGTGTAGGGGTGGCGGGGGTCGTAGTAGATCTCATCCGAGGTGCCGATCTCCACGATGTCGCCGGCATACATGACGGCCACACGGTCGGCGATGTTGGCCACGACGCCGAGGTCATGGGTGATGAGGATGATGGTCAGATTGTACTTGACCCGCATCTCCTTCAGCAGCTCGAGGATCTGGGCCTGAATGGTCACGTCCAGAGCCGTCGTCGGCTCGTCGCAGATCAAAATCTGGGGGTTGCAGGCCACGGCGATGGCGATGACGACGCGCTGGCGCATACCGCCCGAAAACTCGTGGGGATACTGCTTGAAGCGGACCTCCGGGTCGGCGATGCCGACATCCCGCAGGTATTCCAGCGTCTTCTCCTTGGCCGCAGCGCCTTTGAGGCCCTGATGCAGCTCTACGGCTTCCATGATCTGGTCGCCGATGGTCTTCAGGGGGTTCAGGCTGGTCATGGGGTCCTGCATGATCATGGCGATCTCATGGCCCCGGACCTTCAGCCAGTCCTTCTCCTTTTTCAGCGCGGAGAGGCGGATGGGCTGGTGGTCGTCGGCCCCGAAGTAGTCGATGGTGCCCGAGGTGATGGAGCCGTTGGAGTCCAGCAGGCCCATGAAGGACTTGGTGAACACGCTCTTGCCCGAGCCGGACTCGCCCACGATGGCGAGGACCTCGCCGTGGTAGACGTCGAGGTCGATGCCGCGGATGGCGTGGAGGATCTTTCCACGCAGATTGAATTTGATGTTGAGATCCCGCACCGAGAGGATCAGTTCGTTCTTTTTCATCCCTGTGCCTCCTTACTGTAGATGGTTCTTCGGGTCGGCTGCGTCGGAGAAGGCGTTGCCGATGAGATAGAACGCGATGGTGACGAAGCTGAGGATGATGGTGGGGTAGAGCAGCTGATAGCGCAGTCCGGCCTGCATCATGACCTTGCGGCCATCGTTGATGAGGTTGCCCAGCGAGGGAGTCTCCACCGAGAGCCCGAGGCCGATATAGGTGATGAACACCTCACTGCCGATGGCGGCGGGGATGGTCAGGGCCATCCGCAGCATGATGACCGATACGAGGTAGGGCAGCAGGTTGCGCAGCACGATGCGGGCGGTGGGGGTGCCGATGCAGCGGGATGCCACGTTGTAGTCGCGGTCGCGGATGATGAGGATCTGGTTGCGGATGAAGCGCGCCATGGCGATCCAGCCCGTGATGGACATACCGAGGATGAGGGTCTTGACGCTGGGGCTGGCGACGTAAGAGATCAGGATGAGGATGATGGTGGAGGGCACATTGTCACAGATGTTGTACAGCTCGGTGAAGAAGAAGTCCAGCTGGCGGACATAGCCCCAGAGCACGCCCACCGTGATGCCCACGACGGCCTCGATGAGGGCCACGAAGAAGGCGATGGTCAGGCTGGTGCGTGCGCCGGCCCAGATGCGTGCCCACAGGTCCTGTCCGATGGCGTTGGAACCCCAGATGAAGCCATCCTCACCGGGGGCAATGTTGCGGTACTGGACGCCGGTAAGGGGGTCCACAGCGCAGAAGTTGGGGTCTGCCTGCCCGGGCAGATAGGGCTGGAGGAATGCGAAGGCCACCACGGCGATGAGGGCGGCGAGGAGGATGACCGCGATGCGGTTCTTGAAGAATGCACGGAAGGTGCTGCCCCAGTAGCTGTAATTGGAGTAGGAGGTGGCCTCGGCCCGCTCCTCGCTGAACCCGGCGGGGGTGAACAGCTCTTCTTCGGGCAGCTCTGCCCATGCGGCGGGGCCGTCCGCCTGCAGTTTGTCCAGCTGTGCTTCCAGCTGGTGCGCTTTTTCATCTTTCATACGGAAAAGCATTATCGGCCACCTTCTTTCTTGCCAAAGCTGATGCGGGGATCGATGAGCACCATGAGCAGGTCGCCCAGAATGAGGCCGATGATGCCCACGCAGGCGTAGAGCAGGACGATGCCCTGCACCATCGTGTTGTCGTGGCGCTGGACGCAGGTGACCAGCAGACCGCCCATGCCGGGGATGCTGTAGAGGCTCTCGATGTAGATGGAGCCGACTACCGTGTTGAGGAAGGCGGAGGGAATGTACTGCACCAGCGGGACCATCGCGTTGCGGAAGATGTGGCGGAGGGCGATGTTGTTCTCGCTGACGCCCTTGGCCCGGGCGAGGCGGACGTAATCCTTGTTGCTCTCGTCCACCATGTACCGGCGCAGCCACATGGCGTAGAACGCCACATTGCCGAGGCTCATGGAGCAGACGGGCAGCACCCAGTACTTCCAGTTGGAGGCGTCGAAGAGCAGGCCCACGCCCAGCGCGGTAGTGCCGTACATCTGGATGTAGAGGTAATACACCGCCGCAGGCACGGCCTGAATGAGCACGATGATGGCCGTGCCCAGTTTGTCGGGCCAGCGGCTCTTGAACCGGCCCATGAACAGGCCCATCGGGATGCCGATGACGAGACTCAGCAGCATGGCAAAGACGCCCATCTGGATGGAGATGGGCAGCTTCTTGGCAAGGATGCTGGTGACGGAGGCGTTGACCTTATAGATGTGGCTCACGCCGAGGTCGCCGTGGAGGGCATTCACCCAGAAGCGGCCGACCTGCACCGGCAGCGGGTCCAGCAGGCCCATCGACTGCAGGCCGGCCTGAATCTGGGCCTCGGTCATTTTTTCGTAGTTTGCAAAATAGCCTTCCACCGGCATCAGCCGCAAAAGGCAGAATACGAGCGTGACGATGACAAACAGGGTCAGGATCGAGCGCCCGATGCGTTTCGCCAGATATTTGAGCATATCTGTGCGCACCCCTCTCTTTTATTTAATGAATGTCGGATAGGAATAGAATACAACAAAAAACTACTTTTGGAAAGTGATTTGGCAAAGTTTGCTCTAAAAATTCATCTGAGAGCCTTCAGAAATAAAAAGCCCTCCGCTTTCCCGGGGGAAAACGGAGGGCGGCAGAACGGTCAGAAAAGCTTAGCGGGCGTCGCGGTTGGCCTCGTACTCGCTCATGGAGACATAGTGGTCGAGGACATGGATGCCCTTCAGGCGCTTGTTGGAGAAGCCGGTGGAAGCATACTGGCCCTCCCAGTAGTTCAGGCGGGTGGCGATGTAGGCCGGGACGCTCATGCCCATGGGGACGACGAGGGCGTTGTTGATGAGGGAAGCCTCGGCGTTGGCGAAGGCATCGTAGCGGGCGTTGATGTCATCGGTGATCTCCACAGCGGCTTCGATGGCTTTCATGTAGTTCATGACGGCGTCAGCGGTGTCGCCGGTGATGAAGCCGTCCTCGACGCCGGTGCGCAGGAAGGCGTAGCGGCTGCCGCGTGCGCCCTCGGCCTGATAGAAGGGGTCGGTCTCGGTCTGGGGGTCGGAGTAGTCTGCGCCCCAGTTGCACAGCAGGAAAGCGAACTTGCCGTTGCGGCGGACGCTGGACAGGAAGCTGTCGGAGGGGCCGGCGGTGATGACGATATTGATGAAGTCAAAGCCGTCGTTCAGCACACCCTCGAGCTGCTGCTTGAGCACCTGACACTGCTTGTCCCAGTCGGTGGAGGAGGGGTTGTAGGGCAGCTGGACCTTGATGGGGAAGGTGACGCCTGCGGCGGTCAGTTCGGGGATAGCGGCGTCGCGGTACTCCTTGGCCTTGGCCTCGTCGAAGAACTCGGTGATGTTGGCGAGGTCGCCGCACTTCAGGTAGTCCACGCCGTCAGCGTTGGCGCAGAAGCTGGGGGGCGTGATGGTGTTCAGCTTGTAGTTGTCGTAGCCCTCGGGTGCCTTGACGGCCAGCGTGACGGAGTTGTTGATGCCGTAGAGGAAGGCCTTGCGGAAGTTGGTGTTGTTGATGGCCTTGGCCCAGTTCTCCGGCTCATACTCGGCGTCCATGCCCTCCACGCTCCAGTTGGAGAACTCGTGGGAGAAGGGCATGAAGTTGAACATATAGAAGTAGGTGTAGTTGGTGTTGGGGCGGTCCATGGACACCATATCCTTGGTGGTGTCGTCGGCCAGCCAGCTGTCGAGGATGTCGGAGCCGATGGTGGCCTCATCGATCTCGCCGCGCTTGATCATCTCGGGGCCGTTGACGCTGGCCTCGGCGTTGTAGATGCGGCTGATGGTGTCGATGAAGACGTTGGCGGCGTCGTAGTTCTCGGGGTTCTTCTTCATGACCCAGGTCTCCAGAGACTCGTAGGCGGCCAGATAGAATGCGCCGCAGCTGTAGGTGGTCTCTGCGCTGGTGGCGAACTGGTCGCCGGTCTCCTCCAGCAGCGGGCCGTAGGCCGGCTCATAGGGCAGGTAGCACAGCAGGCTCAGGAAGCCCGGGAAATCGTAGGTCAGGGTGTAGGTCAGGGTGTGCTCGTCCACAGCGGTGACGCCTACGGATTCGAAGTCCACGGGTGCGTAGGTGGCGGGGTCTGCATCGGGGGCGGCGACGGTGACGACGCCGTCGGCATCCACGGTGTAGGTGGTGCCGTCCTCGTCCACGACGCCGGTGTTGGCGTTGTTCAGGTAGACGTGGTAGTTGTAGTAGTCGTCAGCGCCTGCGATGTAGCCGGTGACGAGGCCCACGTTGGAGGCGGCGTAGTCCGGGGTCAGGACGTACTTCAGGGCGTCCACGAAGTCCTGCGCCGTGACGGGGGCGACGACCTCGCCGTTGCAGTCCACCCAGTTCTCATCCCGGAGATGGAACGTCCAAGTCAGGGTGTCGGCATCCCAGTCCCAGCTGGTGGCCAGACCCTCGCGCATGACGCCCTTGTTGTCGTACTCGACCAGAGTGTCCACGCAGTTTGCGCCGACGACCATCTCAAGGTCGGTGCCGGTGGTCAGATAGTTCAGGGTGGCAGGCTGGCTGTCGTACAGGATGGTGTAGCTGGAGCCGGAACCGGAAGAGGCTGCGCCGGAAGCGCTGCCGGAGGAAGAGCCGCCGCAGCCGGTCAGCAGGCCGGCTGCGCAGGCACCGGCGGCTGCCAGACCGCTGGCCTTCAGGAACTGACGGCGGGAGATGGAAGTGTTCATCATAAATTCCCTCTTTTCTTGTTGTTGCTGTACAGGGACAGCATTCGCGTTGCGCGGTGCCCGCTGTTTCCCGTCAGCGGACAGTTGGGCTGTTTTTATGAAAAAAGAGCAACGGAAAACCATCCGTTACTCCTTTGTAACAGTCCCGGCCATCAAATAAGTGGTCAAGACTGAGTATAGCATTGATTTGCGGCCGCGTCAATCCTTTTTGGCAAGAGTGGCTGTTTCTGGTGCGGCAACAGTTGTCTCCGCAACGGCGGCAGGCGCTGCGACGGCCGGGGCAGCGGCTTCTGCGGCAGCTGCATTCTCCGCGGCCAGCTCTGCGGCAGCGGCTTTGGCGGCTTCTTCCGCAGCCTTGCGGGCCTCCCGCTCGGCGATCCGCTCTTTGGCGCGGGCAGCGGCCTCCTCCTGACGCTGCTTGGTGCGGCGCTTGATGCGGCAGACCGAGCAGATGCCCTCGGTGCTGTTCGGCGCGATGGGCTTGCCGCAGTCGGCACAGAGAGTCTTGCTGCATTTGTAGACGCTCACCGGGCCGAGGGTGGTCAGCTGGCGCAGCTTCATGCCGTCGATGCCGCTGTTCGAGCAGGCTGCGACACAGACGCCGCACTCGCTGCACTTCCACGGCGTGACGACCACGCGGGTCTGCCCGTCGGGCAGGTCCTCCAGCTTGAGCGCGCCGGAGCGGCAGGCCTTTTCGCACTTGCCGCAGCCGAAGCACTTCTGGGTGAAGTTCGGCAGATACCAGCCGTAGCGCAGCGGCGTCTCGGAAGCAGCCTTGAGCTGCTTTGTCCGCTGGTGGAGCATAAGGCGGAAGTCGGCGGCGCTGTCCTCCTCGCTGCGCAGGCCGGGCAGCATCTGCAGCAGCTTCTTGGTGCCGGCGCGGGAGCCTTCGGTCATGTGGGAGAACATCTCCCGGCGGCTCAGCTCCTGCACATGGTAGGGGGCGTCCTCCTGCTGGTAGGCCAGCGTGACCCGGCTCTCGAAGAGCTGGGGACCGAGGAACTCCACCAGACGGGTCAGCTCCTTTCGGAGCTGGGCGGCGCAGACGTCGTTCTCGCACTCACCGCAGGGGGTCAGGTCGAGGACCAGCTTCTTGTTCAGAGCCAGATAGGCCAGTGTTTCCCACGAGAAGGAGGCCACGCAGGCGCGGACGGCAGTGTTCTTGCGGGTGCTCTTCTCGCAGCCCAGCCAGAGGGTGTCGTTGTCGGTATCAGCCAGCGAGGTGTCCCGCTGTACCTGCTCCGGCGAAGGGACGATGCAGCCCGAGCGGCAGGCGGACACGCAGAGGCCGCAGTCGGTGCAGGGGTCCCAGTCCTTGACGAGGTTGGGGCGGGTGAAGATGGCGTCGCCGTAGGGGCAGATGTCCTTGCAGTCGGTGCAGGGGGTGCGGTGGGGGTGGAGGTTCCAGCACTGACGGCGGACGACCTCGGGATGGGAGGTCTTCATCAGGGCATCCATGGCATAGCGGGTAAACAGACCCATAGCGGTATCACTCCTTTTCGGGGGCATCGGTCACGGTGGTGACCTGAGCGTTATCCAGCAGGAAGCGCTGCACCTTCTTTGCGGCCAGCGCAGCGGCCACAGCGTCCTCGGCCAGTGCCTTGCGGATCTCGGCTTCGGGGGTATCCTGCAGCTGGGAGAGGCGGCGGTACTCCGCGTTGACCTCCTCGGGGTGGACGACGATGTTCTCCGCCTCGGCGATGGCCTTGGCGGCCAGCACGAAGCGGATGCGGCTCTCGGCCTGTGCACGGTAGTCCTTCTCGAGGGCTTCCGGGGTGGTGTGGCTGTTCTTGCAGTGCTGCTCGAGGGTGATGCCGCTGCGGGAGAGGCGCTCTTTCAGCAGCTTCATTTCATTCTGGGCGGTGCGGTCGAGAATTTCGGCGGGCAGGTCCACGGTCATGTTGGCACCGGCCATGTCCAGCAGCAGCTTTCCGGCGGCGCGGTCGGCGCCCTCCTCGTGAATCTTCTGCTTCTTGGCGCGGAGGTCGGCCTTCAGCGCGTCGAGGGAGCCGAAGCCCAGACTCTTGGCAAAGGCCTCATCGGGGGCGGGAGTGACCTTCTCGGCCAGAGAGCGGAGGTTGATCTCGAACTGCGCGGTTTTGCCGGACAGCTCGGGCAGGCGGAAATCCTGCGGGTAGGTGAAGTCGAAGCGGAACACCTCACCGGCACAGTGGCCGTAGATGGCCTGCTCGGCGGCGGGCATCAGCTTGCCGTCGCCCAGCACCACCATGACATTCTCCATCCGGCTGTCGGGGATCTCCTTGCCGTCCATGTAGCCGACAAAATCCAGCAGGGCGCGGAAGCCGCGCTTGGCCGGGGCGGTGGTGGGGTGGTAGACGGCGTGCATCCGGGTCTGATGCAGCACCTCGATGTCCACGGTCTTGTCGGTGACAGGGCGGACGTGGCGGGTGACGGCGAGGCCCTTGTACTGGCCCAGCTTTACTTCGGGCAGATTCTTTTTCTTCTGTTCCATAGCGGCATACTCCTTATGACGTAAGCAGCCCGGTGTGCGGCGCTGCGAGTCTTATAACAATACGTTGAATTATACACGTTTTCAGTAAAAAGGGCAAGGTCACAGCCCGTGGGCGGTGAGCCACGCTTCGGCCACCTGCGAGAACATCTCGGGATACTGGGCATCCTCTGCGGCAAAGGCGCTCAGGTAATACTCCACCTCTGCGCGGGTGGGGGCGGCGGTGCGCCGCCAGATGGTGAAGGTGGTGCCGTTGCCCATGTCGAAGCTCTGCTCAAAGGTGAAGGCGTCGTCCTTTGCGGCGAGGAAGCGTTCGTTGAGCTTGATGGACATCTCCCCGCTGCCCGCATAGGTCTGGGGGAAGGGGTCGCAGGTGATGACGTACTTCGCCTCGAAGAACTGCATGGGGAAGTTGTGGGTGCCGGGCACTGAGAAGCCGAAGGCCAGCTTGTCGTTGATGGAAGCCTCCGGCAGGCGGCAGTTTTTGAAGTGGTCGGGGTTGTAGAGCATATCGTGGGGGATCATGTAGCTGATCTCGCCCACATTGCAGTGGGCGTCGATCCAGTCGGCGATGGCCTGGATCTGGCCGATGTCCTTCCGGTCGTAGATGAGCTTGTCCAGCGAGATGAAATACCGGGTGGCGGGGATCTGGATGGGAAAGTGCTCGATGACGAAGCCCGGCATGGCCAGCGTGGTCAGGGGTGAGCAGCGCACCGACATGGACAGCATCAGCACGAAGGCCCAGAAGCCCAGTTTGAGGGTGCGATGGCGCTGGATGCCCTCGGCCAGTGCGGCTGCACCCAGCAGGAAGAGGAGAAAATACCCCGGCAGGAAGAGCAGGAACTGATGGGAGCCGGTGTTCTGCACCCGGGTGAAGAGCAGGATGCTCACCACCAGCTCACACCCGGCGAGACAGGGCAGGAAGGGCGCTCTGTGCTTCGCCGCAAAGGCGAGACCCAGCACCATGAGGAGAATGTTGAACAGGCCCATCCGGCCGATGTGATAGAACGCCTCGAGGGCCAGACCGCCGCCGTTATAGTAGGAATAGCGGCCCGCGTAGTTATAGGTGAGGATGTGGGATACCATGGGCCAGAGCAGGATGACCATGGCGGCGACGGACGCAAGGCCGAAGAGGATGAGGTTCTTCCCCCGGCGGAGGGCGGCGGAGACCGCACCGCCCTTTGCCAGCCGCACACAGCCTGCGACGAGCAGCAGCACATAGGCGAAATAGTAGCCCACCACGAAGTAGAGGAACCACCGACGGGCGAGGATGATGGCGGCAGTGGCGAGGAAGATAAGGCCGAACCGGGCCGGTTCGAGGGTGTCAAAACGGAAGTCCAGCGTCAGCAGCAGGATGGCGAAGGCGAAGATGAGGCCGAACCAGTCCGGCTGTGCCAGCACGGCGCTCATCCGCAGGAAGGGATAAGCCGCCGTCAGGGTCATGCCGAAGAGAAAGTAATACATCCGGTTCTTCACGTTCAGGAGCTGGCCGACCTTCACCACGAGGCCAGCCAGAAGCACCAGCAGGGTCGGCAGGATGCAGAACACCTGACTGAAGGAGTAGGCGTCGCCGGTGTGGTCGGTCAGGCAGAAGGGAAACTCGGTGAAGAGGGTGATGAAGTTGGTGTAATCGTCGGCCATCGAGCCGAAGAGATAACGGAGGCCCCCACCGGTGCTTTGGGAAAAAGCGGCTTCGGCGTCATATTGCTTGAGCAGGTAGTTGGCGTAGTCCCAGACGTAGATAAAGCTCCGGCTCGATAACGTCCAGTAGAAATAGACGACGGCCACGGCCCAGATGCCGAAGACGACGGCCCAGTGGAAGAAACCCAGTTCGACGCCCGCCGTGCGGAGGACGCAGACCGCCAGCACGAAGAGGACGAGACAGGCCCAGAGACTGAGCAGCGGAAAAAAGAACGGGCTGGCCGGGACACCGACCCCCAAAAGGAGGAGCGCCACGGCACAGAGGCCGAGGTCCAGCCCTGCCCATTGCAGGGGCGAGAGCCGACGGAGAGCAGCAGATGGCATAGAAGGACGGTTCCTTTCGTTCAGCTTGTAAAAAGGGTGAAACGCATAACTTTCCATCTAACAGTATAATGGCTGCGTCAAGGCTTGTCCAGCCGCAGAGGGCGCTGAAACGCAGAATATCCCGCCGCATTCTCAGCAGACGGGATATTCTTTACCAAATATTACTTTTTGGAGTTGCGCGCTGCGGCATCAGCCTTGGCGTTCTGGGTGCGTGCGGCCTTGCGGCGTGCAGCAGCGGCCCGCCGTGCACTGGCCTGTGCGGCCTCGGGGCGGGGCGCTTCGGGGGTGAGCCGGAACATCCGGCTGCCCATGGCAGGCAGGTCCACCGTAAGGGTGTAGTCCCGGCCATAGACGCCGCCGTCGGTGGTGTGGAGGGCCTTGGGTTTCGACTTGTCCGCACCGCCCCAGCAGGGGGCTTCGGTGTTCAGCAGCTCTTCTGCCCCGGCGGGGAAGCGCAGGTAGAGGGGGAACTTCTTGTGGGCGGTGTTCTGGGTGTTCATGACGCAGAGGATGGTCTGGCCTGCGCCCTTGCGCAGCCATGCATACACGCCCTCGTCCCGGCTCTCGCTGGCGACCCACTCAAAGCACCGGGGGTCATATTCGCCCGCATAGAGGGCAGGCTGGGTGGCGTAGAGGCGGCTGAGGGAGGCGAAATACTTCTGGAAAGCATCGTGGAAGGGATACTGGAGCAGGCCCCAGTCCAGCTCCCGCTTTTCGTCCCACTCCCGGAAATGGGCGATCTCGTTGCCCATGAAGTTGAGCTTTTTGCCCGGATGAGCATACATATAAAAATAGAGGGTGCGCAGCTGGGCGCATTTTTCCTCGTAGGTGCCCCAGAGCTTGTCGATGATGGTCTTTTTGCCGTGGACGACTTCGTCGTGGCTCAGGGCCAGCAGGTACAGCTCATTGTAGAAATAGTGCATACTGAAGATGATCTTTCCGTATGCATTGGGCCGCTCGCCAAAGGGGGTGGCAAAGTAGTCCAGCGTGTCGTGCATCCAGCCCATGTCCCACTTGTAGTCGAAGCCGATGCCGTCGTAGCGGGTGGGGGCCGTCACCTTGAGGAAGTTGGTGGAGTCCTCAGCCATGTAGATGCCGGTGGGCCAGCGCTCGTTCAGGCCGTGGTTGAGGTTCCGCAGGAAGGTGACTGCGCCCTCGTTGACGCCCCGGGCGGGGTCGCCCTGCCAGTAGAGGGCGCGGGAGATGGCGTCCATCCGGATGCCGTCGCAGTGGTAGACTTCCATCCAGAGGGCGGCGGCGCTGCTGAGGAAGCTGCACACCTCCCGGCGGTAGTAGTTGAAATTGCAGGTGCCCCACTCGCTGTGGCCCACGTCGCTGTCGTACTCATAGAGGTGGGTGCCGTCGAAGTTGGCCAGCGCGTCGGCGTTGGCGGCAAAGTGGACGGGGACGAAGTCCATGATGACGCCGATGCCCATCCGGTGGCAGGCGTTGACGAAGGCGGCAAACTGGGCCGGGGTGCCGTACCGGCTGGTGACGGCGAAGTAGCCGGTGGTCTGGTAGCCCCAGCTGCCGTCGAAGGGGTGCTCGGCCAGCGGCAGCAGCTCCACATGGGTGAAGTGGTGCTCCAGCAGCCACGGGATCAGCTCCCGGGTCAGCTCTTCGTAGTCGTACCAGCCGTCCGAGCCGTCGGGCCGGGTGGAGCCGGGCTTATGCTTCCAGCTGCCGACGTGCAGCTCGTAGATGTTCATGGGCAGGTTGCGGCACTTGTCCCGCCGCTCCATCCACGCGCTGTCGTCAAAGGCGAAATCCAGCCTGGTCAGGCGGCTGGCGTTGGCGGGGCGGAGTTCGGAGGCAAAGGCGTAGGGGTCGGCCCGCATAACGACGCTGCCGTCGGCGCCGTGGATGCGGTATTTGTAGAGGTCGCCCTCGCACAGCCCGGCCACAAAGCCGCTCCATACGCCGGTGTCGGCCTTCTGGAGAGAGACGCCGGCACCCCAGCCGTCAAAGCCGCCGCAGACCTCCACGGCGGTCGCGCCGGGTGCCCAGACGGCAAAGCGCCAGCCCTCTTCGCCGCGATCGCCCTGCCAAGGGTGCGCACCGAGGACGTGGTAGGCGTCGAAGCAGTCGCCGCTGAAGAAGGAACGGGGGATAGAGGGAAGATTCATACGAAAGACTCCTTTTATCGCAATTTTTACAGAGAGTACCGGTTCAGGAGGGAATAATGTGAGAAATATACAACACTATTTCCACACTTTTGTCGGAAAATGTGCTATACTGAATACAACGCCCGGGGCTTTGAGAAGCCCGGCAGAACTTTTGAAAACAGGAGCGGTACAGACAATGGCTTGGTATGACAATGCGGTATTCTATCACATCTATCCTCTGGGACTGTGCGGCTGCGCGCATGAAAATGACGGGCAGCCTGTCCCCGGGGCATTCAAGAAGCTGGATGCGTGGGCAGAGCACGCGGCGGAGCTTGGCTGTACGGCAATCTATATCGGCCCTCTGTTCGAGAGCGGCTCCCACGGCTATGACACCATCGACTACCGGCAGGTAGACCGGCGGCTGGGAACCAATGAGGAGTTCAAAAAATTCGTCGCCGACTGCCATGCGCGGGGCCAGCGGGTCATCGTGGACGGCGTGTTCAACCATGTGGGCCGCGATTTCTTCGCCTTCCGGGAGCTGAAGGAGCACCGCGAGAACGCCCGCTATAAGGACTGGTTCTGCGATGTGAATTTCTGGGGCAACAACGAGTACAACGACGGCTTCTCCTACGGCAACTGGGGCGGTTTCAACCTGCTGGTCAAGCTGAACCAGCGCAACCCCGAGGTGCAGGACTACCACTTCGATACCGTCCGCTTCTGGGTGGAGGAGTTCGACATCGACGGCATCCGTCTGGACGCTGCCGACGTGCTGGACTTTGACTTCATGAAGGGACTGCGCCGCCTTGCCAACGAAGTGAAGCCGGAGTTCTGGCTGATGGGCGAGGTCATCCACGGGGACTACAGCCGCTGGGCCAACCCCGAGATGCTCCACTCCGTCACCAACTACGAGCTGCACAAGGGCCTGTGGAGCGGCCACAACGACCACAACTATTTCGAGATCGCCCACACCATGCGCCGTCTGCAGGGCCTGTGCCACGATACCCGGCTGTATCTGTTCTCGGACAACCACGATGTGGAGCGGCTGCCCAACAAGCTGCGCAACCGCGACCACATCCGGCATATTGCTCTTCTAGTATATACGCTTTGGGGCATTCCGTCCATCTATTACGGCTCAGAATTTGGGATCGAGGGCAAAAAAGAGTGGGGCAGCGACTGGCCGCTCCGCCCCTGCCTCGAGCTGGCCGACTATGCCGACGCCGAAAAGACGAATCCTGTCACCAGCGTCTACGCTGCACTGGGCAGGCTGAAAGCCGAGTGCCCTGCGCTGAGCTGGGGCGAGGTCAAGGAACTGACCCTGACCACCCAGAGCTACGCCTACGCCCGGGTGCTGGACGGCGAGGCCGTCGTGGCCGTCTACAACAACGGCGACAGCCCGGTGTCGATGGAGCTCCAGCTGCCGGTGGAGGCCGCGGGCGTGAAAGACCTGCTGGCCGACTGCGTGGGCAGCCAGCCCATCCTGACGCAGGTGGAGTGGGGGAAGCTGAAGGTCCAGCTGCCCTCCAACTACGCCACCCTGCTGCAGCTGGTGTAAAAAGGAGGATCGCGGAAGATGAATGCTGCGCAGCGCAGAAAAGCGATTTTAGAGCGGCTGACGGAGGCCAGCGCCCCCCTGAGCGCCAGCGTGCTGGCCGGTGCGCTGGGAGTGTCCCGGCAGATCGTGGTGGGCGATGTGGCCCTGCTGCGGGCCGCAGGCACCCAGATCGACGCCACGCCCCGGGGCTATCAGCTCCACCCGGCGGCACGGGGCTGTACGGGCATCCTCGCCTGTGTCCACAGCACCGCCGACCAGATGCGGGAAGAGCTGTATACGGTGGTGGATCAGGGCGGCGTCGTGGTGGATGTGGCTGTGGAGAACCCGCTTTACGGCGAGCTGCGCGGCAATCTCAACCTCGCCAGCCGGTACGATGTGG
>OHPI01000833.1_pt1 | contig 19339 bp, 18 predicted proteins | sample 1577651 | NCBI WGS metagenome assembly OHPI01 (sample SAMEA3879578, study PRJEB24766) | human gut metagenome | biome: human-associated habitat; feature: feces | place: USA | collected 1985/1987
GAGCAGCCCTTAACTCGTTGCGGGGAGAGTGGAGTCCAGAGGTAGGGAGGGGGGAGTCGAAACACCCCTCCCTGCCTCTGGCCCGCGCGGAGCGCAAGCCATTTGACCGTAAGAAAAAACATCCCCCGCGCCACCAGCGCGCAAGCCAGCTAAAAAAACAACCCCACATCAAGTCGTTATAACAGACCCTCAAGAGAGAAAGAGAGTATTATCCGAATGAAAATTGCGTGTATTTCCCTTGGATGCCCGAAAAATCAGGTCGATCTGGACGTCATGGTCCACATCCTGTTGTCTGCGGGCCACGAGACGGTGGCCGACCTCGGCGAGGCGGATGTCATCCTCGTCAACACCTGCGGCTTCATCGAGAGCGCCAAGACTGAGGCCATTGAAAATATCCTCGAGGCCTGCTCCTACAAGCAGGTGAACCCGAACCTGAAGGTGGTCGTCACCGGCTGTCTGGCCGAGCGCTACCGGAGCCAGATCGAGGAGGAGATCCCCGAGGTGGACGCCGTGGTCGGCTGCGCCTCCAATAAGGCCATCGACTCCATCGTGGCCCGCCTGTTCAGCGGCGAAGAGCATCTGGAGAGCTACGGCCTCAAAAAGGACTTCCCGCTGGGCGGCAAGCGCGTCATCGGCACGCCCGCCCACTATGCGTACTTAAAGATCGCCGAGGGCTGCAACAACCGCTGCCACTACTGCGCCATCCCCGGCATCCGCGGCCCGCTGCGCAGCCGCGAGATGGCCGACTGTGTGGCAGAGGCCCGCTGGCTGGCCGGTGAGGGCGTCAAAGAGCTTATCATCGTGGCACAGGACCCCACCGCCTACGGCGAGGACTGGGGTAAGCCGGGCAGCATCTGTGAGCTGCTGGACAAGCTGAACCGGATCGACGGTATCCAGTGGATCCGCATTATGTACGCCTACCCTGAGCGCATCACCGATGAGTTCATCGCTGCCATGAAGCGGAACGAGAAGGTCCTGCCCTACCTCGATCTGCCCATCCAGCACTGCAACGACACCATCCTCAAGAACATGAACCGCCGCTCTACCCGCGCCGAGCTGCTGGAGGTCATCGGCAAGCTGCGCCGTGAGATCCCGGGCATCACCCTCCGCACGACCCTCATCGCGGGCTTCCCCGGCGAGACAGAGGAGCAGTTCGAGGACTTGTGCAGCTTTGTGAAAGAGGTGCAGTTCGACCGTCTGGGCTGCTTTGCCTACTCCGCTGAGGAGAACACCGTCGCCGCCAAGATGGACGGTCAGATCGAGCAGGAGGTCAAGGACAGGCGCGCCGAGCTGGTGATGCAGATCCAGACCGGCATCATGGCCCAGAAGCAGGCCGCAAAGGTGGGCCAGATCGTCCGCGTCCTCTGCGACGGCGTGGATGACGAGAGCGGTCTCTACCTCTGCCGCACCGCCGCCGACGCCCCCGAGGTGGACGGCAATGTCTGCGTGTCCAGCGAAGAGCCGCTCTACCCCGGCGAGTTCTATGATGTGCTGGTGGAGGACAGCGACCTTTACGATTTGTATGGTACTGTCGTAAAATAACAGATTGGAGGATAATTCTGTATGAATCTGCCCAATAAGCTCACCCTGACCCGTATCCTGCTGGTGCCGGTGTTCATGATCTTCGTCTCTCTCGGCCAGTATATCACGCCGAGCTACAACCCCCGCTACTACCTCATTGCAGGCTTTGTCTTTGCCGTGGCCAGCTTCACCGACTTCCTCGACGGCCATCTGGCCCGCAAGTGGAACATGGTCACGGATTTCGGCAAATTCGCCGACCCGCTGGCCGACAAGCTGCTGACCACAGTGGCCTTCATCTACATGATGCGGGACGGCGTGTGCAGCCCCGTGGTGCTCTGCATCATTCTGGCCCGCGAGTTTGCTGTCTCCGGACTCCGCATGGTGGCCGCCGGTGCCAAGGATGGCCGGGTCATCGCCGCCAATATGTGGGGCAAGGTGAAGACCGTGCTGCAGATGCTGACCATCCTCTTCTACTACTTCACGGTCTCCCTGACCGGAAACGTGCTGGGCCAGCAGTGCGCCGATGTGGCCTCTGTGCTGTGCTGGGGCGTGGCCGCTGTGACCGCGATCTCCGGCATCAAGTATCTGTGGGACAACCGCAGCTTCATCAATACGGCAAAATAAGCGCCTCACCGGGTGTAAAAAAGAAACGAGCGGAAAAACCGCTCGTTTCTTTGATATTGCAGCAAATAATTACAGGTAGGAGAGCGAAAGATGCTGAAAAACATCCTCATCGTCGGGCGAAAGCTGGCTTCGGCAGCCCTGAATTTCCTCATCGTGTACTTCGAGACCATTGCCCTCCCCATGAGCTGGGCGCTGGGCGGCACCATCATGTTCACCATGTACACCGAGCTGTCCAACATCTTCAACGGCGCGGTCTGCCTGCTGGTGGGGCTGTGGCAGCTGGGCTGCGTCTTCACCGGGCGGGAACTGCCCCTCTGGCTCAAGCGGCTCAAATTCATCTCCACCAGCTGCCTTGCCATGACCTTCCTGACAGTGGTCATCATTCTGGCCCCCATGTACGAGGACGGCAACGGCTGGTACATCATGCTCTTCACCGACTCGATGCTCTACCATCACTTCCTCAACCCGGTGCTGGCTATCCTGTCGCTGGTGCTCTTTGAGCGTCTGCCCCGCCTGTCGCTGGGACAGGTCTGGTGGGCGCTGGTCCCGACCATCCTATACGGCCTGTATGATCTGCACGGGAATATTACAGGAACCATTGACGGCCCCTATCCCTTTATGCGGGTGTATGACCAGACTATCCCGGAGACGCTGACATGGTTCGCCGTCATCCTTGGGACAGACCTTCTGTATGCCTTCCTGCTCTGGTGGCTGGGCGGCAACGGAAAGAAGAGCAAAGTGGGCTTGAAATTCCGGACATAAGAAAAGGCCGCTGTACCTTGTCTGCGGGTACAGCGGCCTTTTTGGCCTCTCCAGCCACAAAAGCCTTACAGCAGCGGGATCCCTGCCTTTTCGCAGGCCTCGCGGGTGGCGGCGTCCCAGACGCTGGCCTGGACTTCACCGATGTGGGCGCTGCCCAGCAGCAGCATACACAGACGGCTCTGGCCGATGCCGCCGCCGATGGTGTAGGGCAGCTCGCCGTTCAGCACAGCCTTGTGGAAGGGGAGTGTGCGGCGGTCGTCGCAGCCTGCGGCGGTGAGCTGGCGGTCCATGCTCTCGGGGCTGACGCGGATGCCCATGCTGCTCAGCTCATAGCTGCACTGCAGCGGCTCGTTCCAGAACAGCAGGTCGCCGTTCAGATCCCAGTCGTCGTAGTCGGGTGCGCGGCCATCGTGGGGCTTGCCGCTCTTGAGGGGGGCACCGATCTTCATCAGGAAGGTGGTGCCGTTCTCTTTGACAAAGGCGTTCTCCCTCTCCTTCGGGGTCAGGTCGGGGTACTTATCCTCCAGCTCCTGTGCGGTGATGAAGGTGACGTTGGGGGTGTGGAGCGGCAGGTCCTGCAGCTGGGGGAACATGGCGTGCAGGTTCATCTCGGTGGCGCAGACCGCCGACACGATGGAGCGCACGACGTTCTTCAGGTACGTCTCGTTCCGATCCTCCTCGCGGATGACCTTCTCCCAGTCCCACTGGTCCACATAAATGGAGTGGAGGTTGTCCATGTCCTCGTCGCGGCGGATGGCGTTCATGTCGCAGTAGAGGCCTTTGCCGACCCGGAAGCCGTAGTCCTTCAGGGCTTTGCGCTTCCACTTGGCCAGCGACTGGACCACCTGCACCTCGATGCCGCTATCCTTGGTGTCGAAGGTGACTTTCCGCTCGACGCCGTTCAGGTCGTCGTTCAGGCCGGTGGAGGCCTCGACAAAGAGCGGCGCCGACACGCGGTAGAGGTTCAGCGTGGCGCACAGGGTGTCGGCGAACAGCCGCTTCACCGTGCCGATGGCGCGCTGGGTGTCGTACAGGTTCAGCGCGGGCGTGTAGTTTGCCCGAATGATGATCTTGCTCATGGCAGTTTACCCCTCTCTGCTGTCCTGCGCCGCCGAAGTGCCGCGCCGGGGACAGCTTCCCTTTAATAAAGTAAATTATGGCACAAGTCGGGGGAGATGTAAAGGGGAAAGCGCTGATTTTGCAGCGCGGTCAGGCCTTTTTGCGCAGAATAAACCTCGGCCCTTCCGCGCCCACAGTCCCGGTCGGCACGAACCCCACCCGGTGCAGAACCGCCTGCGAGGCAGCATGATCGGGGGCGGTCTCGGCCTCGACGGCGGTGACGCCGGGCTGTTCGAAGGCCCAGCGGCAGGCAGCGCGGACAGCCTCGGTGGCGTAGCCCTGATGTTCATATTCCGGCAGAAGGCCGTAGCCAATTTCCGGCTGGCCGTTTTCGGGCAGGCCCTTGAAGCAGAGGTCGCCCACCCAGTCGCCGGAGTCATTCTGATAGAGGCCCCATGCGGTGTACCAGACCCACTGGCCGGGGTGGGCGAGGGAGAGATCCAGCATATCGGTGTAGGGCTGGACAAGCTCCGGGTCGGTGGTGCGGGCCAGAAGGGCGCGCATCCCGTCCGGACGCAGGGGGATGAGAAAAAGGCGTTCGGTGAGGAGCTGCATGACAAAAAACCTCCGGGCTGTGTTTTTGCCCAGTGTAGCACAGCCGGGAGAGGGAGTCAAACGCTTGACTTACGCCCCGGCGGCTATTATAATAAAACTGTAAAAGGATAAATGCGTTTATCCGGGCAGAGTAGCGCCGCATCGTCTGGGCAGAGAAAACGGGCCGTTGGCTGGGAGCCTGTTTGCAGACCGCCGCGTGAAGTGCGCCCGGACAGCACGCTGCGGGAAATTTGAGTATCGCAGTGCGGATGGCTGCCGTTACCGGCCCTGAGCGACAAACCGGAGTGGAACCGCGATCTTGAGAAAGAACCGCCTTCGATGCTGTGCCTTTTGGCGCAGCGTTGGAGGCTTTTGCTTTTTCAGGCAAGAGGGCATCGCGGCTCCGGCCTGTCCCACAAGAAGGAGTATTTCAGCTATGCAGATCTTCAACACCCTGACCCGCCAGAAGGAAGAGTTCGTGCCGCAGGTGCCCGGCGAGTACCGCATCTACGTCTGCGGCCCCACCGTCTACAACTATATCCACATCGGCAACGCCCGCCCGCTCATCGTCTTCGATACCCTGCGCCGCTACCTCGAGTACCGCGGCAACAAGGTCATCTACGTCTCCAACATCACCGACATCGACGATAAGCTCATCAAGAAGGGTCAGGAGGAGGGCACCTCCATGAAGGAGGTCGCTCAGCGCTTTGAGGCCGAGTACCTCAAGGATGCCGCCGGTCTGAACTGCAAAAAGCCCACCGTCCAGCCCCGCGCCACCGAGCACATCCAGCAGATTTTGGACATCGTGAAGGACCTCATCGAGAGCGGCCACGCCTACGTTGCCAAGAACGGCGACGTCTATTTCCGGGTCAAGAGCGACCCCGAGTACGGCAAGCTGAGCCACCTCAAGCTGGACGACCTCGAGAGCGGAAACCGTGAGCTGCGCAGCCAGATGGAAGACGACCTGAAGGAAGACCCCGCCGACTTTGCGGTCTGGAAGGCTGCAAAGCCCGGCGAGCCTGCATGGGAAAGCCCTTACGGCATGGGCCGCCCGGGCTGGCACATCGAGTGCAGCGCCATGAGCCGCACCCATCTGGGCAAGACCATCGACCTCCACTGCGGCGGTCAGGACCTCATCTTCCCCCACCACGAGAATGAGATCGCCCAGAGCGAGTGCGCCAACGGCTGCGAGTTCGCCCGCTACTGGATGCACAACGGCTTCATCAACGTGGACAATCAGAAGATGTCCAAGAGCCTGCACAACTTCTTCACCGTGCGGGACGTGGCGGACGTCTACGGCTACGAACCCATCCGCTATTTCATGCTGACCGCAGGCTACCGGATGCCCCTGAACTACACCGTGGACCTCATTGAAAGCTGCAAGAACAGCCTGGAGCGCCTGTACACCTGCCGCGAGAATCTGGATTTTGCCCTGACCAAGGACACCTTTGGCACCGACGAGACCCTGAAGGAAAAGGCTGCCGAGGCCCGCACCAAGTTCTGCACCGCCATGGACGATGACCTGAACACCCCGGATGCACTGGCTGCCGTGTTCGATCTGGTCAAGGAGATCAATACGCTGTCGGCTGTTTCCTCCAAGGACGCCCTGCAGACCGCTGCCGCCGCCTTTGACGAGATCACCGGCGTGCTGGGCCTGCTGTACAACCGCAAAAAGGACGAGGTGCCCGCCGAGGTGACTGAGCTGGTTGAGAAGCGCGCCGCCGCCAAGAAGGCCAAGGACTGGGCCACCGCCGACGCCATCCGCGCACAGCTGACCGAGCTGGGCTGGGCGGTCAAGGACACCGCACAGGGCCCGCAGCTGAGCAAACTGTAACACGTTCTAAAATGCCCTCCGTTTCACTCTGGGCATCTTTAGCGGAACTAGTATTTTAAATTTACAGCCCGGAAAGATCTGCGGATCTTTCCGGGCTGTTTTTTCGCGAGAAAAGCAGCTTATAAAGCCGTACTGTTTTTTGCCGCTTTTCTCTTTACATTCCAGACGCAATTTGCCATAATAAAACCAGAAATAACATGAGCGGAGGCAGGCACAATGAAGGTCATGGTTTTTGATGTGGGCGGCACTGAGATCAAGTATTCGGTGATGGACGAAGGATTGAACCGCACCGATGCCGGGTCTGTGCCTACGCCGCAGGATACGCAGGAGCATTTTCTTGACACATTATATGCTCTGTATGCGCCGCACCGGGATGAAGTAAGCGGCATCGCCATGGCCCTGCCCGGCTTTGTGGACACTCACACCGGCTTTGTCTCCAACGGCGGGGCACTTCTGTATAACACCGGTACGCAGGTGGGGCAGCTGGTGCGCGAAAGATGCGGCTGTCCGGTCACGCTGGAAAATGACGGCAAGGCCGCTGCCCTTGCAGAGCTGCAGGCCGGTGCGCTGCAGGGCTGCTGCAACGCGGCGGTGTTTATCATCGGCACCGGTGTGGGCGGCGGCATCATCGCCAACGGCCAGCTGGTGCGGGGCATCCACTTTACCGCCGGGGAATACAGCTTTGTGAACACCAACGCCGACGAGTGGGAGAACACCGGAAAAACCATGGCCTGTCAGTGCAGCACCACCAATCTGCTGCAGTGGTACCGTGCCCGCAGGGGCCTGCCCGCCGATGCGCCCATGAATGGCAGACAGTTTTTTGATGCCGCCAACGCCGGAGAGCCGGAAGCGCTGGAAGTGCTGGAACGGTTCTGCAAAGCGGTGGCGGTGCAGATCTACAACCTGACCGTCCTGCTGGATGTGGAAAAGGTGGCCATTGGCGGCGGCATCAGCAAACAGCCGCTGCTGCTGGACAGCCTGCGCCGGGTATATGCCGGACTGTTCGCTTCCCGGGGAGATTCACCCTACATGATCGGTCTGCCGCGCACCGAGATCGTGCCCTGCCATTTCAGCAGTGAAGCCAATCAGGTGGGCGCGTTGTATGCCTGTCTGCACACGGTGGGCAGGATGGACTGAATCCGCTTCTGCCCTGCTCCTTCTGCGAAAAAAGAGGAAGATCCCGCCGGATCTTCCTCTTTTTTTCATGCTGCACAAAAACAGCGGACACTCAGGTGGTCAGTTCGTTCACCAGCCGCGTCAGGGTGGCAACGTAAGCTTCGTTGGAGTAATATTTCTCGTACATTTTCCGGCAGTCGGCCTTCATGGCGGCCAGCTGATCGGGGTGCAGGATGGCGTGCTCCAGCACCTTTGCCAGCTGGTCGGGGTCGTCGTCCCGGTACACAAAGCCGTCCACGCCCTCGGTGATCAGCCCGGCAGTGCCGGTGTGCTCCGACACGATGGAGGGCTTGCCGAAGATCAGGCCCTCGGTGACGAAGGTGGGCATGGGGTCGTCGCGGGAGGCGCACACCACACAGGTGCACTGATCCATCAGGGACTTGATCTCCGGGCGTTCCAGCCGCTTGCGGTAGAACACGGTGTCCGGGTAATCCTCCACCAGTGCGTCCACGGCACTCTTCAGGCTCTTGTCTGCGGCCTTGCCCACGAACAGGAAAGCGGCCTTCTGGCGCACTTCGGGCTTGAGCAGACGGATGGCATTGCAGAAGATATCCTGACCCTTGCGGGGCTCAAAGGAACCCACGGTCACGAACAGAGGGCGTCCGCCCGCGTAGCTGATATCATAGACCGGGAAGCTCTCCTGCGCGTAGTCCGGCAGGCCGTAGATCAGCTGTTCGATGTTAAAATCCGGCCGCACCGAATGCATGGCGGCAGTGGCGTGGGAGCCTACGGCGCACACATGCACATTGGAGTCCAGCGTTTTGGGAATCCTGTGCGCAATGAACGGATAGCCTGCAAAGGCATCGTGCAGCCACCACAGCACCGGCACAAAGGAGCCGTTCAGGGTGCTCACGGCGGCGGCCTCCACCACAGTATTGGCCAGCACAAAATCCGCACTGGTGGCAAGCCCCCACAGGGAGGAGCTCATCACGCAGTCGCTGCGGGTGACAACGGCAGCACCGGCATCCAGAAACAGCGGCAGAGAGCCATCGTCCGCAGGGCCCAGAACCACGACCTCGAAGCCCATGCTGCGCAGCACCGGCACGGCGCTCACCAGCACGATGGGGGCACCGGTCATGGTGAGCTCATGGCTCAGGATCAGGGCACGCTTTCCGGAGGCAGAGAACACATCATCGGCACACAGCTCCCGCCGGAAATGCAGCAGGGACTCCGGGATGCGGCGGCAGTTTTCTGCCATGGCGGTGGCAAGGCGCAGCAGCTCGGTCACGCTGTCCCTGCCGCGGGCAGCGGCGCGAATGCGGTCCAGAAGCTTCCGCGATACCATGGCACAGCGGCTGCAGGGGATGTGCTGGGTGCTCAGGTACAGGGCGGTGGAACCGTCAAAGCCAAAGGCGGCATCACACACCACAAGGTCTGCACCGGTGCGCAGGGCACCGGCAAAATAGGTCAGGGCAGTGGAGGTGCACTCCAGATCTTCGCTGACCAGCAGCACGCCCTCCACCGAGTCGGTCAGGGCGGGGGCCAGCTCCGTCACCAGCCGGAACTTGCGGTGCAGCTGGTTTTCCAGTGCGTGCTCCAGCGCCTGATGGCGGCCGGGCGCATACACCAGCAGATAGGTGCTCTGGGTATCGGTATACACCTGCTTCGTCAGCTGTTTACGCTGCAGGGTGCTGTAACTTGTGTACATAATGACACTCCTCTGCAAATCGTATCAATGACGGAACAGCCGGTGCAGCGCACGCAGCGGGGCGGTGAGCCGCCAGCTGCTGCTTTCGTACAGGTTTTCCAGCGAGTTTTCGTAGGCGGCGCGGCTGTTCTGCAGCTCGGTCAGCTGGTTGTTCAGCCGGGTATTCTCGGCAAGGGCGGCCTGCAGCTGCCCGCGGAGATCGTTCTGCTCCGCTTCGGCCCGCAGCTTGATGGCGCTCAGAGCCTGCAGCAGGGCCTTGCCGGGCTGTTCGTGCTGGAAGCGGCCCAGCGGATAGTAATGATAGGTCACGGCAAACTTCATCCCGGCCGCAAAGGGCACTGTGCTCTGCACGGTCAGGTTGGGGTCTACATCCAGAAACAGCAGGCAGTCTTCCTGCAGCTGGATGCCGTTCATGGCGCGGCATTCCAGCCGCTCGTCCGAGATGCTCAGGTCAGTCACGCAGCAGGCCAGCTCACCGGGGTCCAGCCGCAGCGCACGGGCATCCGTGGGCAGGGTGAACACCGCAGAGACCTCGTGGGTCAGCTCGTCGTAGGCGTCCTCGGCAACGGTCAGGCATTCCCGCGGGGAATAGCCGGAGCCAGAATCGTAGAACAGCTGCGGCAGGGTGAGGGCAGCAGGCTCGTTGTCGCTGCCGTGCCTTGCCAGTGCAGCCTGATAGTTCAGCACCTGCTGTTCCAGCTCCAGACACCGCTGTGCCAGCCGGGATACGCCTTCGTCAGAGAGCTTGAGCTGCTGCTCAAGGTCGGCAGCGCGGCTGCGGGCCGCAGCAAGGGTCTCGGGGGCATCGTTGTTCATAACGGGATTCTCCTCTTACTTTTATGATAGGCTGCACCGCAGCAGCCGGAAAAACACCTTAATGCCGGGCGGTATAGTGCACGGCAGGGCTCTTGCGCCGTGCAGGGAAAAACCGGATGATGAGTGCACGGCGTGCACGCAGCAGCTCACACACCAGCCAGATGGAGCCCAGAGCGATGGCGTATTGCAGCCACATGCCCAGCACCGGCCGGTCCGAAAATCTGGCTACCATCAGATACCAGGGGATGGCGATGATCTCCACGGTATGTATGCAAAAGATGTGGAGCGAGCGTCGGCCCACCGCCTCCAGAAAGCGCACGATGCGGCCGTGGAAATGGCTGAGCCGCATGAACAGCCGGATGAATAAAAGACCGGCAGCACCGTCCAGAAAGATGCTCAGGGGGCCCAGCGACCACTCGGCCAGCGAGATGCAGTCGGTGGTGCGGGTGGCAAGAGCGCCTACGGCAATGAGTGCTGAGGCCCCCAGCAGCCCGGCAAAGACTTTGGGCGGCAGGGGCTCGTCCAGCAGATGCTTCTTTTTGGCAAGGAAGCCGATATAGAGATAGGGGACGATCACCGCGCCCTGGATCAGGCAGAAGGGCGGCTCCCACACAAGGCTGACGCCCCAGCCCAGCAGCGCACACCCGGACACAGCCCAGGGAACGTACTGTTCCGGGAAGATGTTCAGGATCACATCCAGCAGGATCCAGCCCACCATGAGGGCCAGCAGATACCACATGGGCCCGCAGGAGAAAAATTCCTGCCCGAAATACTCTGCCGTGTGGGGCAGGCCCAGAAGAAAACCGCCGGTGACCTTGACCGACTCGCCAATGGTGCCGGGCAGGTACTGGAACGTTTTATAGTGGATGATAAAGTGCAGCACGCAGGTGAACAGTGCAGTATAGAGGTAGGGCTTGAGCAGACTTTTCAGCTGCTGGTGGATGCATTTGCCGATGGAGCGCTTGCGGAAGCCGTAGCCGCTGGCAATAAAGAAAGCGGCCATCAGCGCTTCGCGGTAGATGAAGGGGAAAAACGCGGTCAGGGACAGGCCGCTGACCGCCTGCATGGGATAAAGCTCGGCGGTATGCGCAAAAACGATGATCAGCATACCGGCACCCTTGAGCATGTCGAACATGCCGATGGAGCTGGCGGTGCGGGGTTTGGTTCCTTCCATGGAGGTTCCTTCCTTGCGCGGGACATTCCCTCAGAGCCGGACGCCGCACAATGCGTAGATTTTGAATGAAAAAGATAAAAATTTGTATGGATATGAACCCAGTATAATGCTTTTTGCACAGACTGTCAATTTTGAATTGCGGTCCGGCGGGCGGGGGACACATGCCGCCTGCAATAAAAGCATAGCACAGGCCGGGCGGCTTCGCAACGAAAGGCAGAATTTACATCTGGAAACGGCACGATGTGCAAGGCTTTGTTGTCAATATTGGAAATTAAATGTTGCAAAACTCTTGCATTGACACGGGTCTTATTGTATACTGGGCACAGTTGGAAATGTCTGGCAGGATCTGTGTGGGCTTACACCGGTGCACCGGATCGGACGATAAAAATGGAGGAAAAAAATGATTACATCGCTGTATCAGTCCCTTTGCAATATGGAAACCAACATTGCAGACCGTGTGGCTCTGCGCTGGTATGATGAAGAAAAGCAGGGCGTTGCCGAGGTGCACTACGCACAGTATGCCCAGGATCTGCGCCGGTTCGTGGCGTTCCTGCGTGCAGAGTATGGCGACGTGCGCGGCAAGCGTGTGGCGATCCTGGCCCGCAACAGCTACCAGTATGTCATCTGCATGTACGGCACCGTGATCGCAGGCGGCGTGGCTGTGCCGCTGAACCTTGGCAAGGACTGGGATGCCATCTCCTACGAGCTGGGCCTCACCGAGCCGGTGTGCATCCTGCAGGATGGCGAGTTCGCGGAGCGGGAGCCTGCCCTCACCGAGACCTATGGCAGCATCCTGAAGCCCATGGATGTCTTTGCAGCCTATGAGCCTGCCGAGGACGTGACCGAGGTGGAGGACCTCTCTGCTCTGGCCTTTATCATGTTCACCTCCGGCACCACCGGCCGCAGCAAGGGCGTCATGCTGAGCCAGAAGAACCTGTTCAGCGCCATGCCGGCTTTCCTGAACCCCTTTGATGATGTGAAGAAGTACACGGGCTGGAACACCGACGAGTTCTCGTCCCTGTCCGCCCTGCCCATGTTCCACATCTCCGCCATGACCAGCCTTGTTTCGTGGAGCATCACCGGCCACTCCATCAACCTGTGCAACAACCTGAAGTATTTCTACCGTGATCTGGGTGCCATGCACAGCGAGGTGATGGCGGTGGTGCCGGTGCTGCTGAAGAGCATCTACAGCGATGTAATGAGGGGCCGCCGCGACCGCCTGAACGGCCTGTGCATGCTGACCTGCGGTGCTGCCATGTTCGACCCCAAGATGCTGAGTGATATGATGGAGAAGGGCTTCTTTGTGGCCCAGATGTACGGCCTGACCGAGACCTGCGGCGACGGTGCATGGAACTCCTCGCAGGAGGCAAAGTACCTGACCAGCGTGGGCCATGTGGACCTCAGCTGTGAATACAAGCTGGACGACGGCGAGCTGTGCATGCGGGGCGGCCCCATCATGCTGGGCTACTACAAGGACCCGGAAGGCACTGCGGAAGTCATCGATGCAGACGGCTGGTTCCATACCGGCGACATTGCCCGGGTGGAAGAGGACGGCTACATGTACTTGACCGGCCGCAAGAAGAACGTGATCATTCTGGACAGCGGCGAGAACGTGAGCCCCGAGGAGCTGGAAAAGCTGCTGGCGCCCTGTGCGGACATTCGGGAGTGCATCGTGAAGGAAAAGGACAAGAAGATCTGTGCCCTCATCTACTGTGACCCTGCAAAGCAGGATGCGGTGAAAGAGTTCGTCACCGGGGTCAACCGCGGCCTGCCGCTGTACAAGCGCATGGTGCCGGAGCTCAGCGCACAGCCGCTGCCCCGCAACGCCATGGGAAAACTGCTGCGCCAGTGATACGGATGCGGTAGAATGCCCGGATGCATAAATGGGCTGGCAGACCGGAAGACTGATGACAGGAGTTCCGACAAAAAACAAGGCTTTGTTGCCGGAACTCTTGCGCACAGGAGAGAATCAGGGTATTATTATGGAAAGGCACAGGAGATTGTGCCTATTATCCGTCACGGAAAGGAAGAAAATTTCTATGGAACGAGCAGAGATCATTTCCCAGATCCTGGCCATCCTGGAGGATGTTGCCGAGGTCTCTCCCGAAGATGTGAATGAGAACAGCGTCCTGATGGACGATCTGGATCTGTCCTCAATGGAGATCCTGACCATTGTGGCAGACCTGGAGGAGACCTTCGGCCTGCGCATCCCCGAAAAGGAGCTGCGCAACTTTGTGACCATAGGGGATCTGGTGGATTATCTGGCGGCAAACGCGGGGTAACAGTTCATGAATGAGTCGCAGCGCTCGACGGAGTACATCTTTCAAGGAACGATGTATTTCTTCCGTCGGGAGAAGATCCTGTGCCGGTACCAGTTTGCGCTGCAGGACGCGGTGGAACCCGCTCTTTTGCAGCGTGCACTGGATACGGCGCTTTCGGCCGCACCGTACTATCAGGTACAGCTGGTGCAGGAAAAGCGGAGCTTTTTTCTGGAGCCGAACCCGAACCCCTGCCTTGTGTATCAGGGCAGTGCACAGCGCGATATCCCGGAGGAAACGAACGGCTATCTTTTCAGCGTGAGCTGCGAAGGGGACGCCGTCTATTTTGACTGGTATCATTTCCTCATGGACGGCCACGGGGTGTCGCCCTTCCTCACCCGCATTCTGGAACAGTACTGCAACCTGCGCTATGGCACGGCGTTTGCAAACACGCCCATCCTGTGCAGCCCGGCCTATGACATCGAGGCCATGATGGAAAAATATCCATCCCCCGCAGCCACCGAGAGTACGATGCAGAGGGACGTGGTGCAGACCTGCGAGGGCAGGATGCGCCGCACCCGGGTGCGGCTGACCAAGCAGAGCCTTGTGGACCGGGCAGTGGAGAACGGTGTCAAGCCTTTTACGGCGCTGGCAGGTCTGCTGAGCCTTGCGCTGCGCAGCTATCTGGGCAAAGACGAGATCCAGTATTCCTACTCGGCAGATACCCGCAGGGAAGCGGGCGTGCCGGATGCCCTTTACAACTGCGTGTGCTCCTTTCAGAGCGGCGTGAAGCTGAACGATGATACCCGCCTTGCGGACATCGTGCCGGAGATGGATGCCGAGGTGCTCCGCACCCTGCAGCCGGAGGCAAAGCTGCGCCAGATGGCCCAGCAGATGAGCTGGGTGTACAAGGTGGACCAGCAGAAAGCGCCCCTGCGCATCAAGCAGAGGGTGTTCCAGATGGGCGAGTACATCAGCGGTGTCTCGGCGGATTTCTGGCTCAGCTATCTGGGCAATCCGCTGCTGCCGGCCACGCAGGAGCTTCAGAAGTACACCAAAGACTTCAATGTCTGGGTTCCGCCGGATGGCGGCTCCATGGGCGTGGAAGCCTCCAGCTTGAACGGCATCATCACCCTGTGCATCGAGAACAAGGCCGAAATGCCCGGCCTTGCCGGGATGATCCGCACCGCCTTTGAAAAAGAGGACATCACGGTGCTGGAAGCCGTGGATCTGGATACATAAGTGCAGAACATAAAAAGCACTCTTTCCGGGCAGGAAAGGGTGCTTTTTTGCGTCTTATTCGGTCCGTGCAGGCCGTGTGGTCACCTCGCCGCAGCGCAGAGCCTCCTGTCGGCCGTTCTCCCGCTGGATGATCAGCCGCCCTTCCGCGTCGATGGCAAGGGCCTTTGCGGCGTAGGTCTCGGTCTCGGCACACACCGTCACCCAGTGGCCGGGCACAAAGCACCGGGCGCGGTACTCATCCAGACAGTCAAAGCCGGGGCAGAGGGCCAGCAGCTCCCGGGCAATGGCCCCGGCCAGTGCGGCCCGGCTCACCGGGGCAGGCCCGCCGGGGTACAGGCTCCCGGCCCTGCGGGCCAGCTCCTCCGGCCAGTCGGCGGCGGTAGAGGTAAGGTTCAGCCCGATGCCCACCACCAGCCATTCCAGCTGTCCGCTCTCCAGGTCGGTCCCCGCCTCGGTCAGGATGCCGCAGACCTTTCTGCCCTGATAGTACAGGTCGTTGACCCACTTGATGGCAAGCTCCAGCCCGCAGAGCTTTTTCACGGCACGGCAGACCGCCACCGCTGCGCTGATGGTAGCGGTCTGGGCATTGGCGGCGGGCATTTCCGGGCGCAGCAGCACCGAGCAGTAAACGCCCTTGCCTGCCGGGCTTTCAAATCTCCGGCCCAGCCTGCCGCGTCCGGCGCTCTGGTGGGCGGTGAGCACCAGTGTGCCATGGGGTGCACCATCCAGCGCCAGCAGCTTTGCCGTGCGGTTGGAGCTTTCCAGCGTGTCATATAAATAGATGGGTGCAGGGTAGTCCCCGATGGCTTCGGCGCAGAACGGGTCACCGCCCGCCAGCCGGTAGCCCCGGCGGGGCGCAGCTTCCAGCGCGTACCCTTGGGCCGTGAGGGCCGCAGCGGCCTTGTGCACGGCGGCGCGGCTCACGCCGAGGGTCTCGGCCAGCTGCTGGCCGGAAACGTAGCTGCCCCCGGCAGAGGAAAGGGCCTGCAAAAGTGCCTGACGGGTACTGACAGCCATGGCCGAATGCCTCCTTTTGTGCTATACTATTTCTATTGTATCATAAAAATAAAATTTTTTGCAGGATTTTGAACGGCTGTTTCGTATGGAACGGCTGTTTCGTATGAATGTGCAGAAGGGCAGCGCAGGGGCTGCACTTCGTCGGACCGGGACGAAACCGAAAGGAGGTGGGTGGATCGTTGACGACCTTGGAATTCAGCGCGATGGTGCAAAAATACCAGTCGCTCGTGTATACGGTCTGCCACCAGCTGGTGCCGGATGTGGGCGATGCGCAGGACCTGACGCAGGAGACCTTTCTGGCGGCATGGCGGGCCATTGACCGCTGCCCGCCCGGGTTTGAAAAACAGTGGCTGGCACGCATCGCTTCCAACAAGGCAAAAGACTATCTGCGCAGCGCATGGGTGCGCAGGGTGAATACCCCCGGCGATGAGGTGCTGGCGCTGGAAGGCGCGCCGCCCGGCACCCAGCCGGAACAGCAGGTGCTGGATGCTCTGGGCGAGGAAGAACTGACCGGCATGATCCTGGACCTGCGGGAGCCCTACAGAACGCCCTGCCGTCTGGTGCTGCTGGAACAGCACACCATGGCCGAGGCGGCACAGCTGTGCGGCCGCCCGCCCAAGACGGTGGAGGCGCAGATCTACCGGGCCAAAAAGATGCTGGCACAGCAGATATTACAGCGTGAGCGCTGCGGAGGGGAGTGTGTACATGGAACTGTTTGACAAAAACGGCTGTCTGACCGACGAAGGCCTGCAGGCCCTGCAGGCAGGCGGGCTGGATGAGCTGGGGCGGCTGGAAACAGCCGAGCACCTTGCCTACTGCGATAAATGCATGGATCGTTACACGGCCCTGCTGACGGCAGATGCGCTGGAAACGCCGCCGCACTCCGCGCACAAGGCTGTGATGGCCGCCGTCTGGGTGCGGCTGATGCAGAACACATGGGGCCGCGCTGCAGTGGCCGGTGTGGCAGCAGTGCTGGCGTTCACCATGTGGCGCTCCGGTACCGTGGAGCAGCTGCTGGACTTCCGGCAGGAGCTGCGCAGCTGGACACAGGAAGCCAGCCAGAGCCAGACCGAAGAACCTGCACAGCTGGGCCGACCGGTGGAGGATGGCCGTCGGCCTGCCGAGCCGAAAACACTGGGCCGACCGGTGGAGGACGAAGAGCCGAAGCCGCAGGCGTCTTTTTCAAAGGCGGTCAATGATCTGCTGTTCGGGGCCCACAGCCCGGCGGCAGAGGACAAAAGAGATCTGCCGCTTACCGATCAAACGAAATGAGGGAATCGATCATGATGAAAAACGGGATTTTGATCTTTATCTTTGCCTTCTGCCCGGGCGCAGGCCAGATGTATCAGGGCTATATGAAGCGCGGCCTTTCGCTGATCACGATGTTCTGCCTGTTCGTTGTAATTGGCGTATCTACGCTGCAAGTGCTGACCATCGGCTGCGCCATCGTGTGGATGTACAGCTTTTTTGACACCTTCAATCTCCGGGCGCAGATCGGCGCAGGCACCGCCCCGGAGGACGATTATCTGGTGCATATCAACTGGAAGAACCAGCGGATGCAGGAGTTCATGATGGACAGCCACAAACTGCTGGGCTGGGGCCTGATCGTGCTGGGCGCACTGGTGGCCTACCAGAACATCCTTATGAACACGCTGGGGGACATCGTGTGGCGCTGGGGCAAGAACAGCCCCTTCTTCCGCGCACTTTATCTGATGATGGATCAGCTGCCGGAGATCGTTGTGTGCGTGGCCCTGATCATCTGCGGTGCGTGGCTGGTGCGTGGCCCCAAGGGCAGAAAGCCGAAGCAGAAGGCCGCGGACGCCGATTTTACCGAGTATGCTGCACAGGAAACACCGGCCGGGCCGGAGAAAAAGGGCTTTGCAATGCCCAAGCTCTCGGCCCTGCTGGGCAAGCCTGTGACCCCGGAGGACGAGACGGAGGACGAGACGGAGGACGAGGATGGACGAGAAGAATGAGACCGGCTCTGCTGCCCCGGAAATGCCCGGAAAACAGCCGCCGCTGCGCCGGGTGGGCAGCTTTACGCTGGGGGCGTGCCTGATCGCGGCGGGGGCGTTCTTCCTGTGCTATCACTTCGTGCCGGGCTTTGACTGGCAGCTGGCGCTGAAGATCGTCCCGGCAGCAGGCCTTGTGATGCTGGGCGGCGAGGTGCTCTTTTTTGCCGCTCGGCCGGGCCGCTGGAAATACGATTTCTGGTCGGTGCTCGCATGCCTTGTGCTCATGGCCGGGTGCTTTGGCCTTTCGTTGCTGCCGGTGGTGTGGGAGGAGATCAGCCCCCAGCGCCGTCAGACCGAGCTCAGGCTGGGGCAGGAATATACAGCGGAAGCCTATGACCGGATCAAAACGGCCGCGCCGGAGGTCCGAGTGAAGGACATCCGCGGAAACGCCTATCTGTACAGCAGCAAGACGGAAACGCTCCGGGATCTGGACGCAGGAGGCGGTCATCTGAGCCTGACCGTGGTGCTGTTCGGCGATTATGACAGCGTGCAGGCATTTGCACAGGACTGCCGCAGAGTGACCGATGCCGTGCAGCAGTGCAGTGCACTGCCGGACGAGCTGCGGATCGCATGGGCGCCGGACAACGACCCGGGCCAGAGCCTTACCGCCGGTACGCTGCAGCGGGTGGAGCAGTACACGCTGGAGCTGGACGGCATTGCACAGCTGGACTGGACAGCGGAGCAGATGGCAAAGCAGACCGAGATACAGTACCTGCTGGACGAAGAAAACGAAGAAACGGCAGAGTCCAAAGATGCTTCCGTGGAAAGCGCAGAGCTGAGCGAGTGAAACAAAAAAATGCTTCCGTGCGGCGCACGGAAGCATTTTTTTGTTGAAATCAGCCGAAAACTATGTTATGCTATCTCTGCTGCTGAAAGGCGGCGGGGCACTGCAAACAACGGCAGGCGGTTCGGCCCTCACTTCCGAAAGGAGGTGAGTACATGCCAATTACTTTGACATTCCACTTGTTTGGATTGACATTCACCATTCGCGTGAAAAAGTAAGAACCGCCACCCGGCACGGTGACGGTTCTCAAAAACTGTAAACCTTGAACTGGGGCCAACCGCTTGTCGCAGTGCCCTTTCTATAGACATTATAGCGAATCCCGGCAGAGCTGTCAAGCATCTGCCGGGATTCGTTTTATCGTAAAATTTACAGCTTTTTGCCGGTGAGCAGCTCGTAGGCCTCCAGATACTTGGCAATGGTCTTGTCAATGACCTCCTGCGGCAGGTCGTAGTTGCTGTCGGGGTTGGCCTTGAGCCAGTCGCGAACGAACTGCTTGTCGAAGGAAGGCTGGCTGTGGCCCGGCTCGTAGCCCTCCAGCGGCCAGAAGCGGGAGGAATCCGGGGTGAGCATCTCGTCGCCCAGCACCACGTTGCCGTTCTCATCCAGACCAAACTCAAACTTGGTGTCGGCAATGATGATGCCGCGGGAGAGAGCATATTCAGCACACTTCTTGTACAGGGCAATGGTGTAGTCGCGCAGCTTGGTGGCATACTCCTCGCCGTGGCCGGGGAACTGCTTTTCCAGCACCTCGATGCTCTTTTCGTAGGAGATGTTCTCGTCGTGGTCGCCGATCTCGGCCTTGGTGGAGGGAGTGT
>OHPI01000843.1_pt1 | contig 19189 bp, 17 predicted proteins | sample 1577651 | NCBI WGS metagenome assembly OHPI01 (sample SAMEA3879578, study PRJEB24766) | human gut metagenome | biome: human-associated habitat; feature: feces | place: USA | collected 1985/1987
TCTGTCGGCGTTTGCTGTTGAAAAAACACAGCCGGCGTGGTAAAATATTATGGTAAATGCTTAAATAAATATGGCAAAGAGAAAGTTTGGAGGAATTTACAATGTCAGGACATTCTAAATGGGCGAACATTAAACATAAAAAAGGCAAGGCTGACGCTCTGCGCGGCAAAATCACTACTAAAATCAGCCGTGAAATCACTATTGCCGTTCGTATGGGCGGTGCAGATCCTACCGGTAACATGAAGCTGAAGCTGGCTCTGTCCAAAGCTAAGGCTAACAATATCCCTAAAGACAACATTCAACGTGCAATCCAAAAGGGTGCAGGTGCTCTGGAAGGCCAAAGCTTCGAAGAGATTACCTATGAAGGCTACGGTCCTGCAGGCGTTGCTATGATGGTTAGCTGCCTGACCGATAACCGTAACCGTACCGCTGCCGATGTACGTCACGTATTTTCTAAGCACGGCGGCAACCTGGGTGCCAGCGGCTGCGTAAGCTACATGTTCAAACAAAAAGGTATCTTCGCAGTAAGCGCCGAAACCGGTGTTAGCGAGGACGATCTGATGATGATCGCTTTGGATGCAGGTGCTGAGGATATCAAGAGCAGCGAAGACGGCTTCGAAATTATCACCGATCCGGCTGCTTATGACGATGTAGAAAAAGCTTTGGCTGATAACAATATTGAAGTTGCAATGTCCGAAATCACCATGGTTCCCGATACTATGGCCGAGCTGTCCGGTGAGGACGCCGAAAAGGTTCAGAAGATGCTGGACGCATTGGATGATTGCGATGATGTACAAGACGTTTACACCAACGCTGACTTGCCGGAAGACGACGAGGAATAATATTATTATTACGAAGTAACTGCAATGTGTGCGAAGCATAGTTGCAGAAAGGAAAGCAGGCAGTTGATGTCTGCTTTCTGTTTTTTGAGAGGTTTTTATGCTGGTTTTAGGAATTGACCCCGGTACCGCCATCTGCGGTTATGGCTTGGTAGATATGACAGGCAACCGTCTGCGCCCGGTTTTTTACGGCTCGGTGCTGACGGATAAGGACATGCTGCCGGAGCTGAGGCTGAAGAAGATTTACGATGATATCTCGGATATTATCGAGCACTTCAAGCCGGATCTGCTGAGCATCGAAAAGCTGTTTTTCAACCGCAACGTGACTACTGCGATTCCTGTAGGACAGGCACGCGGCGTTGTGCTTTTGGCTGCGGCCAACAAGGGACTGCCGGTGATGGAATTTACGCCGATGCAGATTAAGCTGTCGGTAGTAGGCACAGGCAGTGCAACGAAGGAGCAGGTTATCTATATGGTGATGCATCTGCTCAATATCCGCGAAAAAATTAAACCGGATGATACGGCCGATGCGCTGGCAGCGGCAATCTGCGGCATCAATACTGCGTCTACGCGCAGATGGCAGGAGGGCAGATAAATGATAGGTTCATTGAAGGGCTCTGTTGAAAGCCTTGGCATAGATAACTGCATAATTGAAACTGCAGGCGGCGTAGGCTACCGAGTTTTTATGCCGGCAGCCCAGCTGGCACAGCTGACGCAGGGTGCCTCTGTACGCCTGCACATCCACACCGCAGTACGCGAGGATGCCATTGTTCTTTACGGCTTTTTGAGCCAAGAATATTATGACCTCTTTGAGCTGCTGCTGACCATCAGCGGCGTAGGTCCCAAGATGGCCTTGGGTATTTTATCCGCAGTCAAGCCTGATGCTTTTTATCTGGCGGTGCAGAGCCGTGATATCAAGGTGCTCACCAAGCTGCCCGGTATCGGCAAAAAGACGGCGGAGCGTCTGCTGCTGGAGCTGAAGGACAAGGTCGCCAAGGGCTTTGTGGACGGCATCTCGCTGGAAGATGTGGCGGGGGCTTCCGCGCAGACGCCCGCTGCCCAGAGCAGCAGTCAGGCCATTGCGGCGCTGGTATCGCTGGGCTACAGCCAGAGCGAGGCCGCACTGGCTGTTTCCAAGATCGATGCAACATTGCCCGTGGAAGAGATCATCAAGCTGGCCCTGCGCGGCATGGCAGCAGGCAGGAGGTAAACGATGCAGGACGAAACCGCGCTGTATGGCGCAAAAATGATGCAGCCCGGCATGACTGCGGCGGACAGCGAGGAAAACAACCTCCGCCCGCAGCACCTGGAAGACTACATCGGGCAGGAAAAGGTCAAGCAGAACCTGAAGATCTATCTGGAAGCCGCCAAGCGGCGCGGGGAGCCCATGGACCACATCCTGCTCTACGGCCCGCCGGGTCTGGGCAAGACCACGCTGGCGGGCATCATCGCCAACGAGATGGGGGTGCAGATCCGCATCACCAGCGGCCCGGCCATTGAAAAGCCCGGCGACCTTGCCGCCCTGCTGACCAACCTGCAGGAGGGCGATGTGCTGTTTATCGATGAGATCCACCGCCTGTCCCGGCAGGTGGAAGAGGTGCTGTATCCGGCGCTGGAAGACTATGCGCTGGATATCATGATCGGCAAGGGACCCAGCGCCCAGAGCATCCGCATCAATCTGCCCCGGTTCACGCTGGTGGGGGCCACCACCCGTGCAGGCCAGATCACCGGCCCGCTGCGGGACCGCTTTGGCGTGCTGCTCAAGCTGGAGCTGTACGGCCCGGACGAACTGAGCCGCATCATCCAGCGCTCGGCAGGCATTCTGGATCAGCCCATCACGCCGGAAGGCGCATACGAGCTGGCTAAGTGCAGCCGGGGCACCCCCCGCGTGGCTAACCGCTTTTTGAAGCGCATCCGCGACTTTGCCACCGTGCTGGGCGATGGCATCATCGATCAGGACGTGGCCCTGATGGGTCTCAAGCGGATGGACGTGGACGCGCTGGGTCTGGATGAGCTGGACCGCAGCCTGCTGCGTGCCATCATTGAAATGTACAACGGCGGCCCGGTGGGTCTGGAAACGCTGGCGGCGGCTCTGGGTGAGGAAGCCGTCACGCTGGAAGACCTGTGTGAGCCGTATCTGATGCAAATGGGCTTTCTGACCCGGACACCGCGGGGCCGCTGTGCCACCCGGCTGGCCTATGAGCATCTGGGCCTGAAAGCGCCGGAGACCGGCGCGCCCGAAGAGAATGGGCAGCAGAGTTTGTTCTGAGATAAACGGGCTTGCCCTCTCAGGCCGCTTCGCGTCCAGCTCTCCCGAAGGGAGAGCTTCATGAGCGAAAAACCAAAAGATGCCCAAAAGCTCCCCCTTTTGGGGGAGCTGGCAATGCCGCAAGGCATTGACTGAGAGGGTTCTTCTTTCTATAGAAAGTGGGGTTTTATTATGGGAAAATACTTTGGAACCGATGGCGTGCGCGGTGTAGCGGGCGCAGACCTGACCTGTGAACTGGCTATGAAGATCGGCCGCGGCGCTGCTGCGGTGCTGACCGGCAGCACCGGCCACCGTCCGCGCATCCTCATCGGCAAGGATACCCGCCAGTCCGGCGATATGCTGGAAGCAGCCCTGACGGCCGGTCTGTGCAGTGTGGGTGCGGATGTGGAGAGCCTTGGCGTTCTGCCCACGCCCGCTGTGGCCTATCTGGTGGGCAGATACAATGCAGATGCCGGCATCGTGATCTCGGCGTCCCACAACCCGATGGAGTTCAACGGCATCAAGATCTTTGCCGGTACCGGCTACAAGCTGCCGGACAAGGTGGAGAACGAGATCGAGGCCTACATCGACAACGACTGCGCGGGCATCGAGCTGAAGACCGGTGCCGAGGTGGGCCGTGTTTACCGCCGCGACGACGGCCTGCAGGACTATGTGGATCACCTGTATGAGTCCATCCACGGCGACCTGACCGGCCTGAACGTCTGCATCGACTGTGCAAACGGTGCTTCTGCCGCTGTGGCGCAGAAGCTGTTCCCCCGTCTGGGCGCAAAGTGCACCTTCCTCGGCATTGCACCGGATGGCCAGAACATCAACAAGGGTGTGGGCAGTACCCATCTGGAAAATCTGGAAAAGGCCGTGGTGGAAGGCGGCTTTGACTGCGGCATTGCATTTGACGGTGACGCCGACCGCTGCCTTGGCTGCGACGAAAAGGGTCAGGAGATGGACGGCGACAAGATCATTGCCCTGCTGGCGATGACCATGAAGGAAAAAGGCCGTCTGGACGGTGACACCGCTGTGGTCACGGTCATGTCCAATCTGGGCTTCATCAAGTACATGGAGGCACAGGGCATCAACACCGAAAAGACCGCTGTGGGCGACCGCTATGTGCTGGAAAACATGCGCGAGAACGGGTTTGCCATCGGCGGCGAGCAGAGCGGCCATGTGATCCTGCTGCACCATGCCACCACCGGTGACGGTGAGCTGACCGCCGGCAAGCTGCTCAAGCTGCTGGCGGAGAGCGGCAAAAAGATGAGCGAACTGAACGGGATCTATGCCCAGTACCCGCAGGTGCTGGTGAATGTGACCGCCAACGCCGCCCAGAAAAAAGCCTATAAAGAGGACGAAGTGCTGGCCGGTTTCATTGAGAACGAGCAGCAGAAGCTCATGGGCATGGGCCGCGTGCTGGTGCGGGTGTCCGGCACCGAGCCGAAGATCCGCGTGATGGTGGAGGGCCAGGATCTGGACGCCATCCACCGCTGCGCCGACCGCATCGTGGATAAGATCAACAAACGCATTCTGGGACAGTAAAAGAAGGGAGGACGCCATGCGCCCTGCAGATACCTGGAAAGATTACGAACTGCTGGATGCCACCGACGGCAACCGTCTGGAGCGCTGGGGTGAGACCATCCTCATCCGCCCGGACCCGCAGGTGGTGTGGAAAACGCCCAAGCAGAGCCCCCTGTGGGCAAAGGCAGATGCGGTGTACCACCGCTCCAATCAGGGCGGCGGCGAGTGGGAGTACAAGCGCCGTCTGCCCGAAAAGTGGAAGATCAGCTGCGGCGAGGGCGAGGATAAGCTCACCCTCATCGTCAGCCCCACCGGCTTCAAGCACACCGGCGTGTTCCCGGAGCAGGCCGTCAACTGGGCATGGTACGCCAAAAAGATCCGTGCCGCAGGCCGCCCGGTAAAGGTGCTGAACCTGTTCGGCTACACCGGCGGTGCCACGCTGGCCTGTGCGGCGGCAGGTGCCACCGTCTGCCATGTGGATGCCTCCAAGGGCATCGTGGCGTGGGGCAAGGACAATGCCGTGGCAAGCGGCCTTGCCGACCGGCCCATCCGCTGGCTGGTGGACGACTGTGCCAAGTTCGTTGCGCGGGAAAAGCGCCGCGGCAACACCTACGACGGCATCATCATGGACCCGCCCAGCTACGGGCGCGGCCCCGGCGGTGAGATCTGGAAGCTGGAAGACTGCATCTACGACCTCATCAGCCAGTGCGAGGAAGTGCTGAGCGATACGCCGCTGTTTTTTGCAGTGAACAGCTACACCACCGGCCTGTCCCCGGCGGTCATGGAATATATGCTCAAGACCACGCTGGTGCCCCGCTTTGGCGGGCAGACCTCCTGCGATGAGATCGGCCTGCCGGTCTCTGCCACCGGCGGCGTGGTGCCCTGCGGCGCAACCGCCATCTGGGAAGAGTGAAACGATTTTAAATGGCCGCCGCGTGCGCTTTGGCCATGTTCAGAAGAAAATAATCTTTTAGTTTCGTGTTTGTCGCGGCCTGCGGGCCGCTCCAAACACATTTTCACAGGAAGACTTAAGAATGGGGTACAGCCCCTTTCAGAGGGGCGCACCACCAGAAAGAGAAACACAAATGGAAGAGACGATTTTAACAGCACAGAATCTGAAATTCCGCTACGACAGCGACCAGCCGGTTTACGCACTGGACGGTGTCTCAACGGAAGTAAAGCGCGGCGAATTCGTGGCCGTGCTGGGTGCCAACGGCTGCGGCAAGTCCACTCTGGCAAAGCACTTCAACGCCATCCTGCTGCCGGAGAGCGGCAAGGTCTACGTGGAGGGCATGGACACCGCAGACGATGACAAGATCTATGATATCCGCCAGACTGTGGGTATGGTGTTCCAGAACCCGGACAACCAGATCGTTGCCACCGTGGTGGAGGAAGACGTTGCCTTTGCACTGGAAAATCTTGGCGTGCCGCCGGAGGAGATGCGCCGCCGCGTGGACGACTCCATGAAGATGGCCGGCATCTATGAGTACCGCGAGCGTGCACCCCACAACCTTTCCGGCGGCCAGAAGCAGCGCGTCGCCATTGCGGGCGTAGTTGCCATGCGGCCGGACTGTCTGATATTAGACGAAGCCACCGCCATGCTGGACCCCCGGGGCCGTGAGCAGGTGATGCAGACCATCCACTACCTGAACAGGAATATGGGCATCACCGTGGTGTCCATCACCCACTACATGGAGGAAGCTGCGCAGGCAGACCGTGTGCTGGTGATGAGCAAGGGCCATGTAGTGATGGAGGGCACCCCCAAAGAGGTGTTCAGCCAGACCGAGAAGGTGCGTTCCCTGCATCTGGACGTGCCGCAGGCCGCAGAGCTGCGGGACGAGCTGGTGAAGGCCGGCATCCCGATGCCGGAAGGCATCATCGACACCGGCGAATGCGCACAGGCTCTGTACGAGCTTTTGCAGTAAGGGAGGGCAGACGCAAATGGCAGATATCATCAAGGTAGAACATCTGAGCTATGTCTACAACCCCGGCATGCCCAATGCGGTCACTGCGCTGGACGATGTGAGCTTTACGGTGGAAGAGGGCGACTTTGTGGGCATCATCGGGGCCACCGGCTCCGGCAAGAGCACCCTCATCACCCATATGAACGGCCTGAACAAGCCCACCAGCGGCAAAATCTATATCGATGGGCGCGACCTGTGGGCCGACCCGGAGAAGATCCGGGATTTCCGCTTCCTCACCGGTCTGGTGTTCCAGTATCCGGAATACCAGCTGTTCGAGGAGACCTGCTATAAGGACATCGCCTTTGGCCCCAAGAACATGGGTCTGGACGAAGCCGAGATCGACCGCCGCGTGCATGAAGCCGCCGATTTCGTCGGCCTTGACCCGGCCCTGCTGGAGCGCAGCCCCTTTGAGCTGTCCGGCGGCCAGAAGCGCCGGGTTGCCGTGGCGGGCGTCATGGCCATGAAGCCCCGCATCCTTGTGCTGGACGAGCCTGCTGCGGGCCTTGACCCGGAGGGACGGGACGACATCCTCAGCGAGGTGAAGGAATACCACAAAAAGACCGGCACCACCGTGCTGCTGGTGTCCCACAGCATGGAGGACATTGCCAAGTATGCCAACCGCGTTCTGGTGATGAGCAACAAGAAAATTGCCATGTACGACACGGTGGAAAAAGTCTTTGCCCGCGCTCCGGAGCTGCTGGAGCTGGGCCTTTCCGTCCCGCAGGTGACGAAAGTTTTCCTCAAGCTGCGGGAAATGGGAGTGGATGTGCCCGCCGATGTGTACACCATCCCCTATGCGGTCAAGATGATCCTGGAGGCAAAGCGCCGCCGGGAGGCAGGCGAGAGCCTTGTGCTCCCGCGGGAAGCAAAGCAGAGAGGAGGTGCTGCCGGATGCTGAGAGATATCACCATTGGCCAGCACTTCCCGGGCAACAGTCTGGTGCACCGGTTCGACCCGCGCCTGAAGCTGGTGCTGACCATCGCTTATATCGTGCTGCTGTTTGCAGCCTCCAATCCGCTGGGCCTTACCCTTTCCATCCTGTTTCTGGCAGTGATGTACCGGGTGGCAAAGATCCCCGGCAAAATGATCCTGAAGAGCCTGAAACCCATCCTGCCCATCGTGGTGTTCACGGCGGTGCTCAACCTGTTCTTTGTGTCGGGCGAGGGCGAACCGCTGGTGCATATCTGGTTTTTGACCATTTATGCCGAGGGCGTGCGCTATGCGGTGCTGATGGCGGTGCGCGTCATGGCGCTCATCGCGGGCACCAGCCTGCTCACCTACACCACCAGCCCCATCGTGCTCACGGACGCCATCGAGCAGCTGCTCAAGCCGCTGGGCAAACTGCACTTCCCGGTGCACGAGCTGGCCATGATGATGAGCATTGCCCTGCGCTTCATCCCCACCCTCATTGAGGAGACGGATAAGATCATGAACGCCCAGAAGGCTCGCGGTGCCCAGCTGGACACCGGCAAGATGACCGACCGGGTCAAGGCGCTGGTGCCGGTGCTCATCCCGCTGTTCATTTCGGCCTTCCGCCGCGCGGACGAGCTGGCCATGGCCATGGAATGCCGATGCTACCGGGGCGGCGACGGCCGCACCCGCCTGAAGGTGCTGCGCTGCGAAAAGCAGGATTATATCGATCTGGCCGTGTGCATCGCCTGCTTTGCAGTGATCCTTGCCTCCCGGCTGGTGTTCCCGAATTTTTAAAACTCCCCCAGTCGCCTGCAGCGACAGCCCCCTCGAGGAGGGGGCCTTATAGCCTCCCTCTTTGAGGGAGGTGGCACGGCAAAGCCGTGACGGAAGGAGTTCCATGCAGAACTTTTTACTTACCCTTGCCTACGACGGCACGAACTACTGCGGCTTTCAGGTGCAGCCCAACGGGCGCAGCGTGGCCGCTGTGTTTCAGGACGCGCTGGAAGCGGTGCTGGGCTCCCGGCCCGATATCAAGGGCTGCAGCCGCACCGACGCAGGCGTCCACGCGCTGGGCTTCATGCTCAACTTCCACGCCGACACCCGCATCCCGGCGGCAAAGCTGCCGCTGGCTCTCAATCAGCATCTTCCCCCGGACATCCGGGTGTTGGAGGCGCGGATGGTGCCCGACGACTTCCACGCCCGCTATGCGGCCCACACAAAGACCTACCTCTACCGCATCCACAACAGTCCAATCGACTCGCCCTTCGCCTCCCGCTATTACACCAAGGTGCCGGGGCGGCTGGACGCCGACCGGATGCAGCAGGCGGCACAGTATTTTGTGGGGACGCACGATTTCCTTGCCCTCTGCGCTTCGGGCAGCTCGGCAGCCGCCCACGGCGACACCGTGCGCACCATCACGGCCTGTGAGGTCGAGCGCCGGGGCGACGACATCGACATCACGGTGACGGCAGACGGCTACCTCTACAACATGGTGCGCATCCTCGCGGGCACCCTCTGCGAGGCGGGCGCAGGCCGTCTTGCGCCCGAGGCGGTGCCGGGCATCCTCGTCAGCTGCGACCGGAAAAACGCCGGCCCGACGCTGGCGGCAAAGGGGCTTTTCCTCAAGAGCGTGGACTACGATTAACACAAACACGACCGGTGCTCCCGGAGGGGGAATGCCCCCTTTGGGAGCACTGTCGTTGCAGGAAGGGGACAGGAACGTATGAGAAAGAAGCATCGAGGCTTCCGGCCCGCGTCGGACGAGCCGCTTTCGGAGGGCCGGGTCGAGTACCTCGAGCAGGCCCGCACCCGGGTGCGGAACCGGCGCATCCGGCGCACCGCGCTCATCGTCGCGGCGCTGACGCTGGTGGTGCTGTTCGCCACCGGCTTTGTGGGCAGCTCGGTGGCAATGGCCAAGGACTGGGCCGACACGGCCCGCATCCTGCTCTTTCCGGGGACGGGCTGGCCCCAGCAGACCGGCGTCATGGAGGTGGAGCAGCTTGCCGCCCTGAACGGAAGCTTTGTGGAGTTGGGGGAAGAGGGATGCGTGGTCTGGTCCCGCACCGGCACCCGCCTCAACGCCATCCAGAGCGGCTACGCCCGGCCAGCGCTGGCGGCGGGCAAGAACCGCTTCGTGCTCTACAACCGCTCGGGCAATGAGCTGCGGGTGGAGAGCCGCACCCAGAACCTCTACACCAAGACGATGGAGAACAGCATCACCCTCTGCGCGATGGCCGACAACGGCACGCTGGCCGTCGTCACCGAAGACCCCGGCAGCGCCGCCAGACTGCGGATCTACTCCTCCTCGATGGAGGAGCAGCTGAGCTGGAGCCTCACCACCACCGACGGCACGCCGCTGCGGATGGCCTTTTCGCCGGATGGGCGGCGGCTGGCGGTGGCGGCGGTGACGGTCAGCGGCGGGCAGATGGTGACGAATTTCTACATCGTCACGCTGGCGCAGGGCGACCCTGTCCTTGTGGGCAGCGGCAGCGGTGCGGCCCAGTGGCTGAGCTGGCCCAGCGCCCAGAGTGTACTGGCCCTCTGCGACAGCCGCGCCGTCCTCTACAACGCATCGGGCGGCGAAAAAGCTGCCTACGACTTCACCGGCCAGACCCTCCGGGACATCTCAGTAGATGCCTCGGGCAATGCTGCCCTGCTGCTGGCCTCCGGCCAGCTCTGTCAGGCGGTGATGCTGGACCGTGAGCTGAACGTGGAGGGCACAGCGCAGGTGCAGGCGGCCAACCGCATCGTCCGGGCCGGGCAGAGCTTCTATCTGCTCACCGACAGCGGCGTGGAGTGTCTCTCCACCGACGGTGCCTCCCAGTGGCAGCAGAGCCTTTCCGCCCGGCCGCAGGGCCTGCTGGCCGACCGAAAGCAGCTGCTGGTCTTCTGCGGCAACACCGTGCAGGTGCTGACGCCTCCCGAGGCGGAGACCAGTGCCTCGGGCAATCCATGATAGAATAAGGAAAATAAGGTATGTTCAAGAATCCGTCATTTCTTTTTGATATAGTATGTACCGTGGTCTGGCTGCTGCTGGCCGTGCGCTACGCCCGCAAGGGCTTCCTCGCGGCCAGCGTCCAGCTGGGCGGGAACGTCTTCAGCCTCGTGGGTGCCCGGGTCTTTTCGGGCTGGGCTGCCGTCGAGGTGTTCCAGCGGTTTCTGGCCGGGAGCTTCCGCACCCAGATCGCCGAAAGCATCTCTGCCGGAGGGGTCGTTGACCTGACCGGCATCGCGGACAAGTACGCGGGCTTTCTGCCCGAGAGCTTCCGCGCCTCCATCGTGGAGGCCTGCGAGCGCTCCATCTCAGCCGTGCTCAGCGACAACGCCGTGGTGCTGGCGGACGTCATCGTCCAGAAGGTGCTGGCCCCGCTGCTGACGCCGGTCATCTCGGTGGTGCTCTTTTTCGTGACCTTTGCCCTGCTGCGGATGCTGGTGAGTATGCTGGTCACCGTGCTGGGCCTCGTTAACCGGCTGCCGGTCATCGGCACCGTCAACCGCTGGCTGGGCTGGCTCACCGGCTGCATCGCCAGCACGATGGACATCTACCTTGTGCTGTGCGTGGTGTGGGCCATCATCGTCATCACGGGCGGCAATCTGACCGTCCTGAACGACACGGTCATGAGCAGCAGCCTTTACTATAAAGCATTCAATCTGTTCAACCCCTTCCTGTAAAGGGGAGCTTAGGAGGAACCTATATGGTCTGCAATCGCTGTCAGAAACGTCCGGCCATCATCTTCGTCCAGCGGATGGAGAACGGCCAGATGAAAAATGAAGGCTTTTGCCTGCACTGTGCCCGTGAACTGCACATCAAGCCCGTCGAGGACCTGATGAAGCAGTTCGGAATGTCCGACGAGGACATGGACAACATGGAAAACCGGATGGAGAGCATGATGGACGAGATGGGAGACGCGAACCCCCTCTCCCTCATGATGAATATGGGCCAGCCGACGGAGGGCGAGGAGAGCGAGGGAGATGACGACCTCGTGCCCGGCTCCAGCGCGACCTTCCCGCTGGGCGTCAAGGCGGAGGGCGAAGCCGGAAACGGCAAAAAGGCCCAGAAAAACGGCAAGAAGCCGCCCCGCCGCAAATTCCTCGATACCTATTGTGAGAATCTGACCCGCAAGGCCCGGGAGGGCAGACTGGACGACATCGTGGGCCGCGACCGCGAAATTTACCGCACGATTCAAATTCTGAGCCGCCGCCAGAAGAACAACCCCTGCCTCATCGGCGAGGCGGGCGTCGGCAAGACGGCCATCGCCGAGGGCATCGCGGAGCGGATCGCCAAGGGCGATGTTCCCGTGGGCCTGAAGGACAAGGAAATTTTCCTGCTGGATCTGACCAGCCTCGTGGCCGGCACCCAGTTCCGGGGCCAGTTCGAACAGCGGGTCAAGGGCCTGCTCAGTGAGGTCAAGGCCGCGGGCAACATCATCCTCTTTATTGATGAAATTCATACCATCACCTCGGCGGGCGAGAGCGAGGGCGCGATGAACGCGGGCAACATCCTCAAGCCTGCCCTGTCCAGAGGCGAAATTCAGGTCATCGGCGCCACCACCTTCAACGAGTACCGCAAGTATATCGAGAAGGATCAGGCCCTTGAGCGCCGCTTCCAGCCCGTCCGGGTGGAGGAACCCAGCGTGGCCGATACGCTGGCCGTCATGAACGGCATCAAGAAGTATTACGAGGAGCACCACCATGTGCAGGTGGAGGCGGATGTCCTCTCGGCCATCGTCACCCTCAGTGAGCGGTACATCACCGACCGCTACCTCCCCGATAAGGCCATCGACCTGCTGGACGAGGCCTGCGCCTGCTGCAACCTTGCCCACCCGGTCATCTCGGAATACCTCGAGATGCAGAAGGAGCTGGACGGCCTGAAGCAGGAGGAGGCGGAGATGGAGTCTGCCGACGTCAACGAGGCCATCGACTACGAGCAGGTGGCCCAGCGGAAGACCCGCATCGCAAAGCTGGAAGCTGAGCTGCCCGCAAAGCAGGCCGCAGCCAGCGAGATCAGGGTCACGATGGATGATGTGGCCAAGGTCATCGAGCTGTGGACGGGCATCCCGGCAGTAAAAATTCAGGAGACGGAGTTCGCAAAGCTGGCCGGGCTGGAAGCGGAGCTGAAAAAGAAGATCATCGGTCAGGACGAGGCCGTCCATCTCGTGGCACAGGCCGTCAAGCGGAGCCGTGCCGACCTGTCGGGACGCCGCCGCCCGGCCAGCTTCATCTTCGTCGGCCCCACCGGCGTCGGCAAGACCGAGCTGGTCAAGCAGCTGGCAAACCAGCTCTTTGACGGCCCTGACCCCCTCATCCGCCTCGACATGAGCGAGTATATGGAGAAGTATGCGGTGTCCCGCATGATCGGCTCGCCTCCGGGCTATGTGGGCTACGAGGAGGCCGGTCAGCTCACCGAAAAGGTGCGCCGCCGCCCCTACAGCGTCGTCCTCTTCGATGAGATCGAAAAGGCCCACCCCGACGTCATGAACATCCTGCTCCAAATTCTGGACGAGGGCAAGATCAACGATGCGCAGGGCCGCACGGTGGACTTTTCCAACACGGTCATCTGCATGACCTCCAACGCCGGCAGCAGCGACAAGACGACCTCCGGCCTCGGCTTCAACAAGAGCGAGGAGCAGCTGAGTGAGGAAAAGACCCGCAAAGCCCTGAGCCAGTTCCTGCGGCCCGAGTTCCTTGGCCGCGTGGATGAGGTCATCGCCTTCAAGCCCCTGAGCCAGCAGACGCTGGAGGGCATCGCGGCCCTCATGCTGGACGAGTACAAGCCCAGCATGGAATCGAAGGGCATCGCCTACCGCTACACCCCGGCGGCGCTGTCCGCCCTCGTGGCCAAGAGTCAGGGCGGCAAGTTCGGTGCCCGCGACCTCCGCCGCGTCATCCGCAAGGCGGTGGAAGACCCTGCCGCCGAGCGCATCATCGACGGCACCCTGAAGGCAGGCGGGAGCCTGACCGTGGACGCCGAGAACGGCGAAGTCGTCCTGAAGTAAAGCACAAACGAAAAGGCACTCCGAAGCGCTTCGGAGTGCCTTTTTATAGTACGCGGAAAACTCAGTCGAGGGACACCGGAACTTCGGGCTTGTTGGCGGTGCGGGCGCTGGTGCGGCCCTCGGGGATGATCTCCCCGGCGGCGGTCAGCGCCAGCTTGGTGAGGGTGGGGCCTACCAGCTCATACACCAGCACCGAGAAGAGCACCACGTTGCGCACCATGTGGCCGTCGGAAAGCTCGGCGGCCTCGGCAGCCATGCCCAGCGCCACACCGGCCTGAGGCAGCAGGGTGATGCCGAGGTATTTCTGGATGCTCGGGCTGCAGCGGGTGGCCCGGCAGCAGGTAGGACGTGACCGCTGGCAAATGGACTGCCTTTGCCAGACGCGACATCAGCAGACCTGCGATGAGCGCCGTGGAAAGGCAGATGAGAAGCTGTTCCATACGATATTGCGGGCAGCGGACGCACCGAGGCCGCCGCCCTTTCCTCCTTTTTCTCAGTCAGGCGTGTTTCCGGGCTGCTTGCCAAAACCCCTGAAAACACAGCACGATAAAGAATTATACTATCTCATCGCTTAAAAAGCAACATCTTTTCAGGCGGAATAATTGAAGAATCCTTAACAAATGACTGAAAAAAGCGAAAAACAGGGCCGCTGCCTGCGCAGCGACCCTGTTGTATGCAACAATTGTGAATTTAGTTGAACTTAAAGAGCTTCCGTGCGATGCGGTAGCCGCCCAGCACGATGTCGTCGCCCTTGGGGAAGGGCAGGTTGGTCACGCCGCCGAAACCGAAGCGGATGGAGCGGTAGACCGCGGCGCTGGTGTGCTCGCGCAGGTACTGCCACAGGCCCTTCTGCTTCTCCTTGGCCTCGGCGCTGCCGTCCAGCAGCAGGAAGATGTCGCTGACCGCCATCATCATCGAGAGGTAGTGGAGCATATAGGCCCGAAGCTTCTTTTCGCCCTTGAGGGCGTCGAGGTCCTGACAGTCAATCATGTGCCGGGTGACGCGGAGCTGCTGGTCCACGCGCTTGACCATGACGCTCTCGTTGACGCTCTGGTCGGCGCGGCCGATGAAATAGCGGTAGAGGTCGAGGTCCATATAATACATGGTCTTGACGAAGGGCAGGGGCTGGTAGACGAAGATGTTGTCCACATAGAAGGTGTGCTTGGGCAGCACCATGCCGCACTGGCGCAGCACCTCGGTGCGGTACAGGACCGAGTGCATCAGCAGGTTCTGGTCGGGGCGGAAGTGGCCCACGTGCATCCATGTGAAGAGCCGCTCCTGCGGGAAGACGTTGGTGTACCGCACGGTGTGGCTGGTGCCGTCCTCGGTGTGCTCATAGACGTAGTTGCAGATCATGAGGTCGGGGGCGGTGCCGCGGGTCACGAGGGTGTGCAGGCGGGAGAGTACCTTCTTGAGGGCGTCGGTGTCCAGCCAGTCGTCGCTGTCCACGACCTTGTAGTAGAGGCCGGTGGCGTTGCGGATGCCCTGGTTGACGCCCTCGCCGTGGCCGCCGTTCTCCTGATGGATGGCCTTGACGATGGTGGGGTACTTGGCAGCGTACTCGTCGCAGATAGCCGGGGTCTCGTCCTTCACGGAACCGTCGTCCACAAGGATGATCTCGGCCTGCTCCCCGGCGGAGAGCAGGGTCTCGATGCAATGGCGCATATAGGCCGCCGAGTTGTAGCACGGGACGGCAAAGGTAATGAGTTTCTGCTGCATAATAATAAGCTCCTTATCGTGCTTGCCCGGCCTTGCGCAGAGCAAAAAATGGCCGGAGATGGAGATATGTACTCTTATTATATCATTTTCGCGCACAAAAAGCTAGGAAGACCAGCAAATACCTTCAAAAAACGACAGCAGAAAAGCATTTTGATACCATTTCGGGCCGGGCTGTGCTATAATAGTACAGTTACAGGAACCAAAAAGCAGGAGGAGCACATGGCAGACCCGCATTCTATCTTAAAAAAAGTTTTTGGCTACGACAGCTTCCGCCCCGGGCAGGAGGAGATCGTCCGGCGGCTGCTGGACGGGCAGGACGTGCTGGCCGTGATGCCCACCGGCGCGGGCAAGTCCATCTGCTATCAGGTGCCGGCCCTGCTGCTGCCCGGCATCACCATCGTGGTGTCGCCGCTGGTCAGCCTGATGAAGGATCAGGTGGGCGCGCTGGTGCAGGCCGGTGTGGCGGCGGCCTTCCTCAACAACAGCCTCACCGACAACCAGAAAGCCCTCATGCTCCACCGCGCCCGGGAGGGCTGGTATAAGATCATCTATGTCGCCCCGGAGCGGCTGGAGATGCCGGGCTTCCAGCGGTTCGCGCAGGAAAAGTGCATCAGCATGGTCACGGTGGATGAGGCCCACTGCATCAGCCAGTGGGGGCAGGACTTCCGCCCCAGCTATCTGCGGATCAAGGCGTTCGTGGACAGCCTGCCCAGCCGCCCGGTGGTGGGCGCGTTCACGGCCACCGCCACGGCCCGGGTGCGGGACGACATCCGCAGCCACCTCGACCTCCATCAGCCCTATGAAGTGACCACCGGCTTCGACCGGCCCAACCTCTACTTCGAGACCCGCCGCGCCCTGCCCAGCCAGAAACCGAAGGAGCTGCTGGACCTTGTGCTGCGGGAGGGAGACAACGCGGGCATCGTCTATTGCAGCACCACCAAGCAGGTGGACGAGACGGCACGCCTGCTTCAGAGCCGGGGCATCCGGGCGGCGGCGTATCACGCCAAGCTGGACGCCGAGGTGCGGCGGAAGAATCAGGACGACTTCCTCTACGACCGGGTCCAGATCATGGTGGCGACGAATGCCTTCGGCATGGGCATCGACAAGCCCAATGTCCGGTTCGTCATCCACTACAATATGCCCAAGGACCTTGAGAGCTACTATCAGGAGGCGGGCCGTGCAGGCCGCGATGGTCTGCCGTCCCGCTGCATCCTGCTCTACTCCGGTACGGACGTGCGGACCATCCGTTTCTTCATCGACAAGGAGATGGAGGCCGACAACGGCCTGCCCGCCGACGTCAAGGCCGAAGCTGCCCGCAAGGCGGAAGAACGGCTCAAGTATATGACCTTCTACTCCACCACCCAAAAGTGCCTGCGGCGGTTCATGCTGAACTACTTCGGGGAGGCTGCACCCGAGAAGTGCGGCAACTGCTCCTGCTGCCTCTTTGCCGAGCAGAATGCGCAGGAGGTGGAAGAGCGGGCCGCTGCCGCGAAGCAGCGTGCTGCGGCCAACTCCCGGCGGTTGTCTGCCCGCCGCGCTGCCGCCAACACCGACCTCAGTGAGGCCGACGAAAAGCTTCTGGCGGCGCTCTACGCTCTGCGCAAGCGTCTCGCTGCAAAGCAGAACGTCCCGGCTTATATGGTGTTCAGCGACGCCACCCTCCGGGAGATGGTCCAGAGCAAGCCTCTGAGCATGGACGAATTCCTGAACATCACCGGCGTCGGTGAGAAGAAGGCCGCGCGGTATGGCATGGCTTTCCTGCGGGCCATCGAGGAGATGGTCAACTCGCGGTGAGCAGGGCCGGAACTGTAAATTTTCTGCGCTCTGCTTGACTTTTCCGGGATTTTGCATATACTAAAGACAGGAAAGATAAAGTGACTCCATTCATAAGGACTCACCAAAAGAAAATCCCCTCAGAGCTGCCACTCCAAGGGGATTTTTTTGTTAGTGCTTGCAGTCCTTGTTCAACAATCTGCCAAGCCACTTGCTGATGCAGTTAGAAACTACACCCGCTGCGACAGATGTCAGGAAAGATAAAACTCCATTCATTCGGCTCACCTCCCTTCCAGTAAACTGGAAGTGGAAAGGACGGCAGAACTATTATATCATAAGCCTCGACAAAAAGATAGAAAAAGAGCGCGGATCTTCCACGATGAGCCACTCGGCTCGTGGAAAGGTCTGCGCTCTTTTTGTCATTCCATCGTATGGGTGGAGAAGACCTTTTCGTCCTGCCACCACACCGGCTGCCCGGCGGCGAGGGACTTGGGCACATCCAGCAGACGCTGGTTCCGGCTGCCCCGGAAACGGAGGGAGATGTCGTGCTCGGCCTCCACGAAGCGGCCATCCACCAGCACGTCCAGCAGACGCAGCAGCTCGTCGGTGACTTCACACCGTGCGTGACAGGGAACCTTGCCGGTCAGCTGTTCCCATGTGTAGCCAGAGTAGCACCAGACGGTCTTCTTCGGGTAGAGGGCCTTGAAGTTCTGCACGAAAGTCACCAGCTCCCGCTGGTTCTCCGGCTCCATCGGTTCGCCGCCCAGCAGGGAGAGACCCGCGATATAATCCGGCTTGCAGGAGGCGAATACCTCGTTGCGGACGGGCTTGTCGAAGGGGGAACCGTAGCCAAAGTCCCATGCCACCTCGTTGAAGCAGCCGGGGCAGTGGTGGCGGCACCCGGAGACGAAGACGCTGGTGCGAACCCCCGGCCCGTTGGCGATGTCATAATATTTAATGGTTGCGTAGTTCATTACAAGTGTAACACCCGATCCTTGATCTCCTGCGTCCGGCCCTGATTCCAGAACTGGGTGCCGATATAGCCGCAGGTACGGCGGGCGACATTCAGCTTGTTCTGGTCACGGTTGCCGCACTTGGGGCACTCCCACACCAGCTTGCCGTCGTCCTCGACGATCTTGATCTCGCCGTCGTAGCCGCAGCACTGGCAGTAATCCGACTTGGTATTCAACTCGGCGTACATGATGTTGTCGTAGATGAACTGCAGTACGCTCATCACGGCCTCAAGATTGTCCTGCATATTGGGGACTTCCACATAGCTGATGGCACCGCCCGGGGACAGCTTCTGGAACTCGCTCTCGAACTTCAGCTTGGTGAATGCATCGATCGTCTCCGAAACATGGACGTGATAGCTGTTGGTGATATAGTTCTTGTCGGTGATGCCGGGCACGATGCCAAACCGCTTCTGCAGGCACTTGGCGAATTTGTAGGTGGTGGATTCCAGCGGAGTGCCGTAGAGGGAATAGTCCATGTTTTCGGCCTTCTTCCACTCATTGCACTTGTCGTTCATATGCTGCATCACGCTGAGGGCGAAGGGCTTTGCGCCGGCGTCGGTGTGGCTCTTGCCGGTCATATACTTCACGCACTCATACAGGCCGGCGTAGCCGAGGCTGATGGTGGAGTAGCCGCCAAAGAGGAGCTTGTCGATCTTCTCGCCTTTCTTGAGGCGGGCCAGTGCGCCATACTGCCACAGAATGGGGGCGGCATCGCTGGGGGTGCCCAGCAGGCGCTTGTGGCGGGCCTGCAGAGCACGGTGGCAGAGGGCCAGACGCTCGTCGAATATCTTCCAGAACTTATCAAAGTTGCCGCCGGAGCTGAGGGCCACGTCCACCAGATTGATGGTCACGACGCCCTGATTGAAGCGGCCATAATACTTGGGCTTGCCGGTCTCGGGGTCAACATAGGGGGTCAGGAAGCTGCGGCAGCCCATGCAGGTGTAGCAGTGGCCCTCGCCGTTCTTGTCTACCTTCAGCTCGAGCATCTTCTTCTCGGAGATATAGTCGGGCACCATCCGCTTGGCGGTGCACTTGGCAGCCAGCTCAGTCAGATAGTAGTAGGGGTCGCCGGGGTGGATGTTGTCCTCCTCCAGCACATAGATGAGCTTGGGGAAGGCGGGGGTGATCCAGACACCGGCCTCATTCTTCACGCCCTGATAGCGCTGGCGGATGGTCTCCTCGATGATGATGGCAAGGT
>OHPI01000844.1_pt1 | contig 19161 bp, 17 predicted proteins | sample 1577651 | NCBI WGS metagenome assembly OHPI01 (sample SAMEA3879578, study PRJEB24766) | human gut metagenome | biome: human-associated habitat; feature: feces | place: USA | collected 1985/1987
CCCGCACCTATCCGCTGGGGGAGCTGACCGAGGACGAAAAGCGCTTCTACACATGGACCCTGCAGAGCCACATCGACCTTGCCAGGGCTGTCTGGCTGGATTACTGTGAGTGTAAGATGATCGATACCATCGCCCGGGAGCCCCTGTGGCGCCACCTCATCAACTACCGCTGCGGCACCGGCCACAGCGTCAGCTTTGTGGGCAATGTGCACGAGGGCCCCCATGCCCTGAACAGCCGCAACACCACCCGGATGCGCCCCGGCATGGTGGTCACCGATGAGCCCGGCGTCTACGAGACCGACCTTGTGGGCATCCGCATCGAGAACGAGCTGGTGTGCATCCACAAGGCGGATAACCAGTACGGCACTTTTCTGGGCTTTGAGCCGCTGACCTTTGTGCCCATTGCCACCTCGCCCATCCTGCCCGGCGTGCTGGACAAGGACGAGATTGCATGGCTGAACGATTACCACCGTCAGGTGTTTGCAAAGCTGGCCCCGCACCTGAACGCGGAAGAGCGGGTCTGGCTGGCCGAAAAGTGCGCCTCCATCGGCTGCTGAGCCGGATAAAAACAGACACACCCGGATGCCGTACAGCGGCAGTCCGGGTGTGTGGTTTTCAGAAAAGTAGTGCGCCGTTTTGCCCGCGGAAACAGCCGGTTACAGCCTGCAGGAATGGGCCTGCGGGGTGTCCAGCGGCGGCAGGGTGAACTCGTTCTCGCCAAAAGCGGAGCGCAGAATGGCGGCCCGGGTCTCCGGGTAGATGCCCAGTTCGGTATAGATGCTCTTGTACAGGCCCATCACCCGCCGCCGCAGCCGAAGGATATCGGCGGTGGTCACTCTGGAGTGGGAAACGCTCTGGCTGCACTGCAGATAATAGTAGCCGATGTCCGGGATGGAAACGGCGGTGCGCACATAGCGCAGGTATTCGGTGTTGAACAGCTGGTCTTCCGCAAACAGCTCCTGCCGGAAGCGGATGCCGTGCCCGGCAAGGAGATCCCGGCGGTAGAGCTTGTTCCACAGCACACCGTAGTAAAAGGTATTGGGCTTTTCGATCAGCTGCCGGGCGTACTCCTGCCCGGTGTACACCCCGGCGGGCAGATAACCGTAGGCCCGGGTGCGGGGCGGGTTACGCCGGAGCACGGTGCCCAGCGCCTTTTCCCACGGGCGGGTGTGTTCCACGTAGTCCTTTGGATACACCATCCAGAAGGGCGCGATCACAAGATCGGCGGCGTGGGTCTCGGCGGCGGTGACGAGCTTTTCGGTAAAGTCCGGGGCCAGCCAGTCGTCGCTGTCCACGAACTGGATGTAGCGGCCATGGGCCAGCGCAAGCCCCTGATTGCGGGTGTCCGCCGCGCCGGAATTGGGCTTGTCCACCAGCGCGATGCGGTGGTCCTGAGCGGCAAGAGCACGGCAGACCGAGAGGGTGCCGTCCTTGGAGCCGTCGTTCAGCAGGATGATCTCGATGCTTTTATAGCTCTGGGCACAGATGCTTTTTACACAGCGGGCAATGCAGCCTGCGGCGTTGTACATGGGCACGATGATACTGACAAGGGGAAATTCCATAGCGTCTCCTTTTCTCAGATGCGGCTGTGGGTGCGTGCGGCGGCGTCGGAGAGCCGCTGCACCGGGCCGTTGGGCAGGGGGCTTTCAAACAGGCTCAGGTAGATGCCCCGCAGCCGCAGACGGAACCGGTCGTACACGCCCAGCTGAATGCACATCTGCCGGTAGGCGCGGTACATCCGGTCACGGTGGCGCAGCATGTCTGCCACCCTCACCTGTGTGTGGCAGACGCTCTGCGGGTTCTGGATGTAGCAGTAAACGGCCTCGTCGATGGCGGCGAACCGCTGCGCCGCCTGCAGATACCGGGTGTTGAACAGCTGATCCTCGGCGAAAACGACATTTTCAAACCGGATCTGCGCCATCCGGATCAGGTCGCGGCGGTAGAGCTTGTTCCACAGCACGCCGTAGTAAAAGGCGGCGGCATGGCCGGTGAGCTGCCACAGGTAATCCACCTTGCTGTACTCCCCTGCGGGCAGCAGGCTGTATTCCCGGGTGTCATAGCCGCCGTCTCTGCGGGGCACCATCATCCGGTAGGGGGCCAGCACAAGGTCGGCACGGCTGCGCCGGGCCGCCGCCACAAGGTTTGCCGTACAGCCCGGCAGCAGATAGTCGTCACTGTCCGCGAACTGGATGTACTCGCCTCTGGCCAGCGCAAGGCCGCAGCTGCGGGTGTCGGCTGCGCCGGTGTTCAGTTTGTCGATCACCCGGATGCGGGGGTCGGCTTCGGCCAGCTTCCGGCAGATGGCAAGGGTGTCATCCCTGGAGCCGTCGTTCAGCAGAAGGATCTCAAGCTCCTGATAGCTCTGGGAGACGATGCTCTCCACACAGCGGGCAATGCAGCCTGCGGCGTTATAGGCGGGCACAATGATGCTGACAAGGGGTTCCGGCATGGCAAAGGTCTCCATTTCTGTTTTTTCGGTGCAGCGAGGTTTCATTTATCATACTCCAGCCCTGCGCAAAAATCAAGGCGGGCGGCTGGTGGAGAGGGGAATGTCGGATGGTCTTTCACATTGCGGTATGCAGCACGGATGCGGCCCTGCGCAGCGGGCTGGAACGTCAGTGCATGGAATATTTTGCCCGGCGGCAGGATGCGTGCATCGTGCAGCAGCTGCCGGACGCAGATGCACTTCTGCGCCGTGACGCCGAGGGCGAGCGGTTCGACCTGTATCTCATAGAGCTGGCAGCGGTGGCGGCTCCGGCCGGGCTTTCGGCGGCTGCGGAGCTGCGCCGCCGGGGCCGCAGGGCTCCGCTGGCCTTTGCGGCCCGCACGGCGGCCCACGCCTACAGTGCCTTCCGGGTGGACGCCATGCAGTATCTGTTGCTGCCAGTGCATCAGCAGGAGCTTTCGGCCCTGCTGGCCCGCGCCACCGAGCCGGAGTATGGCCCGGCCCTCACCGTGGCCACGGCTGAGGGCCTGCGGCTGCTGCCCTATGCCCAGCTCGAGTATCTGGAGTGCACCCACCATGTGGTGCGTTTCCACCTGCTCAGCGGGGAGGATGTGATGTCCCTTTCGCTGCGGGTATCCTTTGCCGAGGTGGCAAGGCCGCTTTTGGCGGACGGCCGCTTTTTGCAGCCGCACCGCTCCTATGTAGTCAATCTGGCGGCGGCCCGGCTGCTGACGGCAGGCGAGCTGCAGATGAGCAGCGGTGCGCGCATCCCCATCCCCCGCGGGCGGGAGGGCATGGTGCGTGAGGCCGTCCGCAGCTGGACCGACCGGTAAAATGGCAAACAAAAAAGAGCTGCCTTGTGCAGCTCTTTCTCATGTACGGAAGTTCAGGCCTCTGATTTGGCGTTGCGTTTCTTTTCCTTGTCGGAAGCATCCAGAACACCAAAGCCCCAGCGGTTGGCCATGTCCATGATGATCTTCTGGGGCGAACCGGCGGGATAGGCATTCTCCGAGAATGCGGTCAGGAATTTGTACAGCTGCGGCTGCACCTTGTCGTACAGGCCCAGCTTTGTGTAAAGATCTTTGTAGTAGCGGAACACCTGCAGCTTGTTCTGCACGATGGAAGCCAGATTGATCTGGGTGTGGCAGATGCTCTGGGGGTTCTGCACATAGTGGTAGCCTGCCTTGGGAATGGAAACGAATACGTTGGCGTACAGGATATATTCCAGATTGAATACCAGATCCTCGGCCCAGCGCACCTCGCTGGTGAACTGCAGATGGTTGTCCATAAGGATGTCGCGGCGGTAGAGCTTGTTCCACAGGACGCTGTAGAAGAAGGATGCGGGCTTTTCCATCAGGCGCAGGGCAAAGGTCTCGCGGTCATAGATGCCCTCGGGCAGAAAACCGTATTCGCGCACATCATCGGGATGCTTTTCCTCGATGCCAAGGTTCTCCTGCAGGCTTTCCAGAGCCTGACCGGCCTTGCAGGAGTTTGCCGGGATCACCATCCAATAGGGTGCGATCACCAGATCGGCATTGTTGGTCTCGGCGGCCGTTACCAGCCGCTCGGTAAAATCAGGCTCGATATAATCGTCGCTGTCCACAAACTGTACGTACTTACCGGATGCAAGGGTCATGCCGCAGTTGCGGGTGTCCGACACGCCGGAATTGGACTTGTCCACCAAAACGATACGCGGGTCTTTTTCGCGGAACTGCTCACAGACCGAAAAGCTTTCATCTCTGGAACCGTCGTTGACCAAAATGATCTCGATATTCTTCCACGTCTGCGCACAGATGCTCTCCAGGCAGCGGGCAACACTATTCTGCACATTGTACACTGGCACGATAATGCTGACGAGTGGGTTGTTCATGACGGAAGGTCTCCTCTTTACGGATATTATACCTTTATATTTTGAAAATCAAACGGTGTATTCTCACATATCTTACAAAAACAGGGAAATGAGGGCACTGCCCCCTTGGGACAGTCCTGTTTATAATATCATACTCTTCTTGACGGCAAAAAGCAAGAGTAATACCCCTTTAATATGAAAAAGAACCGCACTCTGCGGCCCTTTTTTATTACACGGCGGTCCAGTCCAGTGCATCCCACCGGGGGAGGAACTGGCTGCAGACGCGGCGCATCTCCGGCTCGTCGGCGGCAGAGGCGGGGTCCGCGATGCCCACGACGTAAAATCCGGCCCCGTGCGCCGTGGAAGCGGCGTACACTGCATCCTCGCACACCGCACACCGGGCGGGGTCTGCACCGCCCAGACGGCTCATGCATTCAAAGAACACCTCCGGGCGGCTCTTGTGCAGCGCACCCTGCGCCTCCACGATGAAGGAAAAATACCCGGCAATGCCAAGGCGGGTGAGCACGGTGCGGCACTGGTCGGCCCAGGTGTTGGAGCAGATGCACATGCGGGCACCCTCGGCCTGCAGCTTTGCCAGCATCGTGCGCACGCCGGGCTTGAGCTCCACGGTCTCGTACAGCTCGGCGATCACCTCCCGTATCACGGCAAAGTAGCTCTCCTCGGTCAGCGGCAGATCGTATTCCCGGATCAGGTACCGTGCGCCTTCCTGCATCCCCATGCTCAGCAGGGTGGCACGCAGGTCGGCCCGGGGCGTGCGGCCGTAGCGGCGCAGCAGGGCGTCCGGCGCACCCTCCCACACCACGGTCATGCTGTCGGTCAGGGTGCCGTCCATATCAAAGATCCATTGGCTGCAGTGCATGAGAATGCCTCCTTTAAAGTATCCTGACAAGTATACCATGTTTCTTAGCCGGGAGAAAGCCTTCAATTTACAAAAAAAGGGAGAAATTTCTCCGGAAATATGCTATAATCTGAACAAAACCGGAACCAATCGAAGGAGGCGGAGGCAATGGAAGAACGCAGTGTCCCGTGCAGGGCTCTGGTGCTGGCCGGCGGCGGTGCCCGCGGCAGCTATCAGGTGGGTGTGTGGCGCGCGCTGATGGAGCTGGACTGGCACCCGCAGATCATCACCGGCACCAGTGTGGGCAGCCTGAACGGTGCCATGTTCGTGCTGGACCAGTACGAAACGGCGCGGGACATGTGGCTGAGCATCCGCAGCAAGGACGTGATGGAGCTGCCGGAAGAGGATGCCGACCTCTCGGCCCTGCACCAGTTCCTGCGCAGTGTGGTGAAGGCCGGCGGCATGGACGTGACCCCGCTGGAGGAGATCGTGGAGCGGGTGCTGGACGAGGACGCTCTGCGCGCCGCGCCCATCCGCTTTGGCCTTGTCACGGTGGAGCAGCGGGGCCTCAAGGCCCGGGAGCTGACGCTGGACGAGATCCCGGCAGGAAAGGTCAAGGACTACCTGATGGCCTCCGCCGCCTGCTTCCCTGCCCTGCGGGCGCGGGACATCGACGGGGTCAAGTTTCTGGATGGCGGCTACAGCGACAACATGCCCACCGGCCTTGCCAAACGGATGGGCGCAGAGGAGCTGGTGTGCGTGGACCTTGAGGGGGTGGGCATCACCCGCCCGAACCTCACCGGCCTGCCCACCGTCATGGTGCGCAGCTACTGGGAGCTGGGGGACATCCTGCACTTTGACCCGGACACCGCCCGCCGCAACATCGAGCTGGGCTACTACGACACCCGCCGCGCTATGGGATATCTGCGGGGGTGCGCCTATGCGGTCTCCTGTGACGCCCAGAGCTGCGCGGACGCTGCTGCCTTCCATGCAAAATTTGAGCGGGTGCAAAAGCAGGTGCGGGAGAAATACCCCGTCACCCTGACGGCGGACGTCGCCCTGCTGCTGGCCAACATGAAGGATGCGGACCTTGCCCCGCTGGAAGCTGCCGCCGAGGATGTGGGCGTGAGCCCTACCGGCTACTATACCACCCACACCCTGTGCGATGCGTTCCTTGCAAAGTGCGATCAGGCACGGATGCAGAGCTTTGCACCGCTGTTTGAGGGCAGCGCCGATGCGGCGCGGGCTGCGCTGGCGGCATTGCTGCCCAATACCTTTCTGCAGGCGCTGGTCTGGCACACCCTGACCACGCCGGAAGCGGAACTTTTGCCGGAGGTGAACCAGAATGAAGATCTATAAAGGTTTCTGTGCCTCGCCGGGCCTTGTGCTGGGTCAGGTGAGCCGGTTGGAGCACCATGTGGAGACCACGACCGTTGGCCCCTTTAAACCGTCCCGGGAGCTGCAGCTGCTCACCGATGCCATCCGCACCGCGCAGGACGAGCTGGAATCCATGGCAGACCGCGCTGCGCCCAGCGAGCAGGCCATCTTCCAGTTCCAGAGCATGATGCTGGACGATGAGGGCATGATGAACGAGGTGCGTTTCTGCATCAATGCGGGCGTTGGTGCCGCTGCGGCTATGAATCAGGTGGGCCAGCGCTACGCCGACCAGCTGGCCAACATGAAGGATAACCCCTACATGCAGCTGCGCAGCGTGGATATTCTGGACGCCACCCGGCGGGTCATCAACATCATCACCAACCGCCCCCGCATGTGGCTGGCGCTGGACCACCCGGTGATCCTTGCCGCAGAGCGGCTGATGCCCACCGACCTGTTCAGCGTGCCCTCCGGCATGATTTTAGGCATCATCACGGCAGAGGGCAGCGGCCAGAGCCACGCGGCCATCATTGCCCGGGCAATGAATATCCCGGGCATCGTGCAGGTGGGCCGGGATTTTCTGGACGACTGCGACGGCCGCACCGTGATCCTGGACGCCACCGGGGGCCAGTGCACGCTGGACCCGGACGCTGCCGCCCGCCAGCAGGCCGAGACCCGCATCTGTGAGCTGCAGCGGGAGAACGAAGAGATGGGGCAGCTGCATGCTCTGCCCAACAGGACAAAGGACGGCCAGCCCTTTGAGCTGCTGGCCAACTGCTTTGGGCCGGAGGACATCGACACGGCCATGCAGTCCGGCGCGCAGGGCGTGGGCCTGCTGCGCACCGGCTACATGATGCTGCCGGGCCGCATTCTGGACGAGCAGGAGCAGTATTTCTTCTACTGCTCCTGTCTGGCGGCGGCGCAGGGCCGTCAGGTGACCGTGCGCACCTTCGACTTTGGCTCAGACCGCACCATTTCCGACGCCTATCAGGGCCTGCAGTCCTCCAAGCTGGGGCTGCGGGGCATCCGCAACAGCCTGCGCCAGCCCCGCCAGTTCGAGACGCAGCTCTGCGCGCTGATGCGTGCCGCCGCCCGGGGCCCGCTGCAGGTGATGTTCCCCATGGTGACGACGGTGGAGGACTGGGACGCCGCCATGCGCGTGGTGGAGCGCTGCCGGGAGCATCTGCGGGAGCGGGGCGTGCCCTTCAAGGAGGATACCAAGTTCGGTGTGATGCTCAGTGTGCCTGCCGCCTGCCTGACGGCGGAGGAGTTCGTGGCGCACGGGGTCGATTTTCTTGTGGTCGGCACCAACGACCTGACCCAGTACACCCACGCCGCCGACCGTGAGCTTGCCAGCGCGGAGCACTACTACCGCCCGGCCAGCAGCGCCATGAAAAAGCTCATCACCATGGTGATGGACGCCGCCAGAGAGCGGGATGTGCCGGTGACCATCTGCGGCCTTGCGGTGGGCAACCCGGCCAACACGGTGCAGTATCTGCAGCTGGGCCTGCGCAGCTTCTCGGTGAGCCCGCAGAACCTTTTGAACGTGAAGAAAGCTCTGCGGGAAGCAGAGACATAAACCCTGAAAATAACAAAAAAGCAGCTGCAACGCAGCTGCTTTTTTGTTACTCCAGATTCCCCGTCAGGGTCATGACGGACGCAAGGACTGCCAGCGGGGCGGTCTCGCAGCGCAGGATGCGGGGGCCAAGGCCCACCGTTCTGGCACCGGCCTTTGCGGCCATTTCGGCTTCCTCGGCGGCAAAGCCGCCCTCGGCTCCGGTCACGATGGCGATTTTCCGCTTTCTGCCGTCGGCAGGCGCGGTCTCTGCCAGCAGCTGGCGCAGGGGCGCGCCGCCGCACTCGTAGCAGAACAGCACAAGGTCATACTGGTCAAAGGTGCGGCACACGGCCCCGAAGTTCGGCAGCGGCAGGGCCACATCCGGCAGAACGCCCCGGCCGCACTGCTTGGCGGCTTCCGCTGCAATGCGGTTGTAGCGCTCGTTCTTCTGCTCCTCTTTTTTGGGCGCGGCCACGCAGTACCGGCTGAAGAAGGGGATAAAGTGGGCTGCGCCCAGCTCCACCCCGTGCTTGATGATCTGTTCCAGCTTGTCCTGCTTGGGATAACCGGCCAGCAGGGTCACTTCCACGCCGGGTTCGGCGGCGCTGGGATAGCCCGGCTCCACCCGGAACTCCACGCACTCGTCCCCAAAGCCGGTGATGGTGGCGGTGTATTCCACGGCGTTGCCGTCGCATAGAATGACAGTATCGCCCAGCCTTGCGCGCATCACACGGGCAAGATGGTGGGCATCGGCCCCGCGCAGGGTGGCGGTGCCGTCAGAGATCTCGGTGGTAAAATAACGGTGCGGCATAAAATCTCCTTACGCTTTCTTGCAGACGATGCACTCCCAGCCGCGCTTTTCCTTCACTTCCACAACGGCAAGGCCGGCCTTTTCCAGACCTGCGATCACTTCGTCCTTGCGGCTGTCGATGATGCCGCTGGCAATAAAGGTGGCACCCTCCGCCATCAGGCCCGGCACGGCGGGGGCCAGAGACAGGATGGCGTTGGCCACGATGTTGGCGGTGATGATGTCGTACTTGCCGCTGGCCTTGTCGGACAGGTCGCCCACGAGGACGGTCAGCTTGTCGGCCACGCCGTTGAGGGCGGCGTTCTCCCCGGCCGTGCGGACGGCCACGGGGTCGATGTCCACGCCCTCGGCCACGGCTGCCCCCAGTTTAAGGGCCGCGATGGCGAGGATGCCGCTGCCGGTGCCGATGTCCAGCACCCGCTCGCCGCCGGTCACCCGCTCGTCCAGCGCTTCCATGCACAGGCTGGTGGTCTCGTGGCCGCCGGTGCCGAAGGCAAGGCCCGGGTCAAGGATCAGCTTTACCCGGTCGGTGTCGTACTGCTGCCACGAGGGCACCACCGCCAGCCGTTTGCCGATCTCCAGGGGGTGATAATACTTGCGCCAGCCGTTTTGCCAGTCCTCCTGCTCCACGCCCTCGGTCTCTGCAGTGTAGGCGATGCCGGCGGCTTCCATGCGGGCGGCAATGAGGGCCAGCGTCTCCACGGGGGAAGCGCCCGGCTCCAGATACATATGGATGATAACGGTGTCGCGGGGCTTGTCCAGCAGCTCCTGCTCGATCAGATCCACATGGGCGATCTCGGCCACCTGCTGCTCGATGTCGCTGTAGTCTTCGATATAAATACCGCCCTCGGCGATCATGGTGGCAACGGCTTCGGCGTTGTCGGCATCGGCCTTGGCCACGGTCAGGCGGATATCAGTCCATTCCATAAAGTAAACCTCCTTCGGTTCCCGGCTTTTCTTATAATAGTATAGTACCCGATTCGGCTGTGGGATGCAAGCCTTTGGGCAAAATGTATGTAAAAAGAAAAGAATTTTCAACATAAAAACGGTACACATGCGGAAAAGCCAAAAATTATCGACTATAAAGCCGGTAAATAAGGACTTTTGACGCATTTTGATAGAAAAAATGAGAAAGGGGCTTTCTTTTCTTTCAAAAATATGTTACTATTCTATTACGGAATTATGGACGGCCGACAACCAGAGGCGTCTGTAAACACAAACATTTCTTAAGGAGGAATGTGCTTTATGATGAAGTATCTCCAGAAACTGGGCAAAGCATTGATGCTCCCCGTCGCGGTCCTGCCGATCTGCGGTATCCTGATGGGTCTCGGTTATGCCCTTGCTCCGGGCGTTATGGGCGTTCCCGGTGCTGCAACCTCCGGTGCAGCTTACACCGTTGGCTTCCTGCTGGTCAAGGCAGGCGGCGCTCTGATCGATAACATGGCATGGCTGTTTGCCATTGGTGCCGCTGTCGGCCTTGCTGACAACGACGGCACCGCAGGTCTGGCCGGTCTGGTCAGCTTCCTGATGATGCAGCAGTTGCTGAACCCCGGCGTGGTCGGCATGGTCCGTCACCTGGAAGAAGGCACCGCTACCTACATCGCCTTCCAGAAGGTCGCCGGCAACTCCTTCATCGGCATTCTGGCCGCTGTCGTGGGCGCTGCCTGCTACAACAAGTTCAAGGATATCCAGCTGCCTGACTGGCTGGCATTCTTCTCCGGCAAGCGCTTCGTTGCAATCGCTACCGGTCTGATCTCCATTCTGGTGTCCGTTGTTCTGCTGTTCGTCTGGCCCGTCATCTTCGACGCTCTGGTCGCAATCGGCAACGGCATCGCTGGCATGAGCGGCATCGGCGCTGGCATCTACGCCTTCCTGAACCGTCTGCTGATCCCCACCGGCCTGCACCACGCTCTGAACAACGTGTTCTGGTTCGACACCATCGGTCTGGGCGACCTGAGCCACTTCTGGGCTGGCGAGACCTCTGCTGATGTGGGCTGGAGCCTTGGTATGTATATGTCCGGCTTCTTCCCCTGCATGATGTTCGGTGTCCTGGGCGCTGCTCTGGCTATGGTCAAGACCGCTAAGAACAAGAAGGCCGCCATCGGTCTGGTTCTGTCTGCTGCAATCTGCGCATTCGTCTGCGGCGTTACCGAGCCCTTCGAGTTCGGCTTCATGTTCCTGTGCTTCCCGCTGTACGTTGTGTACGCTGCTCTGTACGGCATCTTCACCGTCATCACCTACTACTCCGGTTTCCGTGCTGGCTTCTGCTTCTCTGCAGGCGCTACCGACCTGGTGTTCTCCGCTTCCCTGCCCGCAGCTGCCAAGACCTGGATGATCATTCCTCTGGGCATCGCAGCCTTCGTGGTGTTCTACGCAGTGTTCTACTTTGCCATCACCAAGTTCGACCTGAAGACCCCCGGCCGTGAGGACGAGGACGATGAGGCCGAGAAGAAGGTCGTTCTGGCAAACAACAACTACACCGAAGTTGCTTCCGCTGTTCTGGCTGCTGTTGGCGGCAAGGAGAACGTGAAGGACGTTGGCTACTGCGCAACCCGTCTGCGCTTTGAGGTCAAGGATAACTCCAAGGTGGACGAGAAGGCCGTCAAGGCTGCTGGTGCTGCCGGTGTCATCCGTCCCAGCAAGACTGCCTGCCAGGTGATCATCGGCACCAAGGTCCAGTTCGTGTACGACGAGCTGAAGAAGATGCTGTAACACAAGGCATTCCATCTGACCCGATGCGGGAGACTGGTTGATCCCGCACCAACATAAAACTGCCGCCGGGAGACGGGACTCAGCTGTCCGCTCCCGGCGGCTTTTTGCGTTCCCGCACGGAGTATGCTATACTGGAAGCAGCAAAACAGGGCGCACCTGCCCGGGAGGAGAAAGCGATGAGCAAAACGTACAACTGGCGGAAACTGAATGAAAAAGAGCTGACGCGGGTCTATCTGGACGAAATGCGGCGGGACTTCCCGCCCACGGAGCTCAAGCCCCTGAGCATGATCCTGAACAGCGAAGCCAACGGCACAGCCCACACATGGGGCGTGTTTGACGGCGAAACACTGGCGGCGTACCTGCTCATGGTGCGTCCGGCGGGCAGCAGGGTGAGCCAGCTGGATTACTTTGCCGTGCTGCCGGAATACCGTGCTGCAGGGCTGGGCGCGCAGCTGCTGGCCGACCTGCCGCAGCACGAGCGGGGTGCACAGGCCATCCTCATTGAGGCCGAATGCCCGGATAAGGCGGAGGACGAGGCAATGGCGGTGCGGCGGCTGGGCTTTTATGCCCGGTGCGGGGCCCGGGACTCCGGCTTCACCGAGCATCTGTTTGATGCATGGTTCCGCATTCTGGTGCTGGACTGCCCGGGTGCCGGTACCTTTGCGGACCGGCAGGCCGTGGATGCACTGGTGGATTGCTACCGCCGCACCATCAGCGAGACCGAGTGGCAGAAGTACGTGCAATTCTACTGCCCGGACGGAACAAAATACTGCTGAGCAGAAGGCGCTCCATAGAGAGTGCCTTCTTTTTTTGTCACTTTGCCCAGCCGAAAAATGGCATTTTCGGCATATTTATCCTGTTTGTAAAATCCGAGTGCAGGTTTTTCATCCCGGCTTTACGCAGGCTTGACACGGCAGCCGGAGCCTGTGCAAAAGCTTTACCTCCATTTTGCGCATACATGGTCGCAGCGCGCATGGCGGTGCGGTACAATAAGGCCGTTCCCAAGGAAAACACATAGAAACAAGAAAACATCGGCCGGAACTGCATTCCGGCATTTATTGGAGGAAAAAGGGTTATGAAAAAGATCACTCGTCGTTCGTTTATCACTGTCTGCGGCGCTGCTGCTGCAGCGATGGCTCTGACCGCCTGCGGCGGCGCAGCCTCTTCCACTGTGGCATCCTCTGCTGCAGAGTCCACCTCTTCTTCTGCCGCTGCTGAGACCGCTGCAGGCACCCTGTCCGGCAATGTGGCTACCGGCGGTTCCACTTCCATGAAAAACGTCATCGCTGCCCTGACCGAGGGCTTTGCCGAGGTGGAGCCGGGTGTCACCGTCAGCTACGATCCCACCGGTTCCGGCGCAGGCATCACCGGTGCTACCGATAAGACGCTGGACATCGGCCTGTCCTCCCGCGCCCTGAAGGACGACGAGAAGAACGACGTGGACGGCACCATCGTGGCGCTGGACGGCATCGCCATCATCGTGAACAAGGACAGCAAGGTGGCAGACCTGACCGTGGAGCAGCTCAAGAAGATGTTCACCGGCGAGATCACCAACTGGAAGGATGTGGGCGGCGACGACGGCGAGATCGTTCTGGTGGGCCGTGAGGCCGGTTCCGGCACCCGTGATGGCTTTGAGAGCATCGTGGACGTGAAGGACAGCTGCAAGTACGCACAGGAGCTGACCGCTACCGGCGCAGTCATCAGCGCTGTGGAGGCCAACCCTCTGGCTGTCGGCTACGCTTCCCTGTCCGCTGTGGGCGACACCGTTGCCATGGTCACCGTGGAGGGTGTGGAGTGCAGCGAGGATACCGTCAAGGACGGCAGCTACAAGATCCAGCGTCCCTTCGTGTTCGTCACCAACAAGAGCGTGACCCTGTCGGAGCAGGCACAGGCCTTTGTGGACTTTGCCACCAGCAAGGACGCTGCCGACCTCATCCGCACCGCAGGCGCTGTGCCGGTGAACGAATAACGGTTAGCGGGCTTGCCCTCTCAGGCCGCTTCGCGTCCAGCTCTCCCAAAGGGAGAGCCCTTGGCAAAACCGCAAACTTTGCGTGGACTGCCAAAGCCTCCCACTTTGAGGAAAGACTCTCCCCGGTCGGGGAGAGATGCCGCGTCAGCGACAGAGTGGGGATTGTGGCACGGCGTAAGCCGTGACGGAGAGGGTAAAGCCGCTGACAAATACACAGAACTGCCGCGTCGGGCTGCCGTTTCTGCGGGCCGACGCGGCTTTTATAAAGGATTTCCGCTATGAACAAAAAATCCTATCTGAGCCGGGTGCGGCTGCCTCGCACCCCCGCCGAATGGCTGGAAGCGGTGATGAACTTCATCTTCTTCCTGTGCGGTATGCTGGCGGTGGGCTGCGTGGTGCTTATCTCGGTGTACATGGTGATCTCCGGCGTGCCGGCCATCCACAAGATCGGCCTGTTCCAATTCCTGTTCGGCACAAAGTGGGCCTCCACGGCAGCCCAGCCGCTGTTCGGCATCCTGCCCTTTATCCTGTCCAGCATCTACGGCACGCTGGGCGCTGCCATCATCGGTGTGCCCATCGGCCTGCTGACGGCGGTGTTCCTCTCCAAGGCCGCCGACCCCAAGCTGCGCACCGTGGTGGTCACTGCCATCGAGCTGCTGTCCGGCATCCCCAGCGTGGTGTTCGGACTGCTGGGCATGCAGGTGCTGGTGCCTGCCGTGGCAAAGATCTTCGGCAAGGCTTCCGGTGCCTGCCTGCTGAGCGCCATCGTGGTGCTTTCCATCATGATCTTGCCCAGCATCGTGTCCGTGTCGGTCACGGCGCTGAATGCCGTGCCGCCGGAGTATGAGCAGGGCAGTCTGGCACTGGGTGCCACCGACACCGAAACGTGGTTCAAAATCAGCATCCCGGCTGCCAAAAGCGGCATTGCCGCAGGCGTTGTGCTGGGCATCGGCCGTGCCATCGGCGAGGCCATGGCGGTGATGATGGTGGCAGGCAACAGCCCCAACATGCCGGACAGTCCCTTCCGTAGCGTCACCTTCCTGACCACTGCCATCGCCAAGGAGATGAGCTATGCCGGCGGTCTGCAGCGGCAGGCGCTGTTCAGCATCGCGCTGGTGCTGTTCGTCTTTATCATGATCATCAATGTTGTGCTGAATGTTGTGCTGAAGGGAGGAAGCCGGGATGAATAAGGGCCTTTCGCCTTCCCGTCAGATGTGGAACCGGGTCATGACCGCACTGGTCTGGGCCAGCGCCGTGCTGGTGATGGTGCTGGTGGCCGGTATCATCGGCATGGTGCTGGTGCGGGGCATCCCCCACATCAGCTGGAAGTTCCTTTCCACTACCGCCAGTGTGCTGAAAAAGACCGACGGCATCCTGCCTGCCATCCTCAACACACTGTATGTCATTGCACTGACATTACTGATCGTACTGCCGCTGGGCGTGGGCGCGGCGGTCTACCTGACCGAGTACGCCTCCAACCGGCGGCTTATCGAGGTCATCGAGTTTACCAACGAAACGCTGGCGGGCATCCCCAGCATCATCTACGGTCTGGTGGGTATGCTGGTGTTCAGTCAGGCGCTGGGCTTCCAGACCTGTCTGCTGTCCGGTTCGCTCACGCTGGTGGTCATGAACCTGCCCACCATCATCCGCACCACGCAGGAATCCCTCAAGACGGTGCCGCAGGGCTACCGGGAGGGTGCCATGGGTCTGGGCGCAGGCAAGTGGCACATCATCCGCACCATCGTGCTGCCCTGCAGCATCGACGGCATCGTGACCGGCTGCATTCTGGCCGTGGGCCGCATCGTGGGCGAAAGCGCCGCCCTGCTCTTCACCGCCGGTGCCGCAGAGGTCATTGCCAAGAGCGTGGCCAAAGCCTACACCTCCAACGGTGCCACTCTGTCGGTGCTGCTGTACCTGCGTGCCTTTGAGGACGGCGATTTCGCTTCGGCCTGGGGCATCGGCGCAGTGCTGCTGGTGCTGGTATTGGCCATCAACCTTGCAGCGCGGCTGGCAAAGACTAAGCTGAAACAGAAACAGTAAAATTTGATTTTACTGTTCAAAATGGCCTCCGCATTCGCTCTGGCCATGAATAGCGGAAAAATTATTTTTAATTTCGTAGATTTGAAAAATCTGCGGATTTTTCAAATCTACCTTTTCACGGGAAGGGCCAAAACAGTAAACTTCCTGTTTAAATTCAACAATGAGGTACTCTATGGAAAACACGAATGTGCCGGTGATATCGGCAAAAGACCTGAACCTCTGGTACGGCGACTTCAAGGCGCTGAAAGGTATCTCGCTGGACGTGGGCGAGCGGGAGATCACCGCTCTCATCGGCCCTTCCGGCTGCGGCAAATCCACCTTTCTGAAAACCCTCAACCGCATGAACGACCTTGTGCCGAATGTGCGCATCGAGGGCGATGTGCGGCTGAAGGGTGAGGACATCTTTGCCCGGGAAATGCAGCTTACCGACCTGCGCCGCCGGGTGGGCATGGTGTTCCAGAAGGCCAATCCCTTCCCCATGAGCATTTACGACAATATCACCTACGGCCCCAAGCTGCACGGTGTGCGCAATAAGGCTGAGCTGGACGAGCTGGTGGAAAGCTCGCTGCGGGGCGCGGCCCTGTGGGACGAGGTGAAGGACCGCCTGAAAAAGAGCGCGCTGGGCCTTTCCGGCGGACAGCAGCAGCGTCTGTGCATCGCCCGTGCACTGGCGGTGAAGCCCGAAGTGCTGCTGATGGACGAGCCCACCAGCGCACTGGACCCCGGTTCCACCATGAAGGTGGAGGAGCTGATGAGTGAGCTGAAGAAGAACTACACGGTGGTCATCGTTACCCACAACATGCAGCAGGCGGCCCGTATCAGCGACCGCACCGCCTTTTTCCTGCTGGGCGAGCTGGTGGAAGTGGGCCCCACGGCGCAGATCTTCAGCGCACCGCAGGACAAACGCACCGAGGATTACATTTCCGGTCGGTTCGGTTAAAGGAGGAAACAGCTATGAGTATCCGTAAACAGTACGACACCGATCTGGAATCGCTGAAAAAATCGCTGACCGAAATGGGCCGCAACTCTGCCGATGCCGTGGAGAACGTTCTGGAAGCACTCTGCGTCGCTGACGCCGATGCGGCTGCGGCCATCGTGAAGGGAGACGCCCGCATCAACAACATGGAGCGGGATATCGAGCACCGCTGCATGACCCTGTTGCTGCGTCAGCAGCCGGTGGCGGGCGACCTGCGCCGCATCTCCACGGCCATGAAGGTGGTCACGGACATTGAACGCATCGGTGACCATGCCGCCGACATTGCAGAGATCATCCCCCACCTTGTCACCGTCCGCAAAGAGGGCGACCCGGCGGTAAGTCAGGCCATTGCCATGGGCAAAAAGGCCCACCAGATGATCCTGGATGCCCTTGCCGCCCTGACGGCCGAAGATGAGCTGGCGGCGCGCAAGGTCATTGCCGCAGACGACGCGGTGGACTACGATTTCAACGCCATCAAGCATCAGCTGGCGCAGGAGATCGCCGAAGACCCCGGCAAGGTGGATGCAGCGCTGGATCTGCTGATGGTCATCAAGTATCTGGAGCGCATCGGCGACCACGCCGTGAATGTGGCCGAGTGGGTGCAGTTCGTGCGCACCGGCCGCTATAAGGACGAGAGTATGTTCTGAGCATTTCCCTTCCTCATTTTTGAGGGTTCGTGTTTTCTTTATTTCTCCTGAAAAAGGCCGTTTCTGCCCTGTGCAGAGGCGGTCTTTTTCTGCAGGACGAAAATTGACTAAAAATTTTTTAGCTTTCTGCAATATTCCGGTGCGTCGGTTCGTATCTGAGGTGTAGGGCGGCAGGAGCCGCCATTCCCTGTGCGGCGGGCGTCCGACATCCCCCAGTCCCCGCCCGCCGCACCCTTTACGGAGGAAACGCAGATGACACAGACGAATCCTATCCTGCCGGAAGTCAGGGCCGGAACGGTCAGCCGCGAAGCGCTGGTGCAGGCGGCACTGAAAGAGATCACCCAGAACTACCGGGAAGCCAGCCTTTCCAACGTGGCGCGGGAGTATGGCGTTTCGCTGGCATACGTCAGCGAGTGCGTGCGTGCCGAGACCGGCCGCACCTATAAGGAATTGCTGCAAAAGCACCGTATGGAGACCGCTGCCCGCCTGCTGCGCCGCAGCGACATGAACATCCAGCAGATCATTTCTCTGGTGGGCTACGAGAACACCAGCTATTTCTACCGCCTGTTCCACGAGCGCTACGGCCTCAGCCCCCGGGAATACCGGCTGGTGCGCACGGGCCATACCCGCACCAGTGCATGAACCACAGCCTGACCAGACAAAACAGGGCACAGCAGACGCCGTGCCCTGTTTTGTTGTTTCGGAACGTTTTATGGCAGATCGATGCAAAAAACTGGATTTTTATGGAAAAATGGAGTACAATAGAACCATTCTAGCCGCATCGGTGCGGCGCTGTCGAAAGAGGTGGAATGAATGTTTCGTGGAGCAGTGAGAGGGGATCTGCCCCAGATCCTGAAGATCTATGCCCATGCACGTGCAGTCATGAAGGCATCGGGCAACCCGACCCAGTGGGGGGATGATTTCCCGCCGCAGGAATTGCTGGAGGAGGATATCGACTCGAACCGGTTGTTCCTCTATGTGGTCAACGGCCAGATCGAGGCAGTGTTTGCCTTTATTCTGGGGGCGGACCCCACCTACGCCGTCATTGAGGACGGTCAGTGGCTGGACGATACCCTGCCCTATGGCACGGTGCACCGTCTGGCATCGGCCGGCAAACAGAAGGGCGTGGGCAAGGCCGTGCTGGACTGGAGTCTGGAGCACTGCCAGAGCCTGCGTGCGGACACCCACGCCGATAACAAGATCATGCAGCATCTGCTGGAAAAGAACGGCTTTACCCGCTGCGGCGTCATCCATGTGGCAGATGGCTCGCCCCGCTTTGCCTACCAGAAGCTTGCGCCCACCCAGCCGCTGCGCTGAAAACAGAATACACCCCCAAAGAGCCCCGGTCTGCGGATGCAGAGCCTGCCATGCAGGACTGCGCACGCAGGCTTTTTTGTTTGCCCCCGCCCGCTCCGCCCTGCGCCGCTCGACGGTGACGGAGGGAACGAAACCGCGAACGACCAAACCTGTCCTTGATACAAATACAGATCGGCGGAAAAAACCTATGGGCACCGACCTGAACGCAAATTTGTGAACGAAAAATGTCTGAAAACGCTTTCATTTCTCTGCCGTGTGTGCTATAATAACACCCGTCCTCGTGTAAGAGACAGGAAACTGTGCGCCAATGGCGTACAATAGGAAAGAGGAGTGTCTATATGAAAACGTTGAACAAGGCAGTTGCCCGCTACAACGGCATCAGCCTGATCGTTCGCATCCTGATCGGTCTGATCATTGGTGCGGTGCTGGCTCTGGTGGCCCCCGGTGCAGGCTGGGTGGGTGAACTGGGCAGCCTGTTCGTTGGCGCACTGAAGGGCATCGCCCCGGTGCTGGTGTTCGTGATCGTGGCAAGTGCTCTGGCACAGGGCTCTTCCAAGCTGGACCGCCGCTTCGGCACGGTCATCTGGCTGTACATGCTCACCACCT
>OHPI01000864.1_pt1 | contig 18736 bp, 13 predicted proteins | sample 1577651 | NCBI WGS metagenome assembly OHPI01 (sample SAMEA3879578, study PRJEB24766) | human gut metagenome | biome: human-associated habitat; feature: feces | place: USA | collected 1985/1987
CAACACCGGCATCACCGCAACGGCAGGCATCGGCACCAACCTCTACCTTGCAAAATTGGCGATGGACATTGTGGCAAAGCATATCCCGGCGGACAAGGATGGTGTCCGCATTGCGGAGTTGGACGAGCAGTCCTACCGGTATCTGCTGTGGAACCACAGACCGCTGACGGATTTCTGGATGACCGGTCCCGGCACCGTCAAGCGGCTGGAAGCCCACGGCATTTATACGATGGGGGACTTGGCACGGTTTTCCATCCACGGGGAAGATCGGCTATATGAGATTTTTGGCGTGGATGGTCGGTTTGATTTTGACCCTACCGAACTGAAAAACGCTCGTGCGCGCAACGCTGCTGCGAAAGCTGCCGCTGCCGAATTTGAACGGCAGGAACAGGAAAAGGCCGATAAAGAAGCCAGCAACGCAGGAAAGACCTTTGCGGTAGTGGCGCAGGAGTACATAGAATCCAAAAAGGCAAGACTTGCTCCTTCTGCTCGCTTAGAGGGCGATTATGACAGCCATCGTAATAAGGCGAACACAACGAGGGGCAAGGAAAACTACCTTCGGAAGATTCAGCAATTCCCTGAGTTTGCACAGATGCCCGTTGATTCCATCAAAAAGGTGGATTGTGATTGGGTTCTGGAACAGATCGAAATTGGCGGCGCACGATGCCGCACCCATGCTGTTATCAATCAGCGTGGTCTGGAGATGAAAAAGGAATCTTGCCCGAAGCTGGCTAAGCGATGCGATTGCGGAGCAAAAACCATCGAAAAGGCATTTCGCAGCGAAACAGTCGATATTAAAACAGCAGAACAGGTGGCGATTGCTCTGGGCTGTAAAGTGGACGATGCTTTTGATGTGGAAACCATTGCAAAACCTATGACCAGAAAGAGTATGAGAGAATACGCTCTGTTTATTCGTTCTACACTGGAATATGCGGATGAAAATTACGGCGTAAAGAATCCCATGCACAAAATTCCTGCACTGGGAAGCCGGAGCAGGTCGGTAGACACTATTAAGAAGCAGCAGATCAAGCAGCTTCAGGACACCTTAAAGGAAAGTTCCATGCTGGAACAGGTAATCGTTCTGTCCTTGCTCAATTCCGGTGTGCGCCGTGGCGAACTGGCTGGACTGACATGGAAAGATGTCAACTTTGAAGAATGCACCATACATATTTCTAAATCGCTTCTGGTATTCAAAGATTACGGCTACCAGTTGACCACGACAAAGGAAAGCAACATCCGGGATGTGGACGTTGCTCCAGAGTACATGGACTTCCTCAAAGAATATTATAAGTATTGGAAGTCCCAGAAAAAATTGATGGGAGGGAGTTGGCAGAAAAGTCTGGATAAGAAAAGCAGCAAGTATGCGCCCTCGCTCCTTGCCCTTCGGGGAACGGACTTCGTGATCTGCAACGACCATGGATTTCCTATCAACCCGGACAGCTACGGCGCACTGGTTCGCAGGATCGGACAGCGGGCAGGCATTGAAGGGCTGCATCCTCATATGTTTCGGCACACTTTTGTGAGCATCCTCTTGTCCAACCCGGAGATTGGTGTGGCGACAGTAGCCGCAGAAGCCGGACACGCACAGCCCAGTACGACCCTCGCAATCTACACGCAGGTCTATGACAAGCGGCGCAAAGAGATTCGCAACCAGATGAGCAAGGAACTGTACGAATGAGCAAAAAAGAAGCACGAAGGCCGGAACCTTCGTGCTTTTTTGGTGGGCCAGGCAGGACTCGAACCCGCGATAACCCCGTTATGAGCGGGGAGTTCTAACCGACTGAACTACTGGCCCTTATGACGTTGTTTGAGATTCTTTAACCGGCTTTCGTACCCAGAAAATACCCAAGTCCGATCTTGAAGCCGCTCAAAAAAGCAAAAACAACGGAAAATCGCTGTTTGGAAAAGGTGGAAACGGTAAGGTCTGGCGGTTATGAGCCGCCAGCTCTGACCAACTGAGCTACTAGCCCGCATATTCTGCGCTGCGGCATATACCAGTATACCAAATTCCGCGCAAAATGAAAAGCGTTTTGCCGCAAAAGTTTATTTTGTGCGGTGGGCTGCCAGCTTTTGCTGCATGAATTTGTCCAGCATCTCCTGCGGGAACAGAGGCTCCTTGTAGCCAAAGGCCTCGCGGATGAAGATCAGGGTCACAACAGTCTGACGGCCCGGGTCCAGCCGCAGGGAGTACAGGGTATCCAGCGGCTGCTGGGTGGGCTGGTGCAATGTCAGGTGCAAAAGGAACCCGCCGTCCTTTTCCCGGCGGCACTCATACAAAAACTCGTCCGTGTCCGGATGCTCGTCCAGACGGTCAAAGCATTCGTCAAGGGGCAGGTCGGTGCGGAATTCCGACAGACCGGAGGGCCCATACTGGCTGCGGCGGCCGTTCTCGCGCCGGGAGAGCAGAAAAACGATCACGCCCAGCACGGCGGCAAGCAGGACGATGGAAACAGCAGTGTTCATGAAGATCCTCCCAAAGAGTTTTTCTTATTGTAACACAACCCGCATCCATTTGTGCTATAATATTTTTAATTCTTTGAAAATTTTGTCAGGAGCCTGCACTCTGCTGCGGGCGGGAGGAACACAATGAAGCTCAAATTCACACGCAAGACCTGGTACTTTTTCCTGCTGGCGGCAGCGGCAGTGTCCATGCTGGGCGGCTTTGCCGTGCTGAGCGGCATGGATTTTTCGGGGCTGGAACTGATCGTGTTCTGCATCACCGGTATCGCAGTACTGTTTCTGGCGGCGCAGAAGGGGGCACCGGCCAAGGATAAGCGCAATTACACGCTGGTGTTCGTGCTGCTGATGCTCAGCAAGCTGGCGGCAGGCGGCTGGGCGGGCGACCTGTGCTCGGCGCTGGTGTGGCCCGGCCTCCTTGCCATTGAGTACAGCCACGGAAAGCCCATCCAGCGCCCGCTGCAGCTGGTATGCATTTCGGAGGCGCTGCGGCTTTTGTTCTGGCTACTGACCCGCTATGCGGGCATGAGCGGCCTTGCCTTCTGGACGAACATCATGTTCGTGCTGCTGGCCTGTGCCCGTGGCTGGGCGGCGCTGACCCTGTATAAGACGCAGGAGGAGACCCTGTGACCCAGCGGCGCAGGTCGAAAAAAACGGAAGTGGAGCCGCGCCGCTTTGGCCGGCGCAGCTTTTTGTTGGGGGCCGGTGCCGCCGCCTGCGTGGGCGCGGGGCTGTGGCTGCGCCGCAAAGAGCTTTCCGAACAGGATAAAGCAGGAAAACAACAACAAAACGTTAACAACTCAGCCCTGCCCGCGGGCGAGTGGCGGGCTGTGTGGATCAGCTATCTGGAATGGGCGCTGCTGGATTTTTCCACGGCAGACACCTTCCGCGCCGGGTGCGCACAGATGCTGGACGATTGTGCGGGCCTTGGGCTGAACACGGTGCTGGCGCAGGTGCGGCCCTTCGGGGACGCGCTGTACCGCAGCAGCCTGTTCCCATGGAGCCACCTGTGCACCGGGGTGCAGGGGGCAGACCCCGGCTTTGACCCGCTGGACATCCTCCTGCAGGAGGCCCACGGGCGGGGGCTCTCGGTGGAAGCGTGGCTGAACCCCTACCGGCTGCGGTCCTCCGCCGCCATGCCGCCCAGCCTTGCGGAGAATAACCTTGCCAACACCCATCCGGAGTGGGTGTGTGCGGTGGGCGACGGGCTGTACCTGAACCCGGCAGAGCCTGCCGCTGCGGATTATGTGGTGCAGGGCGTGGCGGAACTTTTGCAGAACTATGCGGTGGATGGCATCCACTTTGACGATTACTTTTACCCCACCACCGAGGAAAGCATCGACGCGGTGCAGTTTGCGGCCAGTGGTGCGGTGGATCTTGCCGCGTGGCGGCAGCAGAATGTGACCGCACTGGTAAAGGCGGTGCACGACACGGTAAAGGCCGCAGACCCGACTTTGCGGTTTGGCATCAGTCCGCAGGGGAATCCGGACAACGATCTCAACAGCCAGTACAGCGCTGTGACCGCGTGGTTGGCCGCAGGCGGCGAAGAGCAGGTGGTGGACTACCTCTGTCCGCAGGTCTACTGGGGCTATGGCTACACGCTGCAGAGCGGCAGCACCCGCTTTGCCTTTGAGAACATCGTGCCTGCGTGGCTGGCGTACCCGCGTGCAGAGGGCGTGGCGCTCTATTTTGGCCTGGGCGCGTACCGCATCGGCGTGGGTGACGGCGGCGCGAACCCGGACAGCGTGAGCGGCTGGAGCACCGGCGATGCGCTGGCCCGGCAGGTGCAGGACCTGCGCGGTCAGAACGCGGGCGGCTGGGCGCTGTACCGGTATGGCAGTCTGTTTGGTGCGGGCGCACCGGAGCAGGCCGCTGCCGAATGCGCTGCGCTGCGGACGCTGACCGGCAAAGAAGGGTGAAATCGGGCGGCAAACCGCACAAAACAAAGCCGTCTGTCTTGTGCAGTGCGGCGAAATGCGGTATACTATAATTGTATCTGCCCGAAAAATGGGCAGAAGGATGAATAGCAAAGAGAAGCGCGTTGCTTCGTGAGGAAACGTATGAAGATGAAAAAAAGGATCATTGCGCTGCTGCTGGCGGTCCTGCTGGCAGTGGGGCTGACCAGCTGCAAGGATGTCCTGAAGGGTATCGTGCACAAGGCGACGGGCACCTCGGACGAGGTGCAGGAGGAGGACACCACCCGCTGGGCAGATGCGACCGCCGACCCGCTGATCATTCAGGGGATCGCAGACTCCTCTGCCAAGTTTGACGCGGCCACGGCAGACGGCTGCCTGTACGCCGTGTTCAACGGCATCTGGAGCCGCAGCACCGGCTATTTCACTGCGCCCACCGGCAGCCTGAATATCATGGCCTGCGGCACCGCCGAGGGCACCCAGAAATTCAAGGTGGCACTGTGGAAAAAGGTGGATGGCGGCGCAGAGTATGTGCCGGACAGCACCTACTATATCCATACCGATGGCACCAACTACCGCTGCACCGTTTCCGGGCTGGACCCGGCGGCACAGTACCGTGTGACCATCTCCTATGATTCCAGCCGCTACTACCTGTACGGCCTGATGAAGGTGGAGGGCGTCGGCTGATGAATACACAGACCAAAAACTCTCTGCTCCTGCTGCTGTGCTCCTTTATCTGGGGCACGGCCTTTGTAGCCCAGAGCGCAGGCTCCGGGATGGGTGCTTACAGCTTTCTGGCGGGGCGCAGCTGGCTGGCTGTGCTGGTGCTGATCCCCACGGTGCTGGTATTTGACGCCATCCGCCGCAAAAACGGCACGGATGCAAAGCCCAAAACTGCTGCCGAGAAGAAAAAGCTGCTGGCGGCAGGCTTTGTGTGCGGCACCCTTCTGTTTGCTGCATCCGCTGCACAGCAAATTGGAATCACCATCAACCCGTCCACCGCAAAGGCCGGCTTTCTGACCGCCATGTATGTGGTGCTGGTGCCGGTGTTCGGCCTGTTTCTGGGCCGGAAGGGCAGTGCGCAGCTGTGGATCAGCATGGTGGTGGCCGTGCTGGGCCTGTATCTGCTGTGCATGAAAAACGGCTTTGGCAGCATCGAATCCAGCGACTGGCTCCTGCTGAGCTGTGCGGTGCTGTTCAGCTTCCAGATCATTGCGGTGGACCACTTTTCCCCGCAGGTGGACGGCGTGCGGCTGAGCCTTGACGAATTTCTGGTGGTGTCGGTGGAAAGCACCGCTGCGGCCCTGCTGTTCGAGACACCTTCCGCAGCGCAGTTCGCGGAGAATGCGCTGCCGATCCTCTACTGCGGCATCATGTCCAGCGGCGTGGCCTACACCCTGCAGATCCTGGGTCAGCGGGACCTGAACCCCGCCATTGCCAGCCTGATCATGTGTCTGGAAAGCGTGTTCAGTGCGCTGGGCGGCTGGATGCTGCTGCACCAGAACCTTTCTGCCCGGGAAGTCTTTGGCTGCGTGCTGATCTTTGCTGCCGTGGTGCTGGCCCAGCTGCCGCTGGAAATGCTGCACCGGGTCAAAAAGACTACCTGACCTTATGGCGGGCAGAAAACAGGAGACGCAGCTGCGCACGGCAGGCGGCATCCGGTACGAGCTGACCCGCAAAAAGGTGAAGAACCTGAACATCCGTGTGCGGGAGGACGGCACCGTGGCGGTGAGCGTGCCGCTGCGCACAAGCGCGGAAGCGGCGGACCGCTTTGTGGCCGAGCGCGCCCAATGGGTGCAGGAGGCCCGGGAACGTGCCCGGCGGCGTGCCGCCCGGGACGCACAGCCCCTGCCGGACAGGGAGACCGCGCTGGCGTACTTTACGGCCATGAGCGATAAGGTCTACCCGGCCTTTGCCGAAGTGCTGGGCGGGCACAAACCCGTCATCAAGGTGCGCAGCATGACCAGCCGGTGGGGCGTGTGCTTTATGGCAAAGCGGCAGATCACCTTTGCTTTGCAGCTGTATCATATGCCCCCGGCGGCGCAGATCTATGTGGTAGTGCATGAGTACTGCCACTTTTTGCAGCCCAACCACAGCCCGGCCTTCTGGGCCGAGGTGGCAAAGCTGCTGCCGGACTGGAAAGCCCGGCGGGCGCTTTTAAAGTGACTAAATAGTGGGAAAGCGGATGCGGGCGGTTACAGACCAGCCCGCATCCGAATTGTAAAACAGGAGGGGAGTACCCTTGGAAAACGAAAAAAAGTCCGGCGATAAATATTCAAAGCTTGCCGGCAACACATTGATCTTTGCCATTTCCAGCTTTTCGTCAAAGCTGCTCACCCTGATCGTGCAGCCGTTCCTGACCTATGCAATGGCAGAAATTTCCGATCTGGGCCTTTCCAAGATCCTGAGCCAGTACGCGAACCTGCTCATCCCGTTCGTGTCCATGGGCATGTCCAACGCCATCATCCGCTTTGGTCTGGACAAGGGCAACAGCGAAAAACAGGTGTTCACCAACGGCCTGCTGACCATTCTGGGCGGCTTTGGCATTCTGGTGCTGTGCTGGCCCATTGCGCAGTTTTTGCCCGATATGGCACAGTACGGCCTGCTCATTTACATCTACGTGCTCATGAGCTGCCTGCGCACCCTGTGCACCCAGTTCGTGCGCAGCCGTCAGTGGAACAAGCTGGTGGCCGTGGACGGCGTGCTGTGCACCGTGGCCACCATGGCTTTCTACGTGCTGTATCTGGTGGGCTTCAAGTGGGGGGCCAACGGCTACCTGCTGGCCATCATCAGCGGCGACCTTGTCAGCGTGCTGTTCCTCTCCGTTACCGGAAAGCTGTGGAACTATGTGGAGCTGAAGGGCGTCAACAAAAACCTCTGGAAGCAGATGCTGCGCTTCTCGCTGCCCATGATCCCGGCACAGATCAGCTTCTGGATCATCAACGCATCCGACCTGTTCTTTGTGCGCGAAATGTGCAGCGGTCTGGACGGCCACAACGGCGACGCATGGAGCGGCCTGCTTTCCACCGGCTACTTCCTGCCCACTATCCTGACCACGCTGGGCCTGATCTTCTACGATGCATGGCAGCTTTCCGCTGTGACCGAGGAGGAGGGGCGCGCAAAGTTCTTTACCCAGATCTTCCGCACCTATTCCAGCGTGCTGTTCTGCTGTGCCGCCGGCATCATCTGGCTGTGCCGTCCGGTGATGCACGTGATGAAGGCCAACTACTACTATGCATGGCACTTTGTGCCCTTCCTTGTCATGGCGTCCACCTGCAGCTGCTTCAACCAGTTCATGAACAGCGTGTACGTGGTGAATAAAAAATCCACCCGCAGCATGATCACCATGATGGCGGGCGCTGTGAGCAACTGCATCATGAACTATTTCTTCATCAAGTGGTGGGGCCCGGTGGGTGCGACCTATGCCTCCTTCCTTGGCCTTGCGCTGGTGTTCACCCTGCGCGCCATCGATGCCCACAGGATGATCGGGATGCAGGTGCATCCGGGCCGCGTGCTGGTGAATGCGGCCGCGCTGGTGGCAGAAGCTTTTGTGCTGCTGGCCGAGACGCCGCTCTACGGCCTGTGGACCGGCCTGATCACGGCGGCTGTTATCCTGTACAACTTTGCAGGCGTGTGGGCCATGGCCCGCATCCTGCTGCCCCGCCTGCTGGGCCGCCGCGGCAGGGCGCTGGTGTCGGCTGTGGATGGCTGGCTGAAACGGTAAAATGTGCAAACGAAAGGCCCCGGGACGCAAGCGTCCCGGGGCCTTTCGCCTTTTATAAATGTGCGATACGGATGAAGCGGATAGCGGTATTACAGGGAGCCAAAGGCTCAGTGTCTGCTGTTCTTGCCCAGCAGGCTTGCCCATGCACCGGCAATCGTCAGTGCAAAGCCGCTGAGAGCCATTGCCAGCGCAGCAAACAGGCTGGTGCCGGTCTGCGGCAGGGCGTGAGCGTCCTGCACAGCGGGATTAGCGGGGCTCGAGGGCAGAACAGGGGAGTCCGGCGTATCGGCCCGTGCGTCCTGTACGGGAGGCAGCTGCGGGTCTTCCGGGGTGATGGAGGTATCCGGGCCGGGCTTCGGTTCCGGTTTCGGGTTGGGGTTCGGGGTGGGAGTGTCGGGCCCGTCCGGGTCAGGAGTAGGCGCGGGCAGCTCCGCATGAGCGGCTTTCAGGGCAAAGCCGTCTTCTGCAGTCTTAGCCACAGTGATGGTGTACAGACCGGTGGACGAATCGTAATTGACGGTGACGCCTTCGGGCAATTCGTCCAGACTGTCAAGGAAGGCCTGAGCGGAATCGGCGTCGGCATCGAAGTTCCAGCGGCTGCCGTTGGCGTCGATGTACCAGCCGTCGATCTTGTGGCCGCAGTCAGCATCTTCCGGGCCCTTGTTCAGGATATCACCGATGCCTGCATTGCCTACGGAGAAGGTCAGTATGCCGCCGGGCTGAATGAAGATGTCGGCGCCTTCCAGCGCAGCACTGTTGTTGTTGATCGTGGTGTTTGCACCCAGCTTTGCCGTGGTGCCGCGGCGCACCACAAGGCCGCCGCCCAGACCGTACAGGCTGTTGTAACCATTGTTGTCGGTGGCCTTGTTGTACTGGACAGTCACACGGGAAGCATCGTCAATGTTCAGATCACCGAAGCTGCAACGGATGCCGGTGGCATTGTTATTGGTGATGTTCAGGGTGCTGTTCGTCACCTTCAGCGAGCCATAATGATAGCCAATGCCAGTTTCATTGGGATACCTAGTGATCTCAATGGTGTCATTGCCAAGGCCGGTGTTGCCGCGGGCGTTGATCGTGGAGTTGATGAACTCACCTTTGCCAGTGATAAAGATGCTGCTGTAGCCGTTGTTGTCGGTGGTGAGGGTGGAATTTTCCACATGCAGGTCGCGGGTGTGGATGCCGTAGCCCTGCTCACAGCCGCTGATGGTCACATTCGACCGCGTGATGGTGACATCGGCACCATTCAGACCGCTGCGGCCCTCATGCTCATACGACGATACACGGTTATCGGTCTTGTCGGGGTAGCGGGCCCTGCAGTTGGTGATGGTCATGGTGCTGTCTTCCACCAGAACGTCAAGGGACTCCAAGCCGACAATGCCTGCCTCATTGCCATCGGCGGTGAAGGTGGAGCCATCTTTGATGTTGATATAGTAGATGCTGTCTTTGTTGCCCACGCCGTCCCATGCGATGGCATTGTAGTAGTTGTTGATGGTCAGGGTGGAGTGGTCGTCCACATTGAGCTCGTTGCGGCCACGGCCAGCCATGTAGATGCCATGCGGTTTCAGAATCTCCTGGTCCTTGCGTTCATCCAAACCCTTGCCATTCATAAAGAGATCGGTGCTCTTCAGCGTCAGGGCAGCATCGCCAGACATGCAGACGGCGTTCCAGTTGTTATAGGTCGTGGAGCTGGCCCCCGTCATGTCAACATCCATATTCTGGAAGGTGAGATTGGAACCCCGGAGCGTGATACCAAAGATCTGGGGCTGGCCGTCTTTCGCTACGAACTTCAGCTTGGGCTTGACGGTGGTTTTTTCCTCGGTACCGCTGTCAGTTGTTGTTGTGACCGTTTGCGCAGTGCCTTTGATCGTCAGTTTTTTGTTCTGGAGATCGATACCGGTGGAAGTGGCATCTTTGATCACTTCAATGGTGTCGCCGTCATTCGCTTTGCTGACAGCTTCGTCAAAGCTCGTATACTTGGTGGTAGTGGTGGTAGTGCCGTCCTGACGGGTAATGGTGGCAACAGTGTTGTCCTCCGCCGGAGTGGTGGGCGTAGCAGTGGGCGCAGCCGGAGCTGGTGTCAGCGCGGCAGTCATCAGCACCGGAGCCTTTGCTGCAGGCGCTTCTGCAAGGACTTTATTCTCAACGGCAACTTCCTGCTTGGACTCGTCAGCAGGATTCTGCTTGGACTCGTCAGTGGACTCCTGCTTGGACTCGTCAGTGGACTCCTTCTTGGACTCGTCAGTGGACTCCTTCTTGGACTCGTTAGTGGACTCCTGCTTGGTCTCGCCAGTGGACTCCTGCTTGGTTTCGTTGGTAGTAGGAGCGTTCTCAGCGGAAGGCTCAGCCGCAGGGGCAGGCGTTTCCACCGCAGGAGTAGAGCTGGTTGCCTCAGCGCCCGTTTCTGCATTTGCTGCCAGAGGGCTTGCCGCAACGCAGGCGGTCAAAGCCAGAGACATTGCCGCAAGCTTGAATTTTTTGTTGGTCATGATCACTCTCTCCTTCCAGATCTTCACATGTTATAAAAGGGACATAAACCGTACCGGCCCGCATTGACCGATCCCGTAGCTTATGCTTATGGTTTGGGTATATCACACTTTTGGAAGCCTGTCAACAAGAGGGAGAGCGCTTGAAAAAACGCTGAAAATTAGACGGAATGCCTAAAAAATACGAGTATAATCCTAACAAATAGCACAAAAAGACAGGAAAATGGTAGAATATGGAAATTTGAGCGGAGCGGTTTGAAACGCTTTTGAAACGGTAATGAAACAGTGCTGATACGGTACTGTGATGCTGCTGTGACGGCTTGAGACGGTGCTGTTGCAGAACCACCGAAAGAACAAAATGTGAAATATCTGTGAAAGGTGCAACGCGCCCGGAAACCGGCGAAAAAAAGAAACCGCCGCACAAAACGCTGTGCAGCGGTTTCGGGATGTGGGTTCAGGTCAGCTGCCGGTCCAGCCAGTTGCCGATGTCGGCAAACACTTCCTGCTTGTTCGTTTCCACCAGCAGCTCGTGCCGGGCACCGGGGTACAGCTTGCATTCAATGTTCTGCACTCCGGCGTCTTTCAGGCTCTGGATGGCGCGGCGCACGCCCTTGCCCTGTTCGCCCACCGGGTCGGCGTCACCGGCGAGGAAGAGCAGCGGCAGGTCTTTGGGCATTTTTGCAAGGAAGGCCGGGTCGTGCAGGCGCAGGATGCCGCTGAACATGCTGTAGTAGGCGTTCAGCGTGAAGGTAAAGGTGCAGCGCTCGTCCGCCAGATATTTGTCCACCTCGGCGGGGTCGCGGTTGAGCCAGTCGTGGGTGGTGCGGCCCTCCAGCCCCTTATTGTAGCCCAGAAACGAGGTGTGCGCCACAAAATTGCTGCGGTAGTGCCAGCCATGAAAGACCGCCAGCACCCGGCAGAGGGTCTTGGCAAACTGCACCAGCGCTTTGGGCTGGAAGCCGGTGCCCATGATGATGGCTCCGTCCAGCTCATGGCCGTATTCGCACAAATACTGCCGGGCATAAAAGGAACCCATGCTGTGGCCCAGCAAAAAATAGGGCACCCCCGGGTAAAGCTCTTTGGTGCGCACCGTCATGGCGTGCAGGTCGGCCAGCACCGCGCGGTTGCCGTCCGGCTCGGCAAAATAGCCGTAATCGTCCTTGGTGCGGATGGAGCCGCCATGACCCAGATGGTCGTGGCCGGTGACCAGAATGCCCCGCCCGGCAAGGTATTCTGCCAGCGGCTTATACCGGTCGATGAACTCCACCATGCCGTGGGACAGCTGCAGAATGGCTTTCACCTCGCCGTCCGGCACGCAGCGGAAGGCGTGCAGAGACCGCCCCGGCACGGTGGACGGGACGGTGAAATCGATCATCTGGCTCATGGCAGAGCCTCCTTTTTGCGTTTTTACAGGGCGCTGATCTTGCGGCGGCAGGCCGGGCAGATGCAGTAGCCTGCAAACTGCACCGAGGCTTCGTCCACCTCGCCGCAGAAATCGCAGCTGCCGGCGGGACGGTGCTTTTTGAGCACGATGGAATCCCCATCCACAAAGATCTCGAGCTTGGTGTCGGTGTCCAGATGCATACTGGTGCGCAGCTCCTTGGGCAGAACGATGCGGCCCAGCGCATCGATGCCGCGGACAATTCCGGTACTTTTCATAGTATTCTATTCTCCTTTATCCTTTTCCTTTTCCTGTGATAGCCAATCTGTGACACAATAGGAAAATTGTTCCAGTGGCGCTATGCTCAGTATACAAAAAAGAACAGCGTTCGTCAATGATTACGTGCTGTTTCGACAAAAAATAACCTTTTACGCGGAAAAGTAGAGAAAAAGAAAAGGCTGTCATGCATTGTGCACGACAGCCTTGGATCGGATCGATCAGTTGAATTTGAAGATCTTGCGCAGCTGGCGGTAGACGCCCAGCGTGAGCTTGTCGCCGCCGGGGAACTTCAGGTCGGTCAGACCGCCCAGATTGTAGCGCACGGCGCGGTAAACGCCGGTGCTCACGTGGTCCTTGAGGTACTGCCACAGCCCGGTGCGCTTGGCCTTTGCCTCGTCGCTGCCGTCCAGCAGCAGGAAGATGTCGCTCACGGCCATCATCACGGACAGATAGTGCACCATGTAGGCATGCAGACGTCTCTGATCCTTCAGTTCATCCAGATCCTGACAGTCGATCATGTGCTTGGTGACCCGCAGCTGCTGATCCACCCGCTTGACCATGATGCTTTCGTTCACGCTCTGGTCGGCACGGCCGATGAAGTAGCGGTACAGATCCAGATCCATGTAGTACATGCTTTTGACGTAGGGCAGGGGCTGGTAGACAAAGATGTTGTCCACATAGAAGGTGTGCTTGGGCAGCACCATGCCGCACTTGCGCAGCACCTCGGTGCGGTACATCACCGAGTGCATCAGGATGTTCTGATCCGGGCGGAAGTGGCCCACATGGGTCCAGTTGAACAGGCGGTTCTGGGGGAACACATTGGTGTAGCGCACGGTCAGGGTGGTGTTGTCCTCCACATGCTCGTACACGTAGTTGCAGATCATCATGTCCGGCGCGGTGCCGCGGGCCACCAGAGTGGTCAGGCGGGCCAGAACCTTTTTCAGGGCGTCGGTATCCAGCCAGTCGTCGCTGTCCACTACCTTATAGTACAGGCCGGTGGCGTTGCGGATGCCCTGATTGACGCCCTCACCGTGGCCGCCATTTTCCTGATGGATGGCCTTGACGATGGTGGGATATTTGGCGGCGTACTCGTCGCAGATGGCGGGGGTATCGTCCTTCACGGAACCGTCGTCCACAAGGATGATCTCGGCCTGCTCTCCGGCAGAAAGCAGGGTCTCGATGCAATGGCGCATATATGCCGCCGAGTTGTAGCACGGAACGGCAAAGGTGATGAGTTTCTGCTGCATAAGATGATTGCTCCTTTTTCTATCAACAGTCGGCGCACAAAAAACCGCCGGACATGGAGTTATGTGCTCCTATTATATCATTTTCGCGCCTGAAAAGCTATCATTTGCAAAAAAATTACTTTTGACATTTCGTGCTTTTTGCTGAAAAACGGGCTCTGTGCCCGCGCAAAAGCCCGGCTTTTATGGTATACTGATAGGGCTTTGAGGACACGGCGCAGAGAACTGCCCATCAGATACAACGGAGGAACCCATGGAAAACCCGCACAGCATCCTGAAAAAAGTTTTTGGCTACGACAGCTTCCGCCCCGGGCAGGAGGAGATCGTCAGCCGCCTGCTTGCCGGGCAGGATGTGCTGGCGGTGATGCCCACCGGTGCGGGCAAATCCATCTGCTATCAGGTGCCGGCCCTGCTTTTGCCCGGCATCACCATCGTGGTGTCACCGCTGGTCAGCCTGATGAAGGATCAGGTGGGGGCGCTGGTACAGGCGGGCGTGGCGGCGGCGTTTCTGAACAACAGCCTCACCGACAACCAGAAGGCACTGATGCTGCACCGCGCCCGGGAGGGCTGGTACAAGATCATCTATGTGGCACCGGAGCGGCTGGAAATGCCCGGCTTCCAGCGGTTTGCGCAGGAACGGCCCATCAGTATGGTGACGGTGGACGAGGCCCACTGCATCAGCCAGTGGGGACAGGACTTCCGGCCCAGCTACCTGCGCATCAAAGCCTTTGTGGACGGCCTGCCCAGCCGTCCGGTGGTGGGTGCGTTCACAGCCACGGCTACTGCCCATGTGCGGGACGACATCCGGGAACAGCTGGCCTTGCAGAAACCCTATGAGGTGACCACCAGCTTTGACCGTCCGAACCTCTATTTTGAGACCCGGCGGGCCCTGCCCAGCCAGAAGCCGAAGGAGCTGCTGGATCTTGTGCTGAAAGAGGGCAGCAACGCGGGCATCGTCTACTGCAGCACCACCCGGCAGGTGGATGAGACCGCCCGCCTTCTGCAGAGCAGGGGCATCCGGGCTGCGGCCTACCACGCCAAGCTGGACGCGGATACCCGGCGGCAGAATCAGGACGATTTCCTCTACGACCGGGTGCAGGTCATGGTGGCGACCAATGCCTTCGGCATGGGCATCGACAAGCCCAACGTGCGGTTCGTGATCCACTATAACATGCCCAAGGATCTGGAAAGCTATTATCAGGAGGCCGGGCGTGCAGGCCGCGATGGACAGCCCGCCCGGTGCACGCTGCTCTATTCCGGCACCGATGTGCGCACCATCCGGTTCTTCATCGAGAAGGAAATGGAGACAGACAACGGCCTGCCCGCCGATGTAAAGGCCGAAGCGGCCCGCAAGGCGGAAGAGCGGCTCAAGTATATGACCTTCTATTCCACCACGCAGGACTGCCTGCGTGGCTTTCTGCTGCACTATTTCGGCGAAGCGGCACCCAAAAAATGTGGCAACTGCTCCTGCTGTCTGGCCGCAGAGCAGGAAGCGCAGCTGCAGGTGGAGTATTCCCGCCGCCGTGCGGCTGATAATGCAAGACGGCTGAGCGAGAAGCCGCGACGTGCCAGGACGACCGCTGGAGAGCTGAGTGAGTTCGACCAGAAGCTGCTGAACGCGCTGTATGCCCAGCGCAAGCGGCTGGCCGGAAAGCAGAATATCCCGGCCTTTATGGTGTTCAGTGATGCCACCCTGCGGGAGATGGTGGAGAAAAAGCCGCGTGATATGGATGAATTGATCCGAATCAACGGTGTTGGTGAGCACCCGGCGATGATGTACGGAAAGGACTTTCTGCGGGTGATTATCCGCGAGGTTGGCAGCCGGGAATAAAACATAAAATGAGAGCGCCCTGCTTTTCCACACTTGAAGCCGAACTTGTGGAAAACAGGACGCTCTTTTTGTTTTGATCATTTTTCCATGGTATGGGTGGCGAATACCTTTTCGTCCTCCCACCACACGGGCTGACCGGCGGCAAGGGTCTTTTTCACATCCAGCAGACGCTGGTTGCTGCTGCCCCGGAACCGCAGGGAGATATCGTGCTTGGCTTCAATAAATTCGCCGTCCACCAGCACATCCAGCAGGCTCAACAGCTCGTCGGTGGCTTCGCACCGGGCAAGACTTGGCTCTTTGCCGGTCAGCTGTTCCCAAGTGTAGCCGGAATAGCACCACACCGTTTTGTTGGGGTACAAGGCCTTAAAGTTGCGCACAAAGGGCAGCAGCTCCCGCTGATTTTCCGGCTCCATGGGTTCGCCGCCCAGCAGGGAAAGGCCCGCGATATAGTCCGGCTGGCAGGATGCAAACACCTCATTGCGGGTGGGTTTGTCGAAGGGCTGGCCGTAGTCAAAGTCCCACGCCACGGCATTGAAGCAGCCGGGGCAATGGTGGCGGCAGCCGGACACGAACACGCTGGTGCGCACCCCCGGGCCGTTGGCGATGTCATAGTATTTGATGGTTGCGTAGTTCATAATATGATTCCTGTACTTTACAAAGAAATGGAAGCCTGCCGCTGCAGCCCTTCCGGTGAAAATACGTTTGGAGCGGCCCGCAGGCCGCTCCAAACGTGAAATGGAAAAAATTTTCCGCTGTTATGCCCAGAACAAAGTGGAGGGCATTTGAATCGTAATTACAGATGCAGCACGCGGTCCTTGATCTCCTGCGTGCGGCCCTGATTCCAGAACTGGGTGCCGATATAGCCGCAGGTGCGGCGGGCAACGTTCAGCTTGTTCTGGTCGCGGTTGCCGCACTTGGGGCACTCCCACACCAGCTTGCCGTCATCCTCCACGATCTTGATCTCGCCGTCATAGCCGCAGACCTGACAGTAATCCGATTTGGTGTTCAGCTCCGCATACATGATGTTGTCATAGATGAACTGCAGCACACTTATGACGGCTTCCAGATTGTCCTGCATGTTGGGCACTTCCACATAGCTGATGGCACCGCCCGGAGACAGGCGCTGGAAGTCGCTCTCGAACTTCAACTTGGTGAAGGCATCGATCTGCTCCGACACATGCACATGGTAGCTGTTGGTGATATAGTTCTTGTCGGTAATGCCGGGCACGATGCCAAAGCGCTTCTGCAGGCACTTGGCGAACTTGTAGGTGGTGGATTCCAGCGGGGTGCCATAGAGGGAGTAGTCGATGTTCTCGGCCTTTTTCCAGGCGTTGCACTTGTCGTTCATGTGCTGCATCACGCTCAGAGCAAAGGGCTTTGCACCGGCATCGGTGTGGCTCTTACCGGTCATATACTTCACGCACTCATACAGACCGGCATAGCCCAGACTGATGGTGGAGTAGCCGCCGAACAGCAGCTTGTCGATCTTTTCGCCCTTCTTCAGGCGGGCCAGTGCGCCGTACTGCCACAGGATGGGTGCGGCATCGCTGGGGGTGCCCAGCAGCCGCTTGTGCCGTGCCTGCAGTGCGCGGTGGCACAGGGCCAGACGCTCGTCGAAGATCTTCCAGAACTTTTCAAAGTTGCCCTTGGAGGAGAGCGCCACGTCCACCAGATTGATGGTGACAACACCCTGATTGAACCGGCCGTAGTACTTGGGTTTGCCGGTCTCGGGGTCCACATAGGGGGTCAGGAAGCTGCGGCAGCCCATGCAGGTGTAGCAGTGGCCTTCGCCGTTTTTGTCCACCTTGAGCTCCAGCATCTTCTTTTCGGAGATATAGTCGGGCACCATGCGTTTTGCGGTGCACTTGGCGGCCAGCTCGGTCAGGTAATAATAAGGAGTGCCGGGGCGGATGTTGTCCTCTTCCAGCACATAGATCAGCTTGGGGAAAGCGGGGGTGATCCACACACCGGCCTCGTTCTTCACGCCCTGATAGCGCTGGCGGATGGTCTCCTCGATGATGATGGCAAGGTCTGCCTTCTCCTGCGGATTGCGCGCCTCACCCAGATACATGAACACGGTGATAAAGGGGGCCTGACCATTGGTGGTCATCAGCGTGACCACCTGATACTGGATGGTCTGCACACCGCGGTTGATCTCGTTGCGCAGGCGGCGCTCCACGATCTCCTTCTTGCGCTCGGCAGAAACGTCCAGACCGGCCATTTCCACTTCTACCTCAGCGGCGATCTTCTTGCGGGAGACGTCCACAAAGGGGGCGAGGTGGGTCAGGCTGATGCTCTGGCCGCCGTACTGGTTGGATGCTACCTGTGCAATGATCTGGGTGGCGATGTTGCAGGCGGTGGAGAAGCTGTGGGGCTTTTCAATATAGGTACCGGAAATGACGGTGCCGTTCTGCAGCATGTCCTCCAGATTCACCAGATCGCAGTTGTGCATGTGCTGGGCAAAGTAGTCAGAATCGTGGAAGTGGATCAGACCCTCCTGATGGGCCTTGACGATCTCCGGGTCCAGCAGCAGACGGGCGGTCAGATCTTTGGAGATCTCACCGGCCATATAGTCGCGCTGCACGCTGTTCACGGTGGGGTTCTTGTTGGCGTTCTCCTGCTTGACCTCTTCGTTCTGGCACTCGATCAGGCTCAGAATGCGCTCATCGGTGGTGTTGGTCTGACGCTTCAGGCTCTGGATATAGCGGTAGGTGATATAGTGACGGGCGATGTCGTGGGCTTTGATGTCCATGAGCTGGTTCTCCACCATATCCTGAACCTCTTCCACGCTGACGGCACGGTTCAGTGCCTGACACTGGTCAGTCACATCTGCCGCGATCTGGGTGATCTGATCCTTGGTCAGACGGCTCTGGCCGCCGACCGAATCGCTGGCCTTGGTAACAGCGGTAATGATCTTGGTGATATCAAAGGGGACCTCTGCACCGTTGCGTTTGATGATCTTCATCGGCTCTCCTCCTTGTAAATAAAAGCACAGTGTGAACGGGTACCTCTTACAATAAGAGATACCCGTCTGCGCGCACGATATCCAACAAACTGAATGTAGCTCTATTCTATCACTATCTAGTGGCAAGTCAAGAAAAATACCACTACATTTTGCGTTTTGGAGTTTTAGCCAAAATTCATGGATAATTTTCAGGATAAAATCTGAGCTAAGACCTCTTGACAACGCACACCCATTTCCATGGTGTAATATCGCAAAATATTATACGGAGAAAGCCTTATAATACATTATATAAATAAAAAGAGACACTGAGCTGCGGTGCAGTTTTCCCTGCGGTTTGCTGCTGTTTTGGGGCGAACGCAAAAAAGAATGGAAAAAATCTGTCAAAAAGTGTTGACAAGGAGGCAGGGGTGTGGTATTATACTTGAGCGCCAAGCGCTGAGGCAAAAGAATGACTTCCGA
>OHPI01000868.1_pt1 | contig 18697 bp, 19 predicted proteins | sample 1577651 | NCBI WGS metagenome assembly OHPI01 (sample SAMEA3879578, study PRJEB24766) | human gut metagenome | biome: human-associated habitat; feature: feces | place: USA | collected 1985/1987
TGTAGAGCAATTAAGGGATGCTCAATAACTGTTAAGCAAAAAACGGCCCTCTGCCAAGGAAAAGGCAGAGGGCTGAGTTTTAATCTAAGGGTTTACATTCAGTTACAGTTTTTAGATAAATTTCGGGGTTTCCGTTCAAAACAAGGTCTGCATATCCAATCGGGTCATTGTAGATCAGATAATCCAGTTCTGACCGCTGATACATATTGTCGGCAACCTCGTTTTCCACCGCAATCGTATCAATGGCAATCTTGCTGCCATCAAAAAATTTCAATTCCACACAAGCGGTATCCATGTTAAACTCACAAGAAATCAATCTATCCATAAGAAACCTCCATTTTGCAGGATGTTAGATCATCCCAAAATATTTGAATGCTTCTCGGATCGCTTTCTCTTTTTCCGGTGGGCACTGTGGCTGTCTGGAATCCTCGGACTTCGGCAAATTGTAATTCTTGCCAACTTCAATCCCACATTTCCTCTTAATCTGTGAGATATAAAGATTGGATACCTTTAACCCGCTATGCTCCAGCACATAGTCTTTGATCTGGGTGTAGGTTGCCCCATCCTGAAATTCGGACATATCCATATCTTCCAAAGAGAACTCAACCCGAATCTTTTTCGAGTCGACCTCGCCCTTGGAAAGCAAGACAACCGTCTCCACATGTTTCGTCCACGGAAAAAGATCCACCGGCTGACACTCCTTTGCCTGATACCCATGTTTCGTCAGATACTTTAAATCCCTTGCAAGTGTCTCCGGGTTACATGAAATATACACTACGCGCTTCGGAGCAAGCCGGATGACCGAAGATAAAAACGCCTCGTCACTTCCTGCTCTTGGCGGGTCCATGAATACGACATCCACATTGCCATCCGGTGTTGCCTTTTTTCCCGATTTTGTGGCATCCGGCACCTGATTTTTTTTCTGATCGGCACGGTATTCCGCCATCTCCACCATAAACTGTCCTGCATCGGCATTGTAAAACTGGACATTTTTGATGTCATTGCGTTTTGCGTTGGTTACGGCATCCCTGACTGCATCACGGTTTAACTCCACACTGATGACCTCTTTTGCCTTCGACGCTGCGATAAGACCGATCGTTCCGATGCCACAGTAAGCATCCACAATCCTCTCTTTTCCTGTCAGTCCGGCATACTCGATCGCCTTCGTATAAAGGATTTCAGTCTGTACCGGATTCACCTGATAAAATGATTTGGGGGAAATGCGGAAAGTACAGCCACAGAGTGTGTCCTCAATATAGCCTTTTCCGTAAATAACTGTCTCTTTTTCTCCTAAAACCATACTGGTCTTTTTGTCATTGACATTAAGAACGACCGTTGTGATCTCCGGGTGAAGTTTACGCAGTGCCTTGACAAAATTATTCTTGGACGGAAGGATCGGAGATCCGAGCACTAATACTACCATCACTTCTCCGCTGTGAAAACCGCGACGCACCAGTACATGACGCAGCAGACCATATCCGGTATCCTCATCATAAGTCTTGATTTTAAAGGAACGTAAAAGTCCCCGGATATCGTGGATGATCGCATCTGCCGTCTCATCTTCGATCTGGCAGGAATCAATGTTTACAACATCATGTGTCCCTGCCTTGTATACGCCTGAAATGACAGATCCGCCTTTTGCAATGTCAAATACCGCATGCACTTTGTTGCGGTAATGATAGGGATGTTCCATCCCGATGATCGGCAGTACTTTGCAGAATTCTCCGACATTTTTTCTAACATATTCCTGCTTTTCTTTGAGCTGTTTTTCATAGGAAAGTCCCTGATAATCGCAGCCACCGCATTTTTTTGCATACTGGCACATGTCTGTGTTCTGCTTCTTCGTGATCATTTTTTCCGACGTGTTTTTTCCTGATACTTTTTTCTCTTTTACCGATTTTCCATGATCCGTTTTTTCTGTAAATGCTTTAGTCACTGCATACTTCTTTTCCATTTTTCCGATGGTTCGCTTTTCTGCTTCCTGCTTCACTGTTTTATCAACCGCATATTTTTTCTTTCCCATTTTTCCGGCGGTTCGTTTTTCTGCCTCCTGCTTCATTGTTTTATCAACTGCATACTTTTTCTTGCCTGCAGCTTTATTTTTCGCTATGTCTTTATTTTTAACTTTACTTTTGTTCCTCATTGCACTTTTATTTTTCATTGCATTTTTATCTGCCATTTCAATCCTCCATTCTTTTCAATAAAAACAACACTTTCATTGACACCTCATGTTTACGCACAAGCACAAATCCTGCGCACAATCCTCAATCTCTCATCGTGCTCTGTTCCTCGCTCTGCACCAAGACACAGTATTCCTGCTTTTCACTTGTCCCTCAAACCTTTCCGCCTCACGACTCTTCCACACACTGACTCGGAATGTTCAGATAGGACTCTCCCCAGTTACACATGGCATTTAGGATCGGTGACAGGCTCTCTCCAAACTCCGTCAGGTTGTACTCTGTTTTGGGCGGGACAACCGGATAGACGGTTCTTTTGATAAGTCCGTCTTTTTCCAGTTCCCGAAGTTGCTGTGCGAGCATTTTATCGGTGGCTTTCGGTATCTTTTTATGAAGTTCACTGTAGCGGAGCGTTTTTCCCATCAGATGAAACAAAATGACCGACTTGTATTTGCCGCCGATCAGGGAGATCGTCGCCTCCACCGGACAGTTAAATTCCTTATTCATAGATCTATTTCTCCTTACTTACTTTTTCGGAAGTATATATCAAAAAAGTGCATACTTGCTTATATTCTGCATTTCCATATAATTATAGACATGAACGTTCAGAAACACAAGATAGAATCCGAAATAAACAGGATTATCCCAGCGAAACCGCATGAAATTCAATTATGTGCAAAAATCAGTTCAAGCATGGAGGATTAGCGTGAAAAATAAGATTTTTCACACGCAAGATCCGTGCTTACACACAAACTCAAGATGCACAAAAAACAGCTCAAGAATGGAGATTATCATGGAATTATTAGAGATTGCAAAAAAGAGACATTCTGTACGAAAGTACACAGGAAAAGAAATTGAACAGGAAAAACTGGATAAAATCTTAGAGGCTGCCCACGCAGCACCGACCGCCGCGAACATGCAGCCGGTACGCCTTATAGTCGTAAAAAGCAAAGAAGGACTGGAAAAAGTCGGAAAGGCAGCAAATATTTATCAGGCACCGGCTGCCATTGTCGTCTGTGCCAATAAGACAAAAGCCTGGAAGCGTCCGTTTGACGGCAAGATCACAACCGACATCGATGCCTCGATCCTGACCGACCATATGATGCTTGAGGCAACCGAGCTTGGTCTTGGCAGTGTCTGGATTTGCTACTTTAACCCGGACATATTAAAAGAAGAACTGAACCTTCCGGAAAACTTAGAACCGGTCAATATCTTAGCACTCGGATACAGTGATGAACCGGATGCATCCGCAGAGCGTCATAAAGATATGCGCATTGGCATGGATGAGCTGGTTTCCTACCTTTAAAACAAATAGCATGCACCACAAACAAACCTGTGATTTTAAGTAATCACAAAATTGCCAGGATCATGCATCAGCATCCGAATGTCAGATTTTAATCTGACTTCCGGGGTGGTACATTGCCCTGGCAATTTCTTTATCACTTTTCTATTCAGGTGCTTACCACTCAGACTTACCACTTTTCTTACCACTTTGAATCACGGTTTTGTGATATTTTGCGATACTTTACGAGGTTTTCTCTGTAAACGTCAAATATCTTCCATCCCTTATCAATCAAGCATTTCCACCACTTCCCAGTCCTTACTTCTCATAACGAACGCCTAGCGTTCGTCTACAACCTGAAAGATATAGAACTTCAAATAATAACTCTCCGGCACATTCGCAGAATTTGCCCAGAGAATCGGATGATCAGGCGCCTGTGTTCTGAATTCCACCTGGCGGAGTCTCTTGTGTGCTGCCTTTGCCGCCTCTTTGACTGTCTTTGCCAAAAGTTCCTGTGTCATGAAATGGGAGCAGGAACAGGTTGCAAAATAGCCGCCGTCTTTTACCAGTTTTAAGCCTTTCATGTTGATCTCACGGTAACCTTTGATCGCGTTTTTCGTTGCCTGGCGCGACTTGGTAAATGCCGGCGGATCTAAGATAACAACATCATACTGCTCGCCGCTCTGCGCCAGTTTCGGCAGTTCATCGAGCACGTTTGCACAGCGGAAATGAACGGTATCCTCCAGTCCGTTTCTGCGCGCATTTTCGTTTGCCTGCTGCACGGCATACTCGGAAATGTCAAGACCTGTGACATCCGCTGCCCCTGCAATTCCGGCGTTTAAGGCGAATGTTCCCATATGGGTAAAGCAGTCTAACACCTTTTTCCCTTTACAGATCCGCTGCATCGCAAGACGATTATACTTCTGGTCTAAGAAAAATCCGGTTTTCTGTCCGTTTACGACATCGACAAGATAACGGACTCCGTTTTCCTTGATCTCAACATTGGTGTCAAATTCTTCCCCGATAAATCCTTTTACCTTTGGAAGTCCTTCTTTGGTGCGCTCATTAGCGTCGCTTCTCTCGTAGACGCCGCGCACTTTGATGCCGTCTTTTGCAAGTTCTTCCTTTAATAAAGAAACGATCGTCTCCTTAAACTGCTCCATGCCAAGTGCTAAACATTCCACCACGAGCACATCCTCATATTTGTCAACGACAAGCCCCGGCAAAAAGTCTGCTTCCCCGAAGATCACACGGCAGGATGATGTATCGACCGTCGTTTTGCGGTATTCCCAGGCATTTTTCACGCGCATCTGTAAAAATGTGCGGTCGATCTCCTGGTCCACATGTCTTGTCAGCATACGGATGCGGATTTTTGAATTGGTATTGATAAATCCTTTGCCCATCGGATAGCCGTCAAAATCATGCACGACCACGATCTCTCCGTTTTCAAAACTTCCCATGACCGTATCAATCTCATTATCAAAAATCCAGGCACCGCCTGCTTTGATCGTTCTTCCCTCGCCCTTTTTTAATGTCACAACTGCACTCATTTTTCATCCACCTTTCTCACGCTTTTTCTTTTCCGTAATTTACAATATAAATTCCCACGCAGACCAGCACCAATGCCACAACGCACAGCAAAGCAGCGCACCGATCCACACCACAATGGTTTTCTGCATCCATTGTTCATTTAATTTCATTTGTTTTCCTCATTTCCTGATTTTTGCATTTACCCATTGTAGCACATTCCATACTGCCTATAAAATATTTTTTACACAAAAACTGTTTCTTGTAACTGCCTGTCATGTCCGATATAATAAATACAAAAATATACTGACAGATCCAGTCTTAAAAATATACACAACAGGGGGATTTTCCATGGCTACGATAAGTTTATGCATGATCGTTAAAAATGAGGAGGCGGTTCTCGCACGATGTCTCGACTCGATTGCAGATCTGATGGATGAGATCATCATCGTGGATACCGGTTCCACGGACCACACAAAGGAGATCGCTGCAAAATATACCAGTCAGGTCTATGATTTTAAATGGACGAGCGATTTTTCTGCGGCGAGAAATTTTTCTTTTTCAAAAGCGAATATGGATTACATATATGCCGCCGATGCGGACGAAGTTTTAGATGATTTTAACCATGAGCGTTTTCTCCGGCTCAAAAATGCACTGCTGCCGGAAATTGAGATCGTTCAGATGAAATATGTGACGGATGCCGATTTCGACACCGTTTTAAATGCAAAAAAAGAATACCGTCCGAAACTGTTCAAGCGTCTGCGCACCTTTACCTGGGTCGATCCGGTGCACGAGACAGTCCGCCTGACTCCTGTGATCTTCGACAGCGACGTTGAGATTTTACATAAACCGCAGAATTTTCACAGCAAACGTGATTTTTCCATATTTATCAAAAACTTCCAGAGCGGCCACGAACTCTCTCCGAAGATCCGCACGATGTATGCCAAAGAGCTGTTAAAGACCGGTGACACAAAAGACTTTCAGGATGCGAAACCAATTTTCCAGTATATTTTAGAACATGACCTCTCCGATGATGCCATGAAAGAAGCCTCCTGCGTACTCGCGCATGTGTACCGCTTAGAGGACAACAAAAATGAATTTTTCAAGCTGACGATGAAGGATATGCTGACCACTCCATGTTCCGAGATCTGCTATGAGCTTGGTACCTATTTTCTCGCGCAGAAAGATTTAAATGAAGCAGTCATCTGGTTCTACAATGCTGCCTATGAAACGGAGAGCATCTTAGATGTCCACACCAGCGGCGATCTCCCTCTGTACGGGTTAGTTGAATGTTATGAACTGCTCCTCGCCGAAGCCAAATCGAATATTCCTTCCGATACCATGCTGGTCTCAAGCTATGAGGAAGCGCTGGAAAAATACCGCCGTGAGTCGCAGAGCTGGACGATGCCGGCAGAGAATTAATTGAGTTACTGTTCACTCGCAAGCTTGACACTTGCTGTCAAGCTGTGCGCCAAAGACTATATCATGCCAGATTACAGCCCCATGCATCGAAGATGCATTTAAAATGGGCTGTAATCGTTACTGCTCACACAGTATGTGTGAACAGTAACTTAATTGACTTGTCAAACTCTCCATAAAGTGTTAGGATAAGACTATGGTAAATTTTTAACAATCTTTTTATATCATGATTTTTTACAATTATGAGGAGGTATTTGTGATGGATTATTCACAGGAATACAAACAGAAACTTGTATCTGCCGACGAGGCGGTAAAATTGATCAAATCCGGTGACTGGGTTGATTTCGGCTGGTGTACAAACACCGTAGATGCCCTTGATCAGGCGCTGGCAAAACGTACCGATGAGCTGACAAACGTGAACCTGCGCGGTGGTATCCTTTTAAAACCGTTAGCTACTTTCGCACGCGAAGATGCCGGTGAGCACTTTACATGGAACTCATGGCATATGTCCGGTATCGAACGTAAAATGATCAGCCGCGGATGCGCTTTCTATTCACCGATCCGTTACTCCGAACTGCCACGTTACTACCGCGAGCTTGACTGCCCGGATGATGTAGCAATGTTTCAGGTAGCTCCGATGGATTCCCACGGATATTTCAATTTCGGACCAAGTGCCTCCCATCTCGGCGCAATGTGTGAGACTGCAAAACACATTATCGTAGAGGTAAATGAAAATATGCCGCGCTGCCTTGGCGGAACAGAATGTGGAGTTCACATTTCCGATGTTACCTATATCGTAGAGGGTTCGAATCCTCCGATCGGTGAGCTCGGTGCCGGCGGTCCTGCAACAGACATCGACAAGACGGTTGCAAAGCTGATCGTAGACGAGATCCCGAACGGTGCATGCTTACAACTTGGTATCGGCGGTATGCCAAACGCTGTCGGTTCCCTGATTGCAGAGTCTGACTTAAAAGACCTCGGTGTCCACACAGAGATGTATGTAGATGCATTTGTTGACATCGCAAAAGCAGGAAAGATCACCGGTGCGAAGAAAAATATCGACCGTTACCGTCAGACCTACGCTTTCGGTGCAGGTACCAAAAAAATGTACGATTACTTAGACGACAACCCAGAGTTGATGAGTGCTCCGGTTGATTACACCAACGATATCCGTTCGATCTCTGCACTCGATAACTTTATTTCCATCAACAACGCCGTTGATATCGACCTCTATGGTCAGGTCAATGCAGAGTCAGCAGGTATCAAGCAGATCAGTGGTGCCGGCGGACAGTTAGACTTCGTTTTAGGTGCTTACCTGTCAAAAGGCGGCAAGAGCTTTATCTGTCTGTCCTCTACCTTTAAGACCAAAGACGGACAGGTGCAGTCAAGAATCCGCCCGACACTTGCCAACGGTTCCATCGTAACCGATACCCGTGCCAACACACACTATGTTGTAACTGAGTACGGTAAAGTCAATGTCAAAGGACTTTCCGCATGGCAGAAAGCAGAGGCATTAATCTCCATCGCTCACCCGGATTTCCGTGACGAGCTGATCAAAGAGGCTGAAAAGATGCACATCTGGAGACGCAGCAACAAATACTAATTGCACATAATCTATGCATGCATAAATTATGCATAAAGAAAAGGCAGAACCGCTTCATCCCCGGCTCTGCCTTTTCTTTTTTATACTCATTTTTTCACACAGTCCAGCTTTTTGCTATCTTTCCATCTCTGGCATTCCCTATACTGTTGCTTTCTATTTTTCACACCGGCATTTCACCCATTCTGTTATCTTTCCAGTTCTGACATTCTCACACCGTTACACTCTGTTTTTTCAGAAAATTCCACCCCAGCACTGCCATAATGACTGCAGCTATGACTCCAACGACAACCAGATACTGCACGATATTTCCGAATCCGATCTGCATGCCAAACTGATGCATCTTTGCTGCCAGTGCTTCATTTTCAATTAATTTCGCCGGCACAAGTGTGACAAACATCCAGATCGCCCAGATTGCCCAGAATGCTTTCATTCCAAACCGCAGGGTTACAGCCCCTAAAAACAGTTCAACGATCGTCATTCCCACAATCACTGCCAGAAGATATTTCCACTGAAAATACTGTGTGAGGTCAAGTATCACTTCGCACTGCGGATAGATCACGCGCATCAGGGCGGATTCTATCTTCCCAAGCACGAACAGTAACAGTTCTAATCCTGCCAGTTCTGCCATATTAAACAATGCATAACTTCCCACATATGCTCTTCTTGTCGCTCCCATGGAAATTGCCATATTAAATTCCCCGACAAAAGAAAATATGATACCAAAGAAATGCACAAATACCAGTGCTGCCATCGCGATCAACATTCCAAGAGTGACACACTCATTTTCTTCCATGGTATTTGCCCTGATGATCATCATAACAATGATTCCAAATACATAGCTGCCAAATGCAACTGCAAGGAACTGCAGCACTTCCATTTTTCTTGTCTTACACTGTATCAAAAAATTACCTGTCATTCCCACGCTACCCCTTTCATACGGTTTTCATTTTGTGTATAAAATACTCCCGTTGCTCTGTCGTCCCAGTCTTCTACACAAAATACTCTGTTTTATACCCGGACTTCATACTTCGATACAACGCGAAGCATCATGACCAGACTGACCGCATACAGCGCAGCTGCTACAACTGCACCGATCAAAAGTCCCATCGAAATGACACTGCCGGACTGTCCCTGAAACCATGCAGTCAGCGTATCCGCCAGATCGCTGCCCATAATAAAACCTGCACCAATACCCATCACAACTGCAACTGTCACAATGATGCCGACTGCTATTCCCTTTTTTCCATAACGCATCTGCAGAACAGCGCAGATCTGACCGAATGCAATACACAAAACAAATGCTTCCGCGATCAGTATATTCTTAAATCCATCCATTCTGCCTGCGGACATATATCCCGTAAAAAGGATAAACAGATATGCAGTCACCGCATAGCCCGCATATAACAGCTGCGCACCCCATGCAGCTTCCTTTCTGCCTGATCCAAATGAAAGCACCATCGGAATATAGGCTCCTCCATAACTGATCGGTCCAATATAGTTAAACATGATGCCGATCAGGACCGCAAAGAAATTAGCGCTCTGCCAGAATCCACTGTCAGCACTCTCACCCATACTGAAAAACAAACCGTACAGCAAAACAAATCCAATCAGGATGGCTGTCATCTGTATTCCATATTTTCCCCAGAAAAGCAGGTTCCTTTTTATTATCATTTTAGACTGTTCCATTTTCCATTCCTCCCGCTATTTCCTAGTCATCTAATCCGCACAGTGAAACAAATAATTTTTCCAGGCTGATCGGCTGGATCGTCACATCATAGTCCTTTGGCAGCTCCTGGCCTTCTTTTAAAAGGATCGTCACACTCTTGCTGCGTCCCATTTTTTCCTCGTGATGTTTCTCATATCCTTCCGTCGCCTGGTCTACCACTTCCGCAAGTCCGCTGACATGGTAACTTCTCTCCAACAGATCCTGTGTATTTTCTTTCAGCAAAAGACTGCCATCCTTGATCATGATGACCTCCTCCATCAGATCCGCTGCCTCCTCGATAATGTGTGTGGAGATCACAAAGGTACGGCCTGTTTCGGTGTATTCTTCCATCAGTTTATGGTAAAAGTACTCGCGCATCACGACATCTAACCCCGCTACCGGCTCATCTAAAAAAGTAAAATCCGCTTTGCTGGCAAGCGCCACAATGATCGTTACCATGGAAAGCATACCCTTCGACATTTTGTTGATACGCTGTTTCGTATTCAGCTCAAATTTTTCAATCAGCTCATCTGCCATTTTCTGATCCCAGTTCGGATAATAGTAAGATGCATTTTTTAAATACTCTTTTACTTTTAATGAACTGACACCACTTCCATACAGGTTGGTTGAAAGTTCTCTGGAAAAACAGATATGATCTAATGCTTTTCTGTTTTCCCATATCTTTTCGCCGTTCCAGGTCACATTTCCCTCCGTCGCCGGATTCTGTGCGGATAAAATCGATAATAATGTTGTTTTTCCAGCACCGTTTCTTCCGATCAGACCATAGATCTTTCCTTTTTCCAGTGTGAAATCTATATTTTTTAAAACTTCTTTTTTCCCATAACTCTTATTGACATTGCTGCAGATGATTGCTTCCATCTTATTTTCCATTTTATCTTCCCCCTTATTGATCTGCTGACTGGATCAGTTTAATGACCTCATTTTTATCAAGTCCAATGCTTGCCGCTTCCTCTAACAATTTTTTGACATAGTGATCAAAAAATTCGTTCCGCCTGCGGTTTAAAATGTTTTCTTTTGCCCCTTCTGCTACAAACATGCCGATTCCCCTTTTCTTATATAAGATTCCTTCATCTACCAATATATTCACGCCTTTCGCCGCAGTCGCCGGGTTGATCGCATATAACTTTGCCAGCTCATTGGTACTCGGCACACGCTCTTCCTCCAGAAGAATATCCCTCAAAATATCTGTTTCGATCATTTCTGCGATCTGCAGATAAATGGATTTCTCCTGCGTTAAGATTTCATTCATGCATGGTGGCTCCTTTCTTTCAATTTCATTCCTGATAAGATTCCGTTGGCATTATGTGGTTGGTTTGTTATGTGGTTCATTACTTGTGTAACTAACCATAGCACTATGTTACGATATTGTCAACAAATTTATTCATAAAATTTAGAAAATTTCTATAACGCAAAAAAAGCAACACCATCACAACCCACCTGTCAAACAGGTCAGTCATGTGTGTTGCCTTGTCAAATAACCAAAACCGATTTATCTCATTTTTTCCATCTACGGCATCATGCTTCCTGCGTTCTGCCCCCGGCCATCCGCTCACGGATCTCCACTCCGGTCGGTGTTCCCGCAAGTCCGCCTTTTCCTGTTTCACGGATATCCTCGGACATGCTTCTTCCGATACTCCGCATCGCATCGATCACCTCATCCGGCGGAATCTTGCTGAAGATTCCCGCACTCGTCAGATCCGCCGATGTCAGTGCATTGACTGCGCCCATCACATTTCGTTTCACGCACGGCACCTCTACCAGACCGGCAACCGGATCACAGGCAAGTCCCAACAGATTTTTTAAAGCCAGTGCCGCTGCATTTGCGATCTCTTTTGCACTGCCGCCTGATAAATGCACAACTCCGCCCGCTGCCATCGCAGACGCAGAACCGATCTCTGCCTGACAGCCTCCCGCTGCACCTGCCAGAAAAGCACGCTCTGCGATCACTCCGCCGATCCCGGCTGCTACAAACAGTGCTTCCACCATTTTTTCCTCAGAATAGCCTTTTTCTTCCTGCAGACTCAAAAATACCGCCGGCACAACTCCGCACGAACCGGCAGTCGGTGCCGCGACAATACGCTTCATGCATGCATTTGACTCACTGGTCTTTAATGCCTTCTCCATGACTTTCCCGATAAAATCTCCACAGAGCAAAGTTCCCTCTGCCCTCGCCTCCATCATCTTTTTGCCTTCCGTACCGACAAGTCCGCTCTCGGATTTTAATTTTTCATCATAACGCGCATCCGCATCTTTCATCGCCTGATACATCGCGCGCATCTGCTCAAATGATACTTCCTCCGTGATCCCCTGCTCCCTGCAGTCGTCCTCCTGCACGATCTTCCAGAACGGTTTCCCGGATTTTTCTTCTAATTCGCATAATTCCTGTAATGATCCATACATGAAATGTTCCTACTTTCTTATGATAAATTCTACTCTTCCACAAGACTGCAATATGTCACTTTTAATATGCCCTCTAACCGCTCCAGCCATGCAAGCGATTCTTTTGGCACTTCCTGATCGCACTCTATGACCATGACGGCGCTGCCACCCCTGCTTTTCCGGTAAAGCTGCATTGTCGCAATGTTGACACCCTTGTGTGCGAGCATGGAAGTCACTTCGGTGACATGTCCCGGCTGGTCGATGTTGTGCACGATCAGTGTCGGATAATCGCCGCTGAAATTGGCAGTGATCCCGTCAAGCTCACAGATCTGTATCCGCCCGCCTCCAATCGAAGCCGCAACCACTTCGAGTGTACGCCCGGAAACACCTGTCAGATTCATTTTCACTGAATTGGGATGCACATCACCAAGATCAATCCCCTCTAAGGAAAAATCCATTCCTCTTTCGCCTGCAATCCGAAAACTGTCCGGGATTGCCGGATCATCCACCTGCATGCCCAAAAGTCCGGCGATCAGCGCCTTATCCGTGCCATGTCCCTTTCCCGTTGCAAGGAAGGAACCGTGAAAATATATTTTTGCCTCTTTTACTTCTTCCGCAAGCAGCTTACGGCTGACTCTCCCGATCTTGACGGCTCCTGCCGTATGGGAGCTGGATGGACCGACCATCACAGGTCCGATGATGTCTAACAGGTTCATATCATATCTCCGTTTCTCTCATAAGTATTTACTTATGTTTTCTATAATTTTATCCTATTTGAAGTTATATCAAATCCATGATACATTTTAATTGCTATATACACACACACATTTATAGCATAGAAAAGGACAGCGTTTCCACCTCAGGAAACCTGTTCTTTTTATTTTACAGCAACAGCGTGTTCGTATCAGTCTGCCCGTGAAACATACCATCGGTTGTTTTCATCGCTCTAATCTCATCATGCCCATACCAGCGCACAATATCCATAAAATCACGGAGTGGATCATTCCATACCTTATGTGGATGATATACCAGATTTAAATTTCTTTCAAGACAAAGATCTTCCACTTTTATTTCCGCCAGACGGCCTTCTTTTAAATATTCCTCAATCAGACAATATGGCAGCACAGAAATACCAAAACCATCTTCCACCGCCTGCACAAGTACTTTCGTACTCCGGCTCTCCCAGAGCGGATCGATCACGCAGTCTTTTGTCCTTAAAATGGCTTCAAAACGGTCACGTACCCCGGCTCCCTTTTCCCGCAGAAGAAAATTTTCTTTTTTCAGATCCTCAAATCTGACATGCTCCTTCCCCGCCAGTGGATGATCCGGTGCCGCAACGATCAGTGTCCGGTCCTTTGCAAACGGCTCCTGGATATAGTCGGTCTCGCCGGGCAGATCTTCCATCAATCCCAGATCGATCTGATGCGTTTTTAAAAGTTCCATCAGCCGCACTGACCCGCTAACCGTTACTTTCACTTGGATATCTGGATACTTTTTTTCAAATGCACGGATAAATCCACGCAGCATTTTCACGCCGACAGAAAGGTTTGCACCGATACGGATTGTCCGCACCCCTTCCGTTTCTTTTAAATGCTGTTCCAAATCATGATACAATCCAAGGATATGGCATGCATACTGATAGAGAAGCCTGCCGCTCTCCGTCGGCACCACTTTACGGTTATAGCGCTCTAAAAAACAGACACCGCTCTCCTGCTCTAATTCCTTGATGGTCTGACTCACCGCAGGCTGTGTCATATATAGTTTTTCGGCCGCCTTTGTCATGCTTCCCTCTTCACACACTGTACGGAAAATAGTCAGTTGTCTGTTATTCATAGGCATTGTCCTTTAACAATAAAATGTCCTTTGCATGCACTGCCAGAGCCGGCGGGATCGGTCCTGGCGAATCTTCCTGTTCTGTTTTTGCTATTTTCCACTGAAGCCACCCGCTCTCTTTCGATGGACGAAATGAAATATTCCACTCAAACGGATCCTCAATGATACGGGATTCCTCAATTTTAAAAATATTTTCCTCCTGTACAGGGTTCCTATACTTTTTAAGGCCCGTTCCCTCCTGTATCACACTCACACGAGATTCATTTGCTGCACTCTCTTTGCCAGGTATCTGCTCTGCATTCACCGGATAAAACGAATGTGCCCGGATACCAACCGCCTTTGTTTCCTCCGGAATCTCCGAAACGCAAAGGGTTATCCCCCAGCCAAGCGCTTTTATATGGTTGTTATCCACAATTTCTGCTGCAGAAATGTTCTTACATCCGGATAACACTGCCGCCGTCTTTGTTTTCGGGTTATGGAAAAATTCTTTTGTTTTCTCTATGACCTCCATTTTTCCATGGTCGATGCAGCTTACCACGCTGCACAGACGATAAACCTCATCCCGGTTGTGTGAAACAAAAAGTACCGGTTTTTGCACCTCCGCTAACATATCTCGCATTTCCTGCTCCAGCTCCCATTTCAGGTAACTGTCAAGCGCAGAAAATGGCTCATCCAAAAGCAGGATATCTGGCTCAGAAGCAATCATCCGCGCCATTGCCACACGCTGTTTCTGCCCGCCGGAAAGTTGTGCGGGGTAATGTTTTTCCATCCCCTCTAAACGGAAACGGTTGATATAAGATCTTACTTTTTCTTCCTCCGGATGTTTTCCCATGCCGGCTTTGATATTCTGTTCGACCGTCATATTCGGAAACAGGGCATAGTCCTGAAACATATAACCGACACGCCGTTTCTGCGGGGTGAGATTGATCTTTTTTGCAGAGTCGTATAAAATTCTGCCATTTAATTCGATCCGCCCCTCGTCCGGCGTCTCAATTCCGGCTATACATTTTAGTGTCATGCTCTTTCCACATCCGGATGCCCCAAGAATCGCAAATACGCCACGCTCGGTCTCGAACGCGACGTCTAAATTAAAGTTCCCCAGCCTCTTTTTTATATTTACTTTCAGACTCATCACAGTCCTCCTGCCTCACCATCTGTCGCATATTTTATATGCTGCTTTCCTTTTTCCTCCTGACTGCCCTACCATCTGCTCACATGTTTCATATTTTTTGCCGTAATGATATTTAGTAAAAATATGACCACAAATGCAATCACTAATATCACAATCACCCAGAATCCCGCTGTCGTATAGTCGCCGTCCTGGATGACCATTGCAATTTTCTGTGAGATCGTACTCGTTTTTTTCGGAATATTTCCCGCAAGCATTGAGGTTGCGCCATACTCACCGAGAGCCCTTGCAAACGTTAAAACGGTTCCGGATGCAATACCCGGTCCCGCTGCCGGAACGACCACTTTCCAGAAAATTTTAATTTCAGGCATCCCAAGTGTCCGTGCCGCATAGATCAGATTTACATCGATCTGCTCAAACGCTGCCCTGGCATTCCGGTACATGAGTGGAAATGCGATTACCGTCGCCGCGAGGATACAGCCAAGCCATGTCTGTACCACCTTAAAATCAAATCTATCGTAAAGATATGCTCCAAACGGTCTCCTGAGGCTGAACAGCAACAGCAGGAAAAACCCGGCTACCGTCGGTGGCAGCACCATCGGCAGTGTCAGAATTCCATCTGCAACCGCCTTAACACGCGGTCCTGCTTTCACAACTTTTTGCGCTGCATAGATTCCTGAAAAAAACGAAATAATGGTTGCTACAATTCCGGTCTTTAACGAGATTAAAAGCGGACTCCAGTCAAGTCCGCTTAAATATGCTGCCAACTGACTCATAACTGCCTCCTGTTTTCATTTTAAATTTTCAGACAGCCATTTATCATCCATCTTTTATCCTGATCATTTTTGCAGCATAAAATCTACTGTCTCAATCACTGTCTTTATTGGTTTGAAAATAAACGGCTGTTTAAAAAATTTAATCTTTATTCAACATCTGTATCAAAATAGTATTTCTGGAAGATCGTTTTTGCGTCGTCCGAAGTCAGGAAATTGATAAAATCCTCCGCAGTACTCTGCTCTAACTCATCTGCTTCTTTATTGATGATCTGTGCTACCGGATAAATAACATTTCCTGTCAGCTCATAAGGAACCACCTCTAAAATTTGAAGACGATCCTCAAAACCGTAAGTATCTGAATAATATACGGTTCCGACTTCATTCGATCCCTCTGCAACCGCAGCCGTTACCGCACCTACATTGGCACACTCGTTAATTTCCACACCGCCAAGTGCTTCCTGGATTTCCGATGTCGTGATCTGTGAAACATCGTCCACTTTGTTCAGCATTCCTGCATTTACCATTGCCTGTCTGGTATATTTTCCAACCGGAACAGAACCGTCTGCAAGCGCAATGCTCTTTGCTTTTCCAATATCAGAAAGTCCGGTTACCTCCGTTCCACTGCCTTTCCATGTGACCAGGCAGACCTGATTGTTTACAACGTTGTGTCTGGTTCCGTCAACAACCGGTCCGTCCTCATCCTGAAGCTGATCCATCTGTTTCTGTGCTGCGGAAAAGAATACATCACAGGCTGCTCCCTCCTCGATCTGTGTCATCAGGGTACCTGAACTGTCATAACTTCCCACGATAGATACATTCGGCTGCGTTTTGTTATACTCTGCGATCAGCTCTTCCATAACCATGTTTAAACTTTTCGCTGCAAATACCGTTACCGTGGTCGCCTCAAAAGGCTCTGCTGCAGTTGTTTCTGCTGCTTCTGAAGTTTCCTCTGCCGCCTCCGTTGCTGACATATCTGCGCCTGATGATTCGTCAGCATTTACTTCTGCGCCCTCTGTTTCAGAAGATTTTTCTGCATCTGCGGAAGCCACCGTATTAGTCTCACCTGCTGACGCCTGATCCTTGTTTCCGCATCCGGCAAACATGGTCATTGCCATCGCTGCAGAAAGTAATACACACACACATTTCTTCTTCATTTGTTTTTACTCTTTTCTTTTCATTTATATTTTAAGTGCTATTAATATCATGTCTTTTTATAGATTTTAAATTTATTTTTAATTTTTTCATCTCTTTTTAGACCGCACCTCAATAAGCTGTGCTGCAATACTGATCGCGATCTCCGCCGGAGTTTCACTTCCGATTTCAATTCCAATCGGTGCTGTCACACGCGCAAGCTGTTCCTCGGTAAATCCTTCTGCCAGTAATTTATCGGTGACAAATTTTGTCTTTTTCCTGCTTCCTACAACACCAATGTACCCGGCAGGAGTTTTCAGTCCAAAGCGTTCTGCATCTGTATCACAGAGATGTCCTCTTGTAACGACCACAATGTAGTCCTCCGGGTGAATCGTAAATGTTTCTTCCAGTTTTCCAAAATCAATCAACCGTATCTCTTCCGCTCCCGGAAACAGTTCCGGCTTCGTAAATTCTTCCCTGTCATCTGAAACAATGCATCTGAAACCAAGATGTGACAACACCGGAACAAGTTCCTGCGCTAAATGCCCGCCCCCAAAAATGTATACTTTTCCATCATAAGAAAACTGTTCTGCATAGAAACGTGCTCCATCTATTTCTGTCACAGACTGATGCGCAAAAGTCTGAAACTCTGGCAGTATTTTTATTTTCCCTTCCTCTAACGGCATCAGGATCCAGAATGCTTCTCTTTTTTTTTCTGCCTCTTCCATCTGTCTGATCCATACGGCATCTTCCCGGACATCCACAAAATAAAACAGCACTGTCGCATTTCCGCCGCATGCCATTCCAAGTTCTGCAGATTTTTCCTGACCAAGATTATACTCATGCAGATAATTTTTCTTTTCCGTAAGAAGTTTTTGTCCCAGCAGCGTTGCCTGGTATTCCAGATTACCACCGCCGATCGTTCCGGTCACTCTGCCATCCTCTCCGACTACCATATAGGCACCTGCTTTTCGCGGGATTGAACCGCGTCCCGCTACCACAGTGACAAGCATACTGTTTTTATTTTCGCTGATCCTTTTCTTAAGAGTTTCCACAATTTCTTTCATAGGGCATTCTCCTTATATTGTATTTCTATCACATCACGATTCCTGCAACAGCAGTTCATCCCCAACATGAATCGTGCCGCCTTCTAACACAACTGCAAAAACACCTTCATGTGGCATGATACATTCTCCCATTCTCTGATAAATCTGGCAATGGGAGTGACATTCTTTTCCGATCTGTGTCAATTCCAGCACGACGTCGTTGCATTTAAATTTTGTCCCGATCGGGAGCGTCTTGAAATCGATTCCTTCCACGACCAGATTTTCACCGAACGCGCCGTCCTCGACTTTCGCACCACGCGCGCGGAATTCCTGAATCCGGTCATATGAAAGAAGGCTGACCTGACGGTGCCATTTGCCCGCATGGGCGTCACCCTCGATTCCATAGTCCTCGATAAGACAGACCTGATGGACATTTTTCTTCTGAACACCTTTGATTTCACTGGTACACGTTGCGATTACTTTTCCCATGATTGTTTCCCCTTTTCTATCCATAAATTTTCCGATTTCATATTTCATATACGATATTTCACTTGTAACATTCCGCCGGCTCACACTTTCACCGCAGAAACCATAATCATAATCCTCACAAACACCCTGCTTATCCGCCTATCTGGGACATTCCCCGGTGTTCCCGATCCGTAAATTCCG
>OHPI01000873.1_pt1 | contig 18608 bp, 15 predicted proteins | sample 1577651 | NCBI WGS metagenome assembly OHPI01 (sample SAMEA3879578, study PRJEB24766) | human gut metagenome | biome: human-associated habitat; feature: feces | place: USA | collected 1985/1987
AAGTGAAAGCAGCGAATCAGAAAGCGAAGTGTCAGAAGAAGAGACAACGAAAGCTGTATCAGATTCTACAGAAGAAGGATTAACAGAAGAAGAATCAACCGTAGAAATGGTTGATGTAACACGTTGGGTATTCACACAGGATAATAAGACACAGCGCGTTGACGAAAGCGATGATATTCATGATTTGTTAGTCAACATGGTAGGTCTGACCTTCAACGACTGCGCAGATTATTACGCAGACGAAGAAGAAAAGGAATCCTATGGCTTAACAGACGATGCAGCAGTTCTTACAATAACATACCAGTCAGGCGAAGAAGAAACCACCTTAAAGCTGACAATAGGAGCCACAACAGAAGACGATGCATATTACTACATCTCCATGGACGACTCAGATCAGGTCAACACAGTCAGCAAAGAAAGTTTAGACGCGGTCTTAGATGCTATTTCTGGGTATGAGATGTAATTAGTTACAGTTCACGCAACGACCAATATTTACAGCATAGCCCGAAGGTGAATGGCTTTCGTAACATGACGCGTGAACAGTAATCCGAATAAATATACACATATAAAAGAAAAAGAAAAATCATTGACGAACTTTTTATTATCCAGTAGAATAAGAATAATGCAGGAAATTAGGCAGTTGCGCATGCAGCTGCCTGATTTTGAAATTTTGTGTGCAGTTTGGCACAGCAAAAGCAGGTATTTACAAGCAGGAGGACTCGATTATGGGTATGACGATGACGCAAAAAATTCTGGCTGCAGCAGCAGGGCTGTCAGAGGTAAAGGCCGGACAGCTGATTGAGGCAGATCTGAGCCTTGTTTTAGGCAATGACATTACCTCTCCGGTAGCGATCCACGAGATGGAGCGCTTTGATAAAAAGGGAGTATTTGATAAGGACAAGATTGCACTTGTTCCGGATCATTTTACACCAAATAAAGACATCAAGTCTGCGGAACATTGTAAATGCGTGCGCGAGTATGCGAAAGCGCAGGGAATCACCAATTATTTTGAAGTAGGAGAGATGGGAATCGAGCATGCCCTTCTGCCGGAAAAAGGTTTGATCGTAGCAGGAGAGACATGTATTGGAGCTGATTCACATACATGTACATACGGAGCACTGGGAGCATTTTCTACAGGTGTAGGAAGTACAGACATGGGTGCCGGTATGATCACAGGAAAAGCATGGTTTAAAGTACCATCTGCGATCAAAGTGGTACTTACCGGAAAATTGCAGAAATGGGTAAGCGGAAAAGACGTGATTCTTCATTTGATCGGCAAGATCGGGGTAGACGGCGCATTGTACCGTTCTTTGGAATTTACCGGAGATGGTGTGGCAAGTCTTACAATGGACGATCGTTTTTCTATCGCCAATATGGCAATTGAAGCCGGTGCGAAAAATGGTATTTTCCCGGTAGATGAGAAAACGATTGAATATATGAAAGAACATTCTACAAAAGAATATAAGATTTATGAACCGGATGAAGATGCAGAATACGATGAAGAGATCGTAATCGACTTAAATACCCTGGAGCCAACGGTTGCGTTCCCACATCTTCCGGAAAATACAAAGACCGTAAAAGAGTCCGGTGATGTGGAGATCGATCAGGTTGTTATCGGTTCTTGTACCAATGGACGAATCGGAGATCTGCGTGCTGCGGCGAAAGTATTGGAAGGACGTAAAGTGAAAAAAGGTATGCGTTGTATCGTATTCCCGGCGACGCAGGCAATTTATCTTCAGGCAATTGAAGAGGGATTGATTCAGACATTTATCAAGGCAGGAGCGGTTGTCAGCACACCGACTTGCGGACCTTGTCTTGGCGGACATATGGGAATCCTTGCTGCCGGAGAAAGAGCTGTTTCTACGACAAACCGTAACTTCGTCGGCCGTATGGGACATGTGGATTCGGAAGTTTATCTGGCAAGTCCGGCAGTTGCAGCAGCAAGTGCAGTGACCGGAAAAATTTCTGAGCCATCCGAATTAGGATTATAGAAAGGGGAAGAAACCATGAAAGCATTAGGAAAAGTTTTTAAATATGGAGACAATGTAGATACAGACGTTATCATTCCGGCACGTTACCTGAATTCATCCGATCCGGATGAACTGGCAACGCATTGTATGGAAGATATTGACAAGGGCTTTGTGAAAAATGTGCAGAAAGGCGATATCATCGTAGCCGAGAAAAACTTTGGCTGCGGTTCTTCCCGTGAACATGCACCGATTTCCATCAAGGCAGCGGGAGTCAGCTGTGTTATCGCAGAGACATTTGCCAGAATTTTCTACCGTAATGCGATCAATATCGGACTGCCGATCATTGAGTGTAAAGAAGCTTCTGAAAATATTGAGGCAGGAGACGAAGTGGAAATTGATTTTGACAGCGGAGTGATCGTAAATAAGACGAAAAATCAGAGCTATCAGGGTCAGGCATTTCCTGAATTTATGCAGAAGATCATCAAAGCCGAAGGTTTGATGAATTACATTAACGCAAAGTAAGACCTATTAGGAGTGAAAAAAATGTCGCATAACAATCAGAAAAAAATTGCTATAATCAATGACATATCAGGCTTTGGACGGTGTTCGATCGCAGTGTCACTTCCGATTATCTCACATATGAGGATTCAGGGGTGTATGCTGCCGACGTCGATCTTTTCCAATCATACCGGTTTTGAGTCGTTCTTTTACGATGATTATACGGACAAAATGACGCCGTATATGCAGGAATGGAAAAAACTGGATCTTCGGTTCGAAGGAATTGCCACCGGATTTTTGGGCTCTGCCAGACAGATTGAGATTGTCAGCGATTTTATCAGACAGTTTCAGGATGAGAGAACCAAAGTGATCATTGATCCGGTAATGGGAGAAAATGGAAAAGCCTATCCGACGTATACTTTGGAAATGTGTGATAAGATGAAGCAGCTTGTGCGTTATGCCGACATTCTTACTCCAAATCTGACAGAAGCCTGCATGCTCACCGGGATGCCTTACCGGGAAGACGGCTGGAGCAAAGCGGATTTCCTGAAAATGACAGACAAATTACGTGAACTTGGTGCGGATAAGATTGTTATTTCCGGACTGAATTCGACCTCGTATATTACCAATGTGGTAAGTGAAACGCCGGGCGAGATTAAATTTCTCCGGCAGAAGCGTGTGGGAAAAGTGCGTTCCGGAACAGGAGACATCTTTGCTGCGGTCATTGCCGCCGACTGTGTCAATGGGCATCCATTGGAAAATTCTGTAAAGAAAGCGGCCGCCTTTGTCAGAGATTGCATTCTTGCCACGGAAAAGAGAGATATCCCACCGACGGATGGGGTTTGTTTTGAAGACGTTTTGTATCGTCTCAAAGTTTGAGGAAAGGTGGAAAACGTATGGCAGATTATCATGTATTATCGGAAAAATTGCAAAAACAGATACTAGAAGACCGGAAAAACCACAGAGAAAATCCGTATGCCTTTTCAGATGAGGATATTGTGCGACGTGCACCAGCACATGACATTGCAAATTTGTGGCGTCCGGCCTTTGTGCGTGATATTGAAAAAATCCTTCACAATCCGTATTACAACCGGTATTCGGATAAAACACAGGTATTATCGGCTTATCAGAATGATGACATCTCAAGGCGCGCCCTGCACGTACAGCTGGTTGCCCGGATCGCACGGAATATCGGGCGCATGCTGGGCTTAAATGAGGATTTAATTGAGGCCGTTTCACTCGGACACGATATTGGGCACACCCCATTTGGACATGCAGGAGAGCGGTTTTTAAATGAATTGTACCATGCTCATACCGGCCGGTTTTTCAACCATAATGTTCACAGTGTGCGGGTATTGGATAAACTCGTGTCGCGGAATATGAGTCTTCAGGTATTGGACGGTGTCCTCTGCCACAATGGCGAGATGGAACTGGAGCGGTATCAGCCGGTGGAATTGACGGATTTTCAGCAGTTTGATAAGCGAGTGGAGGATTGCTATACCGATCCGGAGGCGAATAAACAGCAGATCCCATCGACATTAGAGGGCTGCGTGATGCGGATCAGCGACATTATCGCGTATCTTGGAAAAGACCGGCAGGACGCGGTAAAAGTCGGAATATTAAAAGACGAAGGGCAGTTTACCGGTGGGAAAATCGGAACGACCAATGCGGAGATCATCAATAACATGATCGTAAATATCATTGAAAACAGCTATGGAAAACCGTATCTCTGTATGGAAAAAGACTATTACGATGCCTTTTCAAAAGCAAAGAAGGAAAACTATCAGCAGATTTATCAAAATTCACTGGTAGATGGCGTGTATCAACAGATCCAGCCAATGTTTGAGCAGATGTATGAAGAACTGCTCCGCCAGGCACACAGCATGGAGAAAAATTCTATTTTGTATCGTCATCATATACAATATCTGGAAGAGATAAATTATAACAGCGATTTTATTGATGATTATATGGAAAAAGAGCAGCCGAATCAGATCGTTGTCGATTATATCGCCAGCATGACGGACAATTATTTCCTCGCACTGTATCACGAATTGTTCCCGAATAGCAAAAATTCAGTGGTGTTTAATGGGTATTTTGAGTAAATGCATCATAGGGAGCATATGGGTCAAAAGGTTTTTTGAGGCTGAATTGAGCGGATTCATGTGCGTGTGCGAATATATCAGGTGAATATTTGCGGATTCCACTATGCCCGGTACATACATAACGAGGTTGAATAGTGCTGACAATTTTCTGCAAATGGAGCAGGGATTTTTTATTCATGTCCGGAAATTGGGTGAAAAAGTCAAAAAAACTATATCCTCCCTGTTCGTTCACGGCAAGGCAGTCTCCCGAAAATAATACGGTGTCATCAACGATATAGCAATGCCTGTTAGTTTTTGGCAGGTATACGCAAGATGGGACGGACTTGCAACGTTGTGTCATCGAAACAGATCCGGCATCCTTTTTTGCTAAAAAACAGATGTAAAAAAGGATGTTTATGAGGATGTGTCATTTGATAAGAGGGCAGTAATATAAGATATGATTTTTGAAAAATAATCCGGCTCATGGTATCCTCCTTGCTTTGGAAAAAAGTTACATTTATTGTAACAATTTGTTCGCAAGATGACAAGCACGAATAAATGAAAAGGCAAAAGTGATAGAAATTCTCAATAATCGGTTTTCGACCGATAGAGTATTGACAAAAAGGAGATGGCGTTCTATACTCATAACAGTGTTATATAACGATGTTACAAAACGGAGGTAAACTTGTCAAAACCAATCGAAGGTGTTTCAGAAAAAATTGAAACATGTGCAAAAAAAGAATTTTTGGACAAAGGATATGTCGATGCCTCTCTTCGCACGATAGCGGCAGAAGCGGGAACAACGACGGGGTCTATTTATTCCCGATATGGTGGAAAAGAGGGCCTTTTTTCGGCACTTGTGGAACCGGCAGCAAAAGAATTTACAGAGATATTTGTAAGTGTGCAGGAAAAATTTCAAAAAATAGAACCTGAAAAGCAGGCAGACTATCTAGACGAGTATGCGGAAAATGGAATGATGCTTATGTTAGATTATATGTATGATCATTTTGAGATTTTTCAGTTACTGGTCGATGGCGCATATGGTACAAAATTTCAGAACTTTGTGGAACATCTAGTAGAAATTGAAACGGAATATACCTATCGATTCATGGATGCCACCGGCATTCAAATGAAGGAAGGAGAACGGATTACAAAAAACTTTATGCATATTATGAATAAAGCATTGTTTGAAAGTTTTTTTGAAGTTGTCCGACACAATATGTCCAAAGAAGAAGCGAGACGTTACATCTGTATGCTGGAGAAGTATCATAGTGCCGGCTGGGATGTAATTTACAGTAATTGCTACTAATGGTTGCACGAATCGAAAGAAAGTGGCTGCAGATGACAGACGAGCCTGCAGTCAATTCTTTTAGCTAAGAGTTAGTCAAAACTTACAAAAGTATGACATGCAAAACCTTTTGCGGTAATAGAGATAACACGAAATAATAAAGCAAAAAAAGGAGATTGCTATGAATACAAGTGGAAAATTAAAAGGAAAAGATCTGATTAATATTGGAATATACGCAGCGATATACTGCGTTATCATGACGGCAGTCGCAATGCTGGGATTTATCCCAATCATGATGCCAATGCTGTGTGTACTGGTACCGCTTCTTGGAGGGATTCCATATATGCTTTTCATGACCAAAGTGGACAAATTTGGAATGCTCACAATATATGCCATCATTATCGGGCTGTTTTTGTGGATCACAGGGATGGGATATTGGCCATTTTTGTTTGGAATTGTGTTTGGTCTTCTTGCTGATCTGATTGCAAAAAGCGGAAATTATAAAAGTAGTTCCAAAGCAATTCTAAGTGGAAGTGTATTTGATATTATTTTATTTGGAAATTTTGTGCCATTATTTATCAATGCACACGAATATTTTGTGACGAGACAAAGCTTTGGTCAGGAGTATATAGACTCGTTATCTGAAATTATGAGTCATAAATGGCTGATTCCGGCAATGATTATTTCTTGTTTGGTTTGTGGCTGGATTGGAGGAATCATTGGAAAATCTGTATTGCAAAAACATTTTGAGAAAGCAGGAATCGCGTGATGAAAGAAGGAAAGTTGGTATTTGATCCGAGACCGAAACTGTTACTTCTGTTTACTATGGGAGTTTTTGTTCTTGGAAATGCAGGCGGTGATCTTTTTGACCGATATACCCCGCTTTTTTGCATTGTTCCTATGATTTTGTTTGTACTTGATGGAAAATGGAAGACAGGAGCTTGGTCTTTGATTTTATATGCAGTGGCATATGGTTTGTACATAGGAATCTTACCACGTCTTTCCGGGGTAATTGGTTATCTTTTGCTGGCGTGCTGTGGAATTTTAACACGTTTTTTACCCGGAATCATGACAGGAAGTTATTTGATCCGAACAACAAAAGTGAGTGAATTTAATGCGGCGATGGAAAGAATGCATGTATCAGAAAAGATAAGCATTCCGTTATCTGTGATGTTTCGCTTCTTTCCTACGATAGCAGATGAATTTTCTTCTATCAATGATGCCATGCGCATGAGAGATATCCGATTTGGAGGAAAAAATGTGACTAAGATGATAGAATATCGGCTGGTCCCTTTATTGGTCTGTTCGGCCAAAATTGGTGAGGAACTGAATGCGGCAGCAATAACACGCGGGCTGGGAGCAGATCGAAAGCGTACTAATGTATGTCAGATTGGGTTTCATGCGCAGGATTATATTTTGTTTACGCTATGTGTGATACCGTATGTAATCTGGGCAGGTGCGCTGATACGAAGCTTGATTGTATAAGGAGAAACTATGATACAGTTAGAAAATGTAAATTTTACGTATAACAATTCCGACAAGGGAGCATTGAAAGATGTGTCAATTACAATTGGCTCTGGTGAATGTGTTCTTTTATGTGGTGAATCCGGATGTGGAAAAACGACCATTACGAGAATGCTTAATGGACTGATTCCTCATTTTTATGAGGGAGAAATGCATGGAAAAGTGACTGTCTGTGGCATGGATGTTCAAAAGGAAGAAATCTACAATATTTCTCAAAAGGTGGGAAGCGTGTTTCAAAATCCGCGAAGTCAGTTTTTTTGTATGGACACGACGAGTGAGATTGCCTTTGGATGTGAAAACCTTGGTTTGCCGGAAAAAGAGATTCGAGAGCGAATGAATGTAGTGGCGGATCAACTGGAGATGGATCTGCTTTTGGATCGCGACATATTTCAACTTTCCGGTGGAGAAAAACAAAGAGTAGCCTGTGCCTCGGTTTCGGCAATGATGCCAGAGGTGTTTGTACTTGATGAACCGACATCGAACCTGGATATAAAATCAATTGAAAAATTAAAACAGATTTTATCATTTTGGAAAGATCAAGGAAAAACTATAGTAATTGCAGAACATCGACTTAACTGGCTGCAGGAAGTTTGCGACCGTGTAATTTACTTGAAAGATGGAAAAGTGGAATGGAATTTGTCTATAAAAGAGTTTATGCAGTTTTCGTCCGCACAAAGAAAAGAGTTTGGATTACGGACTATGGAAAATGTTGCAGAGAAGTTTGAAAAAGAAGAAATATCCATAAAAAAAGGAATTGAGTGCATTGATTACCAATTTTCCTATGATCAGGAATTGGTTTTTGATATAGATAATTTTACGATTCCTCAAAATGAAATAGTCGCGATAACTGGTCTTAATGGTGCAGGAAAGACGACATTTGTGCGTTGTTTATGCGGACTTGAGAAAAAGTTTAAAGGAACTACGGTCTTAGATGGCAAAAAGTACAAGAATAAGGAGATGTTAAAACAGTGTTATATGGTTATGCAGGATGTAAATCATCAATTGTTCTGCGAAACGGTAGAGGACGAAATCAGTCTTGGGGTCGAGGATAGACCGGAAGAGGATAAAAATGATGCGATGGAGCAATTAGGGGTGTCAGCCTTCCGGCAAAGACATCCGATGTCACTTTCCGGGGGACAGAAGCAGCGTGTTGCAATTGTATCCGCAATATTGGCAGAGAAAGAAATATTGATTTTTGATGAACCGACAAGTGGATTGGATTACCGTCATATGATTCAGACCGCAGAGTGTTTTAAACAACTAAAAAGCATGGGAAAAAGTGTGTTGATCATTTCGCATGACTGGGAATTGATAAATAAATGCTGTACTTATGAGATGAATTTCTCGCAGGGAAGAGCATTTCTTTATAAAATGAAAGGAAACGATTCCCTTTTGAATGGTTTCCAATAGAAAGTTTAAGGAGGCTTTTGAAAATGGCGAAAAATGCAGAGGCAAAACAAAAACCGATTCAGCGGTTGTTTGAGTATGCCGGAAATTTTAAATACCTGACAATTGCGTCATGGGTACTCGCCGTGATAAGTGCGTTTGCGGCACTTGTCCCATTTTATTTTATTTGGTGTCTGATCAAAGAAGTGCTGCGTGTGGCACCGGATTATGGAGCAGCTCAGAATTTGGCATTTTATGGATGGAGCGCTGTCGGAACAGCGGTGCTTGCCATGCTGATCTACATAGGAGCATTGATCTGCTCGCATCTGTCTGCATTCCGCGTGCAGGCCAATATGCGCTCACAGCTTATGCGTCATATTTTATCCCTTCCGCTTGGTTTTATGGAAGAAGAGGGAAGTGGTAAAATTCGGAAAATTGTAAATGAGTCCAGTGCGGCGACGGAAACTTATATCGCGCACCAGCTGCCGGATAAATGTGTCGCTTTCGCTACTCCGATAGGACTTGCAATCCTTCTTCTTATCTTTGACTGGAGACTCGGACTTCTGTGTCTGATCCCTGTTGTTGCTGCGTTTGCTGTCATGAGTACCATGATGGGAGAAAATATGAAAAAGAAGATGGAAGAATATCAGAATTCATTGGAAGAAATGTCCAATGAAGCGGTGGAATATGTCCGTGGAATCCCTGTAGTAAAAACGTTTGGACAGTCGGTATTTTCCTTTAAAAGATTTCAGAATTCCATCAAAAAATATGAAAAATGGGTAATTTCTTATACCATAGATCTTCGTATCCCGATGATGGGATATACCGTGGGAATTAATTCGGTGTTTGCCATTCTCATCGCCGCAGCTTATCTGTTTGGCGGGGTAAAGAGCGGAATGGTGGATACAACGTTCCTGCTTAACTTGATGTTCTATATCATTATCACACCAATCATCACGGTTACCTTGACAAAAATGATGTATGCGGGTGAAAATACAATGATCGTGGAAGATTCCTTGAAGCGTATTGACAGTATTTTGCAGCGCCAGCCGCTTTCTGAGACGCAGAAAAAAGAGCAGTCAAAAGATACGTCGATCTGTTTTGAAAATGTTTCATTTCGTTATGAAGGTGCAGCGAAAGATGCGCTGCACGGCATCAATCTGGATATCAAAGCAGGTGAGCAGGTGGCATTTGTCGGACCATCCGGCGGTGGTAAAACGACCTTAGCGCGTCTGATCGCAAGATTTGCCGATGCAACGGAAGGAAAAATAAAGATTGGCGGAGTGGATGTGAAAAGCATAGATTCGAAAGAACTTATGGATACCATATCTTTTGTATTCCAGGACAGCCATCTTTTGAAAATGTCAATTTTTGACAATGTTCAAATGGGTAAAAAAGATGCAACTCGTGAAGAAGTAATGGAAGCATTGAAAAATGCACAATGCGAAGATATTATCGACAAACTGTCGGATGGTATTGATACCGTGATTGGTTCCAAAGGAACGTATCTTTCCGGAGGAGAAGCACAGCGTATTTCTATCGCGAGAGCCATGTTGAAAAATGCACCGATTCTGATCTTAGACGAGGCAACCGCTTTTGCAGATCCGGATAACGAAGCAAAGGTACAGGCGGCATTTACCAAACTTTCTCAGGGGAAGACGGTGATCATGATCGCTCACAGACTTTCTTCCGTAGTCGGAGTAGACCGTATTTGTGTGCTGAAAGAGGGAGAAATTTGTCAGAGCGGCAAACATGAAGAATTGGAAAAAACAGATGGTTTGTATGCTCATATGTGGGAAGAATACAATAAATCGGTATGCTGGAAAGTAGGTGTGTGACATGAAGTTAAAAGAAACATTGATGCATAAGTGTGCTCTCTCCGAACAGGGTGCCAAAGACATGATAAAGGCATTTGTATCCGTCACCGTATCGAATCTGGTTCTTATGGTGCCGATCGCTCTTTTGTACTATATGGTTAAAGATTATATGGAAGGAAACCTTGCCGGAAAAGGCTTCTGGTATGTGGCGGGAATTGTAGTCACATTTGTCCTGATTGCTGTTACTACATACATTCAATACAATGCGACATTTCTGGCAACGTATATTGAGAGTGGAGTAAGACGAATTACACTTGCTGAGAAATTAAGAAAGATCCCGCTTTCCTTTTTCGGGAAAAAAGATCTGTCCGATCTTACGAGTACGATCATGGCGGACTGTGCCCAGATGGAAACGGCATCGTCGCATTTTGTTCCGGAACTCGTCGGAGCTTGTATTTCGACGACAATCGTTGCCATCGGATTATTTTTCTTTGACTGGCGTATGGCAATGGCAGCACTTTGGGTACTCCCGATTTCTTTCATCATTGTAGCATGTTCCGGAAGAGTGCAGAGAAGTTTAAATAAAAAACAGATGGATCTGAAAATGGCATGTGCCGATGGAATCCAGGAAGGCCTTGAAAGTGCGAGAGATCTTCGTGCCTATAATTCTCAGGAAGAGTATATGGAAGGATTGGATAAGAAGATCAAAGCGGTTGAAAAACATGCAATTGTTACAGAACTTGGAACGGCTGTTTTTGTAGGAAGTTCGCAGATGATCTTGAAACTTGGTATCGGAACGGTGGCATTGGTAGGGGGAATCCTGCTTGCCAAAGGAGAACTGGATGTTATTACATTTTTCATGTTTTTGATGGTGGTATCAAGAATTTACGACCCAATGCAGGTTTCGCTTCAAAATCTGGCAGCCATCATTGCCACCGGTGTACAGAGCAGCCGCTTGGATGAGATTCTGTCCCACGAGGTACAGGGAGGTACCCGGAAAATGGATAACAAAGGCTATGACATCGAATTTTCTAATGTCGGATTTTCCTATGAAAGTGGCGAAACCGTATTAAATGATGTGTCTTTTGTGGCAAAACAGGGCGAAGTTACGGCATTGATCGGACCATCCGGCGGCGGAAAAACGACAGTATCCCGTCTGGCATCGCGATTCTGGGATGTCAATCAGGGAACCATCACGGTAGGCGGCATGGACATTTCCCAAATTGATCCGGAGACCTTGATGTCACTATATTCGATTGTATTCCAGAATGTAACTTTGTTCAATAATACGGTGATGGAAAATATCCGTATCGGAAAAATGGATGCAACGGACGAAGAAGTAATTGCGGCAGCGAAACTTGCTCATTGTGATGAATTTGCAGAAAAACTTGCGGATGGCTGGGATACGATGATCGGTGAAAATGGTTCGGAACTTTCCGGCGGAGAAAGACAGCGAATCTCAATCGCACGTGCCTTTCTGAAAGACGCTCCGATCATTCTTCTCGACGAGGCAACCGCTTCGCTCGATGTAGATAACGAAACGATGATTCAGGAATCTCTGTCCCGCCTCATCAAAGATAAGACGGTTATGATCATTGCGCATCGTATGCGTACAGTCGTCGATGCCGATAAGATCGTCGTATTAAAAGACGGTACGGTGGCAGAAAACGGAAGCCCGGAAGCCCTCGAAAAGCAGGGTGGAATCTACGCAAATATGGTTAAGACCCAGCTTCTTGCCAGAGACTGGAAGTTGTAAAAAAGGGGATTAAGAAAATAAGGGCAGCCTGCTATAGTTTCAAACTATGGCAAACTGCTCTTTTTATATATTTTACAGCTGAGGTGTTTGTACTTATAATGAAATCAGTTAATTAACTAGATGATAAGAAATGGAGAAGATAATATGAGTACATTAAAAACACCTTTTCGTTATGATTTTGTAGGAAGTTTTTTAAGACCACAGGCGCTGAAAGAGGCGAAAGCAGCTTGTCAGGAAGGTAAGATAAGCAAAGAAGAATTGGATAAAGTAGTAAATGAAGAAATAAATAAAGTCGTTGCCAAACAGAAAGAATTAGGATTCCATGTTATTACAGATGGGGAATTCCGGAGAACGTTCTGGCATCTTGATTTCATGTGGGGCTTTGAAGGCATTGCTCATGAGAATACAGGTAACGGCGTGAAGTTTGATGCAGAACTGGCGGTACTTGACGACACGTATCTTGTTGGAAAAATTAAGCCAAAAGCGCATCCTTTTGTAGAATATTTTAAATATTTAAAACAATTTGAGGATGAAAATACGGTTGCAAAATATACGATTCCGGCTCCGGCACAGATGTATCAGCAGCTCATTGTACCGGCAAATTATGAATCAACAAGAAAATTTTATGCAACCGATGAGGAACTGATCCAGGATATCGGAACCGCCTATCAGAATGTGATCAAACAGTTTTATGATGCGGGATGCCGCAATCTTCAATTTGATGACTGTACTTGGGGTGCAATTGTTGGAGATGCTGCAAAACTCAGATATAAATCGCTGGGAATCGATCTTGATGAAGTAAAGTCAAAACTGCTTGCTGTCAATAATCTTGCTCTTGAAGGAAAACCGGAAGATATGGTGATTACATCACATATTTGCAGAGGAAATTATCATTCTACATTCTTTGCAAGTGGCGCGTATGATTCTGTCGCAGATTATGTATTTGCCAAGGAAAATGTGGATGCGCTTTTTCTGGAATACGACGATGAGAGATCCGGAGGATTTGCTCCGCTTGCGAAAGTTTCCGGGGATAAGAAAATTGTGCTGGGACTTATTACGACAAAATCGCCGGTATTAGAAGATAAAAAAGTGGTGATCAAAAGAATCCATGAGGCAGCCAAATATGTTCCGCTTGACCGCTTGTGCTTAAGTCCACAGTGTGGATTTGCTTCCTGCGAAATAGGTAACAAACTTACGGAAGAAGAACAGTGGGCAAAATTGAAACTGGTAAAAGAAATCGCCGAAGAAGTTTGGGGATAAATAATAAAACACACACCGATTTCCGAGAGGAGATTGGTGTGTTTTTTTATGCCATTGATAGCACAAACTTTAAAAAAAATATAATTTATGCTATTAATATATTACACCTTTTTTACCATTCTATTTTAAAGTTATTATAAATTCAAAACCAAATTTACACAAATTGACAAGTAAAAAGCAGGATGTTATACTTGATTTTAGAAGTGAAGTGGTTTGGGCTTAGAAGAGGAGGAAAGAGTCAAAGTGTTATGGTTTCGGTATGATACAAAAACGAATGTGTCATGTGTGGTACTGTTTGTTGCAGCATGGATTAATTTGTTGATTCAATTTGCGTGGATCATGAATTATAGGAATAATATCAGTGAATTTTTCCAATATCCGGAATTTCATTATGGACAGGTGGCGTGTTGCAATAGTATGATTGTGATGCTTATCAGCCTTATACTTATCATAGGGGCAGAACATTATTCTAAAATTATAAATTGGGTGATCCCTGTGATTGCTTTTTTTCAGACAGCACAAATTCTGCTTGAGTTTTTGGTGTTATATGATATAAAACTTTTGTGGTATGCCGTGTTGCAGCCTGTACCGTTTCTCGTGACAGTGCTGTTATTTTTAAGAAACAAAATTTCCCTGAAAGTGGCGTTGGGTATGTGTATACTGGATTACATTTTATTTTTGGGAAAAGAATTCCTCTATTGGAAAGAATCCGGGATATGTTTTTGGGTTGTATATGATGTGGGGTGGATAAATATTTCAAGGATAATGTTGTGTGTTATGTTTTGTTCTGTCCTTTCAGTAAGAGCATTTTTATCCGGCAGTTCAAACAAGTGAAGAGAAAAGAGGAGCGCGAAATGAAAAAGAAATCTATCGCAATTTTTATGACACTCTGTCTGTTTTTAACAGGCTGTCAGGGAAACGTAAATAAGACAGAACAAAAAGAGGAGAAACAGGAAACAACAGAAAATACAAAGGCAGAAATAGAATGTGAGTATAAGTGGGCGACCAGTCATTGTACTTATCGGACAGAGGAAATGGAATTGTCGGATGGCGCTGATGGAGAAGACGAAGAGGATATATGTCAGGAGTGCCTTGTACAGAGTGATTATCAGGGGAAGGAGCTTCAGAGAATTCCAGCAGATCAGTTGGGGATAACGGATGGGGTAGATATTACTTTTTTACACGTATCTGAAAAGGAAGTATTAATTTGCTGGAATACCTACGCAGGTGATGAATCAAAGGCACATATATATTCGGTGCCGGTTATTTGGAAGGATGGCAGCGAGGAAATTGCTGTGGAGAAAAAGCAATTACTATTTGAAGCGGATTCAGATTTTACGCCGGAGTATGTCGCGGATACGAAGGAATGTATTTTGCTTAACTTTGATAATAAGCTGACAGAATATGATCGCAAAAATAACAAATTAACACAGATAAAATATGAGAATAAACCGTTGAAATACAGTCATATTTTATATGAAAATAATATGGATTCTTTTGTGTTTTTTGCTGTACAGGGGAGAAAAAGTGCGGCGTATCATTACAACTGTGAGACAAAGAAAGTGCGGGAAATTATAAAAGATGAGAGAAGTATGCTGTATCAGGGCGGGGAAGATAAATTGTTTTATACGGCTGTCAAAGAGGAAAATGGCGTTTTATGTTATGATGTATATCAATATGATTGTAAAACGAGGGAAAAGTCTGTCTTTTTGACGGAAGAGCAGATTCGCAATGCCCTTACCGAAAAACCGGAGGAGGGAATGGATCTGATCCGGGAAATGGCATTTGAAGATGGAAAATTAAAACTGGAAATCAATGTAAAAGGAAAAGGCGTTCTTTTAAACTGTGATATGCAAACCGGAGAACCGGTGCAGGAGGGAGAAGGAAAAATACAGAAAGCGCAGGAATATCTGCTGGAAAAACCGCTGACAAATGCCGATAAAAAATATACCAATGCAAATGACCATAATGTATTTATTCAGACAATAGAAAATGATACGAATTATTCGGTGGATGAGTGTACGTTGGACGGAAAATTCGTACGTCATATTTTTACCAATAATTTCCATTACGCAAAACCGTGGATGTTGTATTATGCGAATAATCAGGAATTAATTTTTGGTGATGGGGAACAGGCATATACGGTTCCGCTGGTGTTGAAAAATGGAAATTCCTTTCCACAGCCGGAAAAGGCAGAGAAAATATGTGATGCGAATATTTCGGTGTATGAGAGCAATCTGTATGCGGATGAAAATTATCTTGTGTACAACACGGTTTCAAATTGTTACTGTGTATACGATCGCAAAAACAAAGAGTTTGTTAAGAAAAAAGGAATTCCGGAACGAAATGTGTATTTACTCAGTCGTGTGGGGAACTGCTTTGTATTTGACAGCACGATTGACGGAAAAGAAGGAGAATTCTTGTATGACCGGAGGGGGGATGTCCGAATCTGTATCGCAAATTGGGCAGCGGATACGGCGGTTAAAATTGGAGATGAAAAGAGAAATCAGGTGATTTATACTACGGATAGAGGGATTTGGACCTATGATCTGAAAAAGAATAAAAAGGAACGTCTGGCAAAATGGAACAAACACGACAGCATTTCTGAAATGTTTATTTGGAAGGATCAGCTGTTTATGCTCACAAGCGGCAATCAGAGCTTGTATTCCTGTTCGCTCAATGAGAAAGGCAAACTTCATTATGAAGAGGCGTTTACAGATGCAGTAAAAAAATATGAGCAGGAGAGTCAGCTGGAAATAGATATTGAAACAGTCCGGCTGGTAGAAGACAAAATGGGGATTTATGCGGGCTTATGGAGTGCTGAGGGAGAGGAAATTGAGGAAGATACGTATTTTTGTTATGATCTTGTCACCAAGCAGTTGAAAAAAGAAGAAAAAAATGATCCGGAGATGTTTTATCGTTATATAAAAAATAGTAAGTGATCTATATGTAAAAAAAAGGAAAAGAGGAGCGCAAAATGAAAAAGAAATTCATCGTAGTTTTCATGACACTCTGTCTGATTTTAACAGGCTGTCAGGGTAACGTAAATAAGACAGAACAAAAAGAGGAGAAACAGGAAAAAGCAGATGCTGCGCAGACGGAAATAGAGTGTGAGTATACGTGGGCGACCAGTCATTGTACTTATCGGACAGAGGAAATGGAATTGTCGGATGGCGCTGATGGAGAAGACGAAGAGGATATATGTCAGGAATGCCTTGTACAGAGTGATTATAAAGGGAAAGTGATTCAGAAAATCCCAGCGGAGAGTTTGGGATTAAGAGATACCGAAGGGATTTGTTTTTTACACGTATCTGAAAATGAAGTATTGATTTCTCGTACGTCGGACTCCAGTAAGTTGGTAAAGATATATTCTGTGCCGGTTATCCGGAAAGGGGACAGAGAGGAAATTGCCATAGAGAAAATTCAGCTGCTGTTTGTAGAATTTACGGATTTCTCGATGGATTATGAGTATATTACGGATACCAGGGAATATATATTATTTAACTGGGATGGCGAGATGGCAGAGTATGATCGCAAAAAGAACAAATTTACAAAGATCAAATACAAAAATAAGCCATTGGAAGTTGGTAATATCATATATGAAAATAACAAAGATTTTGTTGTGCTTTATGGTTTTCATGGGAGAGAAACGGCGGTATATTATTATAACTTTGTAACCAAAGAAGTGCAGGAAATTACAAAAGATGAGGGAAGTATATACCAGGGTGGGGATGATAAATTGTTTTATACGGCTGTAAAAGGGGAAAAAAGCGGCTTATGTTATGATGTTTATCAATTTGATTGTAAAAGTGGAGAAAAGTCCGTTCTTGCGACGGATGAGCAGATTCGAAATGCACTTTCCGAAAAACCGGAGGAGGGAATGGATCTAATCCGGGAAATAGGATATGAAGAGGGAGCATTGAAATTGGCAATCAATGTAAAAGGGAAATGCATACTTTTAACCTGTGATACAAAAACCGGAAAACTGGTGCAGGAGGGAGAAGGAAAATTACAGAAAACGCAGGAATATCTGCAGGAAAAACCACTGACAAATGCCGATAAAAAATATACGAATGCAAATGATTACAATGTATTTGTTCGAAGCCCGGAAAATGATATGAATTATGTTTTGGATGAGTATACGTTAGATGGAACGTTTGTGCGTCATATTTTTATCAATAATTTTCATTGTACGGGTAAAACATGGAACCTGATGTATGCAAACAATCAGGAATTGATATTTCATGTAGAAGATGATGATCTGAATAATTATTTATATACGGTTCCTCTGGTGATGGCAGAGGGCAGTTCTTTTCCGCAGATGGAAAAGGCAAAGAAAATATGTAAATGCAATGTAGAACTTGAGAATGCCGGTCAAGGGGATGTGTATGCAGACAGCGATTATATTGTCTACCAGGATGATGTGTATCAGATCCATGTATATGACCGGAAAAAGAAAAAGTTTATAAAGATAAAAGGCATTCCGGAAAGCAATATGTATTTAAATGGTCTTGTGGGGAAATATTTTATTCTTAGCAACAAGCCTTTTAAGGAAAAGGGAAAAGAAAAGTATGCGTTTTCCTATTATAAGATTGGTTCGGATCAGATCCATATTATGGATCCGGCGTGCTATACATCGGCGGCTACCATTGGTGATGAAAAGAGAAAACAGGTGATTTATGGGCTGCGCACGGGGATTTGGACCTATGATCTGAAACAGGATAAAAAGAAACGCTTGGTCAAATGGAACAAAAAGGATTATATTTCTGAAATGTGTATCCGGAAAGACCGGTTGTTCGTGTTTACAGGTGAAAAGGATGAAGTATATTCTTATTCCCTGACAGGGAAAGAAAAATAACTCCACTATGAGAAAGATTTCACAGAGACATTGAAGAAATTTGAACAGGAGAATGAGCTGGAACTGGTGATTGATTCTATCGACGTGGTAAATAATAAAATCTACATATGTTCCTGGCGAGATGACGAGTATCTCATGTATTTTTGTTATGACCCTGCCACGAAACAACT
>OHPI01000898.1_pt1 | contig 18120 bp, 10 predicted proteins | sample 1577651 | NCBI WGS metagenome assembly OHPI01 (sample SAMEA3879578, study PRJEB24766) | human gut metagenome | biome: human-associated habitat; feature: feces | place: USA | collected 1985/1987
TGAATCCGCCCCGACGGCTCCTGCCATATCCATTTGATATAGACCCGTGTTTTTAACTTCCAGATTATCCAAGACAATATTGGCTTTTACCCCTTTTCCCACTGAAATATGCACGTCGATATCTTTACCATCCACCTTATTACTTCCCGTGATCGTATACGTACCATCCTCGGTAATCTCGATGTCGATGTATGACACCGCTGTTTTATTTCCATAAAAATCGGTAATGGTCTTTGTCGTTACTAACGACGGATCGGACAACTTATATATTTTCGCGTTTTCTGACACTGCGGCATATACTTCCTGTGTATAGGCACTTATCGGCGGTATGACCGGCACTCCTGTAATCATCGCCGCAGAAAGTGTACCGATACATACTGCTTTCGTCCATTTTTGTTTCAGACTTTTCCGCACCCTCTTCGCCTGTGCCTGATTGTTGTTATAAAAAAAACGGTTTCTCATAATCTCCTTATCTCCTTTTTACCACACAATTTCATGTAAGTTCATTACTATTCAAATATTTTTTCCTGATATCCGGCTGTTTTATATTTCGCAACTGCATCAGCCACTTTTCGCAGTTCAGGATCCGTAATATGATCTAAAATTTTCAATCGTTTCTCACTAATCACTTCCTCGGACCGGCTTTTCCGATAATCTTCTTCGGTCATATGCCAGTATTCAAAAAAACCTTGATAATATTTTTTTAATTTTTGAGCAATCAATAATCCTTCCGGATCCAAGTCTCCCGCATAGTATATCTTAGTATCCGATTTTGCCAAAAGTTCTAAACTGAGAAGTGCAGAAAGCCTTGGCTGTCCATTCATACACATATAAGCTTCTTCTCCTGTTGCCTTCGCACATAGCAAAGCAAAGATTGAAGGATTTTCCACAATCCGGATACGATGATTTGGGCATTCAATTTTTTCACATTTGGCAAGAACTACAAGGGGAATCTGTACCATCTCTCTTTCCTGTAAAAAGCCTTCAATCCCCGCGTGTACTGTGCCTTCTTTTTTTCTCGCAGAAATCCCATAAAACATCATGTAGTTGGACACCTGATCTAACATCAGTCCAACAGAAAAATAACATCTATGTCGCTGCAAAGAAGGAAAGACTTTATTTTCAGGCAAAACAATCTGACGGTCTTTGTTCATACGCTGTATGAGACGATATAACAGATTTCCTGATATCGTACCTGCATCAAACGCATGTGGATTACCGGTCACACGCGATGCAAATATAGCAAGGTGCTCAATCCGGTTACTCCAAAATGGAAGTGCATTTATCATATCCGCCGCCAATTCCAATTGAATTTCCCAGTTTTCTAACGGCTCCTTTCTGGCAGGTTTCACTTCTTCTTTTATTATTGTCAAAAATTGTCCCGCAGGTGTATTCTCCTGCTTTCCAGAAAAATCATTCCATATTTTTCCACATTGTTTTCGTCTTTCCGCCTCTTTCTCCTTTTTCCCTTTTATCGGACCACCAAAATACAACTCCAGCAAACGTTCTGCTGTAACATCGTCAAACTTGCTTGCTGATAATGCTTTAACAAAGGTCGAGGCGGATATTGATACACTCTTTTTCCCATGATAATTTTTGCAAAAAAATCCTTCCAGTGTTTCAATATCCTGTACAGAAAGTCCCGTTATTTTGATAGTTCCAGCAAAGCTCGCATAAGAACTGTATTTTTTTCGGAATGCTTTCAATATTCGATCCCATATTTTATCCGATTGAAAATATGTCAGGCACTCTTTCTCATAATGATCCAATCTCTTCGCTCCTCTTCTCTACCATTTGCTCATTTTCCAAAAACTCTTTGGCATGTCCATTCCAAAGATACGGCATGATTGTGACAAATTTTGCATTCTGTGGACGCTGCAACTGATAAATCGCCAAGGCATCTAATGTATCACAATCCCCCCAAAGCACCTGGGAATTGATAATAAAATCAAATTCAAATTCGGTCATTAACCGGAACATATCCCGGATATTACGATTGTCCACTCCGGCAAATGCTTCATCCAGAGAGATCAGACGCGGAGCATCCTCTCTTCCTCCCTGATACTTCGCAACAACTGCGGAAAACAATGGAACATACATTGACATCGCTTTCTCACCACCGCTGAATGTACCAAAAACATTATTGGTTAATTCTTTAATACGTTCCCCTGTCTTTTGTGAGAACAATTGAAATTCAAACCACTTTCGATAATCCAGCGTCTCTTTCATCACCTGATAAAATGATACTTCACCATTCTGATCCTTGGAATTACGCCTTGCTTCTTCTACTTTCGACCGAAAATGTGTGGATAATCGGGAGGCTTCTTCCTCACTCATCAAACGATAATCTTTTTTAAGCAATTGAACCAGTTCCCTGGTATCCAGCTGATCTTCGCTTTCTGCTGTTTTGCTTCTCCAGCGGAGACTCAGTTTCAAACCGCTTGATGTATTCATTCCGCTCATCAGATGATTCATCTTATCAACCCAGGCATTGGAAGCATTGATTTTTCCACGGATCTTACGGCTCACAGTATTCGCCAGAATATCCTCAAAAAGTTCGCGGTCTCCGGCTTTGATCAAATCCTCCAATTCTGCAATATCTTCTTGCAGATATTGCGGCAATTGAACAAACGGGATCTGAGTCCCCTGATATCGCGCCTGAATATCAATTCTCTGTGCATTTATCTCTCCCTGCGCAGACTCTTTATCGGTTTCTTCAAACAATTTTGTCAAGATTAATTGATATTCATTCAATGCTCCTCTGTTTTCATAATATACCTGATTCAATTTTTGATTCACTTCATTCCGGCTTGCTGTGCCGACCTGTGCTCCCAATATTTTACACACTTGCTCTACCGCGATCTCTTCGTCATCGAAAGTGACATACTCTAGGCTTTTTTCCGCAAGATATACCTTTTTCAGAAGTTCCTTTCTTTCGCCATATCTTACGATCTTCTCCTGCAAATTTTCTATCTGCTCCAGTAGGCGGGCTATCCGGCCTTCATTTTCTGTCGCTTTTCGTACACATTCCCGGGATCTCCTTGGGTAATTTTCCAGCCATATTACACAATCATCCAGTCGGTCTTTAATCTGATCATAGTCTGTCAGTTTCAACTGTTCACAGACCGACTCCCATTCTTTCTGATACTTTCCAAGTGCACGTTCTGCAACAGAAATATCATACCGGATCTGCTCCATATCCGCTTCCAGATTTTCCAACTGCTCAACTAACGTCTGTATCGTCTGGCAGCTCCGCAAATACATTTCATGAGCGGAAGACAACTGAAGCAGCTGACGATCATATTCATCTGCAGCAGAAGCTGCCTGCTCAAAAGCCTGGTACGTACAATCCAGGTACAGTTTCTTTGCAATTTCATAGGCACTTTCTTTTTTCTCACGCAACTTGTCTCGAAGTATCGATATTTTTTCTTCCAACTGTCTTTTTTCCTGTTCGATCCGCTCAATTTCGCGGATGATATTTTCCATTTTCTGACATGCTTGGCGTAATTCTTTGTCATCCGGCAGATTATTGTATTCCTGCTGTAATACTATTTTTCGGATCTCTAACTGCTTATTTTTCTCCTGCAATTTTGATATTTCTCCGGAAAGTTCCTCAATCCGTTTCTCACATTCCGCAATCTTAGCAAGGCGGTTTCGTTCCCTCGCGCGGACACCGAGCAAACCGGCTTCGTACTCTCCGGTTATCGTACCATTGATGATGCCCAATTGATAACTGCCATCCTTCCGGATCGATACAACCCCACTGTCTTCATAAGCAATATTAGAAAGTATTCCGGTAAGACGCCGGTTGGAAAAAATATTATTTACTTCATCATTTAATTCCAATACGTCAAGCAAACTTCGTTCCGGCTGATATGACTGCACAAACAAATAACGTTCTTCACAGCCGGCTGCCTGAGTAAGTACCTGCTCACGATACTGCTCTTCTACCACCAGTGCATCTAAAATACCCATATTGAGCAGTGCCTCCTCCAGATGATTACACGCCGTCTCATCCATTGCATTTCCAAACTCGATTACTTTGTAAAATTCATGATAAGGAATTCCTAATTCATCCAAGCGTTTTCTATTTTTAAGCACTGCCTCACTTCGTGGCGGCTCAGGCTCTTTTTGATTCTTCCATGCCTCCAGTTCTTCCTCGGTTTCCTGACGCTCTTTTTCCTTTTCACGAAGTTCTTTTTCGTTTTCATGCCATAGGGAATCCAGTTCCCATTGAATCTGCATTTTGGTCTCATTCACCTGTCCACGTATCTGCGTAAAATCTGAACTCATCTCGTAGGAATCAATAAAATGGGAAAAACTTTCCATCTGTACCGTTTCCAGTACCAGTTCCTGGTTGTTCTGATTCCAATGATAAATCTTCTCCTTCCAGTCACTCCGAGTTTGCACAAACATCGTTTCCTGCTCTGTAAAATGTCGTTCTTCCTGATCCAGTTTTTTTCCGATCTGCTCGCGTTGCTGCATCATTTCATCAATCTGGCGCTCCAGATATCTGGTTTCTTTTAAAATTTCCAACGTCTGATCAATCTTTTCATGTGTGTCTTGAAATTGTTTTCTATGAGTATCGTAAGAAAACTCTTTGTTCAAGTTTTGTAAAAATTCCTGTTGAAAAAAAGTATGCTCCTCAAACGCCATATCGCCTGCCTCTGATTCCATTTCTTCCAACAATTCATGAATCTCTTTTTCTTCCTCGTACCGACTTGTCTCCTGGTCTTCCTTACGTGTTGCAATATCCAATTGCTGTTCTTTCTTCGTAGCCAAAAACCCTTCTTTTTCTACAAGTGTAGTCTTGCTATGACGTATTTCTTCACCCAATTCTGATTCACGCTTTTTCAAATTCCAAGCATCACTTTGATTCAATGTTTCCTTCTCTTTTTCTCGGGAAATACGCTCTGACTCCAGGTCATCCAACTCTTTTTTCAGGCACTCCGCAGCTACGCGGCACTCTTCTAATACTTTCGTTTGATTTTCTTTTTCCCTCTGAATTTTATCATACTCTTTGCTCTGTGATTGATATGCATTTGCCTTTTCGTACAATACCAAATCATTGTATTTTTGAAAAACCTGTTGTATCTTTTTTGCCGCCTGATATGCCATCTGACGTGACTTCAAATTCATTGTCATTGTATCCATATTTTCAATTGCTTCTGACATCGGACGCAAATCTTCATCCGATAAAGGCTGAAGCGAGTCACTCAGAATCTCATTAATTACCGAAGGCTTAAAATCTTTAGAAAGTTTCGGTGTACGAAGCTGGATCAAAAGATCAATCATTTCTTTGTATTCGTCGACTGTCTCAAACCCAAAAATCTCCTGGTTCACATAAGCCATATAATCCACCTGGCGGTCAAATACCAGTCCACCGTCCGCCACCCGATTCTCCAGTTCCTTTTTCGATAAGGTAATCTTTTCTCCCGTTTCTTTATATAGGAAAAAATCCTTCCCGATACGACGACCATCGTTGATCGTAAAATACCATTTATCAAGAGGTTTTCCTCTTCTTGCGCGAAGTCCCATCCCAATGGTAAGATATCTTTCATTCTCACTTTTATGGAATTCCAGATATAGATATCCGGTTCGCTCATCTCGTCCATCCTCTTCTTCCAAAAGGTAATTGCTCATCTTACGATCCCGCGTACCAAACGGATCCAATCTTTCCGGATTTACATTACCATCAAGCAGTAAAGGTACAACACTTTGCATCGTTACCGATTTTCCGGATCCATTGGATCCGCGCAGCAACATCCTTCCCTTTGCAAATGGAAATTCCTGTTCATCATAATACCAAAAATTTACTAATCCGATTTTGTTTGCCTGCCATCTATTGCTCACTCTCTTGTCCTCCTGTAAAATTCTGCGGATACCTTCCCTTTAATTTGCCACATGCCGGTAATATAAGCACCTGATGTTCAAGCGGTCTTTTTTGAATAAACATCCAACGTTCCATCGTTTCTTCGACAATTTTTACAAACTCGCCCTGTGGCATTTCCCGGTAATTTTTAGTAAAACCACTTCGATACTTTTGCTTTACCTCGCTTAGTATTTTTTCAAATTCTACCTCAGATACAACATAGGTCTCATTTGTCTGTCTTGTCCAGACTTCCTTTTGTATATGCTGCTGTATCTCTGCCAAACTAAGAAGTAAAATATCTGACAGCACATTATTTCCAGGAAATATTTCTCCCATTCGACACTCTTCACCGTTCAAAAAGAATGCACTCCCTTTATGAATATGAATCTGGCAGTCAAAGTTTTTTTCCAGATCTTCACGCAGGCGTCCGCCATAATATTTGAGATACTCAAAATCTTCTTCCGAACAGTTTACACGATACATCGCCGGTTCAAACAACAATTGCCGGTAAACTCTATGTCTTCTGGCAAATCCCCTGTCTTCATCCATCTCAAGCCAGTCACTTTTACCAAAATCCTCCGGTTTGGTATAAGTCATGATGTCATGTGTAAAATTACGCATAAAATACCGGGAGGCTCCTGTATTTTCATAAAGCACCTCGCCTGCCATATCATCCATAAAAGCTTCGTCGTTTCCGTCTGTAATGCGAAGAATCCCTTCTGTCACTGCATAGCGAAGTACTTTAATGAGGCGGCGGCGATGCGTATACATCGTCCAATCCACCACTTCTCCCGGCGTGTTAGCCACGATATACTCTGTCAACTGTGAAAGAATAAACTGCTCTTGGGCATCCTTGTCTTCCAAAAACATAAGAAGGATACATAAAAACGCATATTCTTCTTTTGAGGAAAACTCCTGAATCCCCATAAATTCTTCCGGCTTTACCGGAACTTTCTCCATCTTTACAAGCAACGAATTTTCAATGATCTGACACCCCAATTTATCGGATGCAAATTTGCGGACCTCTCCAATGTTATCCCGGATGCGGTAATACTGCTCTTTCTGATCAGCCTTTAGAATCCAACGCTGCCGTAATAACATCTCAAGTTCTTTCATACCGTTTCCTCCTCAAAGGCGATAACAAACCGTGGCATTGTAAGATTGCCGTCTTCACAATGTAAGATACATTTTTCACCTTTTTGTGGCACTTCAATCTTATACTTTCGCCCCTCCTCTGTCCGTGACACATATTCCATATCTTCTAATCCATCGGACAGCCACTTTAATAATATTTCACGCATTCGTGGCTCAATGACCGGAAGTTCCGCAAAATCTATCTTTCCATCTTTTTCCAATTCTTTTATTTTCTTCCAATCTTTTTTCTGCCGTGCAATCAACTCTTCCCGAGCCTTTCGCTTTTCTTTTGTCATGGAACGGATTACACTCCGATTGGTCTTTTCCCGGTAATTTCTTACACGTGGCCGAAGCAGGATATCATCCGGCTTTTCTTCATAAACGCTTTGGTTCATACTGTCAGATTCCCGCACCTTTGTAGTTTTTAAATGAAACGGACAGGACAACCCAAAAACCATCGCCGACATTTTATGTGCTTGAGCTACGGTGTCACACCGCAAAAATAATTCTGCCACTTTGCGGTATTCTTCTCTTCGATTCGCACCAATGGCATTTTTTTCACTAATCTGTGCCGCATACCGTGTGATTCTCCGTATGATCTCATTCGTTGCGTCAAACAATTTACCCGCTTCATTTTCCCTTCCGTTTTCTTCCACAAACCATTCATAGATACTGCGCCCCCTGCCTTTTACATTTTCTTCAATCATCTGAACAGTAATCTCCACATCCATTCGTGGAATCTGCCATTCATATTGAATGATCTTATTATACACCTCTTGTTTGTCCTGATTGTCTATTGCCAGGAGACATTCTTCAATCGCCCCTACATTTCTCTGCAATCCCTTGATAAAATTACGCAAATATTCGATCAGACGGTCTTTAAATACCAGAAATTCCTTTGTCTGCATCATTTTTTCCGCTTTGACACTGTTTAAATCCCTGATATAATCCTGATAATTTTGATTCAAGCGCATAAAATCATTATTAAGATCATTCCACCAGCTGTAAACATCCGCCGGTTCTTCCTCTTTCATCTGCGTAAATTTTTCCAGATTATGACGGATTCTCTCCAAAAGCGACGGCTCCAGAGACGCTCCTTCTACCAAAAGATTTTCCAGCCGAAGCACAAGACGCTCAATCTGTACACTGTACTCAGACATTTGATAACGAAATTTTTTATTTTTAAATTCTTCAATCGACGACACTTTTCTGGTATCCTGAATCGTATTTAGATTCTTCCACTCTGTCAGCATCGCAAGATCCTGCTGGCACTGTTCCATCCGGTAATCTGCAAAATACGGATCCTGAATCATCTCTTCATACACATCTTCCTGATATAACCAGTATTTCAATTTTTCGTAATTTTCAAAAAAGATACGCATAATGCATCGATATCTGCTTACATTATCCGCATTTAAATATTTCACTTCCGTAAGTGCACGTGTTAATTTATCTGTCGCCTGCATAAGCTTTCCTGCTTTCTAAATATAATATTCTTCTCCCCTGTATTATAACTCTATATTATCCCCTTCGTATATATACTCATTAAAGCATAAACGCACATAAAATTCAAGAAAAAACCGCCAAACAGATTTTTCATCCATCTGACGGTCTCCTTTTTACCACACAATTTTATACAAGCTGCTTATTACCAGTTACTCTATTCCGTACTCTTTCATCAACTTCTCCTGAAGTTCCGGATCCTGCGTTGCCTGAAAAAGTTCTGCTGTACGATCGTCTTTGATCAGTTCTGCATTTAAGCGATTCACACGAGTAGAACCACTCTTTTCCCCTCGCTCGACACCTTTATCAAACATGATCGCTTCTATTTGGTCCAACACATCTGAAATCTGTCCCATCTTCGGTTCCTCCTTTCCTTTCTTTGCCAAATCCGCTTCTAAAAAACGTTTATCACTGCTAAGTGCATAAAGCACATTTTGTACTTCTTCCGGGTGTTTCAACTTTCTCTTACCGCTTTCTTCTTCCAAATACTTACGGGTTTTTCCATAGCCATGCAGTGTCAGAAATTTAATGACATGCCAAAAAACCGACTTGTATTTTTCCACTTCCTTTTCATCGAGCCTGCTCAATGAGATCAAATGAATCTTATGATTTAGGAGAAATGGTTCCAGTTCCTTTTTCTCTGTCTCATCAAGATCCAGCATATCCAGGATGCTAAGCGGACGCTTCCATTCTTCTTTTCCATAGTAGAGAACAAATGTAATAACCGGCTGCAGGTGTTCGTCATCTCCCAGTTCTCTGGCATAAAAACGTTTACCATTGCGTTCGTTTTCTCTCTGGTGCTCTTTGATCTGCTCGTTATAATTGTTGAAAATATACCCCAGATCCCGGATTGGCATAATGTTGTTGATCTCCGACTGATTTTCGATCTGAATCATCGCAATAACGGAACCGTTTTTTCGCCAGCGCATCCGCACATCTGCCATTACCTTTGCAGGTTTCCCTTCACTGTCCTTGTAGTGCATTTCCTGCGGAAGCAGCTCCAGATCTTCCGGCCGGATCACGTTTCTGCCATCATACAGGTTTACGTTGCTGATGTCCGCAAACACTTCTGCTTCTTCCACAAGATTTTTTTCTGTTAAGTCTCTTGTCAATAAGTATCATCCCTTTCTTCTCTTGCTTTCCAAAATTATGTGGGTAAAAAGTTTCGATAAGCAAGAAAAAATAGAATGATAGATATCAGACTTTTAAATTATTTACTTGCTTGGATATGATAATACACTATCCGGGCAATCGTGTCAAGGAGTTTTTTATATTTTTTTATATAGTTATGAGTGTAGTGCCTGAGTAAATCATTTTTCTCTAAAACTATATACTATGCTCATGTCGTACAAAGCAATAACAAGGGAACCATTTTTACACAGTTCCCTTGTTTTCAATCAACATTTTATTTCTTTATTTTGACTTTTTTAACAACACTCCATTTCCCATACACTTTCTTTCCATCTACCAGTTTGTATGCTCTCACTCGAACAAAATAAGTCTTTTTCTTTTTCAACTTCTTTATCGTAACAGAGGTTGACTTGACCGTTTTTCTCTTGGCTTTTTTAAACTTTTTGTTTGGCGCATACTGAATCTGGTAACCGGAAATGTTTGTAAGTTTTTTCCAGGTGGCTTTCACTTTACATTTTCCAGATACTTTTAGTTTACTAAACTTAACCCGCGGTACCTTTGCACCTTCCGTAACACTTTTATTTTCATTTGTTACATTTTGGGGAACGGAAGTTGCTGTTTGTTTATTATCCGACAAGTATCCCGTATTTGATGGTATTTCTGTTGATGGTACTGTCGGTGTTACCGTTGGTGCTATGGTCGGCTTTAAAGTTGGAATTACAGTTGGGCCAACAGTCGGCTTGACTGTTGGCGTCGCCGTCGGTTGTTTCGTTGGCACAGCAGTTGGCGTTACTATCAGTGTTGGCGTTGGTGTGGCAGTCGGTGCCACTTCCTTTTCCAACACAATGCTATTATTCCAAAGCTCATATTCCGTTTCTTCCTGTTCTACCTCCAAATACAATATCTTTGTTCCGGATATATCATTTCTTGTGGCTTTATTCCATATCTCCACAAGTGAAATATCTTTCGATTGTTCTGATGATAATGTTTCCAATGTTTCTGTATGTATTACATTACCGTTTTCTCCACCATCTTTAACAACAAAAGATACATTTTCTGCCTCGTTGCCACCATTATTGGTTACTGTTATTAAATCCTTATTTTTCGCTGTAACAGCAAGGTCACTTGTTACCGTTTCAATCGTTTGTTTCATTGTCAACTGCTGTTCAAATGTTTCATCCGATGTAACGGAAGCCGTAATATCCGAAGTAGTAAAGTCTGCCGGAACAGAAATCAGTATCTCCTGTTCACTCTGCATACCAGCAGCTAGTTTATCTACGAACGGCCCCTCATACAACACATTTCCGGAAGCATCTTTTACTGTAATTTTCACGTGGTTCAAATCGGTTGTACCGGTATTTGATACAGTAATCAAAATAGGATTTTCTTTGTCCGTACCAAAACTCAGAACATCATAAGCAATATTGGTAACCTCCGCCTGACTCCGTTTGGTCTCATTTTTATATTTTAATACCGTCGCACCATATGGATTTTCTTTTGAAGTATCCACTTCCTGCTCCGTATAAACAACTCCCGGTTCTTCACTATTTTTTAAGAGTGCAAAACCACTGACATAGCCCCCATCTTCGGTAAGCGCAGCAGCAACAGATTCCTCTCCTATCTTTTGTTTATAAATTTCGCTATTAAAATTATCCTGCCCAATCCAGTAGACGGCATCTTCATATACATCATACGAAGAACTGCAGGCAATCCTCAAATTTTCTGTCTCCCCACCGGCATAACGCATAAGCGTTCCATCCTGAATAAAGTAAATCTTTCCATCGATGCATTTTACTGCCTGCATTCCGGTATCCGCAGTTGCGATTGTTTCACCATTTACCAAAAGAGTCTCCCCCTGAACCATAGCCAGTGAAAATTCGTCTCCAACATAACCATACGCAAAGTCACTGATTGTATCATCGGTACGGTATAATTCTTCCGGAGCAGACCAACTGTCCTCAGTCAATTTACTTCGATAAATCTTTGTCTTACCTTCTTCCAACAATGCATCACCAGAAGAATTTTCGCCCCAAACGGCATACAAATCTGTTCCGTCTGACGCAAACTGGTATTTATAACTCCAATTTTTTCCTGCTTTTCGCAATGTAACAACCTTATCGAAAGTTTGGCTTTCTTCATCATATCTTACAACTTTTAATGTCAAGTGCTGCAGGATTTCCTCCTCGGACATATCTTCCGTGATTGCCACATCGCTGTTTTCGTACATCACATAAGTAAATCCATTGTGAGAAAACATCTGTGCTACCGTATCCAGCCGTCCCGTCTTGTCAACCGGTTTGCCATCACTCCATGCACCATTCTGATACAAACGGTACATCAGTGTTGTCTGACCAGCAGCATTTTCCTCGGTATCATCCAAATAAGTCATAAGTGCCGTTCCGTCCGCAAATGTCGTTATCGCCGGCTTTGCATTTTCATACACAAGCGATTCTTGTGCCGAATCCAGCAAATTTTGACCCTGTTTAACCGATTGAATCTCTTTTTGAGTCACAGGTGTACTTCTCTTATATGTCATTTTACTGATGCTTTTTGTCGTCTTGCCTAAGTTTGGATACAACTCCAATCGGGAAAACTTCCAGTCTTTATATCCTGACAATCCCGGCACTGACGTATCTGCCTGAATATAAAGTTTTCCGGTCAGATAAGCCGACACAGAATTTGAAAAACTCTTCCATGGAAAAGAGGCTTTTCCACCAATTTCTCCCTCAATACCACCTTTTATATTAATGACTACAGCGTCCGCGCCCAAGGCAATATGCGGCTTGATTGCAAGATTTAACTCTCCACTTGGTGTAATGACTTTTTGCGGATTCATCGTAAGACAGATTTTCCCATCGACACTTCCAGAGACACCAAATTCCGAATACACAATCCACCAAAGCGGCACTTTTACGCTTCCGCCGGCTTCCAGTGCCGCTGTCATGCCACCTTCTTCAAAGCCGATTACACTGCCATTATCATCTAATTTTAGTTTTACATACCCCACCGCATTACCATCTACATGAAACGCCGCACTTCCGTTCACTTTCTTTAACTTTCCTCGAAGTTTGGAAAACTGATTCCATAATTTCGTCGTATTAACTTTCCCACCACAAGATTTAACCAGTGATTTTACTTCCTGATACGATTCACGCCAATAGGTGTCATTTGGATCCTTTTTCACAGTGGCTCTATTATTTGACTTAATTCCTAATAATACTTCCGCCGTTTTATTCTTGGCATCAATATTTACCGTCATGTTTGCAGCATCGAAAAAGGATAAATCCATCGACATCTTTTGTTTAAAAATATTGAATGTATTGTTGCCAATGCTGATTTCCGGTCCTTTTAATTCGGCTGATCCAAGGTTTGAAAAATTAGGCAATGACTTTTCAATATTGGTAATGTATTTCTTGTCTTCAGTGCTGATAACAGACGTTGGAGTAGGTTTTGATGTCGGCGTAGGTGTTGGTGTCGCCTGTGACGAGCCACCTCCCCCTTCCGAGCTGACTTTTCCTGCATAACTCCAAAGATTAGAAGAGGAAAGATTTAAATGCAAAGCGGGCCGAACCGCAGGATCATCATTGTAGACATCAATGCCATTGTAAAGGCCGTAGCCATAATTAGTCACAAAGGAAGCATTAGTACTAAGACTGCCCGGCGACCGCAGCCACCACCAGCCGTTCCCCTCGTACTCCGTAACCGTGGACGTCCACGCTCCGCGCTCTTTTGCATATGCTGTATTTTTTGCTTCTCTTGTATGACTGCTGGTATTAAACTCGCCATTAAATCCATAAGCCGTATTACTTGCTTCTGCAATGGACAAAAGATACACTTTATCTGTGGTATTCTCTCCACCTTCTGTGCCATATTTAGGATTATCATCATTCACAACTGTTGTGTTCTTTATAGCAGCCTGTTCTGCCGATGTAAATGCCGTATTTAAAAATGTACCATTCAACCATGCACGAAGAGTACATGTCGCCCATGTCACATTCGTACGTGCGTTATTATATGGTTTTGCATCTAGATTCTGGTCTGCCAGCAAAAAGGCATCATTTCCATTTACAGAAAGGACTCGCCATTTAATTGGCTCTTTTTGGTCATTCTGGTCAGCTTTTCCATCGCCATTTGTATAATTCTGCCAATATTTGCCAAAACAGATGCAATCCCACGTTGTTACACCATTTCCATCGGTGGTTGGGCTTTGCAAACTAACTGCGGCCTTAGCCGGAGTGGATTGTTCCAGCGTAATCTCGCACAGGGATAACACCATTACCAATGCAAGTAATCCTGCCAACAGGCGTTTTGTCTTTCTCTTCATAATGATTCCTCCTCAACTCAATGCTTCAACCTTCATTCTAAATCTCTAAAAGAAGCCCTTCTAATATGTGCCTTAAACGCACGGTTCCTGCTCTTACACTTTCTTTGGTTTCAAACACAATTTTATTTCCAATATTAACTACATATTTTCTTCCATATTTCTTAATTGCAATTGGAACAACCGGTTTTTGAGAAACTTGTGAAACATATACAGCCCCTTTTTTTAATGGCAGTAATAATTGTTGTGTCCGATTTCTAGTTCCTTCAGGGAATATCACAACATCTTCCCCATGTACGAGATTATGTATTAACACCGAAATAGCTTCTTCACAAGATTTTTTATCCTCTCGCTGCACAAATATGGTTCCAATATTTCGTAGAATTCCACCCCACATACCAGACTCACATTCCTTTTTTATTAGGAAATGTGGCATCCTATTTTTTAATACGATATGCATAAGTGGAATATCAAATGCTCTTTTGTGATTGCATACAAATACAACATTTTGATTTATAGGAAATTTTTCATATCCTCTTACATCAATTTTAATCCCCCACAAAATCACCCTTCCTATAATGCGCACTAATATTTTGCGAATTTTTTCACACCTTAACAGCTTAGTTTTATCAAAGGGTAATTCCACATAATAATCCCGAAGTTGACTTATATATGCTTCCTTATCATAAATTGTCATCTTTTCTATTTCATGAATGGATTTTCTGTCATCCCCATGTTCTTGTATCATTTCACTTCCTTCACCCTTTCATATAATTCCTTAAAACTATTTACCCTGCACACATCCAAATCATGACACTCCAGATTCCATGCAGCCGTATAACAAATCACCTGATTGTTTTTACGCACCTCATAAAGATTTTCCGGGCTGTCATCTACCATAACATCAATGTTGTTTTCCTTGCAGACGCGCAATTTATCCACTCCGCTGCCTTTTTCCTCGCAAAAAATAATGTCGTCATAAGTCATATGGTTTTTCCTTAACCAATGCCTTAACATCCAGCGGAATAATTTGCCGGTAATTCCGGTTTCTGTTGTGTGGACTCTGCTCGTTATAATTACAACTCGGTGTCCTTCTTTTCTTAATAAATTAACAACTTCCGCAGCATCTTCTGTCATCGGTTCTTTCAGACAATATTTCCAAATATACTTAATCCAGAAGGACTCTCTCTGTTTTTTCGTACATTCAAATACATCCTGTACCTCAAACATATCTGGATTTTTAATGGATATTCCATACTTTTTCTGAAAATATCTTTTTCCTTCCCTTAACTGAAACGTGCGAATATCCACTAAAACCCCATCCACATCTAATCCAATATTCATAGGTCTTCTCCTTTCAACTTTTTCTCTAACTGCTTAAACAATTCCTGTTCGTCACAATTTAATGGATTCAATGGCTCTTGTACCGTAATATTTAATGGATATCTTTTATGCTTCTTCCAATTAAACAATTTAGGAAACTTTTCATGCCTTGGATATATTTCAAATCCGCCCTCTATGTATATTGGCAATATAGAAATACCCGTATCCTTTGCAATTTTTATAACGCCTTTTTTTAACGGAAGCAGACCACCATCACGGGAGCGGGCACCTTCGGGAAATATAATTGCATTTGACCCATTTAATAAATGTTCTTTCACGCAGTCAATCTCCGGGTGTGTTCCTCGTTCTCTTTCAACAGGAATGCACCGTAACAAACGAAAAAAGCGCTTAGAATCCAATCTCCGCTCTGCCGCTGCCAATGTCACAAATTCTTTTTTTCCTAATGTCTTTCCAAGAGCAGACAAAATCCATACGGGATCCAAATAACTCGTATGGTTCGAGCAAATAATATAAGTTCTCCCATTCTCGATATAATTTAATCCCGATATATTAAAATGCCATAAGAATTTTGCTGCTTTCAACAAACTACTCAATAATAGCTTATCTTTCTTCTTTTCCTTAATTACCTCACTTTGTTTCTCGTCCTTATTTAATAACAGGTACTTATGATAAAAATCTTTTTTTTCGTCCCTCTCACTCAAAGTTGGATAAAACTGTATTTTTAAAGGATATCGTCCTCCTTTCCGAATCATATGCGGAAGCTTTTGATTCTTCGGGTATATCTCATATGCTCCTTCAATCCTGACCGGCAATATAGGAACATCTGCCTCCAGTGCAATCTTTTCAGCACCGGATTTAAATTCACCTATTTCCCCATCCGTTGTTCTTGTTCCCTCCGGGTGAATCAAAATCACCTTGCCCTGTTGCAGACATTCAAGGACACGTTTCAAAGCAGGACTTGTATTTGCTCCTCTAGCTACCGGTATTCCACCCGTAAGCCTCAGACCTCTTCTGGATATACCGGAATCTAAATGCTCCTGTTTTGCCATGCAGCAAAAATCTTCAAGTTTTATTTTTTGCTTTCCCGCAGCCATAATCCACATCCCATCTAAATGACTTTGATGGTTTGCACAAATAATATAAGGTCCTTTCTGCGGTATGTGCTCCACACCGCTCACTTCAAACTTGTAAAACAACTTAGTAAACCAGCCAAACACCGATAACACAAATCGGTCCCCTATGTGCCGTTTCATTGGATATTGTTCCACATCATATGCCACGGTATTTTGAGCATTTTCTCCCTGATGCTCAATCATCTCACACAATTGCTTAACCGTTAATTGAGCGGAAATACGATTTGTTAAATCCACACCAAACTGTTTTTCGATTTCTACACATAGTTCAAACAAATTCAAGGAATCAATTGCTAAGTCATCCTCTAATACAGACTCCTCCCGAATCACTTGTTGTACACCAAATGACTGCAATATTTGTTCTAGCTGCTTATACGTATCCAGTTCTTTCTCAGGATATTCAATCTGGCTTTTATTTTCGCCCATCACCTGTTTATTACGCAGTTTATATCTTTGGACTTTACCAATGGATGACAATGGTATCTTATCAATAAACTGCACATCTGCAATCCGGTAATCACCGCCAAGTTCTTTTGACCGATTCATGAACTGGTTCTTTACCAAAGCGGTATCTTTTATCAAATCCTTTTCCAAGAAAAAAATTACTTCATCATAGCCGGCTTCCTCTACCGGAATACCTACGCATGCTGCCATAACATTTTCCGGGATACAATCCTCATACAAATTTTCTAACTGCTCAGGCGTTACTTTCTCTCCATTTCGAAGGTGAATACTTTCCTTACTTCTTCCGGTAATATATACATATCCTTTTGAATCACAATATCCTAAATCTCCTGTTTTAAAATATCCATCCTCATAAGCTTCTTCTGTTGCCTTTTCATCCCGGAAATATCCTTTCATATGACATGGCGTTTTTACCTGAATCTCTCCAATTCCATTTGCGTCCGGATTTTGAATCCGCACCGAAATTTCTGGAAACGATGTCATTTTCCCAATAGAATCCGATGGAAATCTGTCATAAACCGTTGTCGTAAGCATTGGCAGATTCATTTCCGTTGAGGCATATGTATTCATCCAGTAGTAACCCATCCTCTGAAAAAACAAACCTACTTCCCTGCTGCACTTTCCGCCACCAGTTCCTAAAAATTTCATCTTTCCACCAAATACCTGCTTATTAATTTTTCTAAAGAAGAAATTTCCAGCTTTGATATGTAATTTTTCGTTTAACCAGCCACAAAAGGAAAGCATTTTCATTGCAAACTTTTTGTTATTTAGCTGACTTACTATCTTCGTATGAAATGTTTCATAAACTTTTGGTACCATTCCAAATGCATTTGGCTTGTACTTTTGGAATCCATCCATTAATTTTATTGAGTTTGTATTTTCGAGCAGTCCAATCTGTCCTCCGCCCAAAAACAACGCAAAAAAAACTGAAAAACCAGAAACATGAAACATTGGAAACACTAATAGGTACCGAATATCATTTGTTCCAAATGCGCGAAGAAGCAACTCCGCTGACTTCATCTGTGCCTCATATGTTATCATGACACCTTTGGGTTCACTTGTTGTTCCTGATGAATATAGAATAGCAAGCACATCATCATCGCTGTCTTTTGATGGCTCAGAAAAGTATTCTCTATCAAGAAACAAATCACCTGTTTTTCCTATAAAAACTTACTAAATTTCTGATTATCTTTTCATAAGTTGGTAAATGCCGATAT
>OHPI01000902.1_pt1 | contig 18038 bp, 15 predicted proteins | sample 1577651 | NCBI WGS metagenome assembly OHPI01 (sample SAMEA3879578, study PRJEB24766) | human gut metagenome | biome: human-associated habitat; feature: feces | place: USA | collected 1985/1987
TCGGACAGTATAAGAGAATCCGCAATGAATGGTCTGGTGTTCTTACAGGAAAAGGACTTACATATGGTGGTTCATTAGCACGTACAGAAGCTACAGGATACGGACTTCTGTATTTTACACGCGAAATGCTCAAACTTGCAGGAAAAGACATCGCTGGCAAGACAGTTGCTGTTTCCGGAGCCGGTAACGTTGCTATTTACGCAATTGAAAAAGCACAGCAGATGGGTGCAAAAGTTGTAACATGCAGCGACTCTACAGGATGGGTTTATGATCCGGAAGGAATCGATGTTGCAGCACTGAAAGAAATCAAAGAAGTGAAGAGAGCAAGACTTACAGAATACAAGAACTACCGTCCAAATTCAGAATATCATGAAGGACGCGGTGTATGGTCAGTAAAAGTTGATATCGCTCTTCCTTGTGCAACACAGAACGAACTTCATCTGGAAGATGCAAAACAGCTTGTTGCAAACGGATGCTTCGCAGTAGCAGAAGGAGCTAACATGCCTACCACACTGGAAGCTACACAGTATCTGCAGGAGAACGGTGTATTATTTGCACCTGGTAAAGCTTCTAATGCAGGTGGTGTTGCTACATCAGCACTTGAGATGAGCCAGAACTCTGAGAGACTTTCATGGACATTCGAAGAGGTTGACGGAAAGCTCAAGGGTATCATGGAGACAATCTACGCTAACATCAGTGATGCTGCTAAGAGATACAATGCAACAGTTGGTGGAAAGACTGACTATGTTGCAGGTGCAAATATCGCAGGCTTTGAGAAAGTAGTTGATGCTATGCTTGCACAGGGTGTTTGCTAATCTGTAGGCACTTATTGAATAATGACTATAAAAACCCCTCCCACAGATAGAAGTCTGTGGGAGGGGTTTTGTAATAATATATAAAAGAGAAAACTAATTTATTTTTTATTAGCAAATGCTTTGATACCGCCTGCTACGAAAAGTATAGAGGCGATAATAACGCCGGACACAAGTACAATAGCGTAAACATTGGCATTCACGCAGATATTGGAAGTCCAGTCGGAAAAATTCACGGACTTTATAGTGATTTGTCTGGTGCCAAAAATTAAAAACTCGCATATGTCATCGGCAAAAGCTGTCCAAAACGAAGCTATCAAAACTATAATTGCGGATTTTATAAATCCGTTTGCGTTTAAATATCGTGCATCAAAAAATATGAGCCAGGCCGCAAGTACAAAGACAAATGCTATAATACAGCCGGCCTTCATTCCGGCAACATCGTTTGTATGACCACACACCTCAATGATTGTGAGGAAAAGCCATAAGGTATCCCACAGCATAGTGATAAGAGCTTTTTTGCCTGATAAAACAGGTGGAAGCTCAATTCCTCTGATGACAAACGGAAAAAGAACAATTGATAATCCAAATATAGTTGGAACAGACCAAAGCATAAATTCATTTGAACTATACACTCTGTCAACAAAAAAGAATATCAAAAGCAGAGCAAAAACACCGCAGATTATGCATTTGGTCAGTTTTTTCTGCTGTGCCATAAGTGGAACAACTGTCATTGCAGCTACAAGAAGCATAGATGCTGTTACCACCGCAAAAGTATTTAAACCATCGCCATTTGACAGGCACACTATGAATGTGATGAGTATTGGGATAAGCAGTAATCCGGCTATTATGACTCCGGTCTTGTAGGCAGCAGATTTTTCCTTTTTCTCATGCTGCTTTAATACACTGTCGGCCTCTTTTTTTATCATTGAATCAATAGAATCGTTTTTTAGCTCGTTGTATGTATTTTGACATTTTTCACAAGTCTTAAGGTGTTTTTCAACAAGCCTTTTGCTTGAGGGACTGCATACATCGTCATAGTATAGTGGGAGTAAATCCTGAACTATATTGCAGGTTTCATCGGTTGATTGTGTAATTGGATTATTCATTTCTATCCATCCTTTCTTTGATTTTCAGTCTGGCTCTATGGTAAGTTACCCGTGCCCAGTTCTCTGTTTTTCCAAATATCATGCCTATTTGTGAGAATGGCAATTCACCAAATATTCTAAGCTGAAAGACCTCCTTGTAGGGCTCATCAAGCTCGTGCAGTATAAGATGAATCTGAAGAGCTGTATCTTTATTTTCTAGGCTTTTTACCATATTATCGGGTTGTTCGAGCTGCTCTTCGTCAAGCTCTGTAAATTTTGTGCTTTTTCGGCATTCGTCCATTGCCAGATTTCTTGCTATGCTGCAAAGCCAGGTCTGTTCGCTTGATTTGCCGGCATATGCCTTCTTTGCGGTCATGGCCTTATAAAAAGTATTCTGGGTAATTTCCTCAGCCTGATGTTGATTTTTTACAATTGTCATTACATATGAGTATACTTGCAAGTAATAGGAATTGTACAATTTCTCATAATCCAGAACTGTCACCTCCTTTGTTCATAGATTAGACGTAGAAAGGATTGTTTTGTTACAAAAAATTTTAAGATTTTTAGATTATATCATAAAAGGTAGTTATAAGGCAGGTGAAAATAAGCATATATTTACAGACCAAGAGCTTTACGAAGAATACAACCTTACTGATGAAGAAATAAATATCATAGAATCAGTCATCAAAGAACGAAAATAACAATACCAATACCCTTTGTCATGTGGTAAAATAAAGAAAAACCTATTATGAAATCTAAGGGAGGATTGGACATGAAAATTTTGAAAAGTATTCTTAATTATATTCCATTAGCCACGTTTATCATATTTGTGGTTACTGATGGAATTATTTCTTTAACATCGGCATTAATTTTTGTTATTTCCACGATTGGTCTACTGATTAATTGGAAAAGAAAAAAACCAGCGATGAAGAATTAAGAAAATTCCAATTTATCAATTACAGGTGACATTGAAAGAGTCAGCCCATTCAAGGTGCTGGCTCTTTAAAAATTCCATTCTAATAAATTGCACGACAACTTATAAAAAAATATGCTCCACATTTTGGAAAAATGTATATAAATGTATAAAAGTATCAAAATCGAATAATTATAAGGACTTATGCATCAGACACACTTTTGTAAAAAGGGAGTTTTAAAAAGCATATGAATATAAAAATAATCTTGACATACAAGCCTCAAAGGATTACTATAGTTAGCGTAAGCTAATTAAATAATTATTCTTCAGGGCAGGGTGCAATTCCCTACCGGTGGTATAGCCCACGAGCCGCAAGGCATGATTCGGTGAGATTCCGAGGCCGACAGTAAAGTCTGGATGAAAGAAGATGTGAATATGATATATGCAAAGTATAGATAGCTGGGTTTTAGATTCAGTTTCAGATATAGATACAGCACATATCATAGTTATAACAGATATCTACTCTGGAGTGTTTTGATACATTCCAGATTTTTTTGTCTCAAAATTCATTTATGATGAAATGCAGCTAGTGCATGTTTATCTGAGATTATGATATTTGAAATCATTAGGCCCTGAACGATAATAGTTCAGGGCTTTTTTATGCAGAAAGGAACTCAAATGACTGATGAACAATATATGAGAAGGGCGATTGAGCTTGCAAAACGTGGCATGGGGTATACCTCGCCAAACCCGATGGTCGGAGCTGTGATTGTAAAGGACGGCAGGATAATCGGAGAGGGCTGGCACGAGAGATACGGAGAGCTGCACGCGGAAAGAAATGCGTTAAAGCATTGCAAGGAATCGCCACAGGGAGCGGATATGTATGTGACTCTCGAGCCCTGCTGTCATCATGGCAAGCAGCCACCGTGTGTGGAGGCAGTGATAGAAGCCGGTATAAAAAAAGTATATGTGGGCTCGGATGACCCGAATCCGCTTGTCGCCGGAGGCGGTATCAAAATCCTTAAAGAGCATGGGATAGAGGTTGTCACGCAGGTGCTTAAAGACGAGTGCGACAGGCTGAACGATGTATTCTTTTACTTTATACAGACCAGACGTCCATACGTCGCGATGAAATATGCCATGACCATGGACGGAAAGATAGCCACATATTCAGGGCTTTCAAAGTGGATAACAGGAGAAAAAGCGAGAGAACATGTGCAAAACCTGCGCCACAGATATAAAGCCATAATGGCAGGAATAGGAACAGTGCTTGCAGACGATCCACTGCTTACTTGCAGAATCGAGGGCGGAGTAAATCCAATCCGCATAATATGCGATACGCACCTTAAGCTTCCACTGGAATCGCAGATAGTAAATACTGCAAAGGAAGTGCCGACGATTGTTGCAGTCAGTGAGCGATATCGTGAAACCGCACAGTCAGAAGCCTTACCTGATACTGAAAAAGATAGTATAGAAGAAAACAATGATTATCAAAAAAACAGAAAAATAACACGGCTTGAAGAAAACGGAATAGAAATTCTGTATGTAGCTGAAAAAAACGGTCATATTGATTTAAATGACCTCATGCAAAAGCTCGGCGAAAGAAGCATAGACAGCATTTTGCTTGAGGGAGGCGGAATGCTCAACTGGTCAGCCCTTAAGAGCGGGATTGTGAATAAGGTATATGCTTACATTGCACCAAAGCTTTTCGGCGGAGCGAATGCAAAAACACCGATAGAGGGAATGGGAACGGACTCACCGGCACATGCCGTGGTGCTTGGAAACAGTAAGGTAACAAAGCTTGGTGATGATTTCCTCATCGAGGGTGATGTTGTGAATACTTAAAAAAGAAAGGCGATACACAATGTTCACAGGAATAGTTGAAGAAGTTGGAACAATAGATACAATTTCACGTGGAGCAACCTCAGCAGTACTTACAATCAGAGCTGAAAAAGTGCTAGCTGGAACAAAGGTCGGAGACAGCATAGCGGTAAACGGTATCTGCCTCACGGTCACAAGGCTCATGCCACATGCGTTTACAGCGGATGTCATGCACGAGACGCTAAACCGTTCATCGCTTGCAAATGCGATGAGAGGAGCACATGTCAATTTGGAGCGTGCGATGGCCGCAGATGGCAGATTCGGCGGGCACATCGTGTCGGGACATGTTGACGGAACAGGCAGGATTGTGGAGATCAAAAAGGATGACAATGCCATCTGGTATACAATACATGCCGCACCACAGCTCATGCGCTATATAGTCGAGAAGGGCTCCGTCACAATCGATGGAATAAGTCTCACAGTCGCAAAGGTTGCACAGGATAATTTCTCGATATCAGCGATACCGCACACGGTAAGCCAGACTGTGCTAAAGGACAGAAAAGTGGGAGCTGTTGTAAATCTGGAAACAGATATCATAGGAAAATATGTTGAGAAGCTGTTGGTTAAAGGGCAGTCGGATGGAATAACAGAAGAAATGACAGGAGCACAGACAATTAAGGAAAATACACTGCATAAATCCAGCGAAAAACAGCAGAATGGAATAACAAGAGATTTTCTGGCAAAATATGGCTTTTAACATAAAAGGCATGGGTATCGTGCGGGTTTGCAAATGTGCGTGGGCTGAATGGTTAAAAAGTTATGTAATTGAACAGCTTAAAAATCATAAGAGAAAGGACATAAAATATGAAATTCAACACAGTAGAAGAAGCACTTGATGAGCTTCGTGCAGGGAAAATAATACTTGTCACAGATGATGAGGACAGAGAGAATGAGGGCGATTTCATCTGTGCGGCAGAATTTGCCACAACAGAAAACATCAACTTTATGGCGATGCACGGCAAGGGTCTGATATGCATGCCGATGTCGCAGGAATATGTAAAGAAGCTTCGTTTTCCGCAGATGGTGCAGGAAAATACAGACAATCATGAGACAGCATTTACAGTCTCAATAGACCATGTCTCAACAACCACAGGCATTTCCGCAGCAGAGCGCTCAATCACAGCAATGAAATGTGTCTCTGATGACGCAAAACCTGAGGATTTCAGACGTCCGGGCCACATGTTTCCGCTTCTTGCAAAGAAAAACGGCGTACTGGAGAGAAACGGACACACAGAGGCAACAGTCGATTTATGCAGGCTTGCAGGACTAAAGGAATGTGGACTGTGCTGTGAGATAATGCGTGAGGACGGTACCATGATGCGCACAACAGAGCTCATGGAGCTTGCAAAAAAATGGAACATCAAGTTCATCACAATAGCGGCACTTCAGGAATACAGAAAGATACATGAAAAGCTCGTTGACCGTGTCACAGAGGTAAAGCTGCCGACCAAATACGGCGAATTCAAGGCATATGGCTTCGTCAACAGATTAAACGGAGAGCATCATGTGGCACTTGTAAAGGGCGAAATCGCAGATGGAAGAGATGTGCTCTGCCGAGTACACTCTGAGTGTCTCACAGGCGATGTATTCGGCTCACAGCGCTGCGACTGCGGCCAGCAGCTTGAGGCGGCCATGAGACAGATAGACGAGGAGGGCAGAGGAATACTGCTCTACATGCGTCAGGAGGGCAGAGGCATCGGCCTGATAAATAAGCTGAAGGCCTATGAGCTTCAGGAGCAGGGAATGGACACACTCGAAGCAAACCTGGCACTCGGCTTTGCCGGAGATGAGCGCGAGTACTATATCGGAGCCCAGATATTAAGAGAGCTTGGCGTACACAGCCTGCGCCTTCTCACAAATAACCCTGACAAGGTATACCAGCTCTCAGAGTTTGGCATGGAAATCAGCGAGCGTGTGCCGATTCAGATGAGCGCCACAGCACATGACCTGTTTTATCTGAAAACAAAGCAGAACCGCATGGGACATATACTCTCATATTAGTACACCGCATCGAGCGTTTTTGCAATGTGTGCGGGGATTCTGAATAGTAACAAATTCTAAATAGTTAATAATTGCAGATAAACTCATCTGAGTAAAAATAAAAAACATAAGGAGAACAAAAATGAACGTAATCGAAGGAAAAATGACACAGGATGGAATCAAGGTAGGAATCGTAGTAGCAAGATTCAATGAATTTATCACATCAAAGCTCTTAGGAGGAGCAAAGGACGGACTCGTAAGACACGACGTACCGGAGGAAAACATAGACGTAGCATGGGTGCCGGGAGCATTCGAGATACCACTCATCGCAAAGAAGATGGCAAAAAGTGGAAAATATGATGCAATTATCTGCCTCGGAGCAGTAATCAGAGGTGCAACAAGCCACTATGACTATGTGTGCAACGAAGTATCAAAGGGAATCGCGTCAGTATCACTCGAATCAGAAATCCCGGTAATGTTTGGAGTAGTCACCACCGAAAACATCGAGCAGGCAATAGAAAGAGCCGGAACAAAAGCCGGAAACAAAGGATATGACTGTGCACTCGGTGCAATCGAAATGATAAATCTCGTCAGACAAATCGGATAATATAATTATATAGAATAATCCCCGAGGTTCAAATATCATCGATATTTGGACCTCGAATACTTATTATATCTCAAATTGTAAATTATTGTCACAACGTAAGTGGCGTAAGCGCCGGGCATCCGGCAGCGCACACGCACTCCCGAGCAGGCGAATAGCGAAGCTGCTTAGAGACTGTAGAATTATGCCCAAGAAAAACAGAAATGCCCGGCCATGGACGGCCGGGCAAGGCGTTATGCGCCACGGACGGCGCATAAAAGCCGGTTTCGTCAAGCATAGAACCGCCCCAAGGCATAATTCGTACAGCTCTCTTAGCAGCGTAGCGTAGCAGGCGCGGGAGTGCGTGTGCGCTGCACGGGTGCCTGGCGCTTACGTCACGCCCTCCCCACACAAAAAAGAAGAAAAATTTAATATCTAAAGAATTGCACGAAAAAACTGTATATAGTATAATAATAATTCAGGAAAACAAAACGGAGGACCATGAATTTTGATAGATATACATTGCCATTTATTATACGGAGTGGACGACGGCTCAAAGTCGCTCGAGGAATCGGTAGAGATGCTCAAGATAGCCAAAAAACAGGGCATCACAGGCATAATCCTCACACCGCACCTGCGCCATGGAATGTTTAAGCATCCGCTTGAAAAGATAGAGCGACACTATAAAAAGCTGATGCCATATGCAAAGAAGCTTGGAATAGAATTAAAGCTCGGCACAGAGTATCATGTGGCAACCGATATGATAGATGCCTTTCATGGTGGGCTGTGTCATACACTGGCAGATACACAGTATATACTCACAGAGTATTCACATTCCAGCGAATACTCGTTTGTATACAAGATGACGCGCGAAGCTATATTTGCAGGATATATACCGGTGATAGCACATGTAGAGAGATATGAGTGTCTCAGCGATATAAGCCGTATAGAGGATTTGCAGGAGCTGGGAGCACTCATACAGGTCAATGCAGACTCAGTGCTTGGCATAGATGGCAGACACTTCAAGAGATACACAAAGAAGCTTTTGAAGGCAGGACTTGTTGATGTAATAGCAAGCGACAGCCATGGCACAAAGGAGCGCGTCTGCAACATGAAAAAATGCTATGAGTACGTGGCAAAGAAGTTCGGTGATGACTACGCGCAGGAAATCATGCAGACCACACCGGAAAATATAATAAACGGAAGATAATCAGTGTAAATGCGGGGATACGTAATGGAGAGAGAACAGGATTTTGACAACGAGATAGAGATAGACTTAAAGGATCTGTTTCTTGAGATAATTTCATATTGGCAGTGGATAATTCTTGTTACGATAGCAACAGGTGCAGTGGCATTTGCGATAAGCAGATTTATGATTACACCTATGTATGAATCTACATCTGAGCTTTATGTACTTTCAAAGAGCACATCCATCACAAGCCTTGCGGATATCCAGACAGGCACCAGCCTGACAAATGATTACATAGTTGTAGTAAAGGGACGTCCGGTGCTGGATCAGGTCATAGAAAATCTGAATCTGAATGAGAGCTACAAGACACTTGGCGGCAGGGTGACGCTTGATAATCCGTCCAACTCGCGAGTACTCAATATCACAGTAACGGATCCCGATCCGCAGATGGCAAAGACCATAGCAGATGAGATAGCAAAGGTCGCATCGGCATATATAGCGGAGAAGATGAAGCAGGATCCGCCGACCATCATCCAGAGCGGATATGATGATGGAGGCGCGGTAAGCCCTAATATCGGCAAAAACACAGTGATAGGAGCCTTTGCGGGAGCATTTCTGTCGATTGCGGTTATAGTGGTTTCTTATCTGTTCAATGATACAATCATAGATACAGAGGATGTGGAGAAGAAGCTCGGCATGAACGTGCTTGGTACACTTCCGCTTGATGAATCGGAAGATGACGGAGAGCAAGGAAAGGGCAGAAAGCATGGCAGAGGCAGCCACAGAAAGAAAAGAAAAAAGAAATCGGCTTCAGCATAAGGAAGCCTGTATCAGGAGATGGGCAGATGGAATTAGTAAAATTTGGCAAGCTAAAAGAACAAAGCTATACGATGAAGGAATCACTTCGAGCTTTGAAGACAAATATACAGTTTTGCGGGGATGATATACGCACGCTTCTTGTGACAAGCTCTGTACCAAATGAAGGCAAAAGCACCGTGGCACTTGATCTGGCGCGGTCGCTTACAGAGTCAGGAAATAGAGTGCTTTTCATAGATACTGATATGCGTAAATCAGTCCTTGCAGGGCGTCTGCGTGCCACAGCGGCAAGTGGAGGGGAGATATGCGGATTGTCGCACTATCTTTCCGGTCAGAGACGTCTTGAGGAAGTGATGTATGGCACGGAAATACCGGGCCTTTTTATGATATTTGCAGGGCCGTCTGTGCCGAATCCGACAGAGATTCTCGAGAAAAAATACTTTCAGGAGCTTCTTAATTTCGGTAAGGAGCACTTTAACTACATAATTATAGACTGTGCACCGATAGGAGCTGCCATAGATGCGGCAGTTGTAGCAAAGTATTGTGACGGAGCTATAATAGTGATAGGACAGGGCATGGCGAGCGCCAGGATGATTCAGAGTGTGAAAAAACAGCTCGAGGCATCGGGAGTGAGGATACTGGGGGCTGTGCTCAACAAGGTAAACAACAAGAAAAACAGCCATGTCAGTGGGTACTATGGCAATTACTACGGCAGCTATTACGGGCAGTCGGATAAAGCATGAAAAGCATCGATTTAGAGTTAGGAAAATCAAATATGCTTCCGCTTATTGCAAGCCAGCAGTTTTATGCTTCGTGGAAGGTCTTTATCAGGGAGCTTTTGCTCAATGCCATGGATGCCTGCAATGTGCGGCAGGCACTTGAGTGGAGCTGGGGCACGGAGTTCCTTGAGATGGAGCAGGCAAGCCAGATGCGCGATGTCAGGGCCATATATGAGCCACGCATAAACATCACGTACAGCAGTGATACAAGACTGTTTACGATAGAGGATAATGGAATAGGCATAAATGAATATGACCTGGAGCACTTTATCGCACAGATAGGGGCAAGCTATTATACAAGCACAGATTTCTTCAATCAGCAGCTGAAGTATGAGCCGTATTCTCACTATGGCATCGGGATATGCTCGTGCTTTACAGTCTCAAAGGCTGTGCTCATCGAGTCGAAAAAGGATAAGGTCATAAACACTGCCTGGAACATAAGCAATCCGCAGGATACGGCACCGGTCATGGCAAAGTGGTTTGGGGAGAGCGGCCAGATAGAGTATGTCATATCGCAGAAAAAGACACCGGGCACACGCATCTCTATCCCCGTAAAACCATCATATGCGCCGTATATAGATCTGGACTTTATAGTAGAAACCATAAAGCACTATATGCTTACACTGCCTATACCTGTAAATATCAGGTGTGATACGAGGGAGGTATGCCTGTCACAGCCAAAGGCAAAGTGGAACTATCCGATGAATGAGCTTGTTGGCATGAATATCATACGAGTGGATAACAGCCTGCTTGAGGGCTATGTTGCCATATATCATCCAAAGCACAAGGGGTATTTTCATAAGTCCACGCTGTACCAGCAGGGAGTCCTTGTGTCAGATGCTACAGACATACTGGGGCTTGCACCATCATGGATAGACAATTTCTCGTATCAGCTCAATATCAAAAAGAGGTTTTTAAATATAAGCATATCAAGAGACGGAGCAGCCTTCGATGAAAAGCTCATAGAGCTCCGCCAGTATATAGGACAGATTATCATAGATGCCTTTGGACAGAGCCCGCTTACACTTGGCCAGTATCTGTCAGATGGCAGAAAACGGCTGGTATGTGAATACGAGGCGGAAAACGAGCTGGTAAGCAGAGCTGTACAGGTTCTTGTATATATAAAGGAGCGCGAGGTAGAGGTCCCGGTGAGGACAGTAATAAACGGCTTTATCGGGCGGAAAATAAAGATAGCTTTCATGCAGAGGGCACTTTTTGCACACTACAGGGAGAACTACCCTTATGATTATGGTCAGTTTATTGACAAGTACGATATCATAGTATTTGAGCAGAATATCAGAGCCTTCTGGCAGTTTATGACACCGTATATCACATCGATGGAGTATGTTATGGGTGACATGCCGGGCATCATATACACGGATGTATCGGCAGATCTAACCGTGGCAAAGACGGCAGCATCGTACAGAAACGACTACGTGCTAAGACCGGAGTATTATGATCTGGACCCTGTATTTTGTCTGGTGTCAAATGAGCTGACAGACCCGATGGAGCTGGTGATAAATACCCACAACCGCAATGCAATGCTTTTGCAGCGCGCCGAAAAGTACAAAAAGGTAAGGATTGCAAGAGCTGTGATCATAGAAAATATCAAGCAGAGGATACTGGGCAATGCATCCAGATGGAACAGTATCATAGATTTTGGAGGCGAGCTCGTGCACCAATATGAGCTGGAAAAGCCAATGAGCCTGCAGGCACAGTGGTGCCTCGAGAGAGATTTTCCGGATGAAATCAATGCGTATATAGCAAAGACCTTTACAGACAGGGAAATCGCAGATTACGGGCTTACAAGTCTTTATTTTACAAGGAAGGACTTTATAAAGTGGTGGATGGCACCATAGGTTGTACCGCCATGACATATATTATCAAACACTTATTGAAGCATGAATAAGGAGAACATGAAAATGGAGATATTAGACTTAAACAACGAAGAAGACACAAAAACAACCGATGATATGGAGCCAAAAAAGCCGGAGGAAAAAACATCACCTGTCAAGGAAATCTTAAGCTGGGTGTTAACAATCGCATTCGCCATTGTAGCGGCAATACTCATAAAGAACTATGTCATTATAAATGCAAATATTCCGTCAGGCTCGATGGAGAATACCATACAGATTGGAGATGACATATTTGGCTTCAGGCTCGCATATACATTTTCAGACCCAAAGAGAGGGGATATAGTCATATTCAATGCACCGGATTCGCCTTCTGAAAAATACATCAAGCGTGTAATAGGTCTGCCGGGAGAGACCGTCACCATAGAGGATGGCCAGGTGTATATAGACGGTGAGGCACTTGAGGAGGATTATCTCAAGTCAAACCAGAGCGGTGAGGATCCGTGGACAGTAAATGCCGGACCTTATGAGTTTAAGGTGCCACAGGACTCATATCTGCTGCTCGGTGACAACAGAAATGGCTCATCAGACGCAAGAGTCTGGGAGCACACATATGTGTCTAAGGATGATATACTTGCAAAAGCGATATTCAGATATTACCCGTTCAACAGATTCGGAGCGGTGAAATAAGCTGTAAATCAGGATATAAAATAAAAATAGAGGTAAAGTAAATGCCAGAGACAGAAATAGACATTGAAAAACGAAATAAATATGGCATGCTGTGCGGTATAGTCGGTATATTTTTAAACCTCATACTCTTTGCCGGCAAGCTATTTGCAGGAATGCTTAGCGGTGCAATCTCAATCACTGCGGATGCATTCAACAACCTGTCAGATGCAGGCTCATCAATCATCACGATAGCGGGCTTCAAGATGGCGGCACAGAGAGCCGACGAGGAACATCCATACGGACATGCGAGGATGGAGTATGTGGCTACACTGGCAGTTGCAGCAATAATACTCATCATGGGCTTTGAGCTGTTCAGGGATTCCTTTGGCAAAATCATAAAGCCGCAGGACATAGAGTTTTCATGGCTTATTGTAGCGATACTACTGGCATCAATAGCCGTAAAATGCGTTATGGCGGTATACAATTTCTATTTTTCAAAAAAGCTTGATTCATCAACACTCGAAGCGACAGGCAGGGACAGTCTGTCAGACTGTATCGCTACATCTGTAGTACTTGCAGCCACACTCATAGCGCACTTTTCAGGACTCAATCTGGATGGAATAGGCGGTGTATTTGTGTCATTGTTTATATTCTATTCAGGAATATCATCAGCCAGAGAGGCGATAGACCCGCTGCTTGGAGCAAAGCCGGAGCCGGAGTTTGTCGACAGACTTAAGGAGATGGTACTGGACTTTGACAAAAACATACTCGGTATGCATGACCTTATGGTGCATGATTATGGACCGGGACACAGGATAGTATCGTTTCATGCAGAGGTGCCGGAGGACGGAGATATGGTCGAGCTGCACGATATAATCGATAATCTGGAGCGCAGGATACGAAGGGAGCTGGGCTGTATAGTGACCATCCACATGGACCCGGTAGCGATAGAGGATGAGGAGGTAGCCGGACTGAAGGCCGAGGTGCTCTCCGTGATAAAAGGGCTTGATTCGCACATAAATATGCACGATTTCCGTATTATCAGAGGTGATACACATACGAATCTGGTTTTTGACATTGCAGTTCCATTCGGCTATATCACCTCAGATGATGATATATGCAATGCAATACAGGAAAATGTCAGGAAAAAGCTTGGAAAGAATTACTATACCGTGATAGAGGTAGACCGCGACAATTACATAAATATATGACATTGTAACTGTAAGACGCTTAGAAGGACTGTAAGGTGGTTATAGGGGGATTTTAAGGAATTTAATATATGCAATACGAAACTATAAGAGCAGCAATATGCGATGATGAAGAATTTTTTCGGAATGAACTTAAAAATTTCGTGAGTGAATACGGAAATGAAATGGATATTAATGTAAGCATAGATCTCTATGATAATGCAAAAGAACTCATGAATAATATATTTTCTAAGAGTAAGGAATATGATTTATTGTTTCTTGATGTGGAAATGCCTGGCATGACAGGTATTGAGATGGCTGATGCATTAAGAAAAATCGACCCATGGGTATGTATCTCATTTGTGACGAGTTATGATGCATTTGCGATACAGGCATTCAGACTTGATGCACTTGATTATGTCATGAAACCGATAAAATATACACAGGTAAAGCACATTATCGAAAAAGCAAAAATTCAGATTGATTATCGTAAAAATGCACAAAAAGCGGAAAAAAGATATCTAAAAATTAAATCCGGATATGAAGATGTTCTCATAGACCTTCAAAATGTATTATATATAGAAAAACGCAGGAACCAGTGTGTATTCCATAAAATTGATGAGGAAATAAGCTGTTATGAGCCTTTAAAAAATGTATATGAAAGATTGGATAATGATGTATTTATGTATACACATCAGGGGTATATAGCCAATTTTAATTACATTAAAGAAGTAAAAAAAGATGTGGTATGCTTTGGACGAGGCATGGAAGTCCCTTTGAGCAGGAAATATCATGATCAGATAAAGGAACTTCATCTGGACAAGATAAGAAGAGCATATAAGGAGCAGGAACTTAACTATAATTAGGGAGTTCTGCCTTTACGCTAAAATATCCGCTGGCATAAGAAAAATCAATGTGTCCGTTAAGGTTGGAAACGACTTTACGGACATTTTTTATGCCTATTCCATGAGGTAAGACATTGTCATTTTTGGTAGATGTAAATTCACCATTGTTTTCTATAATATTTCCAGAGTAGGAATTTTCAATAACTATATTCATATATGAGCCGGTCTGGGTGAGGGAGAATCTGATCCAGCCATGTTCACACTCAGCGGCTGCTTTTATCGCATTATCAAACAGATTACCTATTATGGTCGTAATTGAAAAATCGTCAATATTAATACCGGGTGTATTTATATTAATTTCACATCTGATATTTTGTGACTTTGCCTTGTCCTCTTTTTCAGCTATAAGAGCTGAGACGATATGGGAGCCTGAATCTACAGCATTTGTCAGAGAAAGATCTTCACAAATATTATGAATATATTCATGAATTTTCTTATCATTGTGCTGTGAAGCATAACCATCAATTACTATCAGATGGTTTTTCATATCATGTCTTAAAGAATGGAGCTGATTTAATTTATCGTCGAGCTGGGCAGAATATTCCTGTTCCATTTTATCAAGTTCCAGTTTGAACCGGTAATTAGTGTTTTCTTCAATGACTGCCAGAAATTTATCATATAGTGAAATACATATGATAATAAGTACGAAAATAATGGCAAAAATAGCTGAAAGCATATAGGATTTTGGAAGTGAGTAGCAGATGTACAAGGTTATGTAACTTAACAATAAACAAATGCCTAAAATAGTGATATTGAAGAGTAGCAAGTACATGTTTTTGATAGTATTTGATTTGAAAAGATTGCAATATAGGCAATAAACAACGTAAGCTATTATTTCTACAAGAATGGATTTGTAATCCTGATAGATCACATTATCATATAGCAATTGAGCATCAGAAAATAGCAGGCTATGTAAAAAGCATATAATAGCAGATGCTATATGGAGTAATATCTCAAATTTTATAAGAATTATAATACTTTGTTTAAGGTTAAAATCAGACAGGTAATAAAGTGTCAATAAGAAAAAGACGTTAGAAATAATTAAGTCAAATCTTGATAATGGAACGATAGAGTACAGTGAAGCAAGTGTAAAAACTATTATTTTTCTTTTTATGGAAAAGACAGTATGCATATTATTTTCTGAGAAGCGAAATAAAAACAGTACAATTATAAGATTGTTAATTAAGGAAAAGTAAAGTTTGTAAATTAAATACATACTTGCAGCCTCCATAAAGATTATATTTGTATTATAAATAAAATAAATCAAAGATTAAAGTATTTTTACGATTTATTGCTAAATAGCACCGAAATCTTACCAAATAGCATTAAAGTATTGAAATGGTAAATATATGGTGATAGGTTTAATTTCGAAAGGAGGCATGTGAAAAATACAAGAGGACAAAAGAATAATTGAGTTTGAGATAGCCGGTTATAATTCACAAATATTTATCTCGGTTCGTAATAGTTATGATATGGAGAGTATTATAAATCAAAAACAAAAGTTTATTACTACAAAAGAGGATAAGCTGAATCATGGTATTGGGTTAGAAAATGTAAGGAGAACTGTAAAAAAATATGATGGAGATATGAGAATATCTCAGGAAAATGCCTCAATTGTAATCCAAGATTCCATACCCGCTATCTTGGATAAGTGTAAAAGTTAATAGTTATCAGTGTAAAAGAAAGGTATGGGTTTTCTTTTACAAATGAATTGAGACTGACTGGATAGTTGGTCTCTTTTCTGTTATGCTTTGATTTCTGGCGGCTGGAAAGGAGTCACCATGTCAAAGTTTTTATCTTATGAAGATCGAATGATTATTGCTCAACGCCTTCAGGAGAATGCATCCTTTGGGGCAATTGGCAAAGAGTTAGGAAAGGACCGTACAACCATTGCCAAGGAGATTAAAAAGTATTCCTATGACAAGAAAAGCGGTCGTCCTGGATATCCGTATAATCCTTGTAAATTCCGTGCTACATGCAAAGAAAAAAGGATTTGCGGAACAAGCTGTACACACCAATCTGCTTACAAATGCAGCCTGTGCTCTGAATGCACCTTACATTGTTCTGATTTTGTAGAAGATGTCTGTTCTGTCAAAAATAAGCCACCTTATGTTTGTAATGGCTGCAGTCAGCTGCCGAAATGCACGTTATTAAAACGTATTTATGATCCGGCAGATGCACATGAGCGTGCACATCATGCTGTTTCGGAAGCCAGAACCGGTATCATGTCCAACGAAGATGATATTGCAAGAATTAACGGGATCATCAGTCCTTTAGTTAAAAACGGGCAGTCGCTTCATCAAATCTATCTTGCTCATGTAGATGAACTGATGTGCAGTGAAAAGACATTGTATAACTATGTGGATGCCCAGCTCTTTGATATCAGGAACATTGATCTGCCCCGTAAAGTGAAATACCGTCTCCGTTATAAGAAGCCTGAATTTAAAGTTGACCGGGGCTGCCGTATTGAACGAAGCTACGCTGACTTTCAAAAATATCTGGGAGCAAACCCGGAAACGACCATTGTACAAATGGATAGCGTGATTGGTCGTGTGGGAGGAAAATGTCTTCTTACCATACACTTTGTAGAAAGCAGTCTCATGCTGGCTTTTTTGCGGGACGCAAATACATCAGCCTCTGTAATAGAGATCATAAACTTATTGGATGAAGTCCTTGGGGCAAAAACATTTAATAGCTTGTTTCCGGTTATTCTGACAGATAACGGAAGTGAGTTTTCAAATCCAAAGGAAATCGAAAAACGTAGCACCATTCCATGCAATAGAACAAAGATATTTTATTGCGATCCAAGTGCTCCTTATCAAAAAGGAGCCTGTGAAGTCAACCATGAATTGATACGTCGTATCCTGCCAAAAGGAAGCAGTTTCGATGAGCTGACACAACAGGATATTACTCTGATGATGAACCATATCAATTCTTATAAAAGAAAAAAGCTGAACAACCGTAGCCCATACGAAACATTCAGCTTTTACTATGGAGAAGATGTGCTTAAGAGACTGGGATGCTCACCGGTTGCCGCCGAGAACATCATCTTAAAGCCTAAACTTCTCAAAAAGTAACAAATAAATTTGCTGAGTGCCGCCAGAGCCAGAATAGAACAACTCTATCCAATCAAAAACAGGGATGGATTCTCCGAATACAAAAATTTCGAGAGAGAATTGATCTCTGGTTGTCGTACGCAAATTTATTGCTGAACGTATTATATCATATCGAAATAGAAATGAAAATTCGGGAATCTTGCTTACAAACCGGGAATCTCGTTTACAAAACAGGATTTTCATTTACAAATAGGGAGTCTTGGGTTACAAAGGGGATTCTCGGGTTACTATTTACCTATCTCAGGAAAATGAAAGATTTATTGTATC
>OHPI01000908.1_pt1 | contig 17969 bp, 6 predicted proteins | sample 1577651 | NCBI WGS metagenome assembly OHPI01 (sample SAMEA3879578, study PRJEB24766) | human gut metagenome | biome: human-associated habitat; feature: feces | place: USA | collected 1985/1987
ACCTGCGTCCAGGTGTAGATTATGATGGACTTCGGAAAGCTGCTCTCTGCCGTGCCAAGGCCGACTGGTTGGTAGGGATCAATGCGACAAGGCTTTTTTCCGTGCTGTACCACCGCACCCTCAACATCGGGCGCGTGATGTCCCCAACGCTGGCACTCATTGTCCAGCGAGAAGCTGAAATCGACACATTTAAGCCGGTTCCTTTTTATACCGTGGCGCTGGAGCTGCCCGGTCTTACCGTATCCGGGGAGCGCATAAGTGACCGAGCAAGCGCAGAGCAGCTGAAAGAAGCTTGCCAGGATGCAGCTGTCACAATCAAAAAGGTGGAGTGCAAGGAAAAGTCCGAAAAGCCGCCTGCCCTCTATGACCTGACTACTCTGCAAAGAGATGCCAACCGCCTGCTTGGATTTACAGCCCAGCAGACCCTGGACTATCTGCAAAGCCTGTATGAAAAGAAGCTCTGCACCTATCCCCGTACTGACAGCCGCTATCTGACCGGTGATATGGCAGACAGCCTGCCGGTGCTGGTGAATCTGGTTGCCAATGCTATGCCGTTTCGCAAAGGGATCGCCATTACCTGTGATCCGCAGACGGTCATCAACGATAAGAAAGTAACCGACCACCACGCAGTAATCCCTACCAGAAATCTCAAGGATGCAGACCTTTCTGCCCTTCCTGCGGGAGAAAAAGCGGTGCTGGAGCTGGTGGCCCTGCGTCTGCTGTGCGCCGTAGCCCAGCCCCATATCTATTCGGAAACCGTTGTGATTGCAGCGTGTGCCGGTGGGGAGTTTACCACAAAAGGAAAAACGGTGAAGCACCCCGGATGGAAAGCACTGGAGGACGCTTACCGTGCCAAAATGAAGGATGCAGAGCCGAAAAAAGAGGGCGCAGAGAAAGCCCTGCCGGAGCTGACCGAAGGACAGACCCTTTCGGTTTCTGCGGCAATCGTCAAAGAAGGCAAAAGCAGTCCGCCCCAGCACTTTACGGAGGACACCCTGTTGTCCGCGATGGAGACTGCCGGAAAAGAGGATATGCCGGAGGATGCCGAGCGAAAAGGTCTGGGGACACCGGCCACCCGTGCCGGTATTTTGGAAAAGCTGGTATCTGCCGGTTTTCTGGAACGAAAAAAGAGCAGGAAAACGGTGCAGCTTCTCCCTTCCCACGATGCAGTTTCCCTGATCACCGTTCTGCCGGAACAACTGCAATCGCCGCTTCTGACTGCCGAGTGGGAGTACCGCCTGGGCGAGATCGAGCGCGGGCAGCTTGCCCCAGAGGAGTTTCTGGACGGGATCAGCACCATGCTGAAAGATCTGGTGGGAACTTATCAGGTCATCAAGGGAACTGAGTACCTGTTCACTCCGCCCCGTGAGGTGGTGGGCAAATGCCCTCGCTGCGGCGGTGAAGTTGCAGAACTGCAAAAAGGCTTCTTCTGTCAGAATGATTCTTGCAAATTTGCAATCTGGAAAAACAACAAATGGTGGGCTGCCAAGAAAAAACAGCCGACCAAGGCTGTGGTGTCTGCACTGCTTAACGATGGCCGTGTCCGTGTGACGGGGCTATATTCGGAGAAAACCGGCAAGACCTACGATGCCACTGTGGTTTTGGAGGACGATGGACAGTATGCCAACTTCAAGCTGGAATTTGACCAGCGGAAAGGAGGCAGCCGATGAAGCTCTCTTTAGTGGAACGGGAAACCATTCTCCTCTATAACCAGGCAGAACCAATGGCTGAGGTCTACACCCACGATCCCCGTCTGATGGAGAAGCTGGAACTGCTGGCAAAAAAGCACCCCGACCAGATCACCCGAAAGGACGCCCATAACTTTACCGTCCCCAAGCGGTGTGTATCAGTCCGGGAGCCATACAGCGCAGAACGCCGCAAAGCTGCCAGTGAGCGTGCGAAAGCTGCCGGATACCAGCCCCCTGTGAGAAAGTCCAGCAGTTAAAGGCACATGGCAGAGAATGTATTTGAAGCAGTCAAGCAGTCGGTCAGCACCAGAGATGCGGCAGCGTTTTATGGGATCGAGGTCAAACGAAATGGCATGGCCTGCTGTCCCTTTCACGATGATAAGAACCCCAGCATGAAGGTAGACCAGCGGTTCCACTGCTTTGGCTGCGGTGAAGATGGGGATGTGATCGACTTTACCGCAAAGCTCTTTGACCTCTCCCCAAAAGAAGCGGCGGAGAAACTGGCACAGGACTTTGGCCTGATCTATGACAGTCAGGCCCCTCCCCGCAGGAGGTATGTCCGGCAGAAAACCGAGGCACAAAAGTTTCGGGAGGACCGGCAGCGGTGTTATCGCGTACTGTCCGATTACTACTATCTGCTGAAAAAATGGGAGGCCGACAATTCTCCCCGGACACCGGAGGAAGAACCGCACCCCCGTTTTGTGGAAGCAATCCAGAAGAAAACCTATGTAGAGTACCTGCTGGACCTTTTTCTTTATGAAAGTGAAGAAGAACAAAAGGCATGGATTGCAGAACACACAGCAGAAATCACACACTTGGAAAGGAGATTGAAAATCATGGCTGAGAACAAACCCACCAACCGAGAGCGGCTAAGGGAAATCACAGATGGCATCGAGCAGGGCATCAAAGAACTGTTTGAGAGTGAAAAGTATATGCGCTATCTGTCCGTCATGTCCCGCTTCCACCGCTATTCGGTAAACAACACCATGCTCATCTATATGCAGAAGCCGGACGCCACTTTGGTAGCCGGATACAATAAGTGGAAAGACCAGTTTGAGCGTCATGTAAAAAAGGGCGAGCATGGCATTACCATCATCGCCCCCACACCGTATAAGAAGAAAATCGAGGAGCAGAAGCTGGACCCGGATACCAAGGCTCCGATTCTGGATAAAGACGGAAAGATCGTCACAGAGGAAAAAGAAATCGAGATCCCCATGTTTCGCCCGGTCAAGGTCTTTGATGTGAGCCAGACCGACGGGAAACCTTTGCCGGAGCTTGCTTCCTCCCTTTCCGGCAATGTGCCAAATTATGAGGCATTCATGGAGGCCCTGCGCCGCAGTGCACCGGTGCCGATTACTTTTGAAGCAATGGCCGCCGATACGGACGGCTATTTTTCTGCCGATCATCAGAAAATTGCCATTCGTCAGGGCATGAGTGAGGTGCAGACGGTTTCGGCCACAGTACACGAGATTGCCCACAGCAAGCTCCACAATCAGAAAAAGATTCAGATTGCCAATGACGAGCAATATCAGGAGATCGAGCTGTTTGATAAACCCGGTCTGTTCTCCAATGGGCGGATTGTCCGTGATAATCTGCCGGAGGGCGTTTATTGCTATGACCTGCGCGGTTCTGACTACGACCCCGGAGAGCCGGTCTGTGTAGAAGAACAAGTGGTTGTAAACCATGCAGGTTCCGTTCTGCTGACAGAGCCGCTGGAGCTGGCGGAAGATGGACGCCTGATGCTGACCGAGGAAGAAGGGCTGAATTTTGTTGGCGGCTTTTCTACCCTCACCCAGTTTTTGCAAGAACAGAGGAAAGACCGCCACACGGAGGAAGTGGAGGCTGAAAGCATCTCCTATGCGGTCTGCAAATATTTTGGCATTGAGACCGGAGAAAACAGCTTCGGCTATATTGCAAGCTGGAGTCAGGGCAAGGAACTGAAAGAGCTGAGAGCCAGTTTGGAGACCATCAATAAGACCTCCGGCACTTTGATCTCTGACATTGAGCGCCACTATAAGGAAATATGCAAAGAGCGTGGGATTGATCCCCATGCAAAGGCAGAGCCGGAAACCGCCCCGATAGAGCAGCCGACCGGCAATCTAACCTACTATGTAGCAGAGTGCATGGAGTTTCCAAACCTCGGAGAATACCACGATAACCTGTCTTTGGAGGAAGCAATCCGCATTTATCAGGAGATTCCGGCAGAACGAATGAACGGGATCAAGGGCATTGGTTTTGAGCTGAAAGACGGAAGCGACTATGAAGGACCTTTTCCGATTTTGACCGGCCAGACCATTGACCTGGACACCATCCAGGCAATCGACTATTACCGTGATAATCCTCTGGTGCAAAAAGCGGTAAAGGAACTGGCTGCGGCAATGCCGGAAATGGAAGTGCTGGGGGCGGACGCCAATCAGCAGGAGGCTTTGTTTCTGATCAACGATACTACCTATCTTCATATCCAACCTTGTGACAGCGGATGGGACTACACTCTTTACGATGCTGCGTCCATGAAAGAGCTGGATGGAGGTCAGCTGGATATGCCGGAGCTTTCCTGCATGAAGGCAGTTCTCCAGATTTGTGATGATAACGATTTGAGCAGCAATTCAGTAAAGTATGCGCCCCTGCCTATGATTGAAACCTTGCAGGAAGCTGCCTACCAGCAGATGCAGGCAGAGGTCAGTCAGATGACTGCTTCTTCCCAGCTGCCGGAAGCACAGGAGCAGGCACTGGATGAATACCCCATGCCGGATGAGCAGGTCTCCACACCGGATATGCAGGAATACGGCTACTCCTATGATGGGATGCTCCCTGTTACCAGAGAACGGGCGCTGGAACTGGATGCCGCCGGTTTGACCGTCTATGTGCTGCATGAGGACAATACGGAGAGCATGGTGTTTGACCCACAGGAAATCATGGAGCATGGCGGTCTTTGCGGTGTGGACCGTGAGGAATGGGAGAAAAGCCCTCAGTTCCACGAAAAGGTCATGGAGCGTCAGGAACATCAGCAGGAACGCGAACAGGCATTTCTCTCCCAGAACAGAGATTGCTTTGCCATCTATCAGGTAAGTCGTGACGATCCGCAGAATGTGCGCTTTATGAATCTGGATTGGTTAAAGTCCCATGACATTTCCATAGACCGCAGCAATTATGACCTCATTTACACAGCTCCGCTGAGGGAGTCTGGCACGGTACCGGAGCAGCTGGAAAAACTATATGAGCAGTTTAATCTGCAAAAGCCGGCGGATTTTCACAGTCCTTCTATGAGTGTCAGTGACATCGTTGCGATCAAGCAGGACGGTAAGGTATCCTGTCATTACTGTGACAGTGTTGGTTTTACCCAGATCCCCGGATTCCTGCCGGAAAATCCGTTGAAAAATGCGGAGATGGCCGTGGAGGACGATTACGGCATGATCGACGGTATCATCAACAATGGCGCAAAAGAGCCTACGGTGGCAGAGCTGGAACAGCAGGCCCGAAGCGGTCAGCCCATTTCCCTGATGGAGTTGGCAGCCGCCACCCATCGGGAGGAACGGGAAAAGAAAAAGTCCGTCATGGAGCAGCTGAAAAGCCAGCCCAAGGCAGAACACAAAAAGACAGCACCCAAAAAGAGTGCGGAAAGGGAGATTTGATATGGGAAACTTTACTTTTGAGGAAATGAACCTGATGTGCATTTACAATACCGGCAGCCGCACCGGACTGATCGACAGCCTGCGTGAGATGCGCGGCGAGCTATCACCGGAGGAAACGGAACTGAGGGAGCTGACCGACAGCGCCCTTACGAAGCTCTGTGCGATGACCGATGAGGACTTTTCCCAGCTGGAGCTGTACCCGGATTTTGACCAGTAAACAACATAACCGCAGGGATGGGGTGGCGATCTGCCACCCTACCTTTTTACCCCAAAACTGAAAGGAGGACAGAACACTATGCCAACCAAAGCTGAACTATATGCACAGATGGCGGACAAGGTGGCAACGCAGCTCACGGGGAGCTGGCAGGAATGGGCAGGGTTTCTCACCACTGCTTCCCGCCTTTACAAGTACCCGTTCCATGAGCAGCTGATGATCTACGCCCAGCGACCGGACGCCACCGCCTGTGCGGAGTACGATTTGTGGAATGAAAAGATGGGCCGGTATGTAAGGCGCGGTTCCAAGGGAATCGCTCTGGTGGACGATTCCGGGGACAGACCCCGCCTACGCTATGTTTTTGATATTTCCGACACCGGAACCCGTGAACATTCCCGCACTCCCTGGCTGTGGCAGCTGGAGGAGCGCCATCTGGATTCCGTGCAGGCCATGCTGGAGCGCACCTATGATGTTTCCGGTGATGACCTTGCCGGACAGCTCACCGAGGTAGCCGGAAAACTGGCTGAGGAATACTGGACGGAGCATCAGCAGGACTTCTTCTATATCGTTGACGGTTCCTTTTTGGAGGAATATGATGAGTATAACATCGGAGTGCAGTTCAAGGCAGCCGCCACCGTCAGCATCACTTACGCTTTGATGTCCCGCTGTGGACTGGAGCCGGAACGCTACTTCGACCACGAAGATTTCATGGCGATCTTTGATTTCAACACCCCGTCCACCATCGGGGCGCTGGGAACAGCGGTCAGCCAGATCAACCAGCAGGTGCTGCGGCAGATCGGCGTCACCGTCCGAAATGCAGAGCGCGAAGCCAACCAAGAAAGGAGCAAACAAGATGAACAATCCCATGACCTATATCCAGAACGGAGACTATCTGATTCCCGACCTGAAGCTGAGCCAGCAGCCGGAGAAACCCCTGGGCAAGTACGGCAGGATGAGGAAAACCTACCTGAAGGAACACCGTCCCATCCTCTACAACCAGATGTTGCTGAGCGAGAAGCTGTACCCGCACCTTCTGGAGATCGACGAGACCGCCCAGAGCAGACTGGAGCAGATGATGCCCCAGCTGGCGAAGGAAGCGGGAGCCACCGAGGAACTGAAAGCCAGCGATCCCATGAAGTGGGTGGGGCTGATGAACACCTGCAAAGCCCAGGCAGAGGAGATCCTGATGGCGGAGCTTATCAACAGCTGACCCTAAACCTGTTCCTCTCCGAAGCGGAACAGATCCAATCCATAGATGAAGCAGAGAATGTAGCGCATACATCCTCTGCTTTTTCTTTTGCCCAAAATGATATTGACCATGTGCTGCGTTTGGGCGGCAATACAGACCGCCAGAGGGAGCGTGTGGTTGCAGCCTTTGAAAAGCAGAAAACCACCGCTGAGATTGCCGAGATACTGAAAACGCTGTACCACGGCGGCAACGGCCTTGGCAGTGTGAGTGCATGGTATGCCGAGGATGGTATCCATCTTTCCCACGGGAAGTCTGTCCGTTATGACAGGTCTGCCCAGGTCATTTCCTGGGAGAGCGCCGCAGAGCGTATCGGGGAGCTTTTGGAAAGTGGTCAGTTTGCCTCCAATGTGGAGCTTGCAGAAGCGGCAGGCTATGAACGCTCCCTCCTCTCGGAAAAGCTCTGGCATCTGTATCACGATCTCAGTGAGGACGCCAGAAAAGCCGGATATTTGTCCTGCCTGTCAGAGATCAAAGGCAATGGTTTCCCAGAGGAGACCCGCCGCCTGACGGAGCAGCTGAGTGACCCGGCTTTCCGCCAGACCCTCAAGGAAGAATACGCTGCCTTCTGGACTGCCTATCAGCAGGACCGTGACCTGTTGCGTTTTCACTATCATAGACCGAGGGAGATCTGGGAGAACCTGAAGGACCTTGACCTGCCCCGCAGGACCTTTTCTTCAGAGCTTTCCCAAGTGCCAATCGTCCAGCACTTTATTACCGAGGATGAGATCGACGCCGCCATGACCGGCGGAAGCAGTTTCGCCGGAGGAAAAGGCCGTATCTATGCGTTCTTCATGGCAAACCATACGGATAAGGAGAAAGTGAGATTCCTCAAAGACGAGTATGGCATTGGCGGACGCTCTCATGCCCTGTCCGGCGCAACACACAGCGGCGAAGATCACGATGGGAAAGGACTGCACTATAAAAAGCAGGACTGCCCGGATGTTCACTTGAACTGGGAAAAGGTTGCCAAGCGCATTACCTCTCTTGTCCAGAAAGGCCGCTATCTTACCGAACAGGAACAGGCGCAGTATGACAAAATCCAGGCTGAAAAGGAACTGGCAGAAGAAGATGCCATCCAAGCCCAGCAGCCGGAGGTGGAGGAAGAAACGCCAAAGCCTACCCTTCGGGAGCAGTTTGAGCAGTATAAGACTGTGGTGACTGCCGCCATTTCCGAGGATGCCGCATACCGCAATGCCTGCGGGCATTCTGACCGTGAAAATGCTGTCATCGAGGGTAATGCCGCTGTGCGCCGTGCAGTCCTTGGTTCTAAGGATATGGAGCTGATCCGACTCTATTCGGATGTGCCGGAGTTCCGTCAGCGTTTACACCGGGAAGTGATCGACGAGACCTATCCAAAGCTCCATGAGCTTCTGCGCCCTCTTTCTCAGGAAGATATTGATACTGCCCTTTGTGCATGGAACGGCAATATCGAGAGTAAACACGCTGTTGTCCGCTATATGAAAGACCATGCAAGAGAAAAAGATACCGCCGCATGGCTGGCTCAGGAATACGGCGGCAGTAACAGCAACAGCCTGTTCGTTGTCCGTGCCGGCAGCCCGGAGGAAACGCAGCTGCCCTGGCCGAAGGTACAGCGCAGGCTTGCCCAGCTGATTCAGGAGGACCGGTTCTATACCGAAGAAGAACAGGACCGTTTTGACGACATCGACCCAATCGCCATCCGGGAAGCTCTGGAGGAAAGAGGAATCGTCAACGGACAGGTGGCAGACCCGGAAAAACTGGACAATGACCCGTTTATCCAACAGGTGATGTCAGATGCCGAGCAGATCGCAGATGCCGAGACAGAGCAGACTTCCAAAGTTTCCATTTCCGATGAGGAATATGACGCAGTTCGCCGCCCAATTCCGCAAAGAACCTCCTATGACCCAGCCGCCCCGGTCTATGCCGTGGGCGATACCGTGTATATCGAGGATGACGCCTATCAGATCACCGAGCTGCGGGAGGACACCGTACAGCTTCTGCCCACCGGGATGGTATATCCCATCTACCGGGCAGAGCGCAAAGAACAGTTCGAGCAGCTGCTTCGGGCAGACCGCCGCAATGCTTACTATACCGAGTTTCTTCCTATTGACCCGGACAAGGCAGATCAGGACTTGCGGGATGTATTGGCTCATGGACTGATGGATGAAGCGGATAAAAAGCAGATTTCCACGCTGCTGCAATCCGGCAGGAGCAACAGCGAGATCGCCTACTGGCTGAGCAGAGCCTATTCCGGTGAGATCGAGACACTGAATCTGGAGACCGGCGATATTGCCGATTACCGTACCACGGCACAGGGCATAGAACTGGAAGTCATGGATGCAGAGGAAAAGCGTCTGGCTATGCTGTATTTCCGCTGGGATGAGGTTGCGCCTTTGCTGCGCGGGATGTATGCCCGTCAGCAGGACGGTTTTGGACAGGAACAGCCCCAACCGGCTACCGAATCCCCGACCTTCCATTCCGAGACCATGGCCGTCTATCCGGGCGATAAGAACAATCTGCCTTATGATGTGGTGGTGGAACGACTGCATATCGAGGAGCCGGAGCCACCAGCCCCTGTGACTGAGCCGGAGAAAACCTTTGAGGAAGTGTTGGATGAACACCCGGTTTCCATTCAGGTCAATGGCCAGTGGCAGACCTTCCCCAATGCCAAAGCTGCCGAGGAAGCATCTTATGAGGAATACAAGGCTAACCTGCGCCGCAATGCAAAAAACTTCCGCATTACCGATGAGCATTTGGGCGAAGGCGGTCCGAAAGCCAAGTTCCAGGCAAATGTCAATGCGATTCGTTTGCTGAAAGAGCTGGAAGCTGCCGGACAGCAGGCAAGCCCCGAACAGCAGGAGGTTCTTTCTCGATATGTGGGCTGGGGCGGTCTCTCTGATGCGTTTGACCCGGAGAAACCGGCATGGGCTTTAGAGTATGCTCAGCTAAAAGAGCTGCTGACCCCGGAGGAATATGCCGCCGCCAGAAGCTCTACCCTCAACGCCCATTACACCAGCCCTACGGTCATTCAGGCCATCTATGAAGCGGTGGACCGTATGGGATTTGAGACCGGAAATATTCTGGAGCCGTCTATGGGTGTGGGCAATTTCTTTGGTATGCTGCCGGAGAAAATGCGAAACAGCCGTCTGTACGGCGTGGAGCTGGACCCTGTTTCCGGGCGCATCGCAAAGCAGCTCTATCCCAAGGCGGACATCACAGTAGGCGGCTTTGAGACCACCGATAGGCGTGACTTCTTTGACCTTGCCATCGGCAATGTACCTTTCGGTCAGTATCAGGTCAACGACAAAGCCTACAACAAGCTGAATTTCAGTATTCACAACTACTTTTTCGCCAAAGCACTGGACCAGGTGCGTCCCGGCGGAGTGGTAGCTTTTGTAACCTCCCGCTATACTATGGACGCCAAGGATTCCACCGTGCGCCGCTATCTTGCCCAGCGTGCCGAGCTGCTGGGAGCTATCCGTCTGCCTAATGACGCGTTCAAAAAGAATGCCGGTGCCGAGGTGGTATCGGACATCATCTTCCTCCAAAAGCGGGACCGCCCGCTGGACATCGTGCCGGAATGGACCCAGACCGGACAGACGGAGGACGGGTTTGCCATCAACCGGTATTTTATCGACCACCCGGAAATGGTGCTGGGCAGACAGGAGCCGGTAAGCACTGCTCATGGTATGGACTACACCGTGAACCCTATCGAGGGACTGGAGCTTTCCGACCAGCTGCATGATGCTGTGAAGTACATTCATGGCACTTATCAGGAGGCAGAGCTGCCGGAGCTGGGCGAAGGCGAAGCCATTGACACCTCCATTCCTGCCGACCCCAATGTGAAGAACTATTCCTATGCCATTGTAGACGGGCAGGTGTACTACCGGGAAAACAGCCGTATGGTGCGCCCTGACCTCAACGCCACCGCAGAAGCCCGCGTGAAAGGTCTTGTGGGACTGCGTGATTGTGTGCAGGAACTGATCGACCTTCAGATGGATGCAGCGGTTCCGGACAGCACCATTACCCAAAAGCAGGCGGAACTGAACAGCCTCTATGACAGCTTTTCTGCCAAATACGGTCTCATCAATGACCGTGCAAACCGTCTGGCCTATGCAGATGATTCTTCCTATTACCTGCTCTGTGCGCTGGAAGTCATCGACGAGGACGGAAAGCTGGAGCGCAAGGCGGATATGTTCACCAAACGGACCATCAAGCCCCATCAGGCGGTGGCTGTGGTGGATACGGCAAGTGAAGCACTGGCGGTGTCTATCTCGGAAAAAGCCTGCGTGGATATGGGCTATATGAGCCAGCTTACCGGAAAAACAAAAGAAGAACTGGCCGGAGAACTGCAAGGCGTGATCTTCCGTGTACCGGGACAGCTGGAGCAGGACGGAACGCCCCATTATGTGACTGCTGATGAATACCTTTCCGGCAATGTACGCCGCAAACTGCGTCAGGCGCAGCGGGCGGCACAGCAGGACCCGGTTTATGCAGTCAATGTGGAAGCTCTTACCGCCGCCCAGCCCAAAGACCTGGATGCGTCGGAGATCGAGGTGCGTCTGGGCGCTACCTGGATCGACAAAGAGTACATCCAGCAGTTTATGTACGAGACCTTCAACACCCCGTTTTATCTCCAGCGCAGTATCGAGGTCAACTATTCGTCCTTTACCGCTGAATGGCAGATCAAGGGGAAATCTTCTGTATCCTACAACGATGTGGCAGCTTATACCACCTACGGAACCAGCCGTGCCAATGCCTACAAGATTTTGGAGGACAGCCTGAACCTGCGGGATGTCCGTATCTATGACACCATAGAGGACGCAGACGGAAAAGAGCGCCGCGTGCTGAACGCCAAGGAGACCACCCTGGCTGCTCAAAAACAGCAGGCGATCCGGGAAGCCTTTAGGGACTGGATCTGGAGAGACCCGGAGCGCCGCCAGACTTTGGTGCGCCAGTATAACGAAGAAATGAACTCTACCCGTCCCCGCGAGTATGATGGCAGCCATATCACTTTTGGCGGCATGAATCCGGCCATTACCCTGCGGGAACACCAGAAAAGTGCCATCGCCCATGTGCTGTATGGCGGAAATACCCTGCTGGCACACGAAGTAGGCGCGGGCAAAACCTTTGAGATGGTGGCCGCTGCGATGGAAGCCAAACGCCTGGGCTTGTGCCAGAAATCTCTCTTTGTGGTTCCCAACCACCTGACTGAGCAGTGGGCATCGGAGTTTCTGCGCCTCTATCCTTCTGCCAACATCTTAGTCACAACCAAAAAGGACTTTGAGACCCATAACCGCAAGAAGTTCTGCGCCCGTATTGCGACCGGTGACTACGACGCCATCATCATGGGACACAGCCAGTTTGAGCGTATCCCCATCAGCCGGGAGCGTCAGGAACGGCTTCTCTATGAGCAGATCGACGAGATCACCGAGGGTATCGCAGAGGTGCAGGCCAGCGGCGGCGAGCGTTTTACCGTCAAGCAGCTGGAGCGTACCAGAAAGTCTCTGGAAGCCAGACTGGAAAAGCTGCAAGCCGAGGGGCGAAAAGACGATGTGGTAACCTTCGAGCAGCTGGGTGTGGACCGTTTGTTTGTGGACGAGGCCCACAACTATAAAAATCGTGCGAAACGTTGTCGCACAAGGTAAGTCTGATAAACTTACCGAAATCGACCGACAGAAATCACTTAGAAATAAGAATGAACTGTTAGAACTTAAATCTCGAAATCAAGGGAGAATTACCCTTGCCACACAGAAACAACACTGATGATAGCATATCAAAGCTATAGGTGGTGTGCGAGATAATACTTCACTATGCGAGGTGGCTGTATCCACCCACGTATAAAGCGTGAAGAAGTCGTAACTTGAAGTCCTAAGTCCTGCGGGATATGGAATATATAGTGCGGTCTTCCGAAGACTATGGTTACACGTAGAAGAAGCTATGCAGCATCGTAAGAGTAGTAGGCGTCCGAAAGGACGAAAGATTAGGGAAGAGTGTATTGCTGGTTTTTCAATACATTCCTGTATGAATGAAATATCATACAGAGTACACAACAACTATGTTTCAAAGTGTATTTGTCCCTACGGTGTAAGGTAGCAACCTAAGGTCTTCAAGTAGTTAAATCTACAAAAGGATAGAGATTTAGGAACGTTTGAGAGCTTGTGTGGGAGCTGTACAGAGTGATGAAAACACAAGAAGTCAGCAGTCCCATAGTAGTCTGAGATTGGGAAAGCCAGTCACAAGAGTTGAAATACTCATGGCGAAGGGGACTAGTCAAACTAATTTACAAATTTCACAAAATAAGAAAAGAAAAACTCCCTGAAATATGGGTGACGAACTGCGAGGTGATAGCCTTGTGCATTTGAACGTCAGATTTTCAACAGAAGCGGAATTAAAACAGACCTTAGATTTTCTTTATGTAAAATCGAAAGAAGGAATCTCTTTCACAGGTCTTATTGAAGCAATGGTAAATGAAGTTACTATTGTTACCGCAATTCATAACATTAAGTCTAATAAAGGCAGTAAAACGGCTGGCGTAGACCAGATGAAAATGGACAAATATCTGCAAATGCCAAAAGAGGAACTAATTGCACTAATAAGAGATAATTTCAGTAATTACAGACCGAAGCCAGCAAAAAGAGTATATATCCCGAAAAAGAATGGAAAGAAACGCCCACTGGGTATTCCAACAGTTTTGGACAGAATTATACAGGAATGTGTGAGAATTATTATTGAGCCTATATGTGAAGCAAGATTTTATCCGCACAGTTACGGATTTCGACCTTACAGGGCACAGAAACACGCTGTCAGAGATATTATCAATGTCATCAATGCTTCTACTTATTCAAAAGACCAGCCTGTATGGGCGGTTGAAGGAGATATTAAAGGGTGTTTTGACAATATCGACCACAGAATCCTGTTACAGAAGATATGGCGTATTGGAATCCACGATAAAAGAGTGATTAAAATCATACAACAGATGTTAAAGGCTGGATATATAGAAAGCGGTGCTAGGAATGATACAAAACTCGGCACAATGCAGGGCGGAATTTTATCTCCATTGCTGTCAAATGTATATCTGAATGATTTTGACTGGTATGTAGGAAGAATGTATATGGAACCCCATAGGAAATGCAAACATAAGTGTAATGATACACGACGATTGAAATGGTTGGGAGTAACTCCAAAGTACAATTTTCGTTTTGCAGATGATTGGGTTATCTTAACATCAACAGAACAGGAAGCATACCGATTAAAACGTGTGATGACAAAATATTTTAGAAATAAAATGAAACTGGAATTATCACAGGAAAAGACGTTTGTAACAGACCTTAGAACGGAGGGAATCCATTTCCTCGGTTTTGTGGTCAAAGCGGAGAAAAAGAGGAAAACCCCTGACCCCCAAACGTGGACGGAAAATCTGGTGGGTAAACCATTACCAGACATGGAGCGATTGAAAGATAAAATACAGAAGATTGCTGACGAAGTCCGAGTGATTGGAGAATCCACAGAAAGGAGCGTACAGGCGGCACAGATACAGCGTGTGAATTCCATGATAGTGGGGCTAGCACAGTATTTACAACCCTCAATATGCTCTCATGCTCTTCATATCATAGACAGAAGAATCAATAATACAGCATTGGCAGTATGGAAAAAGAGATTTCCCAGACACTACAATAAGTATCAAATACCAATGGAAAAGCTCTGTAACCTACCGCATAGGCATGAGGGATACAAAAGTAAAACATTTGCTGTTCCGATTGAGGGAGAATGGTTTGGAATTACTATGGCGTTTATTACCCATAGTAAGTATGAAAGCAAGCCATTCGACCAACGCATGACACCTTATACGGAGGAGGGCAGACGAATTTACAGTTATTACCGTAGCAGAAGCAAGCCTCTTCCATGTGATAGACCGTCAGTGAATACCGCAAGGGATATACAGCTTTCGGTCTATGCAAAGACCGTATATAATTTTGAATACTTCATGAACAGGGAATATGCGTACAACAGAGATAAAGGCAAGTGTAAGTGCTGTAAGAAACCGCTGTTTTTAGATAACAAAAAGTATTGTTATCACGTCAAAGGGGAACTTCCGTTAGGAAAAGTAAACAAAGTGCAAAATCTTGTATGGCTATGCAATGACTGTTATCGAATGGTCAACAACGGTCCGATACCGCCAAACATAGATGAAAAGGTATTAAAGAAGATTCAAAAGTATAAACAAAAGTGAAATTTGTAAGCACGATATGTACTGTGAGGGCATAAAGTGTTGAACCCCGATGGAGGGTAGTAAGTTAGTTTGATGGTACGCCGGGTGCGATGAAAGTTGCACGCCCGGTGTGGGGTGGGGGAAAAGGTGGAGATAGCTTCAAAGCCTTACCTATCACTATTGTTTCTATACACAAAAATGCGGAATGTGGCTGGTCTTTCCACATCGGACGCGCAGAAATCCTCCGATATGTTTGCCAAGTGCCGCTATATGGATGAGATCACCGGAAACCGTGGCGTGATTTTTGCCACCGGCACCCCGGTCAGCAACTCCATGACCGAGCTTTACACCATGCAGCGTTATCTTCAGTATGAACGCCTGCAAGAACTGAACATGACCCACTTCGACTGCTGGGCTTCCCGATTTGGGGAGACCGTCACAGCATTGGAGCTGGCACCGGAAGGCACCGGCTACCGGGCAAGAACGAGATTCAGCAAGTTCTTTAATCTGCCGGAGCTGATGAACCTGTTCAAAGAAGTGGCCGACATTAAGACTGCCGACCAGCTGAATCTGCCTACCCCGGAGGTGGAATACCACAACATCGTGGCGCAGCCTACCGAACATCAGCAGGAAATGGTCAAGACCCTTTCGGAGCGCGCATCGCTGGTACACAGCGGAACCGTTGACCCGTCCCAGGACAATATGCTCAAGATTACCTCGGATGGCCGTAAGCTGGGCCTGGACCAGAGAATCGTCAACCAGATGCTGCCGGATGAACCTGGCACAAAGGTCAATCAGTGCGTGGACAACATCATGCAGATCTGGCGGGATGGCAAAGCTGACAAGCTGACCCAGCTGGTGTTCTGCGACATTTCTACACCGCAGGCAAAAGCTCCTGCAAGCAAGGCGGCGAAAACGCTGGATAATCCACTGCTTCACGCATTGGAAGGCGCTGTGCCTCTGCCGGAGCAGGAACCGGTCTTTACGGTATATGACGATATTCGTCAGAAACTCATTGCTCAGGGAATGCCTGCCGACCAGATCGCTTTTATCCATGAAGCCAACACCGAAGTGCGGAAAAAGGAGTTGTTCTCTAAAGTCCGTACCGGTCAGGTGCGTGTCCTTTTGGGCAGCACCGCCAAGATGGGCGCAGGCACCAATGTGCAGGACCGTCTGGTGGCACTTCATGACCTGGACTGTCCGTGGAGACCGGGAGACCTTGCCCAGCGCAAGGGCCGTATCGAGCGCCAGGGCAACCAGAATCCTCTTGTCCATGTGTACCGCTATGTGACCGAAGGAACCTTTGACGCATACCTCTGGCAGACGGTGGAGAATAAGCAAAAATTCATCAGCCAGATCATGACTTCTAAATCGCCGGTGCGCTCCTGCGATGATGTGGATGAAACCGCCCTCAGTTTTGCCGAGATCAAGGCTTTGTGTGCCGGAGATCCCCGTATCAAAGAGCGTATGGATTTGGATGTGGAGGTATCCCGCCTGAAGCTGATGAAAGCCGACCACCAGAGCAAGCAATATCGTCTGGAGGACCAGCTGCTCAAATACTTCCCGGAGGAGATTGAAAAGCACAAAGGCTTTATCAAGGGCTTTGAATCCGATCTGGAGGTTTTGGCAGCGCACCCGCACCCGGAGGACGGTTTTGCTGGTATGGAAATCCGCGGCGATCTGCTGACCGATAAGGAGAACGCCGGCGCAGCCCTTTTGGATGCCTGCAAGGAGGTCAAAACCTCCGATCCGGTGCAGATCGGCAGCTACCGGGGCTATGCCATATCCGTGGAATTTTCCGCTTGGAAACAGGAGTATACGCTCCTGCTGAAAGGACAGATGACCCACCGGGCAACCCTTGGTACAGACCCTCGCGGAAATCTTACCCGTATCGACAATGCCCTCGCCCAGATGCCCCAGCGTCTGGAGGCGGCAAAGGCCCAGCTGGATAACCTCTATCAGCAGCAGGCTGCCGCAAAGGAGGAAGTCGGAAAGCCATTCCTTTATGAAGAAGAACTGAGAAGCAAAAACGCCCGTCTGGTGGAGCTGGATACCCTGCTCAACATCGACGGAAAGGGACAGGCACACGCCGAGGCTGTTGTTGCCAAAAGCACACGGACTTCGGTGCTGGACAGCCTGAAGCGCCCGGTGACGCCCCGCAGTACAGACAAGAAACCAAAACAGCATGAGGAGGTGCGATAACATGAATACCAATAATCTGAATACGGCCCTTTATGAAAAGATGGCCACTGAGCAGGAAAAATATAGGGACTGGTTGAAAAGCCAGCCCCCGGAAGAAATCCTGCACCACACCTATGAATATACTGTCCGTGAGGATATTGTGATGGCAATGGAGGAGCTGGAGCTGACCGACGCCCAGGCCCAGGCACTTTTGGAATCTTCTTCGCCGTTGGCGGATGTGTACCGCTATTTTGAAAAGCTGGAGACCGGCTACATGGATGTGATCCGGGACAGCATTGAAAACCGTGCCGATGATGTGTGCAAGGCGCAGGAAGAATTACGAACTGCCCCTCTCTACCCCCATTCTGCCGCCTATGCGTCCGAGCATGGAGAGATGGCACAATATAACCGTTCGTATCAGGCGAACAGCGCCTGCAAAGAAGCCATTGAGCAGACCATCAGCGCCCACTATGCAGAGAACCGGCTGGATACGGAGGCGGCGGTCAAAGATGTGCTGGAAAAGTTCGGGGCGGAACGGGTACAGTTCATTCTTGCAAACACCATCCAGCACAAGAACCATGACGGGCGTATCTCTCAGGACAATAAAGCCTGGGCAAAAACCATTCCCATGCCGGAGGACAGCGGCGCTTCCCGCCACTGCGCCTATCTGGTTGTGGATGGGGTCAATCCCGGTCTGACCGATCTGTTTACCAGGCAGGCCAGAAAAACCATGCAGGAACAGCAGAAAAGTTCTGTCCTGCAAAAGCTCAAACAGGAACCGCCTGCCCATAAGCCTGCCGCCCCGAAGAAACAG
>OHPI01000923.1_pt1 | contig 17727 bp, 20 predicted proteins | sample 1577651 | NCBI WGS metagenome assembly OHPI01 (sample SAMEA3879578, study PRJEB24766) | human gut metagenome | biome: human-associated habitat; feature: feces | place: USA | collected 1985/1987
TGCGCCAAGCCGTCAAGCCTAAGGTCTTGACCCATTCGGGCTATCTATCCCTAACTCATACACAAGCTTCGGCACCACCTTGTGGATCCGAAGCTTGCTTTCTTTTATAAGCCGTCGTTCCGCGATGGCTTCTTTGGCTTCGCCCAAGTTCGGCTGCGCTCGGCATAACCGGAGTAAACTCCGCTCTGCTCTCGCTGGCACGAACATTCGCATTATAAGGACTTCGACCGTTCATCATACCCTTTGAGGGAGGGTTTTACCAAGTTGTACCCCGATCCATTGTTCCGTCGGCTCTCCTTGTGGTGATTTCCATTCTGTTCTTCCTCGTCCGGGCTTCACATTATTGTGAGATGTTTTTGCCGTCGGTGATTACTTCACGGGGCAGATGTGTATTTGTGCTTGCAGTTGGCGTTCGCCATCAAATATGCCTTGCAGGTTACGTGGATCAGGATTTTGCCGGGACGTTCAGCGAGGAACTTTACTTGTAAACACGCACGGAACGCATCTGATATTTCACTTAGCAAAGTTAAGTCGTGCCGGTCTATCGCAAAACGAGGCCCTCCGGGACGTTCTGCAAAATTTTTTATAAATCTCCACCTTGCAGGTAGTATTTACCGCCGGAGGCTTAAAATATTTCTTGAAGTTTTTGCGCTTGCGCCCTCTCCACTTCCTTCCTTTTTGCACGTAAAAATCAAACGCGCCCCGGCGCACAGTAAAAACCCTCTAAAACTTCAAAATCATGACCCACGTAATGAACATATTCGACAGCTCTCTCAACTCCAACCGCAAGCTCAAATACTATTCGGTAGAAGTAATCACTTTCGACGGCGAAAGCATCTCGGTAGAAGTCGAAGCCCGCAGCGCCGAGGAGGCCCAGGAAATCGCAGCATCACAAGTCGATGATGTCGACTACACAATGGTTCAGGGCTGCTACGCAGCTTGGTAAAACCTATCCTCCCTCAAAGGGACGGCTGTCCGCCGGGGCAGCCTTTTCCCATGCTCTTTTCAACCATAGCTCCATTCCCAATTGTCTATCGGCTCCCGGCACCGCCTTCAAGCCGAGGGTCGCGGGTCAGACCCTCCGCAAACGCTGTGCTCCGGGCAGGTGCCTGTCGGCCATCCGAGCTGACCGCTCTTTGCCCCACAAGCCGCAGAGTTCTTCGGAAGATGATCAACGGCATTTCATCACATCGCTTCGGGAGGGTTTGTATTGTCTATCGCCGTGCTATGCGATGAGTTTGGTTATTGGCCGCCTGACTCCACACAATCCTCATTGTCGTACCACCGCAAAGAGGAATGTCGCATCGCTTCCGTTGTCGGCAATCTCCAATGGCGGTTTTGTGTCAGACGGAATCATCGCATTGGACAGTCTGACTTCCGGCGCGACGGCCACCGCCGCCGCTTATTGCCTCGCCCGGCGTTCTCCGTGTTTCGGGGTCGTTCCGCACCGCGCTTTGAGCGCATGTAAAGGGCGCACACGCTCCCGGCCTCATCCATCGCCGACGTGTCCTCGCCACACCCTTGATAGCCGTACCGTCTCACTTGCTGCACCGACGAGTGCGGAGTGATGGCCTGTCTCTCCGGCGGATCGGTATGGCTATCTTTCCTGCGGTTAGTTTTCTATTTGCCTTTTCCGTTTTTGGGGAGCGAGCCACGGCTTATTTTTCCTGTACAAAGTTAGGTCGCCAACTCGACTTCCCTCCGGCTCACTAAAACCGCTTCGCTATTTCTTCGACAATTTTACTGAAAATGGTACAAGCCTCATTTTTAGCCGCTGCGCTTAAAATTCTCTCTAAATTTTTGTTCGGTCTCAAACAGCTTCCCACTTGATTGTTCGTAAAAATCAAACGCGCCCCGGCGCACAGTAAAAACCCTCTTAAACTTCAAAATCATGACCCACGTAATGAACATATTAGACAGCTCTCTCAACTCCAACCGCAAGCTCAAATACTACTCGGTAGAAGTAATCACTTTCGACGGCGAAAGCTACACAGAAGAAATCGAAGCCCGTAACGCCGATGAAGCCCAGGAAATCGCAGCTTCAATGTACGACAATGTCGACTACACAATGATACAGGGTTGCTACGCATACTGATAAATCAAACCTCCCTCAAAGGGTAGGCTGTCCGCCGGGGCAGCCTTTATCCTTGCTCATTCATCGCCACCGCTCTGCTCCGTTGTCAATCGGCACTCCGGCACCGCCTCTATGCCGACTTTATCTGTGGTGTTACGCTCCCGGAAGTCGCTTCACCGCGCATCGAGATTGCATCTCTCTCATTTGCCGATTTCCATTGCTTAAGGTTTGGTAAAACATCGTTTGTTGTCGGAGGATTGAGGGCTATTCTCGCACCCCTGCACTCAACCTTTGCCCTCGCTGACGCTCCAACCTCAGGGCTATGGCTCATCGCGTCCGCTGTCGGCATACTCCATTTCCTATTCTTATTTTGTGATATTCGGACTACATCATTGTGAAGCGGTCTGACTTTCGGGCGCGACGGACACCGCCGCAACTCGCCCCGACTAAAAGCGTTCGATGTTTTGGCGTTGCTCCATATCGAGCGCAAGACCATACGGCTGCACTCTTTGACTTCATCGACTGCCTACGCCTTTGGTAAACCTTGAACGACATACCTTAACGCTATTAAACTTGCTACCACGCTGAATGCGGAGTTGTGTGCCGTGGCTCTCCGACGGGGCTGTTTGGCTACGTTCTCTGCGTTAGTTTTCTATTTGCCAATCTCGTATTGGGGGAGTGAACCGAGGTCTATTTTTCCTGTACAAAGGTAGGGCGCACCGCTATCTGCAAATACCGTTTCTCTATCCCGACTGCGTTCCTTGCCGCCACCTCGGGGCTGCGATAAATTTTATAAATCTCCACCGCCTATAAATGGGCGGTAGTATTTACCGGCAACCAATGTGCCTTAAAATTTTTCTTGGAATTATTTGCATTGCCGCTTTCCGCGCTCTCCCAAATGATTGTACCGTAAAAATTAAGAGCCTCGGCTCACATTTCAAACCCCAAATACTTCAAAATCATGGCAAAGAAAACTAAAAAATCCGCAGAGAACATCACAGCTCAAACAGCAGCTCCAGCCGTCGAGACTACTCCGGCTACTTCAACTCCCAAGCTCATCGTGGCTCAGCGCAAGTTCAACCGCTGGTACGTCTACTTCAAGGGCGTTGCCCCCAAGGACAATGTAGGCTGCGGATGCAAGACAGCCAAGAGTGCCATGCGCTATATGCACTTGCTCAAAGCTCGCTACGGAGCAACAATCTCCCAAAACATCTATGAACGCCTCCAGTTCGAGGCAGCGCGAGAGGAGGCATAAGCCTCCCTCGCTTTCTTCCCGAAAGTCAAACCGCTAATTCTCACAATCATGTACGAATATACCTGCTACACAAAACAAGGAAAATTCCGATTTATGGCGGACAGCGACTTGGACGCAATGCGAAAAGCCCTATGGTTCTGTTGGCGCGACGGCGAGGACTTTATCAGAGTCGAGTACTGCAAAGGTTGCGAGAATTACACGCTCTCAATCCTCCACATCGACAACAGAGATCACGAATGTTTCACCCTATAAATCCAAAACAATGGAAATCAACTACAACAAATTTACCGAACAAGAGTTGCAAGTTATCCTCGATGCAGCGCGTACAATCAACTACGCCTTTGGCACACAGTTTCCGAGCCACAGCGAGCAGTTGGCTCTCCTGATTGAAGACCTGCACTTTCGCATCATCAATCAGATAGTCGTTCAGAGCTACAATGCACTTCGCAAGAAGTACATCGAGCGCGGCATCAACCCCGATGCTCCCGACTTCGTTCCCGACCATTTGGAGAAATAACTTCTCCAAACGCTCCATTCAGCGGTTGACCCTCCGGGGTTGACCGCTTTTACTGTCTTTTATCCATTCAAATTACAAGGGTAATTTTGCGGTATGGCACACCGAATTACATATAAACCACAAGAAATGCTCCTGTCGTCGGCTATCGGAGATGTTGATATAGATGTCGACGGTACATACGTCGATGTCACGCTCACCGCCTTTGGCAATGTCGTACTGCTTTCCGAGCGATACTATGCCCATGCCGGCAGGGTGAAACTATACGACCTCGGTAGGCTCATCGAGGACAATATGCGTATATCAAACTCTGCCACCGCCGACTTTACACTCCGTGCATTCTCCGATACCGTCGACAATAAAGCCGACTCGTGGGTTATCCACGTTCTCTATTGCGACCGATTCACCGCCAATGCCGATGTATCGATCTTCCTCAAAGAGAATTTTCTGACTACTCTTTCCGTCCGCAGAGTTACACCCAACTCCACAATCTCCCTTTTCTTCTATGCCGAAAAGGGAGAAAGCATCGCCTATACTGTCGCACACACTTTCCGTAAATACGGAAGTGAGGCGATATACAAACACGAATATTATATGGATTCCGGCAAGACCGCCACCTCATCGGGAGTGGTGCAAATCAACATCGCCCAAAGCGCGATTGTTGCTGATGCGGCAGGGTTCGCACTTGTCCGCCCCTCAGAAATCGAACTCGTCATGTTCTGTGTCCGTGTCGGTCAACGCTCCATTACATTTTTCGTTGACCCCTCACTCGATGAGCGCGAGACATTCTACTTCCGCAACTGCTTCAACGTTTGGGACTGGGCGGCATTACCACAGGTAACGACCTCCAAGACGGATGTAGACCGCTCGCTCGCCGTTATCAACGGCACCTCTCGCTTCTACAACCAAACTACAGAAAAGACCTACGAAGTTCAGGCGCAACCGCTGACCTCCGATGAAGCCGAGTGGATAGACCAACTCTTTTCCTCGCACGATGTATTCAGAATAGAGCCGGACGCAACCAATCCCGAAGACCCTCTTGTGATTGTGCCTATCCTCATCACCGAATGTACCTGCGAAATGCAGGACGGTGACGAGAAACCGAACTCCGTAAAGTTCAAATGGCGGTATGCCAACAACCGCCCAATCGTTCAGCTCCCTGCTTCACCGGGCATCTTTACTTCTCCTTTCAACCCGATTTACTCGTAACCAATGGCTCGCTCGATACACATATCCACCGCTCGCACGATGCTCAACAGCGGCGACCCTGTCGATATTTCCGTTTGGAAGTCTGACGGCTCAATTCTCCACCTGCAAAATTGCATCTCTTTGAGATATGATTTTTACGGAGGTTGGCGCAACGTGAAGTTGCTAACCTCCGGCGAATGTCGCCGCGTCCGTGACTGCTGCATCTTCCGCGTCAACGACTTGGAAGTTTTTCTCTAACGCTCAATTTCTTTCGCTATGAATATCGAAAACCTCAATTACAACTCCGTGGAGAACGTGCCGGGCTATGAAGCCCGTGTAGCGTTCACCGTCGACTCCGCATCCGTATTCAAGGAGGATGTGGATATTGTGCCGACTATCGTAGACGATAGCCTCTCTTATATTCCGTGGGGCGGCGACAATCAGATGCCTTTCGACATCCTCAATCTCATTGAGAAAGACGAAACACTCGCCACCTGCCAGTGTTTTAACGCCGAGGTCTGTTACGGTGCCGGTCTGCGGTATGATACCTGCATCGCCTCCGCAGCGGTCAAGAGTGCCGTCGAGGACTTCACCCTCGACAACGACCTCGCTTCATACTTTCTCGGAGTAAGTCAAGACTTTAAGCACTTCGGTTTCGCCGTGTCAGTGCTTATTCTCAACGAGGAGGGCACAAAGATTGTGCGCCTGTTGCGTAAAGAGGCTTGTTACTGCCGTTTCACTCCGGCCAACAAGCAAGGGCGCATCGCCAAAATCCTTTACGCGAACTGGAGAAAACCTATTTCCTCTCGCAACGACATCGAGGAAATAGACCTGCTCGACACGGCTTCTCCGTGGCGAGATCTGCAAGACAAACTCGCCAAGAAAACTCGTTGTCGTAAGTTCGCCATCGTCAGCCGTATTCCTACTGTTGACTCCACCTATTATCCCATACCTTATTATGGCGCATTGTTCCGGGGCAAATGGTACAACATCAAGCAGCTTATCGGCATCGCCAAGGAAGCAAAGCTGAAAAATTCTGCCCCAATTAAGTATCACATCGAGATAGGCGCGAAGTATTGGGAGAGCATCTTTCGAGCCGAAGGCATCACCGACCGCCGGAAGCAACAGGAGCGCATCGTGCGCGAGAAGCAGCAAATCCTCGATTTCCTGACCGGCGCGGAGAACAGCGGCAAAGCCTGGTTCTCCACTTTCTATATCTCGCCCGACGGCAAAGAGCAGCACGATGTCGTAATCAACAAGATTGACGATAGCAAAGAGGGCGGCGACTGGGAAACCGACATTCAGGAAGCAATCAATATGATATGCTTTACTATGCGTGTGCATAGTAACCTTGTCGGTTCAGTCCCCGGCAAAGCCCAAAGTAATAACTCCGGCTCTGACAAGCGCGAGCTGTACACCATCGCCCAAGCCCTTCAGAAACCGTATCACGACCTGCTCTTTACCGTCCATCGTATCATCATCCGCTTTAACGGTTGGCAGGGCGTGACGGTAGACGTGCCATTCATCCAACTTACAACTCTGGACGAACATCAGGACGCACGAGAGGTACGAGTTAAGGGGAACGAGGGACGAGATGCGCCTAACCCTTAGTCTTTTTCAATCCTCGTACCTCTTAACTCTTAACTCGTTCCTTTTATGAAACTGATAACGACTGAGGCGCAGTTACGCGCCCATATCCCCAACATAATCGCCACGGTCAAGGGCGAAACGCCCTTTATCGAAAGGCTCGCGCACTTTCTCGACCTTGCCGAAGACTGGGTAAAGACTACTTTCACTTCGGAATGTACGTTTAACACCATCTGTGGCTACACCGACAGCAACAATATCAAGATATTGTGCAGCCGCCTCGTTGTTGCCGATGCTCTGCGCCGTGCAATTCCCTCGTTCGACATCGTGCTTACTCCGAATGGCTTCGGAGTTGTCAGCACTCAGAATCTCGCCCCGGCATCTAAGTCGCGTGTAGACAGGCTCGTCGGCTCGATGTTGAGCCACCGCGACGACTGCATCGCCGCACTTCTGCCCGAACTCGTCGGGGCAAGCAAGTGGCTCTCATCTTCACAAGCCGACTTCTTCGGTGCAACACTTTTCCCTGACCTCGGCATTGTCGATGCCGTCGGCGAAGCCACCGGCTCCATGTGGGAGAAGTATCTCGAACTCCGCTCGCAGGTCATAGACCTTGAAGCATCGTTAGCCGAAGAATGGCTGTCGCCGGAGCTTATGTCAGCACTCCGCTCCGAAAACCTGCGCGGAGATCTGACCCCGAAAAGGCGAGAGGTTGTTCGGCAAGTCAAAGCCCAAATCGTGGGCTATCTGACAGCCGGAACATTCAGCACTCGTCGCCTTGCCGATATAGTGAACTATATCCGTCAGGACGAGGACGAGTTTCCCGATTGGCATCATTCCGCCACCGCCGAATTATTCTCACCGCCTGTATTCCGTAACAAAAAGAAATCGACAGGCTATTTCTTTTAACATCAAATCTTTCTCAATATGCAGACAATCTCTATCAATTTCATCTTGCCGCAAGACTGGCAAGAACTTGGCGACAAACGCCTCCGCTATGTCTACGAACTCATTGCCGCAGAACATACCACAGACGAGATAAAGACCATTTGTTTGCTCCGTTGGAGCGGCACAAAGGTTATAGGCCGTCAGGAAACCGGCTCATACATTTTGAAGAAAGGAAAGTTGCTTTTCGAGGTTACACCCGTGACCCTCGCAGAGTTGCTGCCGCATCTCGACTGGCTCGGCTCACTGCCGACCGTTCCTGTTCGCATCTCGAAAATCAACCGCCAGCAAGCACTTTCGGCTGACTTCGAGGGTGTACCATTTGAAACATACATCATCTGCGATAACCTCTATCAAGGGTATCTCGCCACACAAGACGACAATCTCCTCGATGAACTCGGAGCAACGCTCTACGGCAAGTCTATGACATTCAAACCATCGGAACGTATCAACATCTTCTACTGGTTCGCCTCACTGAAAGAAACGCTGTCGAAGAAATACTCCGACTTTTTTCAGCCGTTGGCCGGTGTCGACGACGGCAACCTGCTCGGCTCGTCCGCTCCATCTGTCGAGGACGCTATGAACGCACAAATCCGTGCGCTCACCAAAGGCGACATCACCAAAGAGGCCGAAGTCCTCGCCCTCGATACGCACCGTGCTTTAACGGAGTTAAACGCACAAGCACGTGAATACAAGGAACTCAACGCTAAAATCAGCACCAATGGGAAATAACTCATCTGCTCATTTACTCGGATGTTTGGACGCATCGCTTTTCTTTGAAAATCTTTGCGCCACCAACAATCTCGCCAACGCTGAAAATTTCCTGTTTTGTCGCGTCAGCGGTTTGGAGGGCTTCGAGGAAGCACTCGCTCAGATGCAGACCACATCTGCTTTCTGCTGCGTCAGCGATATAGCCGACGGCTATACCGAGTTAAACAACACACCGAGGACGCGACGAGTAAAAACCGTTTTCCTCGCCATGCGCCACGCAGCCGAAGATATGTCGGCTCGTTCGGAGTGTATGGAAACTATGCGCGAGCTGTTCCGACAATTCATGTCGAAACTCATCCTCGAAAGGGTCAGATTAGAGCAGAACTGCATCTATATCGACCCTCGAATATCGTTCAACGAGATTGACCGATATTTTTTCTCCGGCTGCGCTTGCGCATATTTCCAAATCGCCGTAGATGTCTACACCGATTTAAGATACAATGCCGATGAGTGGAAACAATGATGAACAGCTTGAAGCACGGCGTAAGTACGTCAGTGCCTTCAACAATACTATGGTTAAGATATGGCGCGAACAAATTGCCCTGCTCGGTGCGGTAGACACAGGAGCGTTGTACCGCTCAACGGTCGGCATCTCCATGACTGCCGACGGAAAGTTCATTGACATTACACTTTCACAAGCCTTCAATACATACGGCTTGTTTGTGGATTATGGTACGGGACGCAATACTCCGCGAGGAAACCCCGGCGACATTGGCAAAGCCAACGGTCGCAAACGCAAGCGTTGGTTCTCTCGCAAGTATTATGCCTCCGTGATGAACATTCAGGAATTTTATGCCGACAGCCTCGGACAAGAATTTTGTCGGGCAGTTTCCAACGCCCTCAATCCCGATATTATGCGCAGGTCAGTGACACTCTGACCTTGCTTTCTGTGTCTTTTCGTCTGTATAGTGATAGCCATAACTTTGCTGTATCAAATCAGCATCGTTATGGCTATCGATACAAAATCAATATCCCAACTCATTACTGAGTTTCGCGCCTTGAAAGCCAAGGACGCAATCACTCCCGAATCGCTCGGCTATATTCTGCAACGTCTTGCAGACCTTATAGCCACCGCAGGTACTTCCGATACCGTCGATACTATCAAGAAATTGCTTGACGGCTTCAAAGCAGCCGGTCAAGCACTCGTTTCTATTCAACAAGGGCAAGCCGACCGCAACCATATTCTGGCCAACATCAAGACCGTTGACCTTGCCAACGGCTCAATCGGCACTTATACCAACAATCTTTTCATACAACAGGCCACGACCGAACGAGCCGGAGCGATGCGAGCGCAGCAGGTTATCGACCTTAACAACGCTCGCAAGGCTATCTCCGAAATTAGCAAATTGCTTGATGAAATTCAAGCCAAACTCGGTATGACCGAAGACTCGAAAGGACTTTATAATACTGCCCAAATCTCGGTTGTCACCGAGAATGGGCGACTCCGTCTGTTAGGTGCACAGCAGCTTGTGGCCGACGGATATGTGCCATATCTCTTTCGGAACACGCGCAAGCGCAATCAGTGGGGCGACAAAGTAGCCATTGCGGCAGGTGAACCACGGAAAAAGTATTGCGACAAGCGCAAAGGGTGGAATCTGTTCGGTTCGTGCTATACGGTCAAAATCGACACAGGAAATTATCTGATGTTCAGCGCCAACTCACATATTCATTATTGCGAACCGGCAAACGCATACGCATACACGCCCGAAACCATCATAAAGACTTTCAAACGCAGGGATGGCACACCGTTCGTTGCGTGGGGGCGTTCCTGTGTCTGTATGCTCGACCCCAAGAACGCAAAGAAACATCGGATGTTGCGTTTCCGCTTCGCTATCGGCTTCGCCAAACAAATCTTGCCGGGACGCTCGCGCATCTCAATCGCCAACCTCGTAAGCTCGCTTGCCGAGTTCTCAATCGTATATAATCCGGCAATGGAAACATGGCACTTCTCACGATAACACATACCCCTATAAAAAAGATAGCCCGGAGCTTGCGCTTCGGGGACTGCTATCTCATAAACGGCTCACATGATAGCCCGGAGGAAACCTACTGGGACTGCTATCCGGAATACTGCGACGCCGATAGCCCATAAGGAGATGCTATCTCGCATACCTGAGAGGTGTACATTTTTCTTAGCTTGGCTTTACTTCGTTGAGAGGTGTCCGGGTTGATTAGCTTGTCTTCACTTACTATCGCAAAATTAGCAATAATATCTCACATACACAATATATTACAATGGAAATTCGCAAACATAAACCAACAATCACGCTCCTTTCCGCTATTTTTCTTATCGTGGTCGGATGCGGCCTATTGGTAGCAGGTTTTATTGTGCCACCGCCCGGCAAAATCCACGACTCCGTCCTCGTGGCTTTTGGCGAAATTCTCACTTTCGCGGGTGCGGTTTTCGGCATGAAATATCACTATCAGTATAACACCAACAACACCAAATCACATGAGGAAAATTAACGAAATCATCGTCCATTGCGCCGCTACGCAGGAGGGCAAGGACTTCACCGTCCAACAGATTGACAGCTGGCATCGTCAGCGCGGTTTCCGCTGCATCGGCTATCATTATGTAATCTATCGCGATGGCTCGGTTCATTGTGGCAGACCTGAGAGTCAGGTCGGCGCACACTGCACGGGTCATAACGCAAACTCTATCGGAGTTTGCTACATCGGAGGCTGTGCCGCAGACGGCAAGACCCCGAAAGATACACGGACAGACGCTCAAAAGGCTGCACTTTTGAAGCTGCTTCGTGAGTTAAAGGCAAAATACACGGTAGCCGCTATTCACGGCCACCGCGATTTTGCTAACAAAGCCTGTCCGTCATTCGACGCTACCAAAGAGTATAAAGACCTATGAAACGCTATCGCCATTCCTATCTGCTCTTTGCTCTCGCCGCAACCGCCTTTTTGGTCGGTTGCCGCTCCCACAAAGAGATCGTCAATGATACCTCGCTGTCGGTTGACAGCGTCGCCCGGTCTGAGCATCACCGTACAACGGCGGTGATTGACTCACTCGTAAGGAATATTGATTTTAGCTTCGATACCCTGAAAATCAATATCGAAAGACCTTATTATATCGGCGACTCTGTCGCCAGTCAGCCGGAGATTATTCGCCTGAAGGCAGTCCGTGGGCGCGTCATAGATCAGCGGCGTGTTCATAGAGACAGCGTCGAAGGCTTCAATCGGCTTGATACGGTGGCGTATCATCAATCAGCCGCCGAGACTTCAACAGAACACACCACCACAACGCGCCTCTATAATCCGCCTGACGGCACAGCAATGTTCGTAATCACAATACTTGTGATAGGTGGTTTATTATATGTTTTCTATCGAAAACGATAACTTATTCTACACTCTGAGAGTAAATTTCTTCATTTATCGACAAGCGAGTTGTCCGCAAGGATGGCTCGTTTGTTTTTCGCATACGTTGATTATTCTCCCCACCCGAAGCGGCTTATGCTGATGTCTTAGACAATCTGCGCTCAATCGTCCGCTTCCGTCCTGTGCATCTTCAAGCCCGAACATCGCTGTTCACGGGTCGTGCCTCCCTGTGAATAGCGACCGCTTCGGTATTCGGGTCGATAGATTGCGCCCTCCGGCTTGCCATTCGCTTAATCCCGACACCGCTCCTGCGTCACGGTGCCGGGTCGCTACTGTCTGCACCTATGGTTACAAACTATCTTCACGCTTCCATTTCCACTTTCCCCCGACACCTTACGGGCCGGGTCGTTCCAATTCCAGTGTGCCCCGAAACCTCCGCTTGTTTTTCCGGCTCTTGATGCCTGGCCGCTGCGCTCCCTCATTCTCTCCGAAGCCCTTAACATCATTGACAGCCGCTTCTCCCACCCATAGAGGAGAACGTATGCACGGTGTTACGCCTATCGGCAGAAAGAGGATTATTCGCTCCGGGTGCGTCGGTTCACCGCTCATTCCGCCACGAGCCGCGAGGTGCATTACGTCTATGCCCGAGCAGCCTGCGGCGCACGGCGAGGAAGGGACGGCTTACTCTCAAACCGCAAGGGATTTAAGAGAAAGCCTGTCGCTTCACTGCGTTGCACGACACCCTTCATTCGCTGTTTGCTCCGGCTACGCCTACATTTCCCTTTCGCTTCTCGTCAGCTCCACTTCACCCAAAACCGACACAAGCCCTGCGCACCTTGATTATACGCCCACCCCGGACCCCGATGCACGGTGCGACGATGCACTAACTCCACTACGGCAGTCGGCCAACCACTTCACTCACTCCGAGTTTGCCTACGGCTTAGGGCAAGGGCAGGTCGGCACACTGTTATAGGACAAGCCTACAACAAAGTGCCTGTCGCTCCACTGCGTTGCACGACACCTGCCATTTGCTCTAATCCTGATGTAGGCACTCCGAGTTCCCTCCGTTCCTTTGGCTGGCTCACCTCCGTTACGCACAGCATCGTCATCACCGCACATCGCCACATTAAACGCTCACAAGTGAGCAAAGCGGTGGCTGTCGCAAAGGTCAATTTCCACGATGCGGAAATTAGACCTTCACGGCAACGATTTTACCGCCCGTTCTGCATATAGCGGTGGGGGTCAAAAGCTGTTAAGAAATTGCAAATCAGCGCGGTGGGGGATGTGCAAAGCCCCTACGGAGGCAAGCCTCCGTAACCTCCAAAGTCCTCATTCTTCGGACTTATCATCTCGCAAGCCGCTACAAATCGAAGATTTTTGTAGAGCGGACACCTCGCGAGATGCCAAATTTGCCTGACAGTCAAATTTTTAAGGCTTGATTTCGACGGGACCCATCGGCAAGTGTGCCGCCCATCAAAATCAAGGTCGGTTCGTTCCTTCCCGACACCCTCCCGTCAAGGCAGTTCCTCCTATGACAGTACACCCTTTTTCCGTCTTTTCCAGTATGAAAAGCCGTAGCGATATTTGCAGGGAACACCTACAAAATCGCATTAAACAAGGAATTATGGCAAATTATACATCTACCGCCAATGTCGTTCTCTCCGTGAACGGCAAACAGGCTCAGCAGATGCTTTCTTCTTTGGAAAAAGATGCAAAGCGTTTGGAAAAGCAGATTGAAAAAGCCGCAAAAGCAGGGGACAAAGCCACGATGAAAAAACTTCAGCGTGAACTCAATGCCACCCAACGGACTATGGAGCAGTTGAAAGGCTCTGCCGCCACCTGCGAGCAAGTCCTACATCGGCTCGACAAGGCGACACCTCGGGAGCTGAACAAGACATTGAAGCAGTTGAAGAACGAGCTGAACGGCATCGAGCGAGGCACTGCCGCTTGGGATGCGCAGATAGAGAAGATTAAGGCGGTCAAGAGAGAGATTGACAACGTAAACTCCGCTATGCGTGAGCAAGAATCACTCTCTGACCGCGTCATGAACTGGATTAACAAGTGGCAGATGGCTCTCCTCGCTGTCGGTGCCGCCATTACGGGATTGGTAATGGCAGGGCGCAAAGCCGTGTCTGCATACGCGGAAATGGAGCAAGAGATGGCTAATGTCCGCAAGTTTACGGGTATGTCTGCCGAGGAAGTCGGTGCGCTCAACGAGGAGTTCAAGATGATAGACACCCGTACATCGAGAGAGGAACTGAACCAACTCGCCCAGGAAGCCGGACGACTCGGCAAATCCTCACAAGAAGATGTCCTCGGTTTTGTCCGCGCAGCCGACAAAATCAATGTCGCACTCGACGACCTCGGAAGCGGTGCCACGCTGACACTCTCCAAACTGACAGGTATCTTCGGAGATGAGAAGCGGCTCGGCACCGAGAAAGCCCTGCTGTCGGTCGGTTCTGTGATAAACGAGTTATCGCAGAACTGTTCCGCCTCCGCTCCATATATCGCCGAGTTCGCATCGCGAATGGGTGGCGTAGGAGCGCAAGCTGGCATGACCGTACAGCAGATTATGGGCTTCGCCGCAGTTCTCGACACCAACAATCAGAAATTGGAGGCATCCAGTACAGCATTGAGTCAAGTAATCGTGCGCATCTATCAAGACCCTGCCAAGTATGCCAAGGTCGCAGGTATGGACGTGCAGAAGTTCTCCAAGTTGGTAAAAACGGATATGAATGCCGCACTGATTGAGTTTCTTTCGACACTCAAAAAGGCGGGCAGTATGGATGTTCTCTCTCCGATGTTCAAGGATATGGGCGAGAACGGCTCGCGAGGGAGCCATATCCGCACTCTCGACACTCGCCAACCATATCGACGAGGTCAAGAGCCAGCAGCTTGTCGCCAACGAAGCCTTCGCCGAAGCGGTTTCTATCGACAAGGAGTTCGAGGTGCAGAACAATACCGTTCAGGCACAACTTGACAAAGCGAAGAACCGCGTCCACGAACTTGCCGTGGAGCTCGGAGAAAAATTACAGCCCGTGATGCGACTCGTCATTTCTTCTTCGACAATCGCCCTTAAAGCCCTCTCGGCTATGGTCGATTTCTTTATCAAGTACCGCAAGGAGATAATAGCCGGTGTAACCGCCATTGCCGCCTACAACGCCATTATGATAGTCTACCGCTATCATACCGTCATGGCAACTAAGGCGACAACGCTCTTTCATGGAGCGATGCGACTTGTCAGAATGATTTTACCTGCCGTCCGCCTTCTGTTCACTCCGTTGGTAAATGCCGTGCAGTATTTCACCAACGGCTTGCAGGTGAACTATGCCATGCAGGAGCGATGGCGCAAGTCTATGGCGGCAATGAAATTCTCCAACTGGGTAGGACTGGTGCTTGCCCTCGGTGCAGCGATCTACGCCCTCGCCAACCGTTGGAAGACAGCACGAGAGGAAGCGGAGAAAGCGCGTAAGGAACAGGAGGAATACCAAAAGTCGCTTACCGACCTCGATGAAGCCTCGGCAGAATACTCCCATAAGGAGATTGCGCGACTTGACGCTCTATATAAGGCAGCCACCGATGAGAAGAAGTCTAAGGATGAGCGCAGAAAAGCAGCCGAGCAGTTACAGGCACTCTATCCCGACTACTTCAAGAATCTATCTACCGAGGAGATTATGGTCGGCAATGCGCGTGTCGCCTACGACAAACTGCGCAATTCTATCATCGAGGTTGCCCGTGCAAGAGCAGCCGCAGAGAAGATTGTTCAGAATGAGAAAGAACTTCTCACACTCGAACAACAGGCTCCGGGTCTTAAATCCAAGCGCGACAAGGACAAGGCGACACACGATGCCGCCGTCAGAGATTGGGAGAACGCCCGTGAAATGGAGAGCTATCAGAACTACACCAACTCAACCGATGCAGCAGCAGGTAATCTGGTGGATGTCGCACCGTATGCCCGAAAGGTTGCGTCTACGGGTCAGACCTACAACGCTTCCGAGGCGGCATATCAAGCCAACCTGCGCAAACAGCGTCAGCTCAACGAAGCCAACGAATATCTCCGCAAGAAATACGAAATTTCTGCGGATGCCCTTGCTGAGCCGGAAACACCCAACGTGCCTATTACCTATACCGGCGGAGGTGGTTCGGGTACTACTGACAAGTTCGCCAAAGAAAAAGACTGGCGCGAACAGGAAGAAGCATCCGCTCGTATCGCCTACGCCACCGGCGAGACCGACTACATCGCCCACACCAAACGTATGGACGAAATAGCGGTAGAGTTCCACGAGCGGCAGTTGCAGCACACCGATCTCACGGAAACGGAGCGACTGAAGATAACAGCCGAGTGGCGCGAAGCACAGCGCAAGCAACAGGAGCATATCGATGAACAGACCATCGACGAGGAAAACAACCGCTATAACACGCATCTTGCCGAGTTGAAGCAGTTTTACATTGACGGCTCTATCTCCAAGGAAACCTACGACCTCAAAACCGAGGAAGCCGAAATCGAGCATCAGCGCAAAATTGTGGCTCTCGCCAAGGAGGGAAGCAAGGAGCGACTCCAAGCCGAGCAGCAGCTCCAGTCTCTGTTGATCGCGCAGATGCAGCGCAAGCAACAGGAGACTGAAAGGCTCGAAGCCAAGTATGCTGCCATGAAAAAAGATTACTTCGGCGACAATCCGCAAGAGGCACAGGCAAAACTCGATGCCGACCTCGCCATGTTGAAAATAGTCTACGACCGCGAACTTGCCGCAGCCGGTGACAATGCCGCTGAAAAACTCCGCATAGATGAAGCCTACGAGAAAGCGAAGCTCGCCCTCAAAAAGAAGTACGGACTTTTTGCCGAGGAGGACACTCGCAACGCTATGGAAAAGGGTATCGCCGATTCTATCGAATGGCTCAACTCTGATGGAGGAAAGGCTCTGACCGGGACGCTCGACACGCTCACTTCGGGTATGTCGGCCATCTTCTCGCAGCTTTCCTCCATGATGCAGGCTGAACTCGAAATGCAGACCGCTGAAATTAACAAGCGGTATGATGCCGAAATCTCCCGTGCCGAGGGTAACTCATACAAGGTGAAGAAACTGGAACGCGACAAGGAAAAGGAGATAGCCAAAGCCAAGAAGGAGGCGAACCGCAAAATGTTCGCTATGCAGGTAATACAGGCAGTTGCGCAGACCGCCACAAACGCCCTGAACGCATACGGCTCGGCAGCGGCTATCCCGGTGGTCGGCTACATCCTTGCACCTATTGCAGCAGCTATGGCAGTGGCCGCAGGTGCTATACAGATTGCAGCCATCAAGAAACAGCAACAGCAATCCGAGGCTACGGGGTATGAATCAGGCGGCTTTACTCCGAAAGGTAAATCCGATGAAGTGGCAGGTGTTGTTCACAAAGGGGAATGGGTCGCCTCGCAGCGACTTGTCAATAATCCCCGAACCCGCCCATTGTTGGAGGCTTTGGACTATGCGCAGCGAACCAACACTATCGGCTCTATAACTGCCGCCGATGTGTCGCGCACGATTACTGCACCGGCAGTAATAGCAGCACAGCCACAAGCCCCAACCGTGGTGAACAACACTACCTATAATCAGTCCTCGCAGACTGATGAACGGCTTTATGCTACACTTGACCGCCTCGACACAAGGCTCAACGAGCCATTTGTGACGGTGAACACCGTAACAGGCGACCACGGTATGCAGAAAGCACAGGACGACTACGACAGACTGATGAAAAATAAATCTCCAAAGTCACGAAAATAACACAGGTAATTATGCAGATATATGTAAACAATCAACTCGCAGCCTTGAAGAAAGGCACATCGTTTGAGTATGTTTCCGAAAACCGTATGTTCTCCGGCTCGGACGGTTATACGCTCACTATAACCTTTCCACTCCGAGGCTGTCCTCAGAACATCGCCATTTTCGGGAACATCAATCGTGCAGACGTTATCGCCCAAAAGGTGATATACGACTGCGAGATACGCGACCGGGGCTTCTACAAGTTCGGTTCCATAACCGTCACGGAAATAAGCGAGGTGGAAGTCAAAACACAATTCCTGGAGGGGCGAAG
>OHPI01000925.1_pt1 | contig 17718 bp, 14 predicted proteins | sample 1577651 | NCBI WGS metagenome assembly OHPI01 (sample SAMEA3879578, study PRJEB24766) | human gut metagenome | biome: human-associated habitat; feature: feces | place: USA | collected 1985/1987
GCTGGGTTCAGAACGTCGTGAGACAGTTCGGTCCCTATCTGTCGTGGGCGCAGGATATTTGATGGGAGCTGTTCCTAGTACGAGAGGACCGGAGCGGACGTACCTCTGGCGCACCAGTTGTTCTGCCAAGAGCATAGCTGGGCAACTATGTACGGATCGGATAAACGCTGAAAGCATCTAAGCGTGAAGCCGACCCAAAGATAAGATATCCCATTGTTTCAAACAAGTAAGACCCCTTGAAGACTACAAGGTTGATAGGCACGATGTGTAAGTGGAGCGATCCATTCAGCAAGCGTGTACTAATAGGTCGAGGGCTTGACCACAATTCGCTTGAGACTCTGAGAGTCAACGAAAAAATGTCAGCAGTGATTATTCAGTTTTGAAGGCACGTCCTTCTAAGAAACACTGGACAAAGTACAACAGATATGTTATACTAGGCCAGTCAGATCGGTCGGTGTCGATGACGGTGAGGTTCCACCTGTTCCCATTCCGAACACAGAAGTTAAGCTCACTTGTGCCGAAGATAGTTCGCTGGAAACGGCGCGTGAAAATAGGTAGTCGCCGACTTGAACAAAAACGTTTCAGAAGAAATTCTGAGGCGTTTTTCTTTTGCAGTCTGCCTCGGAGGATGTCTCCGGGGCTTTTTTGCTGCATAAAAATATGGCATGATTTTTGGTTGTAATGCCAATAGGCCAGGACTTGACAGAAGAACTACTATGTAATACAATGTAGATAAGCTACTACGCATTACATACTAGTGGAGAGGAGGACTTATGGAAAACAATGCACAACTTTTAAAGGGCGTTCTGGAATATTGTGTACTGAAATTGATTGATCATGAGCCGACCTATGGCTATGAAATCGTGATGCATCTGAAACAGGTCGGATTTTCTGACTTGAGCGAGAGCACGCTCTATCCGCTGCTATTTCGCTTGGAGCAACAGGGAAAGATCACGGTGGAACGCAGACCTTCTCCCAAGGGACCAAGCCGAAAATATTACGTCGTAACGGAAGAAGGCAGGCAGGCACTTCTTGAGTTCCAGCAGGATTGGAGCCAGCTCTGCCAGCTGGTGGAAAAAATTTTTAAGGAGGAGCCAGATGAATAAGTATTTTGCATTGCGAAAAACAAACCGGATGCGTACCGAGTTGCTGACTGAAAAAAGTCAGGAGCAGCTTAAAGAAGTGATTCGTTATCTTCGCCGGGTCAGCTGGGACTTCTGTGGTATCGAACTTGTGCGCAGCGATTTGCTTGATATTGCAATCCAAGCCAACAAGGAAAATCAGGAACTGTTTCATTCGATTTCGGACGCAAAGACCTTTGTGGAAGAGGTCAAGCCCAGCTTGAAAACACTGAGAGCCGGGGATTACTTCTGGTATGTTGCACCTCTGTATTTCTTTTTTGGGTGGGGGATTGAAGGGTTGCTGATCTATCCGATTATTGGAGAGTGGGTCTTTGAGCTTTCGGTAGGCTATCTGATGCAGTTAGCTGTTGCATTGACCGCGTTTTGCATACTGTTCCGCCGGATGATGGAGCAGGTGGGCTTTCCGCCGCGGGAGCATTGGCTGAAATATGCTGCATGGCTGGTGCTTTATATCGTGATTCTGTATGGAACGGGCTGGTTCTTTACCCAGATCGCGGGTAAGATTGTACTGCTACGGCTTCCGATCCTTAGCTATTCGATTTTTTGCCTCCTTCTGGGTGCTGGGCTGTATGCAATCCATTTCTGGCTATATGGAAAAGACCCACGTCTGAGTGCTCGCATATAAAATAAAAAGCGGCCCCGCCGCGTTGAGCATTCAACGTGACGGGGCCGCATACTTTATTGGGTGGTGTACCGGTTACGATACGAGCTTCTGTTTAGCCCTTGCCTGCGCAGCCGAACAGCTCGATCTTCTCCTTGCACTTGGCCTCGATGGCCTTTGCGCCGGGAGCCAGCAGCTTGCGGGGGTCGAAGCCCTTGCCCTGCTGATCCTTGCCCTCTTCGATGTACTTGCGGGTGGCCTCAGCAAACACCAGCTGGCACTCGGTGTTGATGTTGATCTTGGAAACGCCCAGGCTGATGGCCTTAGCAATCATCTCGTCGGGGATGCCGGTGCCGCCGTGCAGGACCAGAGGGATGTTATTGGTGGCCTTGTGGATGCGGTCCAGAGCCTCGAAGTCCAGACCCTTCCAGTTTGCCGGGTAGACACCGTGGATGTTGCCGATGCCGGCAGCCAGGAAGTCGATGCCCAGAGCAGTGATCTTTGCGCACTCCTCGGGGTCTGCGATCTCGCCGGCACCCACAACACCGTCCTCGACGCCGCCGATGGAACCGACCTCTGCCTCGATGCTCAGGCCCTTAGCGTGTGCCAGAGCCACCAGCTCCTTGGTCTTTTCCACATTCTCTTCGATGGAGTAGTGGCTGCCATCGAACATGATGGAAGAGAAGCCGGCCTCGATGCAGGCCTTGCAGCCCTCATAGGTGCCGTGATCCAGATGCAGGGCAACGGGAACGGTGATGCCCATGGAATCGACCATAGCGCTGACCATGGCAGCGACGGTCTTGAAACCGGTCATGTACTTACCAGCACCCTCGGAAACGCCCAGGATCACGGGGCTCTTCATTTCCTCGCAGGCGGTCAGGACAGACTTGGTCCACTCCAGATTGTTGATGTTGAACTGAGGCACACCATAGTGGCCATCACGTGCTTTGATCAGCATTTCGGTTGCATTTACCAACATTATTCATTACCTCCACAAAATCATTGGGGCCTTGCTCGTTTCGTGCCTGCTTTGTGCACGTCTTAACGAACTTACAGGGTTAGTATACCCCAAACAGCGCCTAAAATCAATCCAAACGGGCTTTTTTCCTGCAACAATGCGGAAAATCGATCCCTGCGGGGAAGGGAACTTTCCGTCAGAAAGGGTCAGCACAGAACAAAAAACAACAATATTCCATAAAATCTGCAACATGAAGCCGCGCGGCGGGAAAGCAGCAAAAGGACGAATTTTCAACATGGATCCACATTCGTCAAAATGATATTGGAAAATCTGGCAAAACCGGACAGAATGCAGTTCAAAAAATTGTCATATTTCCGACTTGTATTTTACAAACTGTACGCAAGAAAAACAAACAGGTCGAACCGGAATGTGGAAAACACGGTGGAAAGTGTGGAATTCCACCCGTAAAACAGGCTTTAAAACAGGACTTTTGAACTTTCTCCACCGGGTTTTCAACATGTGGAAAAAGTGATCGGCCCTTTACGGATTGTATACCACATTTTTGTGGAAAACTTTTCTCGTCGGCAAAACAGAGGACGCTTGTGCAGCAACAGAGTGAAGATGCACCTGTGCGGCAAAACATTTCTGCAAAAAGGAGCGCGACCTGCAAAAGCGGAAAATGCGGCAGACCGTGAACAGGGTGTGAAAACTTTTGCCGGACAGGGACAAAAAATGGTGATTTACTGGCAAACAAAGGCGGCATATGTTATACTTCAAAATGAGTTATCATATGGAAATGCTACGGGTGCGCAGTGCAGGATGCCGCGCACCTTTTGGAGGGTGCACGCAGCACGTTCCGGCAATACAAAGAAAGGGAGAAAACACAATGGAAGAAAAGAATCAGCCGCGCCGTCCGCGCCGCAGCCCGGAGGAGAACCCGCAGAAAAACGAGAGCCTTGTTTACGGCAAAAATCCTGTGACCGAGCTGCTCAAGAGCGGCTCCGGCGTGGATACCGTGCTCATTGCCGAGGGTCTGGCTCCGGCGGTGGCGGCTTACTATACGGCGCTGGCCAAGGAGGCGGGTGCCACGGTCAAGCGGGTGCATCCCAACAAGCTGCGCCTGATGACCGGCACCGAGAGCCATCAGGGTGTGGCTGCATTTGCCAGCGAGATCGAGTATGTGACGGTGGATGACCTGATGGCAGCAGCCAAGGCCAAGGGCGAGGCACCTTTTCTGGTGCTGAGCGATGGCATCGAGGACCCGCACAATCTGGGCGCAGTGATGCGCAGCGCTCTGCTGTGCGGTGCCCACGGGATCGTGATCCCCAAGCGCGGCGGTGCATCGGTGACGCCCACCGTTATCAAGTCCAGCGCGGGCGCAGCAGAGCGTCTGCCGGTGGCCCGTGTGGCCAACATCGGCGAGACCATCCGCCGCCTGAAGGATCAGGGCGTGTTCGTCTATTGCGCGGATATGGACGGCGTGTCCCTGCGCAGGAACAACCTCACCGGCCCCATCGCACTGGTGCTGGGCAGTGAAGGCAGCGGCGTTTCCCAGCTGGTCAAGAAGCTGTGCGACGGTGTGGTGCGTCTGGATATGGCGGCATCCGGCACCGGTGTGGACAGCTACAATGTGTCGGTGGCTGCGGGCATCATCCTGTACGAGATCCAGTCCCAGCGCGCAGCACAGCAGGCATAAACCGGTACAAAGGCCGGAACCTCAACGATATTTACAGGAGGGACAAGAATGCCGAAGGATAAAAATAACAATCAGGCAATGACCGAGGATGAAAAGTTCCGCTCTTTTTTCAGCACCACGGCGGTGAACATCCCGGATGAAATGACCCGGCGGGATGAAGGACTGCCGGAAGAAAAGCCGCAGAAGCGGTTTGGCCTGTTTGCCCGCGGCAAGGCAGATCAGGAGGAAGCCCAGGCAGCAGAGCCGCAGGAAATGCCCACCGGTGAGGTGGTGCTGGGCGGGGATGCCCAGCTGGAGCAGGAAGCAGATCTGGAACTGATGCTGAAGCCTGCGGCAGACCCGGAGCGGGAGCTGGCCCCGTGGCCCCTTCTGGAGACGGAAGCGGAGGATGCAGAACCGCTCAGGGTGGATCTTCCGGCCCCTGCTCCTGCAAAGGAGCCGGAGCCGCCCAGACAGAGCACAGCCCCGGTGGCAGAGCCTGCCGGGCAGCGCAGTGAGGCAAAAACCTCTCGCAATCCCAAGAATGCACCGGAGGTGCTGCTGCCGCAGGAGGAACAGGAGCAGCAGGAAATGGCTCAGCTCAAGGCCATGATCAATGGCCTGAGCGAGAAAAAGCCCGCTCCCGGCGCAGCCGCGCCGACCCGGACGGCACAGGCAGAGGCAGAGGAAACAGCCCCGGCAGCGCAGCCGGAAACTGCTCCTGAACGTAAAAAAGAAGAAAGCGGCACGCCGCTGCCCGCTGCCGTGTTTGCGTCGGTGAAGGAAGCGGATGCCGACCTGCAGCCGAAGGAAAAAAAGAGACCGGAACGCAAAAAGCCGGTGATCGATTTCTTTGGCCGTGCAGAGGACGAAGAAAAGCCGCAGGCCCCCTCGGCCCCGGCAGATGCGCCCGCTGCAAAAGAGGACACCATGAGCCTGCCGCTGCTGCCGCTGGACGGCGAAGCCCCGGCAGCAGAGCCGCAGGCAAAGGCAGAGGCAGCGCCTCAGCCGGAACAGAAGCCGGAAGCCGGGGAGCCTGCGCCGCTGGCGGAGGAGCCGGAGAGCGAGCTGCAGGGCCCGGAGGCGACAGCGGAAAAGCTGCACCGCATGAGCGCCGAGCTGACGCTGCGCTGCGTACTGGGCGGCATTCTGGTCGTGGTGCTGCTGCACTTTGGTCTGGTGTCGGACGGGCTGCTGCCCGCGATGGCCGCGCTGGACCCGGATGCAGCTCCGGCGGCATTCTACGGCGCAAACCTGCTGCTGCTGGCGGCAAGCCTGTGCGTGGGCTTCCCGGTCCTGCGAGACGGCCTGACCGGCCTGCGCGGGCGTCCCTCGGCCGATACGATGCCGGCTCTGGCTGCAGCGGCGGCGATGCTGCAGGCCGTGACGGCAATGCTGAACGCCAATGTCTACCGCGGCACCACGGGCATTTCTCTGCTCAGCGGCATGGCGGCGCTGGGCCTGTTCCTTGCTCTGCTGGGCAGCCGGGTGATGCTGGCAGCGGTCAAGGGCGGGTATGAACTGGTGACCAATGGCGTGGAGCATCAGGGCGCTTTCCGCGCCAGAGATAAGGACCTGCTGCGTGCGCTGGCACGGGATCTGGAACAGAAGGATCCATGGGTGCTGCTGAGCCGCCCGATGCAGGATGCCGAAGGCTTTGTGGAGCAGAGCCTGTGCGAGCGTGCCAGCGAGCGCCGTGCCCGCAAGGTCTCGTACATTCTGCTGGGCGTTGCCCTGCTCAGCGGTGTGCTGTTCCTGCTGGCAGGAGCCGGGTGGAACAAGGCCGTTGCAGCCATGGTCGCAGTGCTGTGCATGGGTGCACCGCTGTCTTCCACCCTCATCGCGGGCATTGCATCGCTGCGGCTGCAGCGCGCCGCTGCGGCTGTGGGTGTGGTGGTGCCCGGCTGGCAGGCCATTGAGCAGCTGGGCGGCATCGATACGCTGCAGATCGACGCCGACGACCTGTTCACAACCGACAGCGCACAGCTGGAGGACATCCGCATCTTCAAGGGCGGCCGCATCGACCGTGCGATCCTGTATGCGGCCAGTGTGCTCAACGAGACCCACGGTGCCCTGCGGGGCCTGTTCCGTCAGATCATCGAGGACCGTACCGACATCCTGTTCCCGGTCAAGGATCTGGAACAGCATCGGGGACTGGGCTTCTCGGGCTGGTGCGATAATAACCGCATCCTCATCGGCACCCGCCGCTATCTGGAGAAGGAGGGCGTCTCGCTGCCGGATGAAGAGTACGAGGCGCAGCACTCCAAAAACGGGGAACTGCAGATCCTGTATCTGGCAGTCTCCGGCAATCTGCACGCAATGTTCGTGCTGAAGTATGTGGGCGGGCGCAATGTGGCCCGGGGTCTTGCCGTGCTGCAGAAGGAAAATATCCGGCTGATGGTCACCTGTCAGGACCCCAGCCTGACCGCAAAGCATATCACCGAGGTGTACCGCCTGCCGGAGGGCATGGTCACGGTGCTGGATCAGGAGCAGTGCGATGCCATCAAGGCCGCACCTGCCGACCCGGCGGACGTCTGCTGCATGATCCATCTCAAGGGCTTTGCCAGCCTGACCGGCGGCCTGCAGGCGGCAGATCAAGCCCAGAATGCTGAGAACAGTGCCACCACGGTGCAGATGGTCTCGGTGCTGTTCTCCATTGTCATTGCGGCTCTGCTGACCAGCGCGGGCAGCATCTGGGAGCTGTCGGTGGCGACGGTGCTGATGTATCAGGCCGCATGGAGTGCACTGAGCATTGCAGTCTGCGCCCTGAAGCAGCACAATTGAAAGTGAGAATTATTCTTAAAATAAATAGGAATTATTCTTGATTTTGTATTGGGAATATGGTATACTCTGTTCAGAACCTGAGCCGCAGGCGGAAAAATTTCCGCCGGGCTGAATGATAGAGCCGGGATCGGTCGATCCTGACAGAAGATCCGTTTTTGAAAGGAGAGCACCATGGAACTGAAGGGCACCAAAACCGAGAAAAACCTGATGGAAGCATTTGCCGGTGAGAGCCAGGCACGCAATAAGTACACCTTCTTTGCCAGCATGGCCAAAAAGGAAGGCTACGAGCAGCTGGCCGCGATCTTTGAAGAGACCGCCGGCAACGAGAAGGAACACGCAAAGATCTGGTTCAAGCTGCTGTGCGGCGGCGCGATCCCCGATACCCTGACCTGTCTGGACATGGCCGCAGGCGGCGAGCACGACGAGTGGACGGAAATGTACCCCCGTATGGCCAGAGAGGCCAAAGAAGAGGGCTTCCCCCAGATCGCAGCCCTGTTCACCATGGTGGCACAGATCGAGAAGGAGCACGAGGAGCGCTACCGCGCGTTGGCCGACAACCTGAAAAACAGCAGGGTGTTTGCCCGCGAGGAACAGCAGGTGTGGCAGTGCCGGAACTGCGGATATACCTATATCGGCAAGTCCGCACCGCTCAAGTGCCCGGTGTGCGCACACCCCCAGAGCTATTTTGAGCTGAAAAAGATCAACTACTGATAAAAACAGGCAGACGCCGCCGTATCCGGTCCCGGGTACGGCGGCGTTTTGTACAAAATTGAAAACCGGATTTTAGCACTCCCCACAAAATGCGGCCCTGCGGTGCGGCAGAAGGGCCCAAAAACTTGACCATGTTTTGCTCTGCGTGTAAAATAATACGAAGATAAGAGTATTTGAACGTTTCCGGAAACAGGCAGGGAGGGCAAAGCCCATGAAGCAAAGATTCAAGACCGGCATTGGCGCATTTGTGCTGTGTGTGGTGCTGCTTTTGGCAGGGGCTCTGCCGGTCTGTGCGGTCGGGGCCCACCCGGTTCCGGACAGCGGTATGACGCTGGACACCTCGGAGCTGCTGCTGGAGCTGACCAGTGAGGACCCTGCCCCGGTGGCCTATCTGACGGTGCAGGCACCCAACGATTACTTTTTCCTGATCTGGACGTCCAGCGCACCGTCGGTGGCGTCGGTGGACGGCACCGGCAAGGTGACCGGCCATTCCGAGGGCACGGCTTCCATCACAGCCTGCAACGAGCGGGGCGAAAAAACAGCCTGCACTGTGACCGTGCGCAAAAGCACAGTGGCCCGCCCGGTGCTGAACACCACCGAGCTGGCGCTGACCATTACGGAGCAGGAGCCTGCGCCTTCGGCTCAGCTGAAGCTGGAACAGAACGACAGAGGGTTCATCTATGTGCGGCAGTGGGTGAGCAGCAGCCCTTCCGTGGCACAGGTGAGCAGCAGCGGAACCGTGACAGGCCAAAGCTCCGGCAGGGCCGTCATCAGCGCACTGACGACAGCCGGGCAGGTGCTGCGCTGCACGGTGACAGTCACCTCTGAAATAGGCCGTGTGCAGATCAGCAAAAACGCCATGCTGCTGCAGGCAGTGGGGGCCAGCCAGAAGCTGACCGCACAGGCTGCAGGCGGCAAAAACACGGCAATGACATGGCTCAGCAGCAACCCGGATGTGGCACAGGTGAGCACAGACGGTACAGTGACCGCTGTGGGCGATGGTGAGACCGTGATCCTTGCAGTCTCGCCGGAGGGCCGTGCCGATGCCTGCTACGTGGCGGTGGGAACGGCGGCGTGGCGCTACCGCTCGGAGGAGGAGCTGGCCGAGGTGCTGACTGTCTCCGGACAGCTGCCGTATTCGGATGGAAAATGAAAAGAGGAGCGTTCTGTGCGACAGGACGCTCCCCTTTTTTCAGGCTCCGCAGGGCAAAAAGATCATCGTTCCCCGGGCAGACCACGCCATCCGCTGGGCCATGCAGCCGGGCGCACCGGCCAGCAGAAACAGGGCCAGTGCGGCGAGCAGCAGCACCCATCCAAGGCCGCTGTGCGGCCTGCCGGAAAAAGGCTCCCCTTTTTTGCGTCTCATCCCGCTGCCCCCTTTTTTGCTGTGCTGGGCCATCCTATGCGCCGCAGGCACCGATTGTGCAACCGGCCCGGCTGTGGTACAATAAAACCTTAAGAGATACATTGTACAGGGAGAACGATCTTTATGCTTACCATCACACTGCTGGGCACCGCTGCTACCATGCCGCTGCCGGACCGGGCGCTTTCGGCTGCGTTTGCAGCCTGCGGCGGGCACGGCCTGCTCTGGGACTGCGGCGAGGGAACGCAGGCAGCGGCACACCGGGCAGGCGTGAACCTGATGCGGGCAGATGCCATCTGCCTGACCCACTACCATGGCGACCACATCTTTGGTCTGCCGGGCCTTTTGCAGACGCTGGGGGCGCAGGGCCGCACAAGGCCGCTTGCGCTGCTGGGGCCGGAGGGCCTGCCGGATATCTGGGCGGCTGTGCGGGCACTGACCGGCCCGCTGCCCTATCCGGTGAAGCCGCAGGTGCTTATGCCGGGCCAGCCGCTGGCGCTGGATGCGCTGAGCGAGGGCTGGCCTGCCGGTGCGCGGCTGGTGCCGTTTGCCACAAAGCACCGGGTAAAAAGCCTTGGCTACCGGCTGGAGCTGCCCCGTGCGGGCAAATTTTCGCCGGAGCAGGCCCGGGCGCTGGGGGTGCCGGTGCAGCAATGGAAACTGCTGCAGAAAGGGCAGAGCGTTGCCGTGGAGGGCAGAACGGTGCAGCCTGCACAGGTGCTGGGCGCACCGCGCAGGGGGTTGAGCGTGGTGTTTTCCGGCGATACCGCCCCCTGCCCGGGCCTTTTGCAGGCGGCACAGGATGCAGACCTGCTGCTCTGCGACGCCACCTATGCGCTGCCGGAGCAGGAAGCGCAGGCCCGGCAGTGGGGCCACAGCACCTTTGGGCAGAGCGCGGCCCTTGCTGCACAGGCGGGCGCAAAACGGCTGTGGCTGACCCATTACTCCCCCATGATCACCGACCCGGAGGAGTATGCCGAACAGGCACAGGGCATCTTTCCGGCGGCAGAATGCGGCTTTGACGGCAAAAGCATCACCCTGCAGTACGAGGAGGTGCAGCCATGACCATCCGGATGGACGAGGGCGCGGCGGAGCTGCTGGACACCCTGCACAGGGCGGGCTATGCGGCTTACGTGGTGGGCGGCTGCGTGCGGGACAGCCTGCTGGGTCTTACCCCCCATGACTGGGATCTTTGCACCAGCGCCCTGCCGCAGCAGGGGATGGAGCTGTTCGGCGAAGAAAAATGCATCCCCACCGGCCTGCAGCACGGCACCGTGACCGTAAAGCAGGGCGGCGGGCTGTACGAGATCACCACCTTCCGCACCGAGGGAGCCTACACCGATGGCCGCCACCCGGACGAGGTGCATTTTGTACCGGACGTGCGGGAGGATCTAGCCCGGCGGGATTTTACCATCAACGCCATGGCCTACAATGCAAAAGAGGGTCTTGTGGACCCCTTTGGCGGGCAGGCCGATCTGCAAAGCGGCATCCTGCGGGCCGTGGGCGTGCCGCACCAGCGGTTCACCGAGGACGCGCTGCGCATCCTGCGGCTGTACCGGTTCGCAGCGCGGTTTGGCTTTGCCATCGACCCGCCCACGGCGCAGGCGGCACAGGAGCTGTGCGCCCATCTGGACTGTGTATCGGTGGAGCGCATCGAGGAAGAGCTTGCAAAGCTGCTGAGCGCACCCGCCCCTGCGGCATATCTTGACGAAAAAATACTCGGCGTTGTTTTGCCCGAGCTTTCACCGGAGGCACTGGCGGCGGCAAAGCCAGTGGTGGATGCCTGCCCGGCGGGGGAGCAGGCTCTGCCCGTCCGTCTGGCGGCGCTGCTGCTGAGCCTTGGCGAGGACGGCACCCGCCGCACCCTCAGGCGCCTGCGCTGCTCCAATGCCTGTATTGAGGAAACGGCGGTGCTGGTGCGGGAAGTCGTGTCGGGTGTGCCGGTATCCCTGAATATTTACACCCGCAAATTGCTGGGCCAATATGGCCTGAAAACGGTGCGGCGTCTGGCCGCACTGGGCACAGCCTTGCAGCCGGAGCGTTCGGCTGATTTTGCTGCACTTTCCGAATTGGCCGAACGATTGGATGCGGACGGCGTGTGCTGCCGCGTCAGCCAGCTGGCTGTGAATGGCCGTGACCTGATGGCGGCAGGCGTCCCGGCGGGGCCGGGCATCCGCAAAGTGCTGGAAGCGCTGCTGGACGGTGTGATCCGGGAAGAATACCCCAACGAGCGGCAAGCCCTGCTGGCCGCAGTGCAGCAGCTTGCTGCGTCTTGACAAGCGCTTTTTTCAGAGTTACTATTATACTACTGTTTTAGTATGTTGAATGCACCAAAGGAGAACTTATGACCACACAGACCCCTGATTCAAAGCCGCGTGCCCTCATTGCCATGAGCGGCGGCGTGGACAGCTCGGTGGCGGCATGGCTCATGCAGCAGGCAGGCTATGACTGCACCGGCATCACCATGCGGCTCACCCGCAACGAAACGCTGGGACAGTCCGGCTTTCACACCTGCTGTTCGGAAAAGGACATCGAGGACGCGGCAGAGGTGGCGTATGCCATGGATATCCCGTACGAGGTGCTGGATTTCACGGCCGACTTCCGGGAGCAGATCATTGAAAAATTCGTCCGCGTGTATGAGGCGGGCGGCACGCCGAACCCCTGCATCGACTGCAATAAATATATGAAGTTCCGCCATCTGCTGGACTGGGCCCGGGCACACGGCATGGAGTATGTGGTCACGGGCCACTATGCCCGGGTGGAGCAGGACGAGGCCACCGGCCGTTTCCTGCTCAAAAAGGGGCTGGACGAGGGCAAGGACCAGAGCTACGTGCTCTACAACCTCACGCAGGAGCAGCTGGCGCATATCCGCCTGCCGCTGGGCGGCCTGCACAAGACCGAGGTGCGCGAGATCGCGGAGCAGCACAAATTTGTCAATGCCCGCAAGCACGACAGTCAGGACATCTGCTTTGTGCCGGATGGCGACTATGCCCGCTTTATGGAGGACTTCACCGGCAAACGCTACCCGGCAGGTGATTTTCTGGACGAGAGCGGCAGGGTGGTGGGCACCCACAACGGCGCGGTGCGGTACACCATCGGCCAGCGCAAGGGGCTGGGCCTTGCCATGGGGGCACCTGTGTACGTCTGCGGCAAGGACATGCAGGCAAACACCGTCACGGTAGGGCCGGAGGAGATGCTGTTCGACCGCATCGTGTATGCGGACGAGGTGAACTGGATTGCCATTCCGGAGCTGACCGGGCCGCTGCGGGTCACAGCCCGCACCCGGTACCATCAGGTGGAGCAGGCCGCCACCGTCTACCCGGCAGAGTGCGGCTTCCGGCTGGAATTTGACCAGCCCCAGCGCGCCCCTACGCCCGGTCAGGCCGTGGTGCTGTATCAGGGCGACACGGTGCTGGGCGGCGGCACCATCACCCGCGTAGAAAAGTAAGGAGAACGAAATGCAAAATCAGTATTCCCGCACGCAGCTGCTGCTGGGCGCGGAAGCCATGGAAAAACTGCACAATTCCCGCGTGGCGGTGTTCGGCATCGGCGGCGTGGGTGGCTACACGGTGGAAGCGCTGGCGCGCAGCGGTGTGGGGGCACTGGATCTGATCGATGACGATAAGGTCTGCCTGACCAACCTCAACCGCCAGATCATCGCCACCCGCAGCACGGTAGGGCAATATAAGGTAGATGTGGCTGCGCAGCGCATCCACGACATTGACCCGGACATCAAGGTGACCACCCACCGGTGCTTCTTTGGCCCGGAAACACAGGATCAGTTCGACTTTGCCCAGTACGACTATGTGGTGGACGCCATCGACACCGTCACCGGCAAACTGGCGCTGGTGATGAAGTGCAAGGAGGCAGGCACCCCCATCATCTGCTCCATGGGCGCAGGCAATAAGATGGACCCGACCCGCTTTGAAGTGACCGATATCTACAAGACCTCGGTCTGCCCGCTGGCCAAGGTGATGCGCACCGAGTGCCGCAAGCGCAGGATCAAGCACCTGAAGGTGGTCTACTCCAAGGAGCCTGCCATGACCCCCATCGAGGATGACGCTATCAGCTGCAAGAATCACTGCATCTGCCCTCCGGGCACCCAGCGCAAGTGCACCCAGCGCCGTTCGGTGCCGGGCTCCAATGCCTTTGTACCCTCGGTGGCCGGCCTGATCATCGGCGGCGAGGTGGTAAAAGACCTTGTGGGCTTTGTGCCGATGAAGGGGTAAAACAGACCGCAGACTCCTGCTGTGTGGGACGATTTTAAATGCGCTCCGCGTTGCTTTGCGCATAAGCTAAGGAAATTATATTTTTGATTTTGGGGTCCAGAAACGACTGCGGGCGTTTCTGGACCCCATTTTCATGGGCGGGGGTCGTGGAGGAAAGGCTTGTGCTTGCGGGCAGAACGTTAACTCCGCCGCGCGAATGTTTCCGCAGGAAACCAGCGCGGCAGCTTCCGCTTTCGGTTATGACTCCTCCCGTGAAAAGGCAATTCTGGAAAATCCGCAGATTTTCCAGAATTGCGAAATAAAATAATAATTCCGCTGAAAATGGTCAGAGCATCAGCGGAGACCATTTAAGATTGTGCTTTTTACGCGCTGCAGCGTTCTATAATATAAATTTGCAATCAATTTGCAATTTGGTATTGCAATTGGAGAGAATATCGTGTATAATCATCCTTGCCTGAAAATGCAAATTGGTTGCAATTTGTTGTGATAAAGCAATTTACTGCTGCGTTTGGAGTGTATATGGAACTGTTTCTGGATGTTCTGGGCGAGTCTCTGGTGGATACCGCCAAGATGCTGCCCTTCCTGTTTCTGGCTTATCTTCTGATCGAATACATTGAGACCCGCCATGGTGAGCGCATCGAAGCGCTGCTGGCCGGAGGCGGCCGCTGGGGCTCGATTCCGGGCGCAGTGCTGGGCTGTGTGCCGCAGTGCGGCTTTTCGGCCATTGCGTCCAACTTCTATTCCTCCCGCGTCATCACGCTGGGCACCCTGATGGCGGTTTACCTTGCTACCAGTGACGAAGCCATCCCGCTGCTGGTATCCATGCCGGCTTATTGGGACAAGCTGGCGGTGCTCATGGTCATCAAGGTGGTGTACGCCATTGCGGTGGGCTTTGCGCTGGACTTTGTCCTGCGCGGTGTGCTGCCCAAAAGCCTGCGCGGCGGCTACACCGGCCACGCGGATGAAGTGGACTGCCACGAGGAGCACAACGACGAAGCCGGAAACGCACAGCCCATCTGGAAGGCAGCCCTGCGCCACACACTGGAGATCTTCGTGTTCATTTTTGCGTTCAGTCTGGTGTTCGGCCTGATCGTCGAGGGCGTGGGCGAGGACGTCTTTGCCAGCGTTCTGGGCAGCATGGGCTTCTTCCAGCCGGTAGTGGCCGCGCTGGTGGGCCTGATCCCCAACTGCGCCGCCAGCGTGCTGCTGACCCAGCTGTATGTGGAGGGCGCCCTGCGCTTTTCCAGTCTGGTGGCGGGCCTGTGCACCGGTGCAGGCGTGGGCCTGGCGGTACTGTGGCGTACCAACCCTTCCTGGAAGCAGAACCTCTTCATCACTGGCCTGACCTGGGGCGCAGGTGCCTTTCTGGGCGTGGCGATGCAGGTGGTCGTGGCCGTGTTTGTATAACGATCGGAACGGGCTGCCGCATCCGGTTTGGCTGTATCCTTTTTAATATCTTCCTGCTGTGGAGAATGAAAAAACGGGCTGTTGCGCCGGGGCTCGCCCCCTGTGCAATGGCCCGCTTTATTTTTTACTGAATTTTAGCCGTTGTGATATGTTACATATTTTTGCCGGGGTTTCATGAGAACATGAAATAAAGCCGCTGTACAGGTCTTTTTTTGCGAAAAAGGAAAAATGCTTTCTTTTTTCAAAAAGCAATTTACTTTTTGCTCTGTCTGTGGTAATATGTTAGTATCAGCACGGCCCGGAGCCATCCGCCCACCGTGCAGAAAGAGCATCAAAATCTTTAAGACCGTTATCAGATTTTAGGAGGAAGATTTTATGAAGGGCGTTCAGATCGTTGAACCGAATAAACTGCAGATCGTTGATCTCGAGAAGCCTCAGATCGACAAGGAAAACAATGTTCTGATCCGCATGGTCGCTGCCGGTATCTGCGGCTCCGACGTGGGCATCTACCATGGCACCAATGCCGCTGCCACCTATCCCCGCATCATCGGCCACGAGAATGTGGGCATCGTTGAGGAGATCGGCGAGGGCGTGACCCGCGTGAAGGTGGGCGACCGTGTCATCATCGATCAGGTCACCGCCTGCGGCCACTGCTATGCCTGCCGCAAGGGCCGTCCCAACGTCTGCGGCAACCTGAAGGTGCGCGGTGTGCACATCGACGGCGGCTACCGCGAGTACATGGCTGTGCCGGACCGCGACTGCTATCTGGTGCCTGAGATCCTGAGCGACGAAGAGGCGGTCATGATCGAGCCCACCACCATTGCTGTGCAGTGCTGCAGCCGTGCTGAGCTGGAGAGCGAGGACACCGTCATGATCATCGGCAGCGGCGCTCTGGGCAGCTCCATCCTGCGCATCGTCAAGCTGTACAACCCCAAGGCCATCATCGTCACCGATATCGACGACGCCAAGCTGGAAGAGGCCAAGAAGAACGGCGCAACCTACACCATCAACAGCCTGAAGGAGGACGTTCCCGCCAAGGCTCACGAGCTGACCGAGGGCTACGGCCCCACCGTGACCATCGATGCCGCCTGTGTCAAGGGCAGCCTGCTGACCGCTCTGCAGGCCACCGGCAACGCCGGCCGCGTCATCACCATGGGCTTCTCCGTGGCTCCCACCGAGGTCAACCAGTTCGTCATTACTTCCAAGGAGCTGGACGTTCGCGGCAGCCGCCTGCAGAACCGCAAGTTCCAGGATGTCATCGATCTGGTCAACGAGGGCAAGGTCGATCTGCGCGGCAGCATCTCCCACACTTGGAACTTCGAGGATGCACAGGCAGCCTTCGACTTCGTGGACAGCCGCGATCCTTCCTACCGCAAGGGCGTTCTGACCTTCAAGAAGTAAGAACCCTTCACCGGGTCGTTTCCGCGCTCTGAGGGCGCTTTGCGCCGGTCTCAGCGCACATTGTAAGATATAAATAAACTGGCAGGGTGTGTCCTTCGGGGCGCACCCTGCTTTTGTCTGGCCGTTTTTTGTTCGGAGATGGCGGGCATTGCGGAATGACAAAGAACTTGCCATTGCGAAAAATGCACTTTATGGCACAGCACGTTAGAGCGGCGGGGCAGGCAATGCAGCGGAAGGACGACTGCTCGCGGCTCCTTGCACAGGGGCTTTGCGGGGGCATTCCGCATGATGTTCAGGACTTCCTCAGACCGCCGACTCAGACGGCAGTCCTGAGCACGGCAGGCTTCTATGATCTTTGCACAGAGAGCTCCTGCTTCTCCGGATGCCGACCGGAGAAGAGGCCGGAGCGGGACAGCCGATCTATGACAGGCCGGCATGGGGCGGAATGACCGTTCCCATCCCAGCGGGGCGGCACCGAAGGCTGTAGGTGCAAAAAAGAGATAGGCGGCCCCTTTCGGGAACGCCTATCTCTTTTTGGGGCTGTTTGCAGCAGCCCTTTTTTGACGAAGTAAAAGAGTTTCTTGGAAAGACTAGGGAAAGGATCAGCCCATGACCAGATTTGCTACGCCGACGGTGAGGAAGGGCACATAGGTGACCAGGAACAGAACGCCGAAGTTGACGATCAGCAGCGGAACCAGAGCCTTCACGCTGTCGGACAGGGTGCACTTGCCGTAGCGGGAGCCGATGTTGGTAGCAGCGAACAGGCAGACACCGACGGGAGGAGTGCACAGACCCAGAACCAGGTTCATGACCACGATGATACCGAACTGGATGGGGTCAACACCCACGGCGGTAGCCACAGCCAGCAGGGTCGGGAACAGGATCAGGATGGCGGCGATGGTCTCCATGAACATGCCGACGAAAATCAGGAAGAGGTTGATGAGCAGCAGGATCAGGTACTTGTTGGTGGTCAGGTGCAGCATTGCGTCAGCGATCATGCTGGGGATGTGCTCCTTGGTCAGGATGAAAGCGAACACGTTTGCAAAGGCCACCAGAGCCATGATAGCGGAAGCGGAGGAAACGGTGTCCTTCAGGCAGGAGTACATCTCCTTGGGGCCCATCTTGCGGTAGATGAACACCGACACGAACAGGCCGTAGACCACGCAGATGATGGAAGCCTCGGTAGGGGTGACGATGCCGCCCATGATGCCGAACAGGATGATGGCCACCATGATCAGTGCCCAGATGGCCTCCTTGGTCGCATGCCAGATATGGCTCCATTTAGGCGGGGTATTACGCTTGGGGTAGTGGCGCTTGACCGACAGAATGTAGCAGGTAGCGCACATGCCGAAGCCCAGCAGCAGGCCGGGGATGATGCCAGCCATGAACATTTTGGAGACGGACAGGCCGGTCATGGTGGCAGCCATGATCATGGGAACGGACGGGG
>OHPI01000933.1_pt1 | contig 17651 bp, 13 predicted proteins | sample 1577651 | NCBI WGS metagenome assembly OHPI01 (sample SAMEA3879578, study PRJEB24766) | human gut metagenome | biome: human-associated habitat; feature: feces | place: USA | collected 1985/1987
TGTGTCCAAGAGATCTTGCTCCCTTCGCCCTTGCACAGTCCGCGTTTAGTCACGAAGTTGTAGATACCTCCCTTTCCATCCTTGTCACCCGGATACCAGTTCTGGACGGTGGAATATTTCACTTCGGCCCGTTCATGCGCTACGATTTCGACGATAGCCGCATGAAGCTGGTTCTCATCGCGCATCGGGGCGGTACAACCTTCAAGGTAACTGACATAGGCTTCATCATCCGCCACAATCAATGTACGTTCGAACTGTCCGGTATTGGCCGCATTGATACGGAAATAGGTAGAAAGCTCCATCGGACAACGCACGCCTTTCGGGATATAGACAAACGAACCGTCCGAGAACACCGCCGAATTCAATGCGGCAAAGAAATTATCACGATAACTGACCACGCTTCCCAGATACTTCTGGACCAAATCGGGATGATGCTGGACGGCTTCGCTGAAAGAACAGAAGATAATGCCCTTCTCAGCAAGCGTCTCCTTGAATGTTGTCTTTACGGAGACGCTGTCCATCACTGCATCGACCGCCATCCCGCTAAGCTGCGCACGTTCGTGCAGAGGAATACCCAGTTTGTCGAAAGTCTTCATCAGTTCCGGATCGACCTCATCCAGGCTCTTCGGGCCTTCCTTCTTCTTCGGAGCGGCATAGTAGATGATATCCTGATAGTCGATCGGCGGGATATTCAGGTGAGGCCATGTCGGCATCTCCAGTGTCTGCCAATGGCGGAAGGCTTTCAAGCGGAACTCAAGCAGCCATTCCGGTTCATTCTTCTTGGCGGAAATAATACGAACAGTCTCTTCATCCAATCCGCGATGAATCACCTCCGTATCTATATCGGTAACGAATCCGTACTTATAATCACCGGTCGTCACCTCATTTAGTATGTCGTTTGAATCTTCCATTATACATTAAATATATTGTTCAAATTATGAAACCTATTCCTCCTTAAAAAACAAATTTTGGAAGTAAATGGTTGGGATTATTTCTTTGACTGAATTATAAAAACGGGATTCGACCTTTGCCTGGCGCGGGATCAGGACCGATCCCTTGTCTATCATCTCCATACTGTTCAGCAGAAGGCTGACAAACGCCATCATAAAGCAAAGCCCCAAGACACCACCCACCAAATGGTTCAGGACGCTCAACGGCGTCGCTCCCACGACACGAGTCAGAATCTCACCCGCCAGCAATATGACACCCACGATCAACAGGAAACCCGCCACGTAGCTGAGCACCGTCACTCCTTGTTCGGGAAACCAGCCCAATGCCAATATATATCCACGCAGCCAAAGTGCCGCCTTCGTACAAAAAAAGATCCCGACCAAAAGGGCTATAAGCGAAACAACCTGTTTGATGACTCCATCAAACAGGCCTTTCACAAATCCTATTCCTGCCAGACATAGCAATGTAATGTCCAACCAGTTCATGTTTACAATGTCTTCTTGATTTCCGTTTCTTCGTATGCCTCGATGATATCACCAACCTGAATATCATTGTAGTTGACAATGTTCAAACCACAATCCAAACCGGCAACCACTTCCTTCACATCATCCTTGAAACGTTTCAAAGATTCCAACTCTCCGGAATGAACCACGATACCGTCACGGATCACGCGCACCTTGTTCGAACGCTTGATCTTACCTTCACGTACCATACACCCGGCAATCGTACCCACTTTCGTGATCTTGAAGACCTGAAGCACTTCCACGTTCGCAGTGATCTCTTCCTTGATTTCCGGTGAAAGCATACCTTCCATAGCGCTCTTCACTTCTTCGATCGCATCATAGATAATCGAGTACAGACGGATTTCAACTCCCTCTTTCTCTGCCAGGCGGCGTGCAGGCAATGCCGGGCGCACCTGGAATCCGATAATAATCGCATCAGAAGCGGCAGCCAGTACGACATCCGATTCGGAGATCTGACCGACAGCCTTGTGGATCACGTTCACCTGGATTTCCTCTGTAGACAGACGGATCAGGGAGTCTGACAACGCTTCTACGGAACCGTCCACGTCACCCTTCACAATCACGTTCAGTTCTTGGAAGTTTCCGACTGCGATACGGCGACCGATATCATCCAGCGTAAGCATCTTCTGCGTACGTAGGCCCAACTCACGCTGCAACTGTTCGCGACGGTTGGCAATTTCGCGGGCTTCCTGGTCTGTTTCCAGTACGTTGAACGTATCGCCAGCCTGCGGAGCACCGTTCAGACCGAGGATCAGAGCCGGTTCGGAAGGACCAGCCTTTTCGATACGCTGGTTACGTTCGTTGAACATCGCTTTTACGCGACCGAAATGGGTTCCGGCCAGTACGATGTCACCGACCTTCAGTGTTCCGTTTTCAACCAACACGGTAGAAACATATCCACGTCCTTTGTCAAGTGAAGATTCGATGATGGAACCAACAGCACGTCTCTTCGGATTAGCCTTCAAGTCGAGCAAATCGGCTTCCAACAATACTTTTTCCAACAAGTCCTCCACACCGATACCTTTCTTGGCTGAAATTTCCTGGCTCTGGTACTTACCTCCCCAGTCTTCAACCAAATAATTCATGTTAGCCAGTTCCTCCTTGATCTTGTCAGGATTGGCATGAGGCTTGTCGATCTTATTGATAGCAAATACGATAGGTACACCAGCAGCCGAAGCATGGTTGATCGCTTCGACAGTTTGTGGCATGACATTATCGTCGGCAGCCACAATGATAATCGCGATATCCGTCACCTTGGCACCACGGGCACGCATGGCGGTAAAAGCCTCATGGCCCGGCGTATCCAGGAACGTGATACGACGCCCGCTCTGCAACTTCACGTTGTAAGCACCGATGTGCTGCGTGATACCTCCTGCCTCACCGGCAATTACGTTTGCATTACGGATATTATCCAACAAAGAGGTCTTACCGTGGTCAACGTGTCCCATCACAGTCACGATAGGAGGACGCGCCACCCAGTCTTCTTCGTTGTCGTCTTCTTCGTCGGCCTTGATGGCTTCCACCACTTCGGCACTTACATATTCGGTCTGGAAACCGAATTCTTCAGCTACGATATTAATTGTTTCCGCATCCAGACGCTGGTTAATGGAAACCATGATACCGATACTCATACAAGTACCGATAACCTGCGTCACAGGAACGTCCATCATGTTGGCAAGGTCATTGGCAGTCACAAACTCCGTCAGCTTCAACACCTTGCTTTCCATTTCTTCCTGTTCCATCAGTTCGTGTTCACGCTTCTGGATGGCATCGCGTTTGTCGCGACGGTACTTGGCACCTTTATTATTCTTATTTCCCTTGTTGGTCAGACGGGCCAAGGTTTCCTTTACCTGCTTCTGTACATCTTCCTCGCTGATTTCCGCCTTCACCGGCTTGCGTAGGCGCGGCTTGCGATCATCGTTCGGACGTGACGGGCGTGCATTAGTTCCCGGCGTATTGTTCACATCTACGCGGTCTTTCTTGATACGGTTACGTTTTTTCTTTGCATCCGTACCGCCTTCTCCCGGTTTGACAGGAGCACCTGGTCTTGCCGTTCCGTCTTTCGGTCCTTTATTGAAAAGCCCGTTACCCGACTGTTGCCCCGCTTTGTTACCGGCGAACTTCTCGCGCTTGTCTTCCCGCTCTTTCTTGCGTTCCTCCTTCGTCTTTTTCTTCGGACGGGTAGACTGATTCAACGCGTTCAGATCTATCTTCCCTGTCACCTTGATTTTCGACTCGAACTTCGGAGTATTCAACCGGAATAATCCCTCGTCAGAATCGTTGCCGGCAGATGCCGCCGGTTCTGCAGTCGTCGCAGTCGTTGACTCTACATTTGCAGTTTTCGGCTCCTGTACAGGCTCCGGTTTCATCACTTCTGCTGGTTCCTTTTCCACTACTATAACTTTTTCTTCTTTTATCTCCTCAGGCTGCTGTTTCATTTCCGGGATTTTCACTTCAGGTATTTCCACCTCAGGTGCCTTTACTTCGGGGGTTTTCACCTCCTCAACCGGAGCATCAGCAGTTTTTGCAGCAGTGGCCGCCTCCACAGGCTTCTCCACTTTCTTTTCCACAGGAACGGAAACAGGCTGATGCTGCACCTCCTGCACTTTTTTATGCGGTCTGTCCAGATCGATCCGACCCTTCGTCACAATTTTAGGTCTGAATTCTTCCGGTATTACAGTCTTTATTTCCGAACTCTTTTCTTCTTTCACAGAAGAAGCTTCCCTGTGAGAGCGTTCGGGCACGACCCGTTCACGCTCACGTCCGCCGTTCGGTAAATCTTTTCCAAACTCTTTTACGAGCAAAGCATACTGTTCATCACCGATTCGCGTGTTGGGATTGTTATCCTCAACCTCGAACCCTTTCTTGCGTAGAAACTCAACAACCGTGTTGATTCCTACATTTAATTTTCTCTGTACTTGTATTAATTTTATGGGCATATCAAACTTTGTCGTAATACTTATTCTTGAGGTTCTCCCTCTTCTTCTTCAAATTCGGCAGATAAGATAGCAAGTACCTCGTCAACAGTCTGTTCTTCGAGGTCGGCACGTTCTACAATCTCTTCGCGGTTCATAGCCAATACGCTCTTCGCCGTGTAGCACCCGATATTCTTCAGTGCTTCGATTACCCAGCTGTCAATTTCGTCCGAGAATTCATCCAAATAGATATCCTCTTCATCTGCACCTTCCACATCGCGGAAGACATCGATGGCGTATTCGGTCAGCATACAAGCAAGCTTGATATTCAAACCACCTTTACCGATAGCCAATGAAACTTCTTCAGGACGAAGATAAACCTCTGCCTTATGTTCTTCTTCGTTCACTCGTATAGAGGAAATTTTTGCCGGGCTTAATGCACGCTGGATAAACAGCGATATATTGGATGTATAATTAATAACATCGATGTTCTCGTTTCTCAGCTCGCGAACGATACCATGAATACGGGAACCTTTCATTCCGACGCAGGCGCCGACCGGGTCGATACGGTCATCGTACGACTCAACGGCCACTTTTGCTCTCTCTCCCGGAATACGGGCAATCGCCTTGATGGTGATCAGACCATCGTTGATTTCCGGAACTTCAAGTTCGAACAAACGCTGCAGGAACAATTTGTCTGTACGGGAAAGGATGATCTTCGGATTGTTGTTATAGTTATCCACCCGCTGTACGATAGCACGCACGGTTTCACCTTTACGGTAAAAATCAGTCGGGATCTGTTCTGTTTTCGGGAGCAGCAACTCATTACCCTCGTCATCCAATAACAGGATCTCCTTCTTCCATACCTGGTAAACATCGGCTGCGATGATATTGCCGATTTTATCCTTATACTTAGCAAACAAACTGTCTTTCTGCAATTCAAGTATTTTTGAAGCCAACGTCTGGCGCAGGTTCAGGATGGCACGACGTCCGAAATCGGCAAAATGCACTTCATCAGTCACCTCTTCGCCCACTTCACAGTCGGCATCGATCTTACGGGCCTCGGTCAGTGTCAGCTGAAGATTCTCGTCCTCCAGTTCGTCATCGGCGACAACCGTACGGTTTCTCCAGATTTCGAAGTCACCTTTTTCCGGGTTGATAATTACATCGTAATTTTCATCCGTACCGAACATTTTAGCGATCACGTTGCGGAATGAGTCTTCCAACACGCTGATCATCGTATCTTTATCTATATTTTTCAACTCCTTGAACTCAGCAAGTGTGTCAATCATACTGATTGTTTCCTCTTTCTTGGCCATAATCTTTTTACTTGAATCTTATTAGGTATTTTGTATATTTTATTTCATCGAATGTATATGACTGGTCTTCCCGGACAGTCACTTTACGCTTGGCTCCTTCGGGCTTCACTTGTTTTTCAACAGTGACCACCACCCCGTTTTCGTCGGCCGATTTCAATACGCCGGTCAACTTCGTACCGCTTTTAAGCAGCATTTCCACTTCGTTACCTATATTTTTCACATACTGGCGAAGCACTTTAAACGGAGATGTTATCCCTGCGGAACCGACTTCCAGTTCGAAGTCTTCCACATCACGGTCCAGGTGACCTTCCACATAGCGGCTCAACTCAGCGCAATCGTCGATACAAACACCCTCATCATTATCTATTTCTATGATAATCAGGTTACCTGGTTTTATTACTACATCCACTAAATAATTGCCGGAAGAAGCTAATTTCTCTTCTACCAACTGACTTATCACGTCCTTTTCAATCATATACATACAGTTAAGAACAAAAGAAGGGGACTGCCCGCCCCCTCCTCATCTTCGCTTAATCGTCTGCAAATATACAAATAATCAGTGAGTTTTCAAATAAATATATATTTTTTCTGCATGTTAAGAGATTTATCGCGTACATTTATACTTAATATGTCAAAAGTAAGCATATATCAGAACATTTGGTCATTACCCGTTTTTTTCGTTCCTTTGCCCTCGAATATAAGGGGTGCTTGCCGGAATGACGCCCAAAAACAGGAAGGCTGGCTGAGATTATACCCATTGAACCTGTACGGGTAATGCCGACGAAGGGAAAAAAGTGTATCTTCAGTAAAAACAGTCCACCTCTGCTATTCCTTTTAAAATTCAGGTTATCAAAAAGAAAAAGGATGAAAAGTGTTCTTATTATTGCCTCAACATTAATGGCATTGTCGGCGGAAGGCAAAACGACCGGACCGGCCGATTCTCTGAAAATCTCAAAAGACATCTCGCTGGACGAAGTGGTCGTCACCGCAACCAAAGTAGCCAAAGGGACACCGGTTGCCTACAGCGAACTGACAAAGGACGAGCTGAATCGCCGGAACGACGGACAAGGCATCCCCTTCCTGATCCTCCAATCGCCGTCCGTGATCATGACGTCAGATGCAGGGACAGGTATCGGCTATTCCGGTTTCCGCATCCGGGGGACGGATGCCAACCGTATCAACATCACAGTCAACGGAGTACCGGTAAACGACTCCGAGTCACACACGGTCTTCTGGGTGAACATGCCAGACTTTGCCTCTTCGGTCGATAATATCCAGATACAACGCGGAGCCGGGACCTCGACCAACGGGGCAGCCGCCTTCGGAGCAACCGTCGCCATGCAGACGCAGAAATCGGAGTTGAAACCTTATGCCGAATATTCGGTCTCGGCCGGATCGTTCGGGACAGTCAAGAACACTGTCAAGCTCGGAACCGGGCTTCTACAGGACCATTTCGTTTTCGATGCCCGCTATTCCAATATCCAGAGCGACGGATACATCGACCGAGCCAAGGCCAACATGCACTCTTACTTTGCTTCGGCGGCTTACTACGGAGACAACACACTGATTCGCTTCCAAACTTTCGGCAGCATCGAGAAGACCTACCAGGCATGGACCGGCGTTCCTTCCTATCTGCTGGATTCAGACCGCACCTACAACCCTTGCGGGGAATATAAAGAAGACGGGGTCACCAAATATTACAAGAACCAAACAGACAATTACCGGCAGCAGAACTACCACCTGACAGCCAGCCAGCGCCTGAGCGATCTGTGGAACATGAACCTGACACTCCATTACACACATGGGGCAGGCTATTATGAAGATTATAAAGGAGGAGCCAAAGTCAAGGACTACAAACTGCCCCCATATATCGACAGCCAGGGAGACACCATCGCCAAGACGGACCTCGTCCGCCGCAAGTGGCTGGAAAACGACTTCTACGGAGCGATCTACAGCGCCAACTATCGGGGAGAGCGTTTGCAATTCTCAGCCGGAGCCGCCATCAACCGTTACGACGGCGACCACTTCGGGCGTGTCATGTGGGCGAAACAATCGAACAACCTTCCCGAACCGGACTACGAATATTACCGTAACACGGGTGACAAACTGGATTATAATATGTATGCCAAGGCCAATTACCAGCTCCATCCCAACCTGAACGGTTATCTGGACATGCAGTACCGGGGCATCCACTACACGATCGAAGGCAGCGACGACAAAGCCGGCGACCACGTGAATGTCGACAAGCACTGGAACTTCTTCAACCCCAAGGCGGGCATTAACTTCCAGAAGGGAGGCCACAACGCGTTCGTCTCGTTCTCGGTAGCCAACCGCGAACCGAACCGGGACAACTTCACCGAGGCCGGCCGGGACGAACGCCCGCAGCACGAGACGCTCTACGACTATGAAGCGGGTTACGGTTTCGGAAACTCCCGTTTCCATGTCGGCGCCAATCTTTACTTCATGGATTACAGCAACCAGCTGATCCTGACCGGCAAGATCAGCGAAATCGGCGAAGCCCTCACTTCCAATATCAAAGACAGCTACCGGATGGGAATAGAACTCACGGGAGGCGTGGAAATCGCCCGCTGGCTGGACTGGAGCGGAAACCTGACACTCAGCCGGAACAAGATCAAGAACTTCACCGAAAGCATCGAGGTTTACGATGCCGACTGGAACTTCCTACGCGAGGACCACAACGACTTAGGGACAACCGACATCGCCTTTTCGCCAGACATCATCGCCAACAGCATGTTCAATTTCAGCTGGAAACAATTCAGCGCAAGTTTCAACTCCCAGTTTGTCGGCCGCCAGTATATCGACAACACCTCTTGCAAAGACCGTTCCATCGATCCCTATTTCGTCAGCAACCTGCGTGTCGGCTACGTTTTCAAACCGAAGTTTATGAAGGAGATCGCCCTCGATGTCACGATCAACAATTTGTTCAACGAGCAATATGAAACCAATGCATGGGTATACTCGGCAATGGTCGACGGCGAACGTTACAAAGAAGACGGCTATTTCACCCAGGCGGGAACAAACGCAATGGCACGGGTAACATTCAAATTCTAAATGATGGAACAATTACTGGAATATTTCGGAGTACTGACCGGCCTGCTTTATCTCTTTCTGGAGATAAGGCAGCATCGTGCCATGTGGGTTGTCGGCTTCCTGACTTCCCTTGTCTATGTTTTTGTCTTTTTCTTTTCAAAGATATATGCGGATATGGGATTGAACATCTATTATGTAGCCATCAGCATATACGGTTTCTGGCAATGGACACGCAGCAAGGGCAGGCAAGAACAAACAGCGGAAGACATAGAGACAGCTCCTCAGGAGGTAATCCTCTACCGCAATATGACACTCCGTCTTTTTGCCGGGATCAGCTTTTCCATCGTCGCCCTGTTTGCGTTACTCTATTATGTCCTGCATTATTTCACCGATTCGCCGATACCAGCAGGCGATGCTTTTACCACCGCCGTCGGAATCGTCGCCACTTGGATGCTGGCACGCCGGATCGTCGAGCACTGGATCTTCTGGATCGTCGTCAACTGCGTGTCCGTCTATCTTTATTACCTGCGTGGGCTCTATCCCACAATGTTTCTCTATATTTGCTACGCCATACTGGCGGCAGCCGGATTATACACTTGGAAAAAGAAAGGAATAAGAACAAATGATAGCACCTTATAATTGCGTAGTCGTGGCAAACGGCCGTTTTCCACAAACAGCTTTACCGCTTCATCTTCTGCATCAAGCCTCCGTCGTCATCGCTTGTGACGGAGCCGTCGAGGCGTTGGATAAAGCAGGCATCACTCCGACAGCGATTGTCGGAGACCTCGACAGTATCCCATCCCGTTTTCGTGAACAGTATGCCGACCGCATCCATATCGTAGAAGACCAGGAAATAAACGACCTGACGAAATCCGTCCGCTTCGCCCACCGGTCCGGGCAGCAGGAAGTTCTGATATTAGGGGCTACCGGGCTGCGCGAAGACCATACGTTAGGCAATATCTCGTTGCTGATGGACTACGCCCCGCTGTTCCAACGGATAGAGATGCTTTCAGACTATGGGATCTTCACTCCTATCCTGCAAACGGCAACACTGGATAGCAAACCCGGAACCCAAGTGTCCCTTTTCTCGCTCGCCCCTTCCGGCACGATTTCCACCACCGGGCTGCGCTGGCCCATCCGCAACCGCCGGCTGACAGCCTGGTGGCAAGGCACGTTAAACGAGGCAACCGGTAACAACTTCACCGTCACCCTCTCTGCGGATGCCCGGATCATAGTTTACCGCACCCTCCAAATAATGTAGTTCAATTTTGGCAGATGTAAATCATCATTTGTATGTTTCAAATATTCTTATAATAAAAAGTCCCGAAGGGGATCTTTCGATCAGCCTTCGGGACAAAATACACCCTCAATTTTACAACTTAGTATTTATTCAAGCCTCACGGCTGTTTAATAAAAATGCTATTCAACAACCTGTCACGCAGGCAGCTTATTCAATTGAGAAGCTTTCCATTCGGGAAAACCATCAATATCGTCATACATGTGGAACTGCAACTTGTCATCCGCCACCCTCTTCAACTCCATTTTAGGAGCCAGTGGCAAACACATGTCATCCACTGCAAACAGTGCTTTCAACAAAACCACATCGTACCCCTCGCGGATTACTTCTTTCTGTAGTATCACCGGCACATTCAATTTGGCCAGATAATAAGCAGAACGTTCATACGCGCACCATGAATCGCCTTCGAGATATAAGTAGACACCATGCAGGTTGTCTATCTCGTTCATCAGAACCTTTTCGACATCCACTATACGTTCCATAATCTTAATAATTTAAATTCTCAATCTCCTATATGCAAACTCCATATTACAAAGATATGGGTTAATGCCGCAAAGGTTGCACTGTAAAAGTCTCAATCTTACTACTCAAAGCTATCAAAGAGCTGATTATCGGCCTCTTTCTTACGCAACTCGTCCAAATTGGCCGCTGCTTCCTTCACACCGGCAGCTTTTGCCTGTTCCAGCAGTTTTCCTGCCTCATCCAAATTCCCATCCAGCAGGTTCAGGACACCACGCGCATGGATGGCTTCGGGGCTATTGCCGGCCTTAGCCAGATAAGTACGGGCCGCATCCAGATCATTCTTCGACAATGCGATATTGGCGGCGTTCAGATTGGCGACAGGATCGTCGCTGTACATGCGGACCGCAATCTCGAACACTTCATTATATTCCTTGCTTCCGATCTCGTAGCTGTTGGCCACCGCGAACATTTCGCTCAAACTCAACTGCTGCGGACGCATCTTGATAATCTCGCGTCCTTCTTCGACCGTAAAGAAACGCACCTGATAAGCGACACGGTAATCGGAACGGCGCAACGAAGGATAGATATTCTTCAATACATAACGGTAAGGAGCCCCTCCGTCCAAAGCAGCCAGCCTGGCGTCTTTCTTGTCCGGCTCGTCATTGCTGTTGATGATAGCCAGCACAGCCTCACGCGAAGGAACGCTCCGGTCAGCTTCGACTTTCGCTTTCAGGCCTTCCCAATCTTCTGAACCGTTATCTAACGTAAACAGTTCCGGTTTGAAGTTGTGTTTCTTCCGTATATATTCGGCAAGCGCTTTCACACGATTGCCAGCCAGGACCGTATTGGACTTGTAGCTGCCTTCGGGCGACGCAAAACCTTTCAGGATAATGCCTTCGAGCGTGATGTTCTTATCGTTTACGACCGTACTGACCGTATTGTCGATCTTCGCCAGTTCCAGCGCATTGTTACGGAAATCCGGCAGGATCGCATATTTTCCCACCTGGAAGTCCAGATAAGCCGTCCCCACCTCGGCACGATGTTTTACCGTTTCCGCTTCCGGAGAGATATAAGCCAAGGTAGGCTGCACCTCATACCGCTTGTCGGGACGGGTCAGGACCTTGTCGGCCATCACGAGCGGAGCACCCTGTTCCTCTTTTCCACAACCGCACATGTTCGGGATCAGCACGAAGCGAGCGTCTTTCATCCACGGCTCAAACGGGATTACCGTTTTATAGTTGATGACGCTTTCGCTCTTTCCGGCCTGCACGACCAAAAAGCGGGGTTCATCCTGCAAGTTGTTCAAAGCGATCTCGCGGTCATACACTTTCTGACTGATCCGTCCGTTCAGCAGGATGGAAGGCAGCCCTTCCTTCTGCGAAGCCGATTCCAAGACCGGTGTCAGGGAGAGGTTCTCGCGAGATTTGATCCGGCTACCGTCGACCGTGATCACGGCGTCGATCACCAATTCGTTTCCTTTTTGTTTCAATTCGTTACAAACCACTTTTACCGGGGCCTGAGCCAGGATAGCCGGCGAAACGACAGCCAGCAAAGCTGCTGCCATATATATTTTCATTGTTTTCTTCATCGCTCCGATTATTTAATAAAGTAAATAATAGAAAGAGCAGCCTTCGTCACTCCGAAATAGTCTTTCGTTTCGCTCTTCTGAACCGTACCGCACGATGCGCACGGATATTTATCATAGTCCAGATGCGCCCATCCGACACCGATCACAGCCTCCATGCTCCAACGGTTGCTCAGCAGCCATTGGTAACCATAGGACAAGCCGGCTCCGTAGAGGTTGCCCTGATAACGATAATTCTCCATATTTTTACTCAGGAATTTGATCCCGCCGACATTATAATCGGCATAATGGGCATGCACTCCGAGAAAATGGCCGTTAAACTTCTCACATAGCCAATAACGCGCTTCCGGCTGAACCATCCAATGTTTCCAACGCATGTCGTCGCCAAACTTCCATCCGTTGTAGTTACCGGACAAGTCCAGTGTCCACTTCTTGCTCAATCCCATTTCAACACCGAGGTTGATCGTTGCAGTCGCGTCGTACAGCAAGTTTGACTTTACCGCAAACTTCTGCCCATAGACATTCGTCATGCCGGCTAGAAGCAAAAAGAGGAAAAGTACTTTTTTCATACACTTCATTTTTAATTATCTTTCGTTTTTCTATCCCATGTTAAACAGCAAAGGGGATAATACAGTTTATCCCGACACAAAAATAGAATAAGTCTTTACCACGCGCGGTAGGTGCTCGTTTCAAGTTTCACGGGCAAAGCTACCAAGAACGGACCGCGTGATATAAATACCGACGAAAAAAGGACAAGACGATAGAAATACCGATTAACACACGGAAATATTATCATATCGATTCATTTCTCCGACTCCCTCTCGAAACGCGCCCATTTGAGTTTTTTATTGACGACCTCCGAAGTGCGGACATGCATGCCCTTTACGAAAATGGATTCGGCTCGGATTTCGTTGATACGGTCTACACGACGGTATTTGGCGGAGATACCGAAAGTGCAAAAATCGTTCAGGCAGACATCGTAACCATCTTTCAACCGATCTATGATATAGTCTTCCATCAGCATCCACGAACGTGCCAGTTCCGAACGGAGGGAAGACGAACCGTGCGATATTTCTTCAAACATCCGCTCTTTGTTTATTGTGCCACGGCTGACTACTTTGGGATAAAAACCCGTTACTTTCTCGCTGTCCTCATTCAGGTTATCATAAATGGGGACAAATCTGTATTGTATACTCATACTATATTATTTTTATAAATGATTATCATGCTACACATCGACACCTTTCAACCCAACCACCTGATTATTTATCTATTATCAGGTGTCGATGTTGGTGTCGATACAGATGTCGATGTACTCACCCGACCGACACATCGGCACCCGGTTCTTCTGTTTCCGGTATGACATAATAGTATTTCCGGTCTTTTTTCATCTTCTTCCGTACATTATATTTTTGCATTAATTGTCCGAACAACCTCAGCTTTGTTTCCGTAAGGTCTATTTTGCTCTGTTTGCTGATTGTCATCAATATTTCAGGTGCTGACAACGGCTCACAAACCTCCTCTTCCTCCGGAATACGGAAATAATGGAGGAACAACTCTTCCAGCAAAGGCCGCTTTTCGAACATCCGGTTATTCCGGTTCAAAAGCACCTCCTCTTCCGGGGTAAACCAATAGCGTTCACCTTCCCTCAAGGCACTGACCGCCTGGGCGTAGAGTTGAGGATAATCGATGGGTTCTATCCGGATCATCCCCTTCACCTCCACCCCGATAAAACGGCGGCTGCCGGTGGTATCGGTCAGCAAAGAGAACGTATTGGAGGTTGCGATAAACGAAGCGAACCGCCTCATCTCCTCCATGCTCTCGCCATAAGGCTTGCGCAACGTCACTTTCGCCTTCTGAAGCAGGTTTTTCAAATAAGGCTGACGGGAAGCAGGTATCGAGTCGAACTCATCCAGGTTGATCAGCGCGAAACGGTTCAACGCCATCTCCGCATCCTTCCGGCTTCCCAAGTCGATCCCATCGACATAGTAAGGTCGCAATTCGGGCGGCAGAAGACTCTGGCAAAAAGAACTCTTGCGGCAACCCTGCGGCCCGACCAACAGGGGTGACGTGCTATTGGCATGTTCCCTGTCCATCTGCAACCAGTGTGCCACCATACTGAGGAACCAAATATAAAAGAAATCCCTCCACTCCTTGTTTTCGCATGGCACACAATCGGCAAGGGCACGGATGCGGTCCTGCCCGTCCCAATGCGGCAGATCGAAAAGGAACTCCTCGATCGGCCAGTAATGGGAAACACGCCGGGAGTCCACGTAACGCTGCACGTCATATTCGATTGCCGATATCCCTTCCAACTGCGCCTCGAAACAGATGCTTTTGACCGCCTCGGCCGTCACCGGGCGATAGTCCGTAAACAGCGAATGTCGTTCGCGATACTCCTTGCATCCCTTCATCCGGTTGAACCTCAACTCATAACGCCTTGTCATAAACTCTTCCATCTGCATCGCCACCAGCATCCGCCGGGGCATACAGGGCCGTACGCTGCAATGTTTTTCTTTCCTGTAGACGTTCCCGAACGTCGCCCTCAACTCCATCTCCTGCTCCCTGCCGAACGGGTGTATCAGGGCAAAACGGACGGCATCTTCCTCCGGGATGGCGGATTGCCGGCATTTACGCGCCAGATGCACGATGAACTTTTTCCGTCCTTCATCGCCACCGTCTTCCGACCCGACCTGCCGCAAGGTGTCGGTAAGGCTGGTTTCATAAAGGAGCGATATGCGTTTGTAGCGTTCATAGCCGGGCGCCATGCGCAACAGAGGGTCCGTCTCGGCATCGTGTGCCTCGCGTGTCGTCACAGGAGCAGGCATCTGCAAAGGTTGTTCCAGGCGGATCGGCAAGGCATCCGGATTATAATACAGGTCGGGATCATACGACACACGGCATCCTTGTTCCGGCGTCGGGCATCCTTCTTCTTTCCATTCGACGGGCAACTGGAGCTGTGCTTCGTAATAGCGTCCTGCACGAAGGCAGGCATGGGTGTGAAAAAGGCGCATATGCCTTTCCGTCTTCGGCAGCGAACCGTCCGACAAGGTAAAAGGAACCACGATTTTAACGCTCCGTCCGCTCGATCCTACAAACGAAGCGAGTGTCTGCGGAAATCCCGCCGCCCGGTCCCGTATGGCAGCCGCCTCCGCATAATCGATCAGGTTGCCGATACTGAGCAGCACCAATCCTGCATAGGTAGCCACACCGATCCTCTCATCATCCCGCTTCAGCGTAACGCCAAACAAAACTACAGGTATCTTTTCTGCTGCAAGGCTTTTTATCCCGGGAGTCAGATAAGGAATGTTCTGCCGCAAGGTGGTCACCGGCTTCCGGCTATTTTCCGTTTTCATGGCGTTCAGGACAATGCTTAGTTCAAGGTTACGGAAGGCCGCCAGGTCACCGCGAAGTTGCGTTATTTTCATATTAGCATTAGTTTTTAAATTTCCTGCAAGGTAAGGTTTATATTTCGGATATTCTATGTTTTTCAATTATTTTATGCACAAACTAATACAAAACATACCGGAAACTAACTCGAACCATACCATAAACTAATCCGGGACATACAGGAAAGTTGGGATAGGTAGTACTATGTATAAGGTATAGGTAGTACTATGAATTGCTAATAGGTAGTACTACCTATCGGTGTTATGTCGTACTATCTATCGAGAGTATGTAATATGCTATGAATTAGTTTATGGCATGGTTTGAGTTAGTTTGTGGGAAGATTCGGGATAGTTTGCGGGGAGATAGAGGTTTAAACTGCTGAAAAACGGGGGATACCGATATTGGCACACCTCCATCAAAATTCAAGGGCTATGCCGAAACAGCCTTGTCTCCACACGCTTGGTGCGGGAACAAAGCTGTTTCGGCATAGCCCTTGAAAGACTAATAATCGCTTTGGTAATTAATTGAAGCCGAATTTGATCTCGCCTCCAGACTGAATATTTTCTATCACTATATTTAAAGAGCCTGTAGCCGGAACACTCTGTATCAATGCAGATGCTTCATACATATTGCCGACTTGAAAACCGCCTTCGGGTTTCAGGGTTACGCTGCCGGAGGAATAATGCTTAACCTCCCCCTCAATCGTCGAATTTTCTATTGTTTCATCAACAGCAACCCAAGTCTCCTCGTTACAGAGCATGACACCAACTCCCTTATCTCCCCAACCATTACCACCAGTAAAATGTAAGGTTTCACCCTCTTTAATATTACCTGAATTAATCTGCGTAACCAACTCACTTGGAGCCTTATCGTTTACAAACATACAATCTTCTACTTTTCCTTTTTGAGAAACTTGATATTCAGCATCATAAAGATTCCCCGTCAAGTTTATCTTTAAATCTTCTTTTGTATATGTGTAAAATTTAAAAGAATAAGTAGTACTTACATCTTCATTCGGATCAAAAGAGGCTATACCCAACTGTCCTTCAAATTCTTCTTTGTTCGGCACAAGTTCACTTTTAATTCGTATATCCTCTACCACAAGCTTAATTTCTTTCAACAAAAAACCTTTATATTTTGTCTTTTTAATAACTGACAAAGCACCAGGATGTGCACTTTTGGGAGTAGATGTAGTCGTAACGGGATGACCAAAATATGTATACTTTAGCTTATCATTACTGTCTCTTTCACTTAATTCTTGTGCATTCGTCTTTACTCCTCCAGGTATCTTACCATCAGGGAATAATTTTTCTAATTGTGCCTCTGTAAGCACTCCACTCATACTTCCTAAATCCGGATACTCATATTTCCCTTCTAACAATTGTCTCGGAATATCCACCCGCACTTTCAGTTCCACCCGTGCAGCCAACTGTGTTAACGGGATCTGGATTGGAGAAGCGACTGTCGTCACGTCAAATGTTGCGGATTTGTTACCGACTTTCACCAACTGGTTAGCTTTATCTACAAATGCAACTTGATATGAATCGCCACCTTCAATAATCTCCTTCAATGCATCCAGAGATTGACAAGATTTATAAGCATCATTAGCCTCTGTCGGATTGGCTACGACCCAAAAGTCATAAGTACCATAATCCAAACCGGTTAAAGTGATTGTATATCCTTTTTTATACGTCTGGCTACCTCCATTTGGAACGGGGGTATCTACATATTCATTCTCAGTTTCCGATAAAGCATCGCCAGAAAAATACTGAGACGTAATATATTTTTCATTTTCACCGAACACGAATATCCAGCAATCCTCTACATTCAATTCTTCCTCTGTCGCATACACATATCCTTCGTTTGTTGCAGCAGCTTTTGTGATGACGGAAGAGGGAGATAGTTCGATGACGAGATCGCCTTTGCCGGAAACGCCCGGCTCGTCTATTATTTTTTCTTCAGTACATGCTGCAAAGATGAACAATGCAGATATAGCTGTCAGGAATATATTTTTCGTTTTCATAATTGTGTGTATTTTACCTGTCGATACTTTCATTTTTATACTCTCCTATTTAATCACAATACAATTTCCGGGATGGAATTATGAACCCAGTCTCTCGTATAGAATTCGATTGTGGAATCTCCCCAGTCCGGAGT
>OHPI01000940.1_pt1 | contig 17534 bp, 13 predicted proteins | sample 1577651 | NCBI WGS metagenome assembly OHPI01 (sample SAMEA3879578, study PRJEB24766) | human gut metagenome | biome: human-associated habitat; feature: feces | place: USA | collected 1985/1987
TTCTGTACGTAGGCGCTGCTTCCGAAGTGGAAATGAAAGAGAAGAAAGACCGCGTTGACGACGCCCTGTCGGCCACACGTGCCGCAATCGCAGAGGGTATAGTTCCCGGTGGCGGCGTCGCATATATCCGTTGTCTCGACGCGCTCGACCAGCTCAAAGGCAGCAACGATGACGAGAACACAGGTATCGCCATCATTCGTCGCGCCATCGAAGAACCGATGCGCCAGATCATGGACAATGCCGGAGTTGAAGGCGCCGTGATTCTGCAGAAAGTGAAAGAGGGCAAAGGCGACTACGGCTATAACGCCCGCACCGACACATTCGAGAACTTCTTCGAGACGGGCGTGATTGATCCTGCCAAGGTTACACGCGTCGCTCTTGAGAATGCCGCAAGCATCGCCGGCATGTTCCTCACTACCGAATGCGTGATAGCCGACAAGAAAGAAGAGTCTCCCGCCGCGCCCATGGGCGCTCCCGGCATGGGCGGCATGGGCGGCATGATGTAAAATCAGCTGACCAAATGGTTTTATAACCACACTAAAGGATTCTATAAAAAGCAGATGATTTTCTCATCTGCTTTTTTTTGATTATTTTTGTCTTGCAATAAGTAACTGAGAAAGATTCGCCCTACAGTGCAATCATAGAAACAGCTGATAATGATTTCGATCAATAACCTCGGGGTCGAGTTTTCCGCCCGACCCCTTTTCACCGATATAAGTTTTGTAATCAACAAGACCGACAAGATAGCCCTTGTCGGCAAAAACGGAGCGGGGAAATCCACCCTGCTCAAGATACTCGCCGGATTGCAGTCGCCCACCTCAGGAAGCGTGTCGCAACCCAACGACATCACGATAGGCTATCTTCCGCAACAGATGAAACTCGCCGACTCCACCACGCTTATCGACGAAACGAAGAAGGCTTTCAGCGATCTCCTCGAACTCCGCAACGAGATCGACAGAATCAACGAAAGCCTTGCAAGCCGCACGGATTATGAATCTGCCGAATATACCCGGCTTATCGAGCGTCTTGAATTCCTCAACGAGCGGATAGCGATCGAAAATGCCGACAGCATGGAGGGCGAAATTGAAAAGACCCTCTTAGGCCTCGGTTTCGCAAAGGAGGATTTCGGAAGACCGACATCTGAGTTTTCCGGCGGCTGGCGAATGCGCGTGGAGCTGGCAAAGATATTGTTGCGGCGTCCTGACGTGCTTTTGCTCGACGAGCCCACCAACCATCTCGACATCGAGTCAATCCAATGGCTCGAGCAGTTCATGCAGACAAAAGCAAAAGCCGTTGTATTGGTGAGCCATGACCGGGCTTTCCTCGACAATGTGACGCAACGCACCATTGAGATCTCCTGCGGCAAAGCCTACGACTATAAAGTGAGCTATACGGCATTCACTGAACTTCGGAAAGAACGTGTGGAGCAGCAGATGCGGGCCTACGAAAACCAGCAGAAACAGATTGCCGACATCACCGATTTTATAGAGAGGTTCAGATACAAGGCCACAAAAGCCGTACAGGTGCAGAGCCGCATCAAGCAACTCGAGAAGATTGTGCCTATCGAAGTAGATGAGGTCGATACTTCCCGCCTCCGTCTCCGCTTCCCGCCTGCTTTCCGCTCGGGAGATTTCCCGCTGATACTTGAAGATGTCGGCAAAGCATACGGCGACCATCAGGTCTTCGACCATGCCGAATTCGCCATCCGCAGAGGAGAGAAAGTTGCATTTGTAGGTAAAAACGGAGAGGGAAAATCCACTCTTGTGAAATGTATTATGGGAGAAATCCCCTACACCGGCAAACTGAAAATCGGACACAACGTGAAAATCGGTTACTTCGCACAGAACCAGGCACAGATGCTCGACGAGAATCTGACGGTTTTCGAAACCATCGACAATGTGGCTACCGGAGATATTCGCACGAAGATACGCGATATCCTCGGCGCTTTCATGTTTGGCGGCGAAGCGAGCGACAAGAAAGTGAAAGTCCTCTCGGGAGGCGAGAAAACCCGCCTCGCCATGATTAAGCTTCTTCTCGAGCCGGTGAACTTCCTTATTCTCGACGAGCCCACCAACCATCTCGACATCAAGACAAAAGATATTCTCAAGGATGCTATCAGGGATTTTGACGGCACGGTAATCATAGTGAGTCACGACCGCTATTTCCTCGACGGACTCGTGGAGAAGGTATATGAATTCGGAGGAGGTAGGGTAAAAGAGAATATCGGCGGAATCTATGATTTCCTCAGGAAAAAGAACATCTCAAAGCTCGATGAACTCGAGCTGTCGAAATCTCCCTCGACAAAAGACTCCGCAAAGCAACCTGCTGACGAGATAAAAAAAGTTACCCCCGAAAATGCGGATACCGGAAATTCAGCCAAGCCCACAGGGCGCAATCTTTCCTATGCTGAGCAGAAGGAACGTGCCCGCATGCTTGCCAAAGCCGAGAAAAATGTAAAGACAGCGGAAACAAACATCGAGGCCCTCGAAACCCGGCAAAAAGAGATAGAGGAGAAATTATCCTCGGGTGATTCTTCAACCGAAATTCTCGAAGAATACGCCTCGATAGGTAAAGAACTCGAAAACGCAATGTCTGTCTGGGAGCTTGCCCAGATGGAGCTCGAGGAACTCAACCAACGATTCAAAAACTCCTGACATGAACTTAAATAACCTTGATACTTCAATAAATCCGCGCGATGATTTCTATATGTACGCTTGCGGGGGATGGATGAAAAACAATCCCCTGAAAGCTGAATTCGCGCGTTATGGTACGTTCGACGAACTGCGGGAAAACGCAAAGAAACAGCTCAAGGAGCTGATAACCGGACTTGCCGACAATCCTGAATCAAAAATCAAGGGTACAAATGCTCAGAAAGTCTGCGATATTTTCGCTCTCGGCACGGACGCCGAGCGTCTGAACCGTGAGGGCTCCTCTCCCCTTTTGCCGATGCTCGAGAAAATCGAATCCATGAAGACGGATGAGTTTTTCCGAGTGCTGTCGTGGATGCACAACGGCATCGGGAGCACCTTCTTCAGCACCGGAGTCGGCGCCGACCCGATGGATTCGAACATGAACATAATGCATATCGGCGAGGCCGGTCTCGGACTCGGTGACCGCGACTATTATCTGGAAAGAAGCGAAACCAACGACCGCATCATGGCTGCTTACGAGAAATACGTGAAACGCCTGATGAAACTTGCCGGATATGGAGATGCCGAATGCGAAAGAATATGGCTCAACGTAATCTCTATAGAGACTGAAATTGCCCGCCACAAGAAAACACGCGAAGAACGACGCGACCCGCTGAAGCGGTATAACATGATGAGTTATGCCGACCTGAAGCAGCATTATCCCGAAATTGACTGGGACACGTATTTCTCCGGCCTCGGAATTGTGAATCTCGACAAAGCCAACGTTTCTTCTGTCGGTTTTCTCGATTTTCTGAACGGATATCTTCCCGGACTGACCGACCGCCAGAAGAAAGACATGATGATTTATGATGTGCTCAGCTCATCGTCGGGCCTGCTGAGTGATGACTTCCAGAAGGCTAATTTCGAGATGTACGACCGCGTGATGTCGGGAATCGAGGAGATGGAACCCCGTTGGAAACGGGCCATGGCCATCCCATCCTCCATGTTCGGCGAGGCCGTAGGCGAGTTGTATGTCGGGAAGTATTTCCCTGAAGAAAACAAACGCTACATGACCGAGATGGTGAGGAATCTCCGCAAGGCGCTCGGCAAACATATCGACAGCCTCACATGGATGTCGGATGCCACCAAAGCAAAGGCACACGAAAAACTCGCCACGTTCACTGTAAAAATAGGGTATCCCGACAAATGGAAAGACTATTCCGGCATTGATATCGATCCTGAACGCTCATATCTTGAAAACGTTCAGGAGGCATCCCGCTGGTATGTACAAGATAATTATCAGAAGCTCGGCACACCTGTCGACCGAGATGAATGGCACATGACGCCACAGACAGTCAACGCATATTATAACCCGACGACAAACGAGATATGCTTCCCTGCCGGTATTCTCCAGCCGCCCTATTTCGATCCGAAGGCCGACGATGCAGAGAATTACGGAGCCATCGGCGTTGTGATAGGCCATGAGATGACACACGGTTTCGATGATTCCGGACGCCGGTTCGACAAGGAGGGCAATCTCTCCGACTGGTGGCAGCCGGAAGATGCCGAAAGATTCAACGCGCTCGCCGATTCGCTCGTGAAGCAATTCGATGCGGTGGAGGTTGCTCCCGGGGTCCATGCCAACGGACGCTTCACGCTCGGAGAAAACATAGCCGACCAGGGAGGACTCCGGATAGCGCTCACAGCCTATCTCGATTCAACCGATGCCCTGGAGCGCAAGGACATCGACGGATTCACCCCTCTTCAACGGTTCTACCTTGCTTACGCCAACGTATGGGCAAACAATATCCGCGAAGAGGAGATATTGTCGCGAACGAAAACCGATCCGCATTCGCTCGGCAACAACCGGGTGAACGAGACCCTTAAGAATATAGAACCGTTCTTCACCGCTTTCGGCATCAAGGAGGGAGATCCGATGTTCAGGCCGGAATCCGAACGCGTGGTGATATGGTGAGACAATAAAACGACCGCTCCATGTACGGACTAATAGGCTATCCTCTCGGACACTCATTTTCTGAAAAATATTTCAGAAATAAATTCGCGGAACTGCGGATAGAGGAGACCTACCGTCTCTTCCCGCTGAAGGATATTTCCGAATTGCCTGCTCTTCTCGAAAGCAATCCGGGAATTCGGGGCCTTAATGTCACTATCCCATACAAAGAGGCGGTTATACCCTATCTCGACCGGTTGTCGGCCGATGCCGCAGAGATCGGAGCTGTGAACTGCATCCGCATAATTCAGGATGCCGATGGGCGCCGTGTCCTCACAGGACACAATACCGACTGGGAAGGTTTCGCCGAGTCGCTACGTCCGCATATCCGACCGGAATTCACAGATGCTCTGGTGCTCGGTTCGGGAGGAGCGTCTAAAGCCGTTGCTTACGCGCTTAAAGCATTAGGTATTTCGCCTCATATCGTTTCCCGCACACGCGGGAAAGTGGAATTTGTCTACGAAGATCTCTCCCGGGATATGCTGAAGAGATGTCCGCTTGTCGTGAACACCACTCCTCTGGGTATGTCGCCCGATATTCATTCCGCGCCACCTCTGCCCTATCATCTGCTCAACAAGCATAACTTCTGCTACGACCTTGTCTACAATCCGGAATTGACCGAATTCCTCCGGCGAGCCAAGAGTCATGGCGCAGAAATAAAGAACGGTCTTGAAATGCTTCATCGCCAAGCCGATATATCATGGAAGATCTGGAGCGCACCATAAAAAGTAATCCGATGGCGATTCCGCTTGTCGCCGTTGTTATCGGCATACTTGCGGCATTGAGCACGGAGATTCATCCCGCCGTCGGATTACTCGTATGCGCCGCCGGAGCGGCATTATATTGCTTTCTGCTTTATAAGTCGCGCAATCCTCTTGCAAGCTATAGGCTGCGCAATTTGCATTATGTCTGGCTTGCGGTCTGCTTTCTCGGGGCCGGCATTTTCACCGGCGCTCTCAACCGCCCCGAGAAAATCGATAATGCCGACAATTTCAAATGCTTTGCTCAAGGCCGCATTGAATCCATTACGGCAACAACCGCCGGCGACAGATTGATTATCGATCTTTTCCGTACTACAGATGAAAAGGGAACCACGCGCGATCACGACAATCTAAAAATATCGGCAACAACGCCATATTGTCCCGCAAATGTAGATGATGTGATTGCTTTCCCTGCTGTTTTTAATCGAATCGCAGATTCTCCCAACTCCTTTTCCGAAGGCTATAAAAACTACATGGCAAAGAAGGGAATTTTCTATCGCTGCGAAATCAATAGCGGGGATATCAGGATAATAGGCCATAATCATACCCTTTCGGGATATTCACAGGCATTACGTAAAAAATTAGAGACACTTATAGAACAGACATCTCTCGGAAAAGAGACGCAGAACTTTCTCATTACGGTATTGCTCGGCGACCGCGATTTCATGTCGCCTGAGTTCAGGAAACTTTTTGCCGATGCCGGAGTGGCCCATCTCCTTGCATTGAGCGGAATGCACATCGGCATAATCGGAGGGATATTGCTGATGCTTCTTTTTCCGCTGAATTTCTTCGGGAAGTTTAAAACGCGACTGATGCTCACCGCTTTGCTCCTCTGGGGCTATGCCTTCATATCGGGTATGGCGGCTTCGACTGTGAGGGCCTGCGTGATGTGCTCGTTTGCCGCTATCGGTATCTCGCTCGAAAGAAAAGGCGGTTCACTTAATTCCCTGTTCACGGCAGCCTTCATCATTCTTATATCCTCACCTCTGGCACTGTTTGACATAGGATTCAACCTCAGCTTTATATGTGTGGCCTCGATAATAATCTTCGCAACGCCCCTCAACCCCATAAACCATCATACCGACCCGCGCATGTATAGGCTGTTCGGGCTGATAATAACCACAGTTGCCGCCACATTCGGCTCCTGGATTATTTCGGCATATTATTTCAACAGTTTTCCAACCGCATTCCTGCCGGCCAATCTGATTGCCGTTCCCCTATTCCCTATTTATATATCCATCGCTCTTCTGCATATCATTCTCCATGCCGCAGGCATAGATTTCGGTGTAACGGCCTTTATTCTCGACAACGGTCTTGACTTATTCAGGCAACTTCTTTCGGCATTCTCTTCCGAATCCTCCTCTTTGCATGTTGCCGTGCCCGGAGAATCGGTGGTAATGTGGCTCAGCGGGATGGCTCTTATCGGCCTGTTTCTAAGGGTGAAAAGAGAAAAAGGTCTGCTTTATGGCGGAATCCTCTCTTTTATGATTTCCCTGATATTTATTCCTCTTTTGGGAAAGAGCGTGCCCGACGGAAGTTTCATTATCCGCAATGACTACCGCGACATCTGCATAGCCGGCATGATTTCCAAGGAAGAACGCATAATAAAATTCCCTACCGGGAAAACATCTACATTGCAGATCGGCGGCAAGCACATCATAGCCATCGACAATGAACTTCCACGGCAAAAAAATACCCTCCCATACGATTATCTGATCGTGGGAGGGGGATTCAAAGGCAATCTTGAGGATATCACCTACCGGGTGCTTCGCACATTAAAGGAAGTGGATCTGATCGCAGCGGAAGATACCAGAAATTCCATTAAGCTGTTGAATCATTTTGAGATCAAAACGCCGATGACGAGTTATCATGAATACAATAAGATAGAAAAAGCATATCAGCTTGCAGATAAGCTGCGGGAAGGAAAAAACATTGCGCTGATCACGGATGCGGGTACGCCGGGAATTTCCGATCCGGGCGAAGATTTAGTGCGCATCTGTTATGAGGAAGGGATCGAAGTGACTTCCCTGCCGGGAGCAGCGGCATGTATTACGGCGCTTACGATGTCCGGGCTTCCAACAAGACGTTTTGCGTTTGAGGCATTTCTGCCGCGGGAGAAAAAAGAGCGGGCTGCTATTTTACAGGAATTAAAGGACGAAACGCGCACGATCATCATTTATGAGGCGCCGCATCATCTGGTCAAAACATTAGAAGAACTGTATGATACGCTCGGAGACCGGCAGATCTCTATCTGCCGGGAACTCACAAAACGCTATGAGGAAAAGATGCGTACGACGTTGTCGGACAGCCTTGTCTATTATGGTGAAAATGAGCCGCGCGGAGAGTATGTGCTCGTGATTCATGGAAAAACCTTCGAGGAACTTGCCGAGGAGGCAAGAAAGTCCTGGGAGGATATGTCGTTAGAGGAACATATGCAGGTATATGAAAGCCAGGGGACACCGCGCAAAGAGGCGATGAAACTGGTGGCAAAAGACCGCGGCATGAGCAAACGGGATGTATATCAGGCACTGCTGAAGGAAGAGTAGATTCGTCACTTCTGGTAAAAATCTTTCAGATAATCCTTTACGATTTGAAACGGTGCCGGGCCGATCGAAAGCACTGCCTGATGAAATGAGATTTCATTATAATCACTGCCAAAGATTTCCTTTGCATAGTCCTTTAATTCCAGAAACTGCAGATAACCCACATAATAACGGAGATAATTTGCCGGTTCTGATATGATATAGCGGTAAATCTCTGCAATGGTGTCCGGATCGCTGATCCCGTAATCGTTCCAGAATTTTATCGTATCGGCAAGCGACCAGCCATCATAATGGATGCCGATATCGGTCGAGGCATAAAGGCTTAAAAGGGCAGACTGGTTTAAGGCGAGAAGCGTTGCGGCATCCTCCCTCAGCCCGGCATAATGATAGGACATCATCTCCACATAGGTCGCCCAGCCTTCCACATATCCCGGATAGTTTAAAATACTGCGTATCGCCGGCAGTCCGGACTGATAGGACATGATCGTCTGATACAGGTGGCCGGGAAAACCCTCATGGGCGAGCGTTGTGAAATACCGCATGGTGGATGCATCCGTTTTTGCATTGATATAGATTGAATTGGCATTGTAATCATCAATTGGTGCAGTGATATAATAAGCCGGTGCAAGATAATCTTCCATACATTCCTCAATAGGACTGACGGTGTAAGAGACATCCGGAGCCTTTGGGAAATCTGCCTGCATCTGTTCTTTCAACTGTTCTAAAACAGAGGCGGGTTCTGCATAGGAAAGAGAAGCTTTCTGTGCATCTTTCCAGAGAGAGGGATTTGAATCCGTCAGGGCGGCCGCTTCACTTAGATCAGAAAGTCTTTTCTGACCGATCATAGTCTGTATATCCGCAATCGAATCCGCACAGCCGGTATTTTCGTAGACGAGATATTCGTAATAATCTCTGCCGTGTTTCAGATAACAGAGCCCTTTTTCATTTTTTCCGCTGCCAAGCAGGCTGGTTAAGGAAGATGCCAGTGAAGTATAGGCAGGGAAAATCACTTCTTTTACAATCTTTTCATTTTGTTTTTTATAGGCGGTCTTCTGTTCATCTGACAGATCCTTAAAAGCATCCACTTTTTTATTGAAAGTTAAGATCAGATAATGATCGTCCCCATCGTCTGCAAAACGGGAACACTGTTCGATCACACTTTTACAGATGGCATCGGACATAAAGAGCCCGGCGGCAGCTTTTTGTTTTTCAAAAGCAATGATCTGGTTAAAATAGGAACCGGTCAGGGGCAGCAGTTTCAGGTAAGTTTTGATGTCATCTTCGGAGGAAAAACGATACTCTTCATAAAGTACTGGAAGCTGTGCCTGAGTGCCGGAGGAAGGGTTTAAGTATTCTTCATAAAGTGAAAAATCAGTCCCCTTTTGCTCCATGGCAAGGTAATCCGACAAAATATCGTAAGTCAGCTGCCGGGGTTTGGAAAGTTTTTCGCGGTCAAAACGTTTTAGGGCGGCAGTCGTGTTTTCCAGGGCTGCACGGTTTTCCTTTGATGCCTGACTGGAAATACTGCCAAGTGAAATTGGAACTTCTGTGATTCCGTAAGATTCCGGGGAGGAGAGGGAAAAATGAAGGTTTATGGTATTCAGGGCAGCCTCCGAGCGGAAAAGCTGCAGTAAAAATTCGTCAAAGGCATTCGCGGAGGAGCTGTCAGCGCGTTGATTGTCATTGTCAGTAGATTCAGAAGAAACAGAATCTGTCTGCTCCGGTTCATATCCGGAAGAGATACGGGCAGACTGATCCGGAGCATGCCTGGAGAAAGCGCATCCGTCTAAGAAAACTGTGGGGAAAACGACCAGCAAAATGAGAAAAAGTGTGGATATCCGGCTTAAGCGTGGAAATTTGTGAAAAATATCAGAAAACCATATCAAGATAAAATACCTCAGTTCAAAAATCCAGGTGTTAGTGATATATATGTTGACATTTAGAAAAAATAACTGAAAAAGTTCTATATGAATAATGGTACATATATGGCGATATATAGAAATAAAATAAAAGAAAAACCGGAGAGGTACATATGAATTATCTCTGGGCATTTATGATCTTGACAGGCGTTGTATTTGCCGCATTTCACGGCACACTTCCGGCGGTTACGCAGGCAGCGCTTGACTCGGCAAAAGAGGCGGTAACACTCTGTATTACCATGATGGGAGTGATGTCTTTCTGGGTTGGACTGATGAAAATCGCTGAAAAAACAGGTATCATTGCAGGATTGTCAAGGCGTCTTGCGCCGGTGCTGCATTTTCTGTTCCCGGATATTCCAAAAGATCATCCGGCAAATAAATATATTGCCACCAATATGATTGCAAATATATTCGGACTGGGATGGGCAGCAACACCAGCCGGATTAAAAGCGATGGAGGCGCTGGCGGAATTAGAAAAAGAGCGTGGAAAGAAAGCATTTTCAGATGGCACAGTAAAAAAAGGGGAGCGGACCGCCAGCAACGAGATGTGTGATTTTTTGATCATCAATATTTCATCCCTTCAGATCATACCGGTAAACATTATTGCCTACCGCAGCCAGTATGGAAGTGTGAATCCGGCGCAGATCGTCGGTCCGGCACTGATCGCAACGACATGCAGTACACTGACTGCGATTATTTTTTGTAAAATCAGACAAAATATTTACAAAATCTGACAAATAATTCGTTGTACTATTTGATAAAAGACATTATAATAAGAATAGATTTATGTGTAAGACAAATCCTCAGAGAAAGTGAGGGATACCAATGAAAAAAAATAAGATCTTGATTGTAGATGATAATAAGCTCAACAGGCAGTCCCTGGCTGATATTTTCCGTAAAGCTTATCAGATCGTAGAGTCAGAAGACGGGAAAAAGGCACTGGAGTATCTGAAAAAGGATAAAGGACTTTCGGTAGCGGCAATTATACTGGATCTTATTATGCCTGTAATGGATGGATTTGCTTTCCTGGAGGAATTCAAAAAACACAGCGAATATAAGTATATTCCGATCGTCATTGCGACAACGGAAGACAATGTGGAAAATGAAAAACGCTGTCTGGAGTATGGGGTATGGGATTTTATACCGAAGTCATTCCACCGGGAGATCATCTGGTTTCGTGTCATGAACGCTATCAAAAGGAGCAAACAGCACTTTTTAGAGTATGATTCCCTGACAGGAATTTATAACCGTCAGATGTTTTACCAGAAGACGAGGGAGATGCTGGATGACAGTAAGGATGAGACATTTGCATTTATCCGGCTGGATATTGACCGGTTTAAAATGATCAATTCTTTCTATGGTGCGGCAGAAGGAGACCGTCTGTTAAGATGTATGGCGCACAATATCTGCGGTGTACTCAGTGCATATAAGACGTATACTTATGGCAGATTAAATTCCGATGTTTTTGGAATCTGTGTTGCGGTAGAAAAAGAACAGGATGCACTGCTGATCGCCCAGAAGATCCGGGAACAGGTGAAGAAAAACGGGGAGCTGCGCTGTTATCTTGAGACGTCGGCGGGATGTTATATCATCCGGGACAAGGAGATGGAGGTATCGGCAATCTATGAGCATGCTGTAATTGCGGCACAGGAATGCAAGGGGCAGTATATGCATCATGAGGCACTCTACACGGAACAGATGGGAAAAGAGATGCAGCGGGAGCAGCAGATCATAAACGAAATGGATACGGCACTTGAGGAAAAACAGTTTGTCGTTTATTTTCAGCCGAAGTATGAGTTAGATGGTTATACGCCGCGTGGCGCGGAAGCACTTGTACGCTGGAAAAAACCGGATGGGACGATGGTTTCACCGGGAGAGTTTATACCTGTTTTCGAGAAGAACGGTTTTATTATAAAACTTGATTATTATGTGTGGGATCAGGTCTGCCAGCTTATTGCCACGGCGTTAAGAGCAGGACGTAAGCCGGATCCGATCTCTGTGAATGTTTCCCGTGTCAACCTTTATAATCCCAATTTTTTAGAGTCACTGGTCAATCTTGTGGAAAAATACCGGATACCACCGGAGTACCTGCACTTAGAACTGACGGAGAGTGTTTTTTCCGATACGGAAAATGTCATCTTAAATGCGGTGAATTATCTGCACAAGGCAGGATTTACAATTCTGATGGATGATTTTGGAAGCGGATATTCATCTTTGAACGTGTTAAAGGACATTGATCTGGATGTGCTGAAAATTGATATGAAGTTTCTTTCCAAAGGCAAAGATGATGGGCGCGGAGAAAAGATCTTAGCGGCAGTTATCCAGATGGCAAAAGCGCTGGATATGCCGGTCATTGCAGAAGGCGTTGAAGAAAAGAAACAGGTACAGATGCTAAAGAGACTTGGCTGTAATTATATTCAGGGATATTATTTCGCAAAACCGATGCCGCAGGAGGATTATGAACGGCTGGCGCGAAAATCGCATGAATAATGTGAATCGTTGATACATATAATAAACTAACAGCAGCTTCGGGAAGTGTCCTATGCAGATAATGATGTTTTTATCCGATATCATGATACCACTTCTGATTTTTTTGATTATCGGATATGGGCTGTTGTGCAGGCACAATATCTACGAAGAGTTTATCGAGGGAGCGAAAGACGGATTTGAAACAGTCATAGGGATCATGCCAACACTGATCGGACTGATGGTTGCTGTTGGAATCCTGCGTGCGTCCGGATTTCTGGAATGTTTTTCAAATGTATGTGCTATTTTCACAGAAAAGATCGGATTCCCGTCCGAACTGCTTCCACTTGCTGTTGTGAAAATGTTTTCATCTTCGGCGGCAACAGGTTTGCTTTTAGATATTTATAAGGAGTATGGGACGGATTCGCTGCTTGGGCGGATGGCGTCGATCATGCTCGGAAGCACGGAGACAATTTTTTACACGATGTCTGTTTATTTCATGAGTGTAAAGATTAAAAAAAGCCGGTATACGCTTGCCGGGGCATTGGCTGCAACGGCAGCAGGAATGGCTGCGAGCGTAGTGCTGGCAGGAATGATTTGACAAAAAGAAAAAAAGGTCTATAATAATGTTATGTAAACGAACAGGGCATTTGTTCTGTTGCAATATCGCGGGATGGAGCAGTCTGGAAGCTCGTCGGGCTCATAACCCGAAGGTCACAGGTTCAAATCCTGTTCCCGCAACTAAAAAACAGTAGTTTAGAGCTGCAGAAGGCAGATTGCTAGACTACTGTTTTTTGATGATAAAATTTAGCAGTATCGTGGGTGGCAAACCTTGAAAATGCATCGAAAATATACTAAAATTATGCATGTTAAAGGTATATTACAAAAGGGAAGGTGAACGGTTATGCAAAAGCTGAAAGACATGAAGATAAAAAAGCGGTTAAATACCGGATTTAAAATGGTAACAGGCATTGCGACGATCGCAGCAGTGCTTGGAATTATTGCAATGCTGGTCGCGTCTGGCCGATATGAATATGCGATGACTAATTATGGATTCTCGCAGGGAGATATCGGTAAGGCAATGGTTACATTTTCAGAGACGAGAAGCGCCCTGCGTGCTGTTGTTGGATATGATGAGGAGGACATGATCGAGGCACAGGTATCGCTGCATGATCAGAAAAAGGAAGCCTTTGAAACATATCTGAAAGACATAGAAAGTACCATGGTTTTCCCACAGGCAAAAGAGGCATATAATACGTTAGTTACGGATCTGGACGGCTATTGGGATATTGATGCAGAAGTTTTAGAGCTTGCAACATCATCTTCGGATGATGGTTATTTAAAAGCACAGGAAATCGACACCGGTGAACTCTCACCACAGTATGACAAAATTTATCAGGATCTGGCAACACTGATGGATCTGAATGTACAAAAGGGTGATGCATCAAAGGCATCATTACATAATATGGAGCTCATATTTATGATCGTGATCATAGCGGTGATCGTGGTCTGTATTGTGATTTCCATCCGTATCGGAAATACGATGGCTGTAGATATAGAAAAGCCTCTGACAGCTTTGGCAGAACGTCTGAAATCATTTGCAGAAGGTGATCTTGACAGCCCGTTCCCGGAGAGCGAGGCAGATGACGAGATCAAAGAGATGATCTTAGAAGCGGAACAGATGGCGCATAATCTGAACCTGATTATTACGGATGCAGGGGAGCTGTTAGGAGAAATGGCGGCTGGTAATTATGCTGTCGGAACCAGGATCGAAGATAAATATGTCGGAAAATTTGTAGCCTTAAAAGATGCCATGAGAAAGATGAACCGTCAGATGAACAGTACGTTACAGCAGGTTGAAGATGCTTCAAAACAGGTTTCTGCTGGTTCTGAAAATCTGGCAGAATCTGCACAGGCACTGGCAGAAGGGGCAACAGACCAGGCAGGTTCCGTGGAAGAACTGACGGCAACGATCACGAACATTACGGACAATGTCAATGCCACGGCAGAAAAGCTTGAGGCATCGCACCAGAAAGCAAGCCAGTATGCAAAGCAGGCAGATAACAGCCGCGAACAGATGACGGCTTTGACGGATGCTATGGGACGGATCAATGAGACATCAACCAAAATCGAAAATATTATTTCTGATATCGAAGATATTGCAAGCCAGACGAATCTGTTATCCTTAAATGCAGCGATCGAAGCTGCCCGTGCAGGGGAAGCGGGAAAAGGATTTGCGGTTGTTGCGGACCAGATCAGGAAACTGGCAGAGCAGAGTGCGCAGTCAGCAGTTGATACCCGCCAGCTGATCGAAGGTTCCCTGCAGGAGATCGCAGAGGGGAATAAGGCGGCAGAAAGCGCTTCTGCGGCATTAGAGGAAGTAGTTGAAGGAATCAAAGAGATCGCTGAGGAATCAAAGATGTTAAGCGAACAGTCGGCAGAGCAGGCAAGAGCGATGGAACAGGCAGAATCAGGGGTAAACCAGATCTCAGAGGTGGTTCAGTCAAATTCTGCAGCAGCACAGGAATCATCTGCAACCAGTGAGGAGCTGTCTGCACAGGCAGTGTCTTTAAATGAACTGGTGGGACAGTTTGTCCTGAGAAAGGATTGATCATGTCAAATATAGAAAAGTTCTTAGAAATGGTACAGGAGTCAGATAATATTGTATTTTTCGGGGGAGCAGGTGTTTCTACCGAAAGTGGCATCCCTGACTTCAGGAGTGTGGATGGACTCTATAATCAGAAATATGATTATCCACCGGAGACGATATTAAGTCATACCTTTTATATGAGACATACAGAAGAATTTTACCGTTTTTACCGTGATAAGATGCTATGTCTTGATGCAAAACCAAATGTGACACACCAGAAACTTGCAGAGTTAGAGGCTGCGGGCAAGGTAAAAGCTGTCATCACACAGAACATTGACGGACTGCATCAGATGGCAGGAAGCAGGCATGTTTTAGAGCTGCATGGCAGCGTGCATCGCAATTACTGTCAGAAGTGTGGAAAAGGATTTGATGCGGAATATATTTTAAAATCCGGTACAGAGATTCCGCTGTGTGATGCGTGTGGAGGTAAGATCAAACCGGATGTGGTGCTTTATGAAGAGGGATTGAACCAGCAGACCTTAGAGGATGCTGTATTTTATATCAGCCATGCAGATGTGCTTATCATTGGTGGAACTTCGCTGGCAGTATATCCGGCTGCAGGATTGATCGACTATTACCGGGGAAACAAGCTGGTGCTTATCAATAAATCTACAACACCGATGGATGGCAGAGCAGATCTTTTAATCCAGGCAGGGCTTGGTGAGGTGTTTTCACAGATCCGGTAAACAGAGCAAGTACTATTTTAAACATCTAAAAAGGAGAATGTATGCGTTTACTGATAAAACAGAGAGTGTTTTCATGGTCAGATACTTATGATGTCTATGATGAGGAGGGCAATGTACGGTATTTTGTCAGGGCAGAGGTGTTTGCACTTGGACATCAGATCCATGTCTATGATGCGGCACATGTTGAGGTTGGAATGATCCGTCAGAAGCTGTTTAATCTTCTTCCGGTCTTTGAAATTGAAACAGGTGGGATCAAAAGAGGACAGATCGAAAAACAGTTTACCCTGTTCCAGCCGAAATATGATATTGATTTTAATGGATGGCGTGTGGAGGGAGATTTCCTTGGCTGGGATTATGATGTATATTCCGGCTGCAGTTCCATTATTCATATTTCAAAACAATTACTCCACTGGGGTGATACTTATGCGATCGATTTCACCAATCCCGGAGATGAACTGCTTGGAATGATGCTTGTGATCGCAATTGATGCAGCAAATTGCTCGCAGAATAAATAGTATAGGAGAATAGAGAGGATTTATGGATAAATATGAAGTTGGTGATGTGGTGCGGTTGAAAAAGCAGCATCCGTGCGGCAGCAGTGAATGGGAGATCCTGCGCGTGGGTGCAGATTTCAGGTTGAAATGCTTAGGCTGCGGGCACCAGATTATGATCGCAAGAAAGCTTGTCGAGAAGAATACGAGAGAGATCCGCAAAAAAGAAACGGATTAAGATATGTTAACTGCGAATAAAAAGTTCTTGCAATCAGTTGATTCCTATGATAGAATATATTTTCGTGATATATTATTAAATTCCTTGCTCACTCATATGAGAGCGGGCCAGAGACCAAAAGGAGGAAAATTCGCATGAATAAGTATGAATTAGCGCTTGTTGTTAGTGCAAAGATCGAAGACGATGCGAGAACAGCTACCGTAGAGAAGGCAAAAGAGTACATCACTCGTGCCGGTGGTAACGTAACAGAAGTAGAAGAGGCTGGTAAGAAGAAATTAGCATATGAGATCCAGAAGATGTCAGAAGCTTTCTATTATTTTATCCAGTTCGACGCTGCATCTACTGTTCCGGCAGAGGTTGAGCGCGATGTCCGCATCATGGACAATGTTCTTCGTTTCTTAGTAGTAAGAAAAGACGAGAAATAAGATTCTTTGAACTGACAACGGTTTGTTTGATAGAAGAGAGGAATCGTATATGAACAAAGTTATTCTTATGGGAAGATTGACCAGGGACGCAGAGATCCGTTATTCCCAGGGCGAGAGTGCCACTGCGATTGCAAGATTTTCACTTGCAGTAGATCGTCGTTTCCGTCGTGACGGAGATGATCAGAATACAGATTTCATCAACTGTGTTGCATTTGGCAGAACAGCAGAGTTTTTGGAGAGATTCGGACGTAAGGGAACAAAATTCGTTCTGGAAGGCCGTATTCAGACTGGCAGCTACACCAACAAAGACGGACAGCGTGTTTACACGACGGACGTTGTTGCTGAGAACGTAGAGTTTGCAGAAAGCAAGAATGCCAGCGGCGGTGGAGATAACTCCGGTTTTAACCCTTCCGACAGACCGTCACCGAGCAGTGCAGCAGGTGATGGCTTCATGAATATTCCGGATGGAATTGATGAAGAGTTACCATTTAACTAATGGAAATCGTGATGTGGGTTCACATAGCGGTTTACGATAACAACAGGAGGTAATTATCATGGCTTTCAATAAAGCAGCAGACAAAGATGGCGCACCAATGAAGAGACGCCCAATGCATAGAAGAAAAAAAGTTTGCGTTTTCTGTGGAAAAGATAACGTAATCGATTACAAAGATACAAACAAATTAAAGAGATACATCTCTGAGAGAGGAAAAATCC
>OHPI01000950.1_pt1 | contig 17346 bp, 14 predicted proteins | sample 1577651 | NCBI WGS metagenome assembly OHPI01 (sample SAMEA3879578, study PRJEB24766) | human gut metagenome | biome: human-associated habitat; feature: feces | place: USA | collected 1985/1987
GCGTATTAAAGACCATGACTGGTCAGATAAGGGCTGGCAGTAAGCAGTACAATGAGTAACAAGAGAGCATTCAGCAAGGGGATGTATGACAGCATCCCCATTGCACTTGCCTATTTCGCAGTTGCATTTTCACTTGGAATTATGGCAAGAAAAGCAGGACTAACCCCGTTTCAGGGTTTTCTATCAAGTATGCTCAACCATGCATCAGCAGGTGAGTATGCAGAATTTACTGTAATAGAGGCAGGTGCGCCTTACATTGAGATGGCACTCGTCATCCTTATAACAAACGCAAGATATCTTTTGATGAGCTGTGCATTAAGTCAGCGTTTTGCACCAGATGCACCGCTTATCCACCGTGTATTAGTCGGATTTGGCATTACCGATGAGATCTTTGGAATCTCCATTGCAAGACCTGGAAATGTGAATCCTTTTTATACTTATGGAGCAATGGCGCTCGCACTGCCGGCATGGTCATCTGCAACGGCAATAGGAATTGTTGCAGGAAATATCCTGCCGGCTTCTGCCGTAAGTGCGCTTAGTGTTGCATTGTATGGCATGTTTTTAGCAATTGTCATTCCGCCTACAAAGAAAAACAAGGTTTTAGGCGGTGTTGTTTTGATTAGTTTTGTATTCAGTGGCCTGTTTACATGGCTTCCAGTTACAAAAACTTTGTCTGCAAGTATGAGAACTATAATCTTGACAATTGTAATCGCAGGAGCAGCCGCAGTATTGTTTCCAGTGAAGGACGAAACGCAGGAAGGAGATAAAAACGATGCAGCATAATATTTATCTGTATATCATGGTGTCTGCGCTTGTATCCTTTGCCGTGCGCGCGGTGCCGCTTACACTGATCCGAAAGAAAATTGAAAATCCATTTTTAAAGTCATTTTTATTCTATGTACCGTATGTAACGTTATCTGTCATGACTTTTCCAGCGATTGTAGAAACGACTGCTGTGCCGATTGCAGGAGTACTGGCACTTATAGCAGGAATCATTGCTGCTAGAAAGGGTGTAAGTATGTTTCTAGTGGCAGTAATATGCTGCGTGATTGTGTTTGCGGCAGAGATGTTAATTTGAGAACCCCCTCTTTATTGAACCAGAAAGTTCAGTGAAGAGGGAATTTTTGTATGTATAGTTGTAAATTTAGTCTGGGTAGCCAATCTACAATAAAGATATAGTTAGTAAATAAAAACAAATAACTAAATAAAAACAGAGATAGAAACTATATAATAACAATATGATACGAATTTAAAATGAAAAGATACAAAAAACACAACAAAAGTCAGAAAAATACAATTGAATTTTTGTGCATGTGCGACATATAATAAAACTATCAAAATCAATGCTGAATTGCACAGTAAATTAAAACTGATGTCGGGCCCAAATTCAAAGCATGAGAATAGGAGGACTGGAAATTTATGAAGAGTAGAAGTTTAGCAGCGCTATCAGTATCAGTCGTTTTTGCAATTAGTGGAATACCAGCATATGCAGGCGAAGCTGAGGCAGATCCGTTTGGAAAATATGAAGAGACCCTAGATGTACATTTCGTGAGAGCAACTGATGATACAATTGAAACCTATGAATTGGGAAATCTTCCTGGACAGACATTAGAGGACAATTTTTGGCTTGATACTTATCGTGATGAGTTGGGAATTAATGTTGTATATGATTGGATTGTAAAAGGTGATGATGAATATAGCCAGAAAATCAATATCACAATTGCAACAGGTGAGTTGCCAGATATTATGTCGGTTACGGCAACACAGATGGTACAGTTAGCAGAGGCAGATTTGATTGCAGATATATCGGATGTATATGAAGCATATGCAGCAGATTTTACAAAGGAAACATTGACACAGGAAGGCGATGATCCGTTTTTAGCAGCATCAATTGATGGAAAAATGTATGGTCTTCCAGTGACAGGTGGATCAGTTGATTCTGTGGATTTGATGTGGATTCGTCAGGACTGGCTAGACAAGTTTGATCTTGAAATTCCGCAGACAATGGATGAACTGTTAACCGTTATTGATAAATTTACAAATGAAGATCCAGACGGTGATGGTGAGAACAATACCTATGGAATCGGTGTTGCAGGTTCTCCAAATGTATTTGGCGGTGGTTATGGTGGATTGAAGGGATTCTTCAATGCATATGGTGCATATCCAACGATCTGGGTAGAGAAAGATGGACAGCTTGTTTATGGAGCAACACAGCCAGAGTGTAAGGAAGCACTTGCGACTTTGGCAGATTTGTATCAGAAGGGTATGATTGATCCTGAGTTTGGTGTTATGGATTCTGGTAAGGCAGGTGAGGCTGGAGCATCAGGAAAATGTGGATTAACATTTGGTCAGCAGTGGCTGTCACTCGTACAGTTCCAGACAAATTATAATCTGGACAATGATGCAGTATGGTCGGCGTGCCCAATTCCGACTGCTGGAGATGAAAAGGCATCAGCTCAGGCGGATCTTGGAACCACGAGATGGCTTGTTGTTAGAAAGGATTTCGAGCATCCAGAGGCACTAATTAAAATGGCAAATTTGTTTATTGAAAAATGTTGGGGTAAGACAGGAGATAATTCTGTTTATTATGCACCGCCAGTAGCTGAGGGTGTATGGAAATTATCACCAGTACAATGCTCTATGCCATTAAAGAACATTTATGCATACAGAGATATTCAAGAAGCAATGGCAAATGATACAACAGATCAGCTTACGGGTGAAGCAAAATCTATTTGGGATAAGCTTGAGCGTTATTATTCAGGAAGTGAAGATGGAAAGTCTGTATGGGGCTGGGAGCGAATTTATGGACCGGCACCAAGCTCTTACGCATCCATTGACGAGATGCAGTCAGATGGAAGAATTCTGATTAATCGTTTTGTAGGCGCGCCGACAGAGACTATGACTGAAAAGATGTCTACACTTGAGAAGATGCGCGATGAGATGTTTAACAAGATTATCATTGGTGAGGCATCTGTGGATGAATTTGATAAGTTTGTGGAAGACTTCAATTCTCTTGGTGGAGAGCAGATCACTAACGAAGTAAATGAGTGGTATGCGTCTGTTCAGTAATCGTTTTTTAAAGATGGTATTAGGTTATATGATTTTATAAAGAGGGAAGGGGCAGGCGATGGCTTGCCCTTTTTCAGAAAGAGGATTTGTATGGAAAAGATGAGACAGAAAAAGAAAACAAATTTGAGAAAAGAGCTGCCATTTCATCTAATGCTGCTCCCAGGTGTGATATTTACGATTATTTTTTGTTATGTCCCCATGGTTGGAATGAAGATTGCGTTTCAGAAGTTTATTCCGGCAAAAGGATTTTTTGGTGATCAAAAATGGATTGGATTTGATAATTTCACGTATTTAATAAATATGCCAGGAGCAATGGCGGCGTTAAGAAATACAATTGTAATCGCACTGTGGAAAATTGTGTTAAATCTTGTAATACCAGTACTAGTTGCACTTATGCTAAATGAAGTAAAATCAAATAAATTTAGAAGATCTGTTCAGACTGCAATTTATCTTCCGTATTTTTTATCTTGGGTTATCTTTGCGGGGGTGTTAATTGATATTTTATCACCTTCAAGTGGTATGATTGGACGTATTTTGAATATGTTTGGAATTCAAGCACCGTTTTTCTTGGGAAGTAACAAGTATTTTCAGCAAACTATCATATGGACAGATGTATGGAAAAATTTTGGATACGGAACGATTGTGTATCTGGCGGCAATCACTGGTATTGATATGAGCTTGTATGAGGCAGCAACAATGGATGGGGCAGGGCGACTTCAGAAAATGTGGCACGTGACGCTTCCAGGAATTCGCATGATTGTAATTCTGATGACCGTACTTTCGCTTGGAAATGTGCTAAATGCAGGATTTGATCAAATACAGAATTTAATAAGTCCTCAAGTATATGCGACTGGAGATATTCTGGATACGTTTATTTATCGTATTGCTATGTTGGATGCACAGTTTGGTCCGGCTACGGCAATGAGTATGTTTAAATCAGTAGTATCATGCTTTTTTATTTCGGTATCTTATTATATCGCGTACAAGTTTTTTGATTATCGTATTTTTTAGAGAGAGGAGCAATGAATATGACAGGTAAAAATAAAAATCGTATCAAAAGTTCATGGAGATCAAAGCTTTTTTCTCTGATTAATGGAATTGTTTTGACATTGTTGGCTTTACTATGTATACTTCCATTAGTGAATGTACTGGCAATTTCGTTAAGTAGTAATACAGCTGTTACTGCAGGAAAAGTTATGTTTTTACCAGTGGATTTTACTTTAAAATCATATGAATACGTAGCAAAAAGAGAAGCGTTTTGGAGAGCAATGGGTATTACACTGGAGAGGTGTCTATTGGGTGTAGCGTTAAATGTGCTTTTGTGTATCATGACGGCATATCCACTGTCAAAGAAAAATTCGAGATTTCATAGCCGTACAGCGTATACATGGTTTTTCTTTCTGACAATGTTAATTAACGGTGGCTTAATTCCGAATTTTATGACTGTAAAAAGTCTGAATCTTTTAGGAACTATATGGGCATTAGTATTGCCTGGAGCAGTTCCAGTCTTTAGCGTTGTACTTATGCTTAATTTCTTTAGGGCGCTTCCAGATGAGTTAGAGGAAGCTGCAATTGTCGATGGTGCGAATCAATGGCAGATCATGATGAAAATTTATGTGCCACTGTCAAAAGCATCAATTGCAACGATTTTTCTATTTGCGCTTGTGTATCACTGGAATGCATGGTTTGACGGAATTATTTATATGAATAAACCAGAGCAGTATCCACTTCAAAGTTATTTGAATACTATTCTTGTGGATACACAGTCGACGACTAGTGGAGCACTGGATTGGCAGACGATGTCGCTTGTCTCCGACCGTACAGTAAAATGTGCGCAGATTTTCCTTTCAACGCTTCCAATTATTGCTGCATATCCGTATCTTCAGAAATATTTTGTAAAAGGAATGGTACTTGGATCAGTAAAGGGATAAGGAATAAATGAATGAAAAAACCAGTAAAGGGAAATGCGTTTCATAAGTTGAATATTGCGGTCTTGATTACATGTGTTGCTTTTTTGTGTACTGGGCTGTGCATTAACAAATATTATAAAACAGTTCTGGAAGAACGGCTTATGGAAGATATTGATGTGAGAGTAGTAAAATGGAAGGACAGCTTTGACAGACAGCTAGATAATCTTCAAATGGCACAGAGCAACCTGCTTTATAGTCAGGGTGTTGCCAAGATAAATATGTACTGGGATTATCGCTCGTCATATGAACGCATGACAGATTGTGTGAACTTGTCAGATAAGCTTAAAGAAATTCGTATTTTATACACACTAATTGACAAGGTTGGTATTTATTTTCCACAGCACCATAAGGTTGTAAGTGGAAATGCGCCGATTCTTGAGTCTTATGAGGTAGATGAATTTTATGATAACAGGCAGTGTTTGTTATCAGATTCAGGGGATCTTTTGCTAACAACATATTATCCATTAGCGATAAGTGGAAAAGAAAACAAGTGTGTATATTATATTCGTTCTGTTATAACTGCTTCGCGTTTAAAAACATTTCTTGAGCAGAACATTCAAATTGATGAAACTGGTTTTGCTGCGGTAGCAGATCAATATGGTAGATTAGTGGCTGTGTATCGGGACAAAACGACACCGCAGGAAGAAAATTGGGAAAATCAAATCAGCTATGAATTAACTGAGGCATTGAAGTATAATGATAATGTAGATGAGTTACGAATAAAATCGGATATTATGATAAGTGGCTCTTACAGTAAAAAATCAGGGCTTTGGATTTTATATGGATATCCTAAGAATGTGATTCAAGATCCATTGAAGAAAACTGTTGTGATGGACGTTATTATGATACTGCTGGTTCTGATACTGTATTTTGCATTCCGATCTTATGCAACGCATATCATTGCGCACCCACTAAATCGAATTATGGAAGCGATGGCAAAACAAAAAATGCCGCCTTTATTGAACATGAATGAAAATGATGAGTTTGCGCAGATTTACGAACAATATAATCAAATGATTATGGATACAAACAGGCTGATGAAAGAAAAGATGGATGCGGAGTATCAGAGTAAGCTTTCACAGCTTCGTCAGCTGCAGTACCAGATCCAGCCACATTTCCTTTATAATAGTTTGTTTACGATATCGAGAATGGCACAACTTGATGATAATGATGAGATTGCTGAGTATGCGAAGCATCTTGGAAAGTATTATCAGTATATTACAAAGTCTAGTGACAGAGAAGTGACGTTTAATCAGGAATTAGAGCAGGTAAAAGATTACCTGTATATTCAGAATATTCGCTTTGAGGATAGGATTGAAATTATTATGGATGAGATACCAGAGTCAATCATGCAAATAAAAATCGCACCTATGATTTTACAGCCTTTGGCTGAGAATGCATATCAGCATGGCCTGAAAAATATAGCATCAGGCGGAATCATACACATATCAGCTGGATATGAAAACGGATATTTATGGTTTCAAGTGGAGGATAATGGAGATGGAATTTCACCGAAGCAGCTTTCTGAACTTAAGCAACGCTTGGAAAGGGGAGAAATAAATAAAGAAGAGATTCACGGATTAACGAACGTTCAGGCAAGAATTTCGCTATTATACGGATCAGAAAGCGGCTTGACTGTAAATGATGGGACTGAAGGCGGATTTTGTGTAAAACTGAGGATTGCTGTTCCAGAAAATGGATAAAAGATTGATAGAAAGGTAGGGTACTTTTTATGTATAATCTGCTTATTGTTGACGATGAGCCATTGATTTTAGAATCATTGTATCAGATGATCAGTAAAAAACGAGATCGGCAGTTTATGGTATTTAAGGCTGGTTCTGCATTGGAATCTTTAAAAATCTTCAGAGAACATAGGATTGATCTGCTTATGACAGATATTTGTCTTCCAGAGACCAATGGACTGAAATTGCGTGATAAGATTCAAGAAAATTGGCCAGAATGTTTTACGATATTTTTAACTGGTCAGGAGGAATTTGAATATGCGAAAGAGGCGGTAGATGCACATACTGTTTCTTTTGTGCTTAAGGTAGAAGGAGATGAAGCGATATTAGCAGCTATTGATAAAGGTTATAAAAAGATAGAAGCGTATTATAATGAGAAAAGTCGTGTAGTACGGCTGAATCAACAGTTAAATAGTGCGCTTCCACTAGTGAAAAGCGGCTGTGTACGAAAAATCGTGCATGGTGAAATTACCTCAAAAAATGTAGATGCCATAACGAATGCGTTGGCATTTGGAAGTACACAATTTGATTTTAAGGAGAAATTTTTAATTGTAGTTTGTTGGGTAAATGGTTCTTCTGATCAACGGCTGTTTATTGAAAATATCATTGATATTTTGGAAGAAAGTTTAAGGGGAGCATTTCGAACTATTAGCTCTGTCACGGATGAAAACTGCATTATTTTGGCACAATCAGAGGAAAATGACGCAGATAGGCTGCGCGGTTTTTTAGAAATTGGTTTGAATATATGTGACAAAAGCTATGGAATTATTCCTGATGTGTATGTTTATGGAGAAAAAATTGGACTTGAAGCAGCAGATAAGGCATACATGCTTTTAAATTGCAGGCATCTGGAGATTGATGGGGAAACGCATGCGGTAACAATGTATATGCCAAATAATCAGTTTAGTGGGATTTTATGGAGAAAGACTGATAGTGGGTATCATGTGGCAGAACTGGCAGCAAATCAGATGTCGGAGAGTTTAGCGGCTGGAAATGAGGAAGCGTACATAAAGGCATATGGTGAATTAAAAGAAAATTGTGGTCAACTGTCTGTGTTAGAAGAACATGCTCTTTTTTGTACCCTTAGCAGTCAACTGTTAAATGCGATTGCTAACTTTTTGCCACAGGATAACCAGTCGTTTGATGAGATTGATGCACAAAAACTGAGCAATTTTCGAATCTATGCAGATTTTTCCAAGGCAATAAAGGAAATTTATGAGATGGCTCATGTGTATTTCCAAGCGAGGAGATCATTGCATATGGATTCACGAAGCCGAATTGTACATGTTGTAAATTCTTATATAAAAGAGAATTTATCAAAGGATTTGTCAATGGTTGTGTTAGGAGATTATGTTGGACTTAATCCAGCCTATTTGTCAAGAATTTATAAAGAGACAGCAGGACAGTCAATCAATAGTTATATTAGTGATCAGCGAACTGTATTAGCAAAGAAACTATTAAAAGACCCAACAATAAAAATACAGAAAATTGCTGAGATGACAGGAATGAGAACAGCATCATACTTTACTCATTATTTTAAGAAATATGTGGGAATTAGTCCACAGGAATATCGAAATCAGTAAGGATGATGGATACTGAAAAGTGGGAAAATAATTGAAAGGCAGGGCAGAAATATGAAGTTAGAAATGAAAGAAACAGCGACCGAATTTTTGTTTTTTGTTAATAATGAGCCTGCAGCAAGGATAAAAAAGCAAACAGATCGGTTTGATTCATTTGTGTTTCACGAAGGTGATGTAGTAGAGTGGACTTGTAAAACTGCTAAAGAAACAGATCATATGTGTATGGAATTGGAGGATTGTTTTGAGGCAAAACATATTGTGGTACCGGCTGTTTCCTATGACCAGAATCCGTGGGGAAAGGATCATGAATACAAAGGTCTTGAGAAGGATGGAATTCCTTATAGTTTTGCTTATCATAGAACAGCAGTGCCAGGAGCTACTGTAAGCAAAGGCAATCGGGTAAGTCTGGCAGTATGCTCGTCAGATACTGCATCTGGCAGCATGTTTATACAGAATAAAAAAGCAGTGCACCGTCTAATTTGGCCAGAAACGGAGAGTCCACAATATTTGATGGCGGACTGTTTTATGCCAGAATACATAGGTAAAATCAAGCCAAGATGTGAATTTAAGGGATGGATTTTCTTCAGTGATCAGTGTGATGCAGATGAAAAAATGATGTTATATATTTGGAAACAAAATATAAAAAGACTACATCCAAAACAAAGTGCTCAGACAATTTGGGACTGGTCTGTGGAATATGCGAAAAAACTGTATACACATGATGGTGAAATTCATGCTTTTAATATTGGTTTTCGTTGGGATGGAAATGAATGGGTAAAACGGGAAGAGATGAAATATGAGATCGGATGGTGTGGTCAGAATGCATCTCTTGCGGTTTCTCTTTTATATGATTATCAGATGAATGGAAATAAGGATTCATTGAAAAAAGGTCTGGCCGTTTTGGATTGGTGGACCCAAAAAGCACGTAGTAAAGAGGGACTGCTTTTGACCAGATATGATCCGGAAGATAGTTTAATTGATGCTTGCAATTTGGGAACTGCAGGTTGCCAACTGATAGAAGCATATGAACAGTGTGAACGAATTGGTGTCAGAAGAACGCAATATCTGACAGCAGCTCTTGAAATCTGCGATTTTGCGATGGCACATCAGCGACTGGATGGTGGAATTGCAATGAGCTGGAATCGTGACGGTTCGGTCCATACACTAGAAGGAACAGCAGGCGCATTTCTTATTTTGCCACTTGTAAAGGCTTTTGAAAAAACACATAAAGAAAAATATAACATAGCTGCTGTGAGAGCATATTCATATTATTTTAGAGAATTTAAAAATTGTGGATATGGCACATCTGGTGCATTGGATACGTGTTGCATTGACAAGGAATCAGTAATACCTTTGTTGAAAGGTGGAATTATGCTATATGAAGCCACGGGATTTGAGCGCTATCTGAAAATGGCACAGAAGGCAGCATGGTATTTATCAACATGGCAGTGGCATCAGAGTGTTGTATATCCGAGTGATTCTATTCTTGGAAAGATGGGTTATGACACATTTGGTGGAACAGCAGTTTCAACCTCGCATCATCATATTGATCCATTTGCATTGTGTTATGTGGAGGATTTAAAAAAGCTTGCAATATTTACTAAGAATACACAGTGGGAGAGCAGAGCGTTTGCAATCTGGTACAATGCATCTCAAGGAATTTCTGATGGTACGTTGATGATCGGTGAGACTGGTGTGCGTCCAAGAGGAAGCTGTGATGAAGGAATTTTACATACGAGATGGGGAAACAATGGTAATTATTTTGGTGTAAGTCAGTGGCTAGTTGCATGGCCGTGCGCGTTTCGTTTGGAAGTGTTAAGAAAATTGGATAATTGGAATTGGCTTAATGGGGAAGAACAGGAGGCTTGGTTATGATACGATATATGAAAAAAGGACAGGATATATTATTTTTTTCTGGTGAGATACAGATTGCAAGGTTAATAGGATGCAGTGATGCAGAGGATACATTAACAATACTTGAAGATGGAATTTTTGAGTGGAGGCGTCAGTGTAAGCCAGTCAAGAAAATGTGCATGGAATTGGAAACTTGTTATTCAAGTGAATTTTATTTGATTCCAGGAATTAATTATAATGGAAATGGATTTGGTACATTTTGCGAGTATGAAGGAGATCGATATAATGGAGTACCATGGGTATATGGCTGGCACCGCGCAGCTATTCCAGCGATGACAATGTCACAGGATGAAAAAATAAGTGTATCACTTATTGGAAAAGCAAATGATGGAGAATCCTGTAGTCTGTTTTACAAAAAAAATTCTAAGCAAATGGTACATCGTATTTTATGGCCAGAAGAAGAGTCACCCAAACAGCTTCGTTTGTATCGGTATGCAGATGCATTCCAGACAAAGATGGAGCCAAGAACGGAATTTTGCGTATGGATTGTTTTTGAGGAGCATCCACAGCAAAGAGCCGGATATCATCGTGTACTTGACTTTTCATGGAAACAAAATTATGCGATATCAAAAAATCCACTTTCATTAGCAGAGGTATGGTCATACGGAATTGATTATGCAAAATCGCTTTATACAGAAGAAGCCGATGGCTTTTGCGGATTTAACATCGGATTGGCATGGGAAAATGAAAACTGGGAAAAGCGTAGATATAATAAATATGAAATTGGGTGGTGTGGACAGAATGCATTATTGGCAAATGAATTACTATGCGAAGCAATTAAACATCCGGAAGATATGGAAGCTCGTCGTATGGGATTTGCCGTATTGGATTCGTGGATAAAATATGCATCTCTTCCTATTGGTGTTGTCCACAGCTATTATGATCCAGGACAAGTGCGCTACCTGGAGGCATGTAATCTTGGAACAGCAGGAGTTGAATTTTTTGATGCATATGATTTATCTGTAAAGCTAAAAGAAGAACGAAAATTATATCTGGATGCTGCATTTGCAATTTGCAACTTTGCGGTTCGTGTCCAGAAAGAAAGCGGGGCATTTGCAAAGTGTTGGCATGAAGACGGAAGTGTGGCAATTGAAGAAGGGTCAGTTGGAGCATTTCTTGCACTTCCGTTAGTGGAAGGCTATCGAAGAAGCAAAAATCAGGTCTATTTAAAGGCAGCGAAAAAAGCACTACGCTGGTATGGAAAAGAATTGACTGAGCAGGGCTTTACGACAGCAGGAGCACTTGATATTTTCTCAATTGATAAGGAATCAGCAATTCCACTGTTAAAAGGTGCAGTAAGTATGTATCGTGAAGATAAATCAGAGGAATGGCTAGTACTTGCTGAAAATGCCGCGTGGTACCTTTCAACATGGCAGTATTCCTGTACCGAAAAATTTTCTAAAGAAACAACACTTGGAAAAACTGGATATGATTCATTTGGTGGTACTCTTGTATCGACTGTGCATGAAGGAATGGATTCATTTGCATTATCTTATGTGCCAGAGTTATATGAGTTGGGAGAACAAACTGGTCAGACAAGATGGATTGAAAGGGCAAAAGCAATATGGAGAAATGGCTGCCAGCATGTATCAGATGGAACGATGATTATAGATGGCCATGTAAGACCAAAGGGAAGTCAGGATGAAAGTTTTGAATTGTCACGCCAATCGGTAATGGGAAGTGCGTCAAACTGGCTAGTTGCATGGCCTGGAGCTTTTCGAATGGATATCGTAAGAAAAGTTGGTGCGAAAATTGAGTAAATAGAAGAGGATGCGAAATATGGGAAGAATATTTTATTTGGATGCTGCTAATGGAAATGATAAAAATAATGGAATTACGCCAGACGAAGCGTTAAAAAGTCTTGAAGCTGCAAATCGGATTGTGTTTGGAGAAGGAGACAAACTGCTTTTGAAATGTGGATGTGTGTGGAAGGGAATGCTTTGCCTTCATGGAGATGGAGATCGTTTTAATTTTGCGCAGGTGGGTGTTTATGGGGACGGAGAAGCACCTTTGATTGATGGAAATGGTGCATATGCAGCAATATTACTGGATGGAGTGAGCTATTGGAAAGTAAAGGGACTTCGTATTTGTAATCATAGCAGCGAAAGATGTGTGCGTCAGGGAATTTGCATTAGTGCAAAGCCAGAGGGAATTACAGCAGGAATCGAAATTTCAGATTGTGAAATCTTTGAGGTAGACGGTGAAAATCGACGGGCAATGCCAGCATACCAGAGCATGTATTGGAATGGGGCTGTGTATGTTACCTTTCCAGGTCGTACATCAGCTCAAGATCATCTTCATAACATCGTTATTAGTAATAACTACATTCACGATGTTAGAACAAGTGGTATACGTGTAAATCAGCAGGAAGATTTTATAAATGATATTCATCATACACATGTAGTTGTGCGTGGAAATAGGATTGAACGAACTGGATCAGATGGAATTATTGTGGCAAATTGTATTTCTCCATTGATTGACAGTAATATATGTTTTGATGCAGGAGCACTCGGTACACTTGAAGATACCCAGCTGATAGCTGGTATCTGGGTTTGCGCGACACGGGATGCGCTTATTCAGCGAAATGAAGTGGCACGAACCAGAATGTTTGAAAATGATGGAACAGCATTTGATACGGATTGGGGAACTGCGGGGACTACAGTATTTCAGTATAACTATTCGCATGACAATGAAGGTGGATTTTGGCTGGACTGTATGAAGCTTAATCACAATAGAGACTGTGAAAAGACCATTCTGCGCTACAATATCAGTATGAGAGATGGAAGAGGCATTGCCGTATATGATCAGGGAATTTTAGCAGAATGGTATGGAAATCTGTTTTATAATGAAAATCCGATACAAATTTGCTGCTTTGATGAAGGAGAAAATTTTCATTTTGCTAATAATGTATTCTGTGTTCCTAAAGAGACAGAGTGGCAGAAAGCACGATATGAAGATAATATTGTGAATGATGAGAAGTGGAGGGAACTGTTGCAGGATGAAATAAGAAATTCGAATTGGAGAGACGTCGTAATGGAAAAGCTTTGCAAATTAGTTGGCGTAAAAAGATAGTTTTGTAATTGTCAATGCTGCCGCTTCATTCCATTTGTGATATGTTAATCATGCCATATGAAATAAGATAAGGTTTTGTCAAAACTGGGAGTCAAAATAATTTGCTTGAAATACAGGCCATAGTTCGTTATAATATAGAGCGCAAAAGAATATGTGATGCAGAAAAAATCTGCAGTTAGGAGTTTTATGAGAAAGTATCAGAAGATGCAGGCAATTATTATGTGTGGAGCACTTGTGGCGTCAAGTACATCTGTATTGGCAGCAAAAGAGGCAAGCAGCGAAGCTGAGTCTGAATCAGCGACAGAAGCAGTATCTGAGGCAGGCGAATCTGAGGAGTCTGGCGAGGTTAGCTATCCGCTTACATTAACCGGAACAGACGGCACTGAAATTACAATTAATGAGGAGCCTGAAAAGATTGTATCCATGGGACCCAATATGACAGAGATTCTGTATGCAATCGGTGCAGGTGATAAATTAGTCGGAAGAACCGAGGTTGAGTCTGTTGGCAGTATTTCAAATGCAGATATTGAGAAAATTTTAAGCCTGGAGCCAGATCTGGTTCTTGCCTCTACTCATTTTTCAGATGATGCAGTAAAGCAGCTTGATGATGCTGGTGTTCCTGTTTTGTATCTCTATGATGAGGGCGATATGGAAGGCGTTTATGATATGATCAGCTTGGTTGGCGAGGCTGTAAACTGTGAAGAAGCAGCAGAAAAGACCGTTGATGAAATGCAGACAAAGATGGACTATGTTTCTGATCGTCTGGCAAATGTTGATGAGAATCCGACAGTTTATTATGTAGTTGGATACGGTGAGTACGGCGATTATACAGCTGGAGGAGATACTTTCGTAAATGGTATTCTGACAGCGGCAGGCGGTGACAACATTGCATCAGATGTGGAGGGATGGTCATATTCCACAGAGACACTTCTGGAGAAGGATCCACAGTATGTTATCTTAAATGCTTATAATGAGGAAGGTTTCTGCACAACAGATCCGTACACTGAGCTGAGTGCAGTAAAGAATGGTTTTGTAGAGACTATTGATACTAACATGCTTGATCGTCAGGGACCGAGAAATGCAGATGCTGTTGTAGAGTTAGCACAGATGCTTCATCCAGAGTGCTTCCCATCAGAGACCGAGTATCCGGTTAATGTAAAAAGTGGTGTTGTAGAGTACAATATCGAATCTTGCCCAGAGAGCGTTTACGCTGCAAGCGAGGAAGTTTTCGATCTGTTAAAGGAAATCGGTGTAGTTAGTGAGGATGCCGAGTATGAACAAAAAAGTGTTGAGGACGTTGTTTTAGAGGCTCCGGCAGTTGTTGTTGCAGATGCAGAGTATTCTGCTGAGGAAAAGGCAAAGTTTGACGATGCCAATATTCCTGTTATCTATGTTGATGCAGAAGATGATGAGACTGTAATCACACTTGGTCAGATATTTAACTGTAACGCAAAGGCCGATGAGGTTGCTTATGTAAAGGCAGCATTAGAAAAGTAATGGAAAAGAAAAAAACATATTTGTATATTTATGTTTGCATGGCAGCTCTTCTTTTTGTGGGAGCTGCCATTTCCCTAAGTGTTGGATCTGCAGAGATTGGCATAATAGGGAGCATTAAGCTTGCGCTGTCTGGTATTCCAGGAATAGGCCAATTTGTGGATATATCAGCGTATAGCACGATGCAGCGCTATATAATTTTGCAGGTTCGCCTGCCTCGAGTTTTGCTTGCAGCACTTGTTGGTGCAGGACTTTCGGCAGCGGGAGGCGTGTTTCAGGGGATTTTTCAAAATCCGCTTGCTGATCCGCATATTTTAGGTGTATCCTCAGGTGCCGCACTTGGCGCAACGATTGCTATTCTTTTTGGTGTACAGGTGAGTGTTTTGGGGATTGGAACTATTGGTGTGTGTGCTTTTATTGGTGCGATTTTAACAATTATGCTAGTATATTTGATTGGAGGCATGAAAAAGGGAGCAAAGACAATAGGTATCCTTCTTACAGGAACGGCAATCAGTACACTTTTTTCAGCTGTGATGTCACTTCTTATGTCCCTTAATCATGATAAGATCGAACAAGTCTATCTGTGGACAATGGGAAGCTTTTCATCTGCAGTGTGGGTGAAGGTTTGTTATGTGGCTATCTGTGAAATGATTTGTCTTTGTGTCTGCATTGTCTTGTCAAAGGATCTGAATTTGATGGCGATGGGTGAGGAGACGGCACAGAGTCTTGGTATCGAGACAGCGCGTATACGCCGAATTTTGATTTTAGTAGTATCGGTGATGGTTGCCGCATGTGTTTCCGTCAGCGGTGTGATTGGTTTTGTCGGACTAGTGATTCCTCATATTGTACGATTTTTGCTTGGTGATGATTATCGAAGAATTTTGCCTGGGGCGATTCTTGGAGGCGGATTTTTCTTGATGATTTGCGATACGTTAGCGCGCACAGTGACTGCACCGGGAGAACTGCCAGTTGGTGTGCTGACAGCAATTGTCGGGGCACCATATCTGATTCTGTTAATTAAGAAGAAGTTGACGTGAGAAATTTATAACGTTTACGGCTCACAACCTAAATTAGCGGCGAGCCGCTTTCGTAGAATACCCTCGTGAATAGCGTAAAATCAAAAAAGGAGAAAACAATCGTGAGTCGACAAGGAAATAAAAAAGAATCGGCATCGGGAATGGATTTGCTCAAATCAGTAGATATTGTAAGCAATCATCTGACCTGGACACCAGAAGGGATGGATCATCCAATTTTAAAAGATATCACGCTTAATCTTGAGCCAGGTCACATATATGGAATTATCGGGCCAAACGGAGCCGGGAAATCGAGCTTTCTGCGTCATGTACTCGCATTTTTAAAAACAGAGAGTAAAGAAAGCATGAAAATTGGTGATGTGCCGGCTGACGATTATCCGCGAAAAAAGCTTGCAAGATTGCTCTCATTTGTGCCGCAGAAGACAGATATTGAGACAGACTTTACGGCAGAGGAGATCGTGATGACAGGACGTACACCATATCAGGGACGATTTGAGGGAACCTCAATCGGTGATAAAGAAGCAGTTTATCGCGCTTTTTCGCTCACAAAAGCAGATAAGCTTAAGGATAAAAAATTTGCTATCTTAAGCGGCGGCGAAAAACAAAAGATTGTGATTGCACGCGCGGTAGCACAAACCACACCTTGGATACTTCTTGATGAACCGATTGCAAGCCTTGACATTAAAAACCAGATTGAAATCATGCAGACGCTTTCGGAATTAAACAGACAGGAAGGCGTATCTGTGCTTATGGTGCTTCATGATATCAATCTGGCTGGAATTTATTGTGATCGTCTGATTATGCTAAAAGACGGGCAGGTAATTGCAGCAGGAAATACAAATGAATGTCTATGTGAAGAAAATTTAAAGAAACTTTATGATATATCATTTTTTCATATGGATACAAAAAAAGGACAGCGATATTATTATGCTGAAATATAAATGATACAAGGGTCAAAAGGTATTTTGACCCCTTTGATACCAGATTGCTACGTGCTTTGCACTCTCGCAATCTTCAAAAACATTCGTAATCCGCTCATTTTTCTTTGAAAAATGGCTACTTACTCATATTTTTGGCGGGTCAAGAGTTCATAAAACCTCTTGCAAGCAAGCTTGCATCGGCTTTATGACCTTTTGACCCTGGTATCATATAAATAGTTAAAATAAAAGCTCACGATGAAAATCGTGGGCTTTTGCTATACTTTCAACCAACAGAAAAGAAAACAAAAAGAAAACAAATTTTATCTTTTCTGTGCAGAAAGAGTAGGAATTGCAAGAGCCTTGGCAACAGATCCATCTATTTTGCTTAGCGATGAATCAACTAGTGCACTTGATTCAAAAATGACAAAAGCGATCATCAAGCTGTTAAAGAGAATCAATAAGGAAGACGCAAAGGAGAAAAAATATGGCACTTGAAGAATTTCTTGGAATATCAAATGATAAGCTGTTAACATCATTTGCAGAGACATTAT
>OHPI01000956.1_pt1 | contig 17277 bp, 9 predicted proteins | sample 1577651 | NCBI WGS metagenome assembly OHPI01 (sample SAMEA3879578, study PRJEB24766) | human gut metagenome | biome: human-associated habitat; feature: feces | place: USA | collected 1985/1987
CGGCTGATTTTCTTGATGCGGCGTGCCGTTGCAAAGTAAATCTTCTGTGCCGGGAATACCAGCGTAGCGTCACCGGAGTGTACACCGGCAAACTCTACGTGCTCGGAGATGGCGTATTCCACCACTTCACCGTTTTGGGCAACAGCGTCGAACTCGATTTCCTTGGTGTTCTGCAAGAACTGGGATACCACCACCGGATATTCCTTAGATACCTCAGCAGCCATCTTCAAGAAGTTTTCCAGTTCTTCTTCATCGTAGCATACATTCATCGCAGCACCGGAGAGTACGTAAGACGGACGCACCAGTACCGGATAGCCCACCTTCTCTACAAAGCCTTTCACATCTTCCAGGCTGGTGAGTTCCTGCCAAGCCGGTTGGTCGATGCCCAGCTGGTCGAGCATGGCAGAGAACTTGTTACGGTTTTCGGCACGGTCGATGGAGATGGGGGAAGTACCCAACACGGGAACTGACTGGCGGTGAAGCTTCATAGCCAGGTTGTTAGGAATCTGTCCACCCACGGACACGATGACACCGCGCGGCTGCTCCAGGTCGATAACGTCGAGCACACGTTCGAAGGAGAGCTCGTCGAAGTAGAGACGGTCGCACATGTCGTAGTCCGTAGAAACGGTTTCGGGGTTATAGTTAATCATGATGGACTTGTAGCCCAGCTTGCGGGCAGTCTGGATGGCATTCACCGAACACCAGTCGAACTCTACAGACGAACCGATGCGGTAAGCGCCCGAACCAAGCACAACCACTGATTTTTCATTCTTATAATAGTTCACATCATAACCCTGAACGGCATACGTCATGTAGAGGTAGTTCGTCAGTTCCGGATGTTCGGAGGCCACCGTATTGATGCGCTTCACGGCGGGCAGGATGCCCAGCTCCTTACGACGGGCGCGTACGGCAAGGTTTTCCTTCTCCATATTGCCTTGCGGATTCAGCACGAAGCGGGCAATCTGGAAGTCGGAGAAGCCAAGCACTTTTGCTTCGCGCAGCACGTCGGCGGGGATGTCTTCCACCTTATTATATTGGGAAAGTTTCTGCTTGTAGTCTACGATGTTCTTCAGCTTGCCCAAGAACCAGGGGTCAATCTTGGTCAGCTCAAAGATGCGGTCGATGGCATATCCCTTTTCCAGAGCCTCGGCAATGGCAAAGACGCGCAGGTCTGTGGGATGTGACAGTTCGTAATCCAAGTCATCGAACTCCACTCCCTCATTGCCCACGAATCCGTGCATTCCCTGACCAATCATACGCAAGCCCTTCTGGATAATTTCTTCAAAGGAACGTCCGATAGACATGATTTCGCCTACCGACTTCATGCTGGAGCCGATTTCGCGGCTGACACCTACGAACTTCGTCAAGTCCCAACGCGGAATCTTGCAAATCAGGTAGTCAAGCTGCGGAGCTGCGTATGCCGAGTTGGGAGTTCCCATCTCGCCGATTTGGTCGAGCGTATAGCCCAACGCAATCTTGGCAGCCACAAATGCCAGCGGATAACCGGTAGCTTTGGAAGCCAATGCGGAAGAACGGGACAGACGGGCGTTCACCTCGATGACACGATAGTCGTTTGTCTCGGCATTGAAGGCATACTGGATGTTACATTCGCCCACGATGCCCAGGTGGCGGATACATTTGGTGGAAAGCTCCTGCAACATTTTCACCTGCTCGTCGGTCAATGAGCAAGTGGGAGCCACTACGATGGACTCACCCGTATGGATGCCCAGCGGGTCGAAGTTTTCCATGCTTGCCACCGTGAAGCAGTGGTCGTTGGCATCGCGGATTACCTCGAATTCAATTTCCTTCCAACCCTTCAGAGACTCTTCTACCAGAATCTGCTTGGAGAAAGTGAAAGAGCTTTCGGCCAATTTAATGAAGGCTTCCTCGTCCGGACAAATACCGCTTCCCAGTCCACCCAGAGCATAAGCCGAGCGCACCATCACGGGGTAGCCAATCTCGCGGGCTGCCTTCAGTGCGTCCTCCATGCTCTCTACAGCGTGACTCTTCGGAGTCTTCATCGGAATCTCGTCCAGCTTCTTCACAAAGAGGTCACGGTCTTCGGTGTACATAATCGCCTCAACGGAAGTACCCAGCACGCGCACGCCATATTTCTGAAGAATTCCGTTCTGGTAGAGTTCCGTACCGCAGTTCAGCGCCGTCTGTCCGCCGAATGCCAGCAAAATGCCGTCGGGACGTTCTTTCTTGATGATTTCTTCCACGAAATAAGGAGTTACCGGCAAGAAATAAACTTGATCGGCGATACCTTCCGATGTCTGGATAGTAGCAATGTTCGGGTTTACCAAAACAGAACCGATACCTTCTTCGCGCAACGCCTTCAGCGCCTGCGAACCGGAATAGTCAAACTCTCCGGCCTGACCAATCTTGAGCGCACCAGAACCCAAGACAAGCACTTTCTTTAAATTCTTTTCCATATTCTCTTGTTGTCTATTAAGTTACGAGTTACAAGCTACGAACTACGAGTTGTAGCTATTTCACAAAAAAAATGCGTCACCCAATAAAGGATTAACGCATTACCAAAGAACTAAAAATATCTTTCTCGAAAAAAGAGAAACTGACGGCTCCCGAATGAAATTCATTCGAACGGAGGTTATATTTGCTTCTCATTTCCTGCGATTGCATAGTCTCTTTAAAATTTGTGCAAAGTAACGACTTATTTACGAAAAGAGCAAATTGTGGCATATTTTTTTGCATAAAAGAAACGTCATCCTCCATAATAGAAGAGCGGCCGTCGCCCACAACCGAAATCTTTTTCCGAAAAATGCGATTCCATATAAAAAAGAAAGACTATATCTCAGTAAAGGCATTTGCGGATAAATATGAAGATTCTCCCCACCAAAACTTGCTTTTCTCGCCACGGAAACTTACCTTTGTGCCTATACAAAAATAGAACAAGGATTCTGTTTCTACAAACAAAGCCTTTATTCTTAAAAATAAAATTTCTATTCCTTGGAATAAAGGCTTTATTCTAAGATTTCTCCGCCACCAAAAGAACTTTGCTCCGCAGGGAAAAGGACTTTGCAACGAAGGAAAGAAAAGAAAGGAGAACGCAACAATGACCACACGCTACCAAATGAAAGAAATGCCCGACTTGCAAGGCACGGGCGAACCAATCACCTACCCCAAGATGGTGATGACCGGACAGACCGGCACGCGCGAACTGGCGGAATACATCGCCATGACCTCGGGATTCTCTAAAGGCGTAACCGAAGGAATTATCTGCGAGCTGGGCGAAGCCCTGGCCCACGAAATGGGAATGGGACGCTCGGTGAAGATAGAAGGATTGGGCGTATTCACCCCCGCACTGTCCATCTACCCCGACAAGGAACGCGAACAGCCCCAAGAAAGCACCACGAAGCGAAACGCGCGGAGCATCTACGTAAGTGGCGTGAACTTCCGCACGGACAAGGCCTTGATTAGAGAAACCAACCATTGGTGCGAACTGGAACGTGCCTCCTGGAAACCCGCACGTTCGTCGAAGAAATACACCCCCGAACAACGTCTGGCTCTGGCGCATCAGTATCTGGACAAGCACGCCTTCCTTACTGTCAGCATCTACCGGCAACTGACCGGACTCGTCCGCTCCACCGCCACCGTGGAACTGCGCAAATGGGCACATACTCCCGGCAGCGGAATCGATACAAGCGGCATCGGAAGCCATAAGGTATACGTGAAAAGGAAAGAAAGCGTCATCCCTTGAGGTTTCGATAATTATAGGTATCTTTGCCGGTCTTAATGGCTTTTATACAATGAAGAAACTAAAAAATACATAATATGGCAAAAGAAAAAATCATCCTTACGGGCGACCGCCCCACAGGACGCCTGCACATAGGACACTATGTAGGCTCATTGAGAAGAAGAGTGGAACTGCAAAACTCCGGCTTGTACGACAAGATTTTCATCTTCATCGCCGACGCACAAGCGCTGACGGACAATATGGAGAATCCGGAAAAGGTGCGCCAGAACGTCATCGAGGTGGCACTGGACTACCTGGCTTGCGGACTGGACCCGACGAAGAGTACCATCTTCATCCAATCCCAGATACCGGAACTCTGCGAACTGACCTTCTACTATATGGACCTGGTGACCGTGAGCCGCCTGCAACGCAACCCGACGGTAAAGACCGAAATCCAGATGCGTAATTTCGAGACAAGCATCCCCGTAGGTTTCTTCACCTACCCCATCAGCCAGGCAGCGGACATTACCGCCTTCCGCGCCACTACCGTGCCCGTGGGCGAAGACCAGGAGCCGATGATTGAACAAGCTCGTGAAATCGTACGCCGTTTCAACTATATATATGGTGAAACCCTCGTGGAACCGGAAATCCTGTTGCCCGACAATGCAGCCTGCCTGCGCCTGCCGGGAACGGACGGCAAAGCCAAGATGAGCAAGAGCCTCGGCAACTGTATCTATCTTTCGGACTCTGCCGACGAGGTGCAGAAGAAGGTGAAGAGCATGTATACCGACCCCGACCACCTGCGTGTGCAAGACCCCGGAAAATTGGAAGGCAACACCGTATTCACTTACCTGGATGCCTTTTGCCGTCCGGAACACTTCGGCCTTTATCTGCCCGAATATCCGAATCTGAACGAACTGAAAGCCCACTACCAACGTGGCGGTCTGGGCGATATGAAAGTGAAGAAGTTCCTCAACGAAATTATGCAGGAGACACTGGAGCCTATCCGCAACCGCCGCAAGGAGTTTGAAAAAGACATCCCCGCCATCTACGACATGCTGAAGAAAGGTTGCGAAACTGCCAGGGAAACCGCTGCCGCAACCTTGGACGATGTACGCAAGGCTATGAAGATAAACTACTTTGATGATGCGGAACTGATTGCAGAGCAAGTAAAGAAATTCGGCGGAGAATAAGGGATAGGAGATACGAGTTACAGAAGTTACGAGTTACAAGGAGCTACCTGTTACAAGTTACTGGTTACAAAAAATGAGGGGCATGCGTCATAATAACGCATGCCCCTTCTCATTTCTATAACTCGTAACTCCTTGTAGCTTGTAGCTCGTAGCTTTCTAATTGGCAGATTTCACCAATACCACACGGTTCAGAATCGGCTGTCCGAACTTATCGACACCACCACCGGCATCCACCTTCAGGCGGTCAGCAGGAATTCCGTATTGTTTTACCAATACATCGACCACGGCTTGTGCACGCTTCAAACTCAACTCTTTGTTGAATGCCGGCGTACCGGTTGCAGAGTCTGCATATCCGTTTACAGTGTAAGTGGCGTTCGGGAACTGTTTCATCTGGTCTGCCAGATAAGACAAGTTCATTGCTTCACGTGGAGAAACTTCGGCAGAACCGATATTGAAGAATACCGTACGCGGTGCTATATCCGGATCGGGAACAATCACTTCGGTTTCCGTAACTTCGGCCACCGGCTGGTTCTGTGCAGCCACCAATGCATTCTGCAGCTGCTGGTTGGCAGCTCCCATCTCTGCAAGCTGTGCCTGCATGGCATCCAGCTCTACCTGAGAAATCAACTGAGGCATCGGGCGACGGAATCCACGGGCGGGGAAACGGTATGTCAACCCTACCGTTGCACTCAGCACGCCATCATATCCATGATCGCCGCCAACTTCGCCATCGAACTTATCTTCAACACCCATTGCGCTCAGCTCCAGGTTAATATCTATCGCATTCGAAATACGGAAGCGATTGATGATACCCGCGTTTACAGACAGAGCTTCGCGGTGAGGCTTTGTGTAGTTGTGAGTGAAGCCAGCACCTACATAAGGAATGATTTCATACACACGGTGCTGGTTGTATCCTCCAAACAGCGCATTCAGATTGAACATCACATCTCCGTGCAGATTCATATAGTCGAAACGCTGTTTGTAGTAGCCGTCATCCATCTGAGTGCCTTTCACGTAGTCAGCACCTGCATCATACGTATATCCTCTTGCCTGAAGGCCGCTATATTGCAGACGTACTCCCAGTCCCGGGGTGAACCATTTGCCGATGGCAAAATTCAGCGTCGGACTGATACGCTTGCCAAAACTTCCTGCCTTATCATTATCTCCAAAAGTTGCTTCGGCACCACCGCCTATAGAGAAAAACCAATTACTCCAGAACGGATTAGTGATTACCTGATATTTATCCTGAACCTGGATAACACCAAATTCTTCCACAACTTCAGTCTTTTGCTGCGCCATGGCAACAGAAGACACACCAGCTAAAGCCAGTAACATTAGAATCTTTTTCATATACCTTAAAATAGTTAAGTGGTTAATTAAACTCTTTATCATTCAAACTGTCTAATTAACGCCAACAGAACTAAAAGGTTCTGAATATTTGTACTTTTTTTGCCTTGATGCAAAAGAAAGTACTCTTCCTTATTTGGAGAAAAGCTTTTCTATGTCGTCTTCTTTAATGGTCGCCAGCACCGTCTTTCCGTCCGGAGTATAATTCGGGGATGGGCATGCAAACAGATTGTCCACGAGATTGGACATTTCCTCGTTGCTCAGCACTTGTCCGTAGACGATGGCCGCAGCACGTGCCAAGGTCGATGCAAGAATTGTCTGCACCTCTTCCTTAACGTCATTCCCTTTTTCCATAGCAGTATGTACCATATTCCGGACCAATTCCACCGGGTTCAACCCCTCTATGCCCGAAGGTATGCCGTTGATGGCATAGCTACCGCCACCCAGCGGGCTCAAATCGAAGCCTACTGCCGACAAATCTTCCAATATACCGTCCAGCACGGCAGCTTCCGAAGCCGGCAACTGGATAATCTCCGGAAACAATACCCCCTGCGATACCCCTTGTTTCTGTCGAATCTGACTCATATAGCGGTCGAACAATACCCGGACATGCGCCCGATGCTGGTCTATCAGCATCAGACCCGATTTAACGGAAGTCAGAATAAAACGCCCCTTGAACTGGAAGTGTTGCGCTCCTTTCTCTACCGTTGCCTCATTGCCATAGAAAGAGGCGCTTGCCCCGGAAGGAACCGTTTCCTGGAAATAAGGAACCCTCTCCTCCTCTCTTGGAGCCGTACCGGTAACCGCATCCTCTGCAAAAGGCTCTTCCTCCATCGGCTCGTTCATCCTGCTGGCTTTTTCCAAACCGGAATAAAGCCCCTCCCACTCCACTTTGGGGCGCGAATAATTGCCACCGCCTCCATAGGAAGAAGCGGAAGACGTCTTGAAGGGATTGAAATCCGTGTTATAGTGTACCTTCGGAGGCTCTATCGGACGAGCCTGCTCGAATGCAGGAATATCCGGCATGTCCTCGGTATCAAAATCGATAGTAGGTATAGCGCTGAACTTGCCCAAGGATTCCTTGACCGCAGCCGACAGAATCTGCCAGATAGCCTGCTCATTCTCGAACTTAATCTCCGTCTTCGTCGGATGGATGTTCACATCGATATTGGCAGGGTCTACCTCGAAATAAATAAAGTAGGAGATCTGCTCACCGGCAGGAATCAGCTGCTCATAAGCGTCCATCACCGCTTTGTGGAAATAGGGGTGACGCATATAGCGCCCGTTCACAAAAAAGTATTGGTGCGCTCCTTTCTTGCGCGACGTTTCCGGCTTGGCTACAAAACCGGAAATCTTTATCATGGTCGTATTGACGTCGACGGACAGCAACTGCTGATTCAGCTTCTTTCCGAAGACTGCCATGATGCGTTGCCGCAAAGGCATTACCGGAAGATTGAACAATTCCGTATCATTACTATACAGATAGAAGGCTACCTCAGGATGCACCAACGCTATACGCTCGAATTCCGTAAGGATGTTGCTCAACTCCGTAGAGTTCGCTTTCAAGAATTTGCGCCGGGCAGGAATATTGAAGAATAGGTTCTTGATGGAAAAATTGCTTCCCTTAGGGCAGGAAACGGCTTCCTGGCTTTCGACTTTAGAGCCGGCAATCAACAACCGCGTTCCCAGCTCCTCGCTGGCCGGACGTGTTTTCAACTCCACTTCAGCTACCGCTGCTATAGAAGCCAATGCCTCTCCACGGAAGCCCATAGTGCGTAGGGCAAACAAATCGGCAGCTTCGCGTATCTTTGAAGTCGCATGGCGTTCAAAAGAAAGGCGCGCATCCGTTTCGGACATACCCTTCCCGTCATCAATCACCTGGATGCAGGTCTTGCCCGCATCGGTAATCAACACATGTATTTCCCCGGCTTCGGCATCAATTGCATTTTCCACCAATTCCTTCACAACAGATGCCGGACGCTGAATCACCTCTCCGGCAGCAATCTGATTGGCAACCGAATCGGGCAGCAAATGAATGATATCGCTCATGATAATGTTTAATGATTAGGGATTAATGATTAATCATTATTAAATGATTCCGTTACTGATGGCATACCACAGATAAATCAACACAGCCATGACAACAAGGATTATGCCCAAATGCATCGGCTTACGTCCGCTCTCCTTGCGCCGCTTCAGGTGAGTTGTTCCTTCTATGAATTTGCCCCGTATATCCTCGGGCGAGAATTCCTTTTCCGGCAGCATACCCAGGTCACGCTTGGCGTTTTCTTCCATCTTCGCCAACTTCTCTTTCCGCTCATCCACATAGATATAGCTATGATTGAAGCCACGAGGCTTCCGCATTGCAAACATTCCCATGACGCTACTTATTATTTCGTTTAATATGCATATTCCTTGGCGAAGTTACAGGTTTCCGGTCACTTTTCTTCAATACTTCACCTGCTTTTTTAGCCCTCCACTCGAAGATGTCCTCCTTGTTGAGCGGACGGATGTAGTCGAACCAGACAAAAGAAGGCAGCTTGCTCTTATCTGGTGGAATCTGGTCCAGAGGATAGGCTGTACCGGTAGTCTTTCCAACAAAGACTCCGCGCTCCATCCTTCTCTCCTTCAAGTACATTTTCAAAAGTCCGCCTTCCGAATAGTTCATCATAATCAGCGAACTGTCCTTCTCCTCTACCGGATAATACACCACCAGTACATTGCCGTTCACCTCCACCAGACGCATGTCTCCATCTATAAAGAAAGCTTTCATCTCCTTACCGGAAACTTGGTTATAATGAATACTGTCCTTCTTCTCTACCGTCAAGGCCTGGTTGATGATATGTGCCCAGTCGATGGTACTGTCGTTCATGTAAATTTTAATTTCCTCACCCAGCAACTGCTGTTCCCCGTGCCACAAGATAGGGTCGGTATACATCGTCATGCAAGAGTCCTTGGAATTATACACCAACGAATCGCATACGGCCTGCACATCCGTGCGATAAGCACGCACCTTATGATAGGCACGCATCTCCCGGTACATGGAATCGGTATTCATATGGTAGGTAATCAGCCGCAAAGTATCACCGTGCATAAACAGACTGTCGCCCTGCGAATAGTCGATAGCTACGGCACGTTTGGTGGCAACGGCGCTTCCGGTCAGTTCGTTGTAGAAACAGTAATCGCCGGTCAACATGTTCCGGTTGACCGTATCATTCATCTGTACATTGTCAAAAGCCTCGCCGTATCCCAAGATGCGGTCGTAGAAAAGGCTGTCACCGGTCAGTTTCTTGCCGTCGTTGGTCAGTACGGAACGGTCGAGCAGCTCTGCCTGCTCAGTAGTCGTATTGTACACGCCACGTTCGGAATAGATATGATTCTGGTCACTCACAATATCGGAGGGACCTAGAATGGTAGCAATCTTGGTAGCTGTACTATACTTCAAGGTATCCGAAGTCAAGACAAACTTCGGGTTGACCAGCTTCACGTCGTGGTTGAAGACAGCCAACTTGGTGGCAGGGCTATATTCTCCCCACTCGGAAGTCAGCACATTATCCTCGTCGGTCAGCGTACCGCCTTCGAAGTAATAACCCAAATCGTACAGACGGTCATAGTTCAAACTGTCGGTTGTCAGCACCGTATTACGATTTATCATACGTACATTCTCACGCAGCATGGCCAGCTGCGACATGCCGTCATAATACAGATAGTCTCCATAGATGAACAAGGTGTCGCCCTGCTCCATACGCACATTGCCGAATGCCTCCACAGAATTTATCTTTTCGAATATCAGCGCACTATCACAGAACATGTACATACTGTCATGCTTCATCCTCACCGAGCCGATGAGTACCTGCACGTCAGGACGCAACTGTTTGTCCGCCTGCGCCTCATCTGCGTACAACAAATCGACGCGCGTCTTCTTCTTTTCCGACGTCTCCGTCTTTTTCTGTTCAATCGAGTCCACTTTCCTCTTCTCCGGTGCACCAGTACTCTTCTTTTTGTCCTGCGCACTCAGCAGACAGATGCCAAACAAGCATAGAATGCCTACCAGGAGGTATCTATGCTTGTTCAGGAAATGATTTTTTGTATTCTTCTTTTGCATACAAATCCATGTAAATCCTTCCGGATTATTCTTTGATCCAGCCCGGATACTTGAACGTACAGTTATTCTTCCAATTATCCTTGATACGGACATACGTGTGCTTCTGCTTCTCACGAATCCACTTGTCTAGCACTTCGTCGCGGCGTTTCTCCAACACAATCTCTTTCAAGTTCTGATAGTCATCGGCAATGGTAGCCTTGTGTCCCGTCGTACGGCTCTTCAGTTTCACAATCACACACTCTTCTTTTCCGGTCTTTTGCGGAATCATGGTGAAGGCTTCGGAGATTTCGCCCACTTTCATCTTATCCACCACCTTGGCTATTTCAGGGGGAAGTTCCTGCATCTCAAAACGGGAAGTGTTCGTATTGGGATTCGGCAACAAACCATGATTGTTACGCGTATCCTTATCCTGCGAAAGCACTGAGGCAGCCTCTTCAAAAGAGAACTTGTTATTGCGGATATCATCGGCAATAGAATCCAAACGGGCACAACCGGCAGCCAGAGCTTCTTCCGGAATATGCGGTTTCAACAGAATGTGGCGCGTTTTAATACGGTCACCGCGCTTCTCTATCAACTGAATGATATGGAAACCATATTCAGACTCTACAATCTTGGAAACCTTGCTGGGGTCTTGTAAGTTGAAAGCTACATTGGCATAAGCGGGGTCTAGCATACCGCGTCCCGAAAACTCTATTTCACCGCCACGCATGGCCGAGCCACGGTCCTCGGAGTACAGACGAGCCAACATGGAAAAGCTTTCGCCCTTATTGACACGGTCGGTATACTCACGCAGACGCCTCTTTACATCTTCTATTTCCTCCAAAGGAACCTTGGGCTGCTGAGTGATAATCTGCACCTCCACCTGGGTAGGGATATAAGGAATGCTGTCCTGCGGCAAATCCTTGAAGTAACGGCGCACCTCAGCCGGAGTTATCTTAATCTCACCCACCAGTTTCTGCTGCATCTTCTGAACCTTCAATCCTTCACGGGCATTCTCGCGCAGCGTTTCACGAATCTGGCTGGAAGTCTTGTTGAAGTATTCCTCCATTTTCTCACGCGAACCGATGTTGGCGATATACATGTTCGTCATATAGTCCACACGCTGGATAACCTCACTCTCGGATACTTCGATACTGTCGAGGGCAGCCTGGTGAAGATACAGCTTCTGCACGGCTATCTCCTCCGGTATCACGCAATAAGGGTCACGGTCAAATTTGCGTCCTTCATACAATGCACTCATGCGTGCTTCTTCCACTTCGGACTTCAGTATAGCCTCGTCACCTACTACCCACACTACCTCGTCAATTACGTTGTCTTGTCCATAAACGGTAGAACCGACTAATAGCGTCAAGGCAAATAAAATTACAAACTTAAAGTTCATACACTGTTTCATTCTTGGTGTCTTATTCTAAATAATATTTAATCTTGTCTCTTTTCACCGCCCGTTGGTACAAATCATCCTTCATTTGCTTCATGAATTCCACCTGCTTCACGTTCAGCAGCATATCCTTCACTTGCCTACGGGCAAACTCATAGGGTTCCTGCTCTCCCACCGGGCGATAATCGCTCACATTCAGGAAATAATGGAAAGCCGTATCCTTCAGCTCTACATGGCGATTCTTGTCCAGATACTCGTCCACATTAGGAACCTTCAAGGGCAGCATATCCAGCACTTCCGATACCGGCACCCATTTATCATAAAAATACTCATACTTCACAGCATTCTGCAGACTGTACTTTTCCAGATGTTCCACCGCCTCACGGGTTTCCGTCTTGTACCAGCGACGAACATTGCCCAGCTGCGGGGCTGTCAAAGGAACTTTGATGAACAAGCCTTTCATCAACGGACGTTCCACCTTGAAGAGCGCCTGGTTCTTCTCGTAATACTCCGTCAAGTCTTGTTCTGAAATCTCCTCTGATAGCCGCTGATGTATTAAAGCCTGCTGATAGGTATGCATTATCAATGCTTTGCGATAATTCTCCACAAGTTTATCAATCTCACCGTTATTGGGAATATTGCTCTGCGCTTTATCGTACAGCAAAATATCTTCCACCCAATTACGGATATAATGTTCTGCAAACAACAGACTGTCGTCTTTGGACAAACCGGCAGGAAGTACCGATTGCAAATCTTCCCGGTAAAGGAAATTGCCGTCCAACTCCACTAACGGTGTCCGCCCTTTATGGTCGTGCTGCTCGCTGCACGCCGCACAGAGAAGGAAAATTAAAAGCCCAAAGCAGGTTGTTCGCATCACCAACTGATATTTACTTCGTTTTGAGGTACGAAGATAGTGTTTTAATCGGTTGCATCAGTGATTATTAACGGTTTTTAAAACCTCTTGGTCAATTTCAACCTTACCGGCAGTACGCAACTTTGCCACCCAATGCGTTTCCAAATAGTTCCGATAAGCGGTTACGAGCGGCTCTCGCACCTCTTGCCAACTATCTGGTCCCTTCTGCTTGCGACCTTGTACAGCAGTAAAGGGAAATGACAAAACCGGGGTTGCATTCTTCCCTTTGAACACCAATTCATCCACATATGCATTATCACCGGGAGCAAATAATCCTTGCTCTGCCCGCACCTTGGGAGTATCGCCGGCATTGAAAGTGAGACGGATGGCATCCATCCACTCCTCTTCCGGAATCTGTTTCAGAAATTTCCGTACTTGTTTCGCCACCCGCTTGGTAGTACAATGCAGCACAATACCCTTATAACGCGGTTCGTCCCAATGGAAGTCCGAACGGTGCGCCTCAAAATATGCTTTCAATCCCGCTTCATCCACCACACTCCTCTTTCCCACTTCACGGTCAGTGATTTCGGCAAGCAACATGCTGTCACGATGCCCCTGCACCAACGCACAGAATTCGGGATGCTTCAATTCCAGACGGGAGTTTTCATAGTCCAGAATCGTTTTTACTGTAAAAGCCTCCAACTGTCTGCGCGTCCCTGCCGGATAAACAGCGGCAAATCCGGCAAACTCTTTTCCACCGTATGCCTTGCCATCCAGTGTAAACAATACACGGGAAGTGCTTCCTTTGGCCAGCAGTTCGTCGATACCGGCTTTATCCGGCATATAGTGATATTCTTTCTTCAGTTTATCCACAAAAGCCCGCGTTCCTTTATCCATTCCATGACGACGGGTTTGACAACGGATTATCTTGTCCTTCATCCTCTCAAAAGGAAGGATTTCCTGCTGTTCGAGTACTTTCACGATATGAATGCCTTGAGGAGTGAGGAACGGACGGGAAATCTCTCCGGCATTCAACCCGAATACAATATCCTCAAACTCCACCGGCATCTGCAGCCAACCCACCCAAAACGCTTTCTTCTCATCGGAAAATTGCTCGACGCAAGCATCAAAAGACGGCACAGCTCCCCCTTCCTTTGCAAGAGCCCTGTAGATAGAATCCATCCTAGACTCCATCTCACGCAAGGTATGACCGGAAATATTCTGGGGGAGATATTTAAAAATATGCTTCACATATACCCGGCCCGCACGCCGGCCGGATTTCATCTTGTCATAATACTGCCGTGCCTCCTGCTCTGCCGTCTCCTCATCTGTCAAGTATGATTTAATCAGACAGCGGCGATACTCATCCTGCTCCTTCTGGAAGACACGGGAAGTATCCAATCCCACAACTTCGGCAGCCTCTATTTTCAGCCTGAAGTCTATAAACTTATTCACATATGCATCCAATGCCTTCCGGCCTGCACCGACAGAGGTACCGCCCTTATTATAGCTACGTTCGAATTCAGAACGGAGGACCTCCTTTCCATTGATACGCATCAGTACCGGATCGTCCTGGGCCGAAACAGCCAATCCGAACCCGAGGAAGAAAAACACCCAAAACAATCTAACCATAAGCACCATCCGTTCTTTTTATACGGCTGCAAATATAAACAAAATGCCCGGAAAGCGGCAATCTCTCTCCGGGCATTCACTATTATTTTGTTATTATCTTACTCAGGACGGCTATAGTTCGGTGCCTCACTGGTTATAGACACATCGTGCGGATGACTTTCCAGTACACCTGCATTAGTAATGCGGGTAAACTTGGCATCGTGCAGTTTCTCTATATTGGCTGCACCGCAATATCCCATACCGGCACGCAGACCGCCAACCAACTGATAAATCACTTCATACAAAGTACCTTTATAAGGAACGCGAGCAGCAATGCCCTCCGGAACCAATTTCTTCACATCACTGGTACCGCTTTGGAAGTAGCGGTCCTTAGAGCCATTTTCCATAGCTTCCAGCGAGCCCATACCCCGATAGGACTTGAACTTACGACCGTTGAAAATAATCGTATCGCCCGGAGACTCTTCCGTTCCGGCAACCAGCGAACCGATCATCACGCTGTAACCACCGGCAGCCAACGCCTTCACTACATCGCCCGAGTAACGCAAACCGCCATCGGCAATCAAAGGAATACCCGTGCCCTTCAGTGCCTTTGCCACATCATAAACCGCAGACAACTGAGGAACACCCACACCGGCAACTACACGGGTAGTGCAGATGGAACCCGGACCGATGCCCACCTTTACTCCATCAGCACCAGCCTCGACCAATGCCTTCGCAGCTTCACCGGTAGCAATATTACCAACAACAATATCAATATGAGGGAAGTTAGCCTTGGCTTCTTTCAATTTTTCAATAACCCCCTTGGAATGTCCGTGAGCCGTATCAATGACAATGGCATCCGCCCCTGCATCCACCAAAGCCCGCATGCGCTCCAAAGTGTCATTCGTCACTCCCACTCCGGCAGCAACGCGCAGACGACCTTTGCTATCCTTGCACGCCATAGGTTTATCCTTTGCCTTGGTAATATCCTTATAGGTAATCAGACCTACCAATTTGTTGTCTTTATCTACTACCGGCAACTTCTCGATTCTATGTTCTTGCAGAATTTGAGAAACAGCCTCCATATCCGTCGTAGGATTGGTAGTAATGATGTTCTCCTTAGTCATTACCTCATCGATACGCTTATTCATATCTTTCTCAAAACGAAGGTCACGATTGGTAACAATGCCTACCAAATATCTTTCATCATCTACCACCGGAATACCACCAATCTTGTATTCAGCCATCAAAGCCAGCGCATCAGCTACCGTAGAACCTCTCTTGATAGTCACCGGGTCATAAATCATACCGTTTTCGGCACGCTTCACAATAGCTACCTGACGTGCCTGCTCCTCAATGGACATATTCTTATGAATAACTCCGATACCACCTTCGCGGGCAATGGCAATAGCCATCTTCGCTTCGGTAACCGTATCCATGGCAGCAGTTACAAACGGGATTTTTAACTCAATGTTTCGTGAAAACTTAGTCGAGAGTTCGACTGTTTTGGGCAAGACTTCAGAATAAGCGGGGATTAACAGTACGTCGTCATAAGTTAATCCATCCATTACAATCTTATCAGCAATAAATGACATAGGGCTATGCGTTTAAAATTTATTGCGTGCAAATATACGGTTTTTATTCCATTCCGTATACTTGCACGCAACATTTTTTTTCTTTTTTATCAACTAAAACCAATCAGTTTGCCATCTCTGAAATAAACTTGATGCGTACCAAACGTACCTCTTCTTCCGTAAAGTCATCACCCAACTCATCCAGAGCATCGTCAATCTTATCAGTGGTAGATTCCTTGAAATAATCATAGATATCCAGCAAGTGGTCTTCATCCATAATATCCTCCAAGAAATAGTCGATATTCAATTTCGTTCCGGAGTAGACGATAGCTTCTATCTCATCCAGCAGCTCTTCAAACTCAATGCCCTTTGACATGGCAATGTCATCCAATGCCACCTTACGGTCAATGGCCTGAATGATGGCCACCTTCATTTTTGACTTATTGGCCACAGTACGCACACGCAAGTCCTCGGGACGTTCAATCTCATTCTCCTCACAGTGCCGCTTAATGAGTTTACAGAATTCCTCGCCGTAGCGTTTTGCCTTTCCGGCTCCTACACCCGGTATGTTCTGCAACTCGTCCAAAGTCACCGGATATATGGTCGCCATCGCTTCCAAAGACGGGTCTTGGAAAATGACATAAGGAGGCACTTCCAACTTCTTGGACAACTTCTTTCGTAAGTCCTTCAACATGGAGTACAATGCCGGGTCTACCGCACACGCACCGCCTCCACGTGCAGGTGCTTCCTCTTCCACATCCTCAAAGTCATTGTCTTCCACTATTTTGAATGATTTGGGATGTTTAAGGAACTTCTTACCGTCATCTGTCACTTTCAGCAAGCCATAGTTTTCGACATCCTTACTCAGGTAACCGGCAATAAGTGCCTGACGGATCACAGCATTCCACGTTTTGTCTTCTTCGCCCATACCAGAGCCGAACACTTCGAGATCTTCATGCAGATGCGCCTGCACTTCTGAAGTTTCCTTACCTTGTATTATGTCTATAATATAGTCCGCTTTAAAATTTTCTTTCACCGCGAGAATAGCTTCAATCACGGTACACAATAATTCTTGAGCTTCCACTTGTTTTTTCGGATTTAAACAATTGTCACAATTACCACAATTTTCTTCTATATATTCTTCGCCGAAGTAATGAAGCAATGCTTTTCGGCGGCATACGGAAGATTCGGCATACGCAGCAGTCTCCAGCAGAAGCTGCTTGCCAATTTCCTGCTCTGCTACAGGTTTGCCTTGCATAAACTTCTCGAGCTTCTGCAAGTCTTTATTGGTATAGAAAGTAATACACTGCCCTTCTCCTCCATCTCTTCCGGCACGTCCGGTCTCCTGGTAATATCCTTCCAGACTTTTGGGAATATCATAATGGATAACATAACGCACATCCGGTTTGTCAATACCCATACCAAAAGCAATGGTAGCTACAATCACATCAATTTTTTCCATCAGGAAATCATCCTGGTTCTGTGTTCGTGTAGCCGAATCCATTCCGGCATGATAGGC
>OHPI01000965.1_pt1 | contig 17140 bp, 14 predicted proteins | sample 1577651 | NCBI WGS metagenome assembly OHPI01 (sample SAMEA3879578, study PRJEB24766) | human gut metagenome | biome: human-associated habitat; feature: feces | place: USA | collected 1985/1987
TATTATCCATTACACCGTAGGCCAGCGCAAAGGCCTGGGCTTGGCGCTGCCGCAGCCTATGTACGTTAAAGAGATTGACACCAAGAACAATGCTGTTATCCTCACAACAAACGAGGGACTGTTCACAAAAAATGTTACAGCCAAGAATATCAACCTCATCGACTGCGATGCTATTACCGAACCGCGTCGCGTGAAAGCTCGCATCCGCTACCATCAGCAGGAGCAGTGGGCAACTGTTACCCAGCCTGACGCAGATACGCTGCAGCTCGTTTTCGACGAGCCTCAGCGCGCTATTACCAAAGGTCAGTCCGTTGTTATGTATGACGGTGACGTAGTTGTCGGCGGCGGCACAATCGTATAATACCCTGCAAATTAAAAGCATCAGTTGCTACAATAATTGTAGCAACTGATGCTCTTTTATTATACTCGTTCTGAATGAGTAATAATTTTACCAGTTGTCAGCAAAACCTTTTTAAGCATGATTAATATTTTCTTTATATATACATTGTTAACACTGACTCTATATGATAGAATATAAACAGGCAGATATAAAGCGAAACAATATTTTTATACCGCTCTAAAATAAGTTTGCCAGAAGTAAGGAGGAATAATATGAAATCATTAAAAGGCACCAAAACCGAAAAGAACCTGTTGGAGGCATTTGCTGGCGAATCCATGGCACGCAACAAATACACCTGGTTTGGTATTGTAGCCCGCAAAGCAGGCTATGATCAAATCGCTGAATTATTTGAGAAAACCGCTAATAATGAAAAAGCTCACGCTTATATGTGGTTCAAGGAATTAGACCAGTTAGGCGATACTGCAGCTAACCTTTTAGCAGCAGCTGAAGGCGAAAACCATGAATGGACCGATATGTATGTAAAAATGGCACAAGAAGCTGAGGAAGAAGGTTTCCCTGAAATCGCAGCAAAAATGCGCGGTGTTGCAGCTATCGAAAAACGTCATGAAGAACGCTATCGTAAACTCTTACAAAACATCGAAGAAATGAAGGTTTTCAGCAAAGACAGCGGCCTGACCATTTGGGAATGCCGCAACTGTGGTCATATTGTAGTCGGCCCCAGCGCTCCGGAAGTTTGCCCTGTCTGCGCTCATCCGCAAGGTTTCTTTGAAGTACATATGGATAACTTCTAAGCTTATACATCTCCCCAAATGCATAAGAGAAAGTAGAAAAGTGTAGCGTAAAATTTACGTTGCACTTTTTCTTTATTTCCGTTTCAAAACCAATACGCAAATGAAACGCAAATTTTTACGTTTCATTTCTAATGCAACGTGAAAGAGCCGTGCTAATTATGCATGGCTCTAATTTCTTATAATGAATTTTTAGGTTAAGGAATATTTTGTACCCCTACCCTTGCCACCTTTAACAAGCTTATTTTTCTCCACTAAGCTGTTCAACAATCTGATAGTCTTACCTCTACTAAAGCCTGTTATAGCTGAAACATCAGAGCTTGCCAAAACTAAATTAGCGGCAAAGACTTCTAAAACTGCTTGCTCATCCACATCAAGCGGAAGTTGATACTCCACGCTAGGCAAAGTAACCATTACAGCATTGTCACTTATAGCAAAATTCGGTTTCACGTCAGCGTTCCTGTATGCTTCTAAAATTCTACGCACTCCCGTACCAAAGATTTCTACATACTTTAATCTGAAGAATACATTGCCTAAAGTAGGATTACGTAAAACAGATACATAACCCTTCAAATATTCTTCCTTACTAACACCTAATGGTAAGCCACCAGGAGAAACCATTTCTATTTTATCAGTATACATCAATACTCTTATATTAGCATTGATATCCCAGGTGCGATGTACTAAAGCATTAGCTAATGCCTCACGAAATGCCTTTTCAGGAATCTGTTCCTTAGTAATTCGTTCAGCGCCCTTTATCTGTTCATATACGTAATAACGCCTGAATAGCTTTATCGCCTTAGCAAATTGCTCAATAACTGATACATTCTTAATGAGCTCCCTATCTAAAATCACATCATTACTGCTACCAAATTTAGCAATATCAATGCCCGGGAAGCTGTTAGTATCTGCCAAAAGTTCTCCGGCATTGTTGAATCTGTCCTTGCTGTAATATAAATTCAAGGTTCTGCATATATCTTTTGTCAGCTTCTTAATGCCAAGCTTAGCCTGCAATTCCTTTTCTAAAATAGTAAATTTTAATTCGCTATTTCCAGCAGGAAGTTCATCATAATACTTTCCCGTACCAAGTAAAGTCAAACGATTCAATTCCCCTCTATCAACCTCTATGGTAGAAGTATCATTACGTTTATAGGCCTTTCCCTTGTACAAATACGGTTTGTCCAGACCTTCAGAAACCTTTAAAGCTATAGTATTATTTTGAGAATTAATTCTCAGTGTAAAATCAGGCTTTGGTGAAATGCTGTCATTGATACGATTTTCTAAATCAAGGCATACCTTTTCAGGATTATTTATACCGCAAGGAGTTCCGTCATCCCTTACGCCAAATAAAATTTCTCCAGTGCCATAATTAGCATAAGCACTGACTGTTTTCAGAAATGTATTGGTGACCTCAGACTTAAATTCCAGGCTTTTAGTTTCTTTCATCTGTTACGCCTCCTATCACTATTAAACAAATTGTAGCAGAACTCAGCAGTAAGTGCAACGTATTTTTTTACGTTTTATTTTCCTTCCACTTTCATCTCATTTTTCATTTCAAAGCCAATACGCAAATGAAACGCAAATCTTTACGTTTCATTTCTGTTGCAACGAAAAAGAGCCGTGCCTGCGCACGACTCTTTTTTACTGCTTATTAAGCTTATCTTACCAATGGTATTTTTCTCCTCTGCTGATTTTAAAAGCACGGTAAATCTGCTCAATCAACAGCAGGCGAATCATCTGATGCGTAAAGGTCATTTTAGAAAAGCTCAGCGCCAAATCGGCACGCTTACGCAACGCATCAGTATAGCCAAAGGCACCGCCAATCACAAAGGTAATATGGCTGTTGCCGGCAAGCGCCAGCTCATCCAGCTTTGCCGCCAAATCCGGGCTGCTCAGCTGCTTGCCGATGACATCCAGCAAAATCACATAGGAATTTGCCGGGATAATTGCCAGCAGGCGTTGCGTTTCACGCTCCAGCACCTGCTGCTTTTCTGCGGGGGAAGGATTGTCAGGCATACGCTCTTCGTTAATCGCCAGCGTTTCCAGCTTGCAGAAGGGCGTCAGCCTTTTGCTAAACTCCTCTATCCCCGCAGTAAGATATTTTTCCTTAATTTTGCCTACACAGGCTATTGTTATCTTCAATTGCCGTAATCCTTCGGAACCTCTTCCAATACCACAGTTCTGCTTTCTCTCTGACCGTTACGCATAATAGTTACTTCGGCTCTGTCGCCTACCTTGCATTTAGACAGAGCAGTGCGCAGGTCAAGCGCAGTCTTTACCTTGTTGCCGTTAAAGCTCAGGAGAATATCGCCGGGGCGGATATCAGCCTTCGCTGCCGGACTGCCGGGAACAACCTTAACGAGGAAGATACCGCCGTGCAGGTTAATTTCAAAGCCATAGCGGTTAGCAATTTCCTGATCCATCAGCGAAGCACCCAGATACGGTCTTGCAACACGGCCGCGCTCTGCCAGCTCCTGCAGAATCGGTTTAGCTGTATTGATAGGAATAGCAAAGCCAATGCCTTCAACACCGCTTACAGCAACCTTAGCACTGTTAATGCCTACTACCTCGCCGTCAGCATTTACCAAAGCACCGCCGCTGTTACCGGGGTTAATTGCCGCATCAGTCTGAATCAGATTGAACTTGCGCTCGCCTACTTCAATGCTGCGGTTCAACGCACTGATAACGCCTGCGGTTACACTGCCGCGGAATTCCAGTCCCAGCGGGTTGCCGATAGCAATTGCCGGTTCTCCGACCTGCAGTGTATCGCTGTCACCAAAGGTGGCAACGGTAAGGTTATCCGCATCAATTTTTACTACAGCCAAATCGGTTACAGCATCGGCACCCAGTACCTTGCCTTTACCCTCAACTACGTGGTTGTTGGTTGCAATATAGCCGTCCTTGTCATAAATAACGCCGCTGCCTGTACCACGCTCCATCAGTTGCGTGCGGTTGAAGAAGTCGCGCACATAAGCCTTGTTGGTGATACCTACGACAGCAGGACCAACCTTCTTGGCGGCTGCTACAATCGGTGTATTGCGTGCCGCACTCAGCTGTTGCTCAGTCTTGGCAGCAGGCTTTTCATGTACTGCGGCGGAGGTTTTATTGTCGCCGCAGCCAGCAACCAGAATTGCCGCACCCAAAAGGCCACAGACAAAAATATTAGCTGATTTTTTCCAGATACTCTTGTTCATCTGTATCCACTCCTTATTTTAAATCTAAGACTGCCGGCAGCGGACTGTCTGCTACTACCCTGTTCTGGGCAGCCACAAAAAGCTCTGTTTCCTGCAGGCGGTTATTATCATGTAAAATATTCTGCACCGTATCCTGCGCCAGCTGCGGCAGGTTATTGTGCTCGCTCAGGTGCGCCAGCACGATATGCTCCGGCAGACGTTCGAGCTCCGTCAGAAAATGTCCGGCGGTATCATTGGATAAATGTCCCAGCGTACTTAAAATACGCTGCTTCAGATGACGCGGATAAGGACCGTTTTTCAGCATTTCCACATCATGATTGGCTTCGAGCACCAAAGCACTGCTGCCGGCAACCGCCTCACGGATGGTATCGGTCACAAAGCCCGCATCCGTAAGATATGTGCATTTAGAGCCGTTGCTACGACTCGTAAAGGTATATCCGTGCGGGTCAACGGCATCATGCGGAATACTGAAGCTCTGCACCTCCAGATCACCGCAAAGCAGACGGTTATTGTCAATAAGACGGCAATTCTGGCGCACCAGACTGCTGTCCTTGGCTAATATTGCACGCCAGGTAAGCGCACTGCTATATACAGGCACCAGATATTTTTTTAAAAAGGTTGCCAGCCCGCGGACATGGTCGACATGCTCATGCGTAATGAACACGCCGTCCAGCTCGTTTACGCTGACGCCTATTTCCTTCATTCTCGTTGTCAACGCTCTGCAGCTGATACCTATATCAACCAAAAAGCGTTGCTTTGCTGTGCTTATCAAAGCGGCATTCCCCTTGCTGCCGCTGGCCAGCATCACAATCTGAAAGTCGTTTAGCACAACGCCTTCACTCCTATCAATATAACATCTTTATTATAGCAAATTCATAAACTGCTATTGTGGCATTTTCGTAAAAATAAGTCTACAAAATTCTGACATAATTACCCAATATATAAAGAAAAGTGTACCAATCAGCTAGAGAATCGGTACACTTCTTTATAGTTTAATGCATCGTGGAGCACTTCGGACACAGACCAAAGAAATAGAACTGACGGCGGCTGATAGTATAACCGCTCTGCTTCTCTACATCCTGTGTCAGCTGCAGCTTAACGCCGTCATCCATCAGCGCATCGTCTACTGCCCCGCATTTCAAGCAGCGCAAATGATAATGCTCACTGACATCGGCATCATAACGGAAGCTGTCCTCTCCTGTATTCAGAATCTGGATAACGTTGATATCATGCAGAATCTCTACAGTTTTATACACTGTAGCAAAGCTCATAGCAGGAAACTTCGGCTGCAGCTTATTAAACAGCATCTCTGCATTCGGATGCCATGTTTCATCAGCCAAGGCTTCATAAACAGCAAGTCTTTGAGGGGTGACCTTATAGCCACGCTCGCGCAACAGGTTGGTTAATTCCTGACTTGTAAGCATATTCATCACTCCATTGCCAACAGAATCGGATACAGCGGTTGTCCACCGTAAAAGGTTTCAACCTCCCATTCATCATTCAGCTCTTTCACTTCAGCTGCCAGCTTTTCAGCCTGCTCTTCGGTTACATCGGTACCATAATATAAGCTGATCAGTTCATAATCCCCATCTGTCAGCATCTTCTGCAGCACTTCCTCCATGCTGCTGCCGTTGCAAACAATTTTATCATTTAAGATACCAAGATAATCGCCCTCATGGATAGCAATACCGTTTACTACGCTGTCGCGTACAGCTACGGTAATGCTGCCACTGGCTGTTTCCTTGGCTTCCTTGGTCATAATAACAGTGTTTTCATACATGCTGCGTGTTGCATCAAAATGCAGCAGTGCGGACAAACCCTGTGCCATATTGGTAGTAGGAACATAGGCCACCTTGGAATTACCCAGCAGCTTACGCACCTGCTCAGCCGCCAAAACAATATTCTTATTGTTCGGCAGAATAATGTACTGCTCGCAGGTACCGTTTTCAATAGCATTGACAAACTCTTCTACCGGAGGATTCATGCTCTGACCGCCGCTGATAATCTCGGCAGCACCCATTTCATGCATAATTTTGGCAATGCCGTCACCGGCTGCAACAGTAAGCACACCAACGCCATGCTTTACCGGTTGAATATCATCGGCAGTAAAGAGACGGTTTTCGTGCTGGTCGCGCATATTTTCTACTTTGATATCATGCAACGTACCCCATGTCTGCGCCATATTGAGCGCATCACCGGGATGCTTAGTATGGATATGTACTTTTACAATATCCTCTACCACTGCCACAATCATGGAATTGCCCATGCCCTCTAAGGCCTTGCTGACGGTCTGCTTATCAACATCAGCATCCTTGACGATAAATTCGGTGCAATAAGGATATTCCAGATCAAGCGGCTCACCCTTCTGAATCTGTACCTTGGCACGCGGTGTAACAGGCAGCACTTCGCAGTCCTGACCGCGCAGGCCGGCAAGACAGCCCTCGAAAAAGACAATCAGGCCCTGACCGCCGGCATCAACAACACCGGCTGCCTTCAATGCAGGCAGCAGCTCCGGAGTTCTGGCAAGCTCTTCCTTGCCGCTGCGGATAGCCTCCAGCAGCACTTCCTCCAGGCTAACGTTGCCGCGAACAGCATTATAAGCACCCTTAGCCATGCCACGGGCTACCGTCAGGATAGTGCCTTCTACCGGTTTGGATACACTGCGGTAAGCATATAAAATACCAAACTGAAAGGCCTTGCCTATTTCTGTATTGTTCAGCGTCTTTTTACCGGCAACACCCTTGCCGATACCACGCAGCAGCTGCGACAAAATTACGCCGGAATTGCCGCGTGCGCCCATAATAGCGCTGCGGGCAGCAGCGGCACCGATTTCGCCGGCCTCGGCCTCATCGCTCATTGCGCTGATAGCCTTCGCCACGGACGCCATAGTATGCATCATATTAGTACCGGTATCGCCATCCGGTACCGGAAAAACATTTAAATCATTAATAGCTTCAAAATTCTTTTCAAAGCTATGGTAAGCACCCAGCAGCATATCCTTCAGCTGCTTGCCGGTAATTACCTTGCTATTATTCATCTAAACCCCACACCTTTCCTTTCAGGCTTTGCGACGGACAAATACACCGATAGCACCAGGTCCGAGATGAGCAGCCAAAACGGTACCGATACCTGTAAGCATAGTCGGTACATTCGGGAACAATCCCTGCAACTGCTGTTTCAAATCCTCTGCATCTGCCAAAGCCTCTGCATGAGCGACGAAAATTGCTTCAATGGGTGCCTTTTCAGCAGCCATCTCAACCATGCGCTTCATAACCTTTTTACGGGTACGGCATTTGTCTGCAACTTCCAGTCTGCCCTCTTTATCTAAGTGCACAATAGGGCGAATACCAAAAATACTTCCTATCAAAGCGCCAACTGCGCCAATGCGTCCACCCTTTTGCAAATAGTCTAATGTATTTACACTGAAAAATGTTTCTGTACGCGCAACCATCTCACGCGCCATTTTTTCGGCCTCATCGATATCCATGCCTTCAGCTGTATGCTTCAGTACTTCCATCGCAATACCGCTGATAGGGCAGGCAGCCGTCTTGCTGTCGATTACACGGATATCCGCGCCCTTTATATCATCCATTACCTGACGCGCAGCAACGCAGGCGGTCTGATAGGTACCGCTGAGTACGCTGTCTACTGTCAGCATAATAACCTTTTTACCTTCCTGAGCAAGCTTGGTGAAAAGCTCCACTACAACACCAATAGGCGGCTGAGAAGTAATAGGAAGCTTGCCGGTTGCTTCTACCATACCAAATAATTCTGCCAGGGAACGGTCACCGTCCTGCCATTCCAAATCTCCATGACGGATAATCAAACGCAGAATGTGACAACGGGGATCATCTTTCAAAGCTGTTTCGTCTGCTGCCGAAAGACTATCTACGACAACATGTATTTCATCGTGCATATAAGCCTCCTGTTAATTATGAATATTCTCTATATAAGTTATATCCGTTCTTCTCCCATATTATATTATATTGTACCATATTCTGAAAACTATTGCTACATTGACTATGGCTAACTGACAATATTTCCAAAATTAAATACTAAATTTCTAAAAATGGCAAAAAAAAAAGCCCTTACGAAGAAGGGCCAAATGAGGGGCTGTTTTGATGTTCTTAGTATACCATCTTTGTATACAAAATGCAAGAGTTTTTTGTAAATTTTTTTACGTTAGCTGACTAAATTGTCCACGAACCTCAGGCAAGTCTTCTGATTCGTGGACAATTACATTATTGATTATCATAGCCCGCAGTATCACACCTGCGGCCGCTTACAGCTTATTTGAAGTCTGAGCCCAGCATGATTACGCCATCGCAGTCTGCAGCACCGTCACGGCTGATACGCATCTGATGCGCAAAGGGAACATTGGAAAGACGATTGACAACAGCACCGTTATTAGTTGTAGAAACAACAACAGTATTGGCAATTATTTCGCCGCTGCCGCCGCTGATAACCTCAAAGCCGGCATTGCGCAAGCGTGCGGCAGCCTCCGCGCCTGCTGTCTTGCTGCCGCTGCAGTTAACAAGACGTACAACTCCGCGACTGTCGGAGGAAGCTTCTTGGGAAGCAGTATTTTTACCTGCATCCTTGTCTTTATCAGCCTGCTTCTTCTTTTCTTCCTTCGCTTTTTCTTCTTTCTTAGCTTTCAGTTCCTTTTCTTCCTTGACAGCTTCCTTGTTTTCCTCGCTGTCATCACCCTTTTCTACCTTTTCCACAGCGTTATTGTATTCCTTCTCCATCAGCTCAGCTGCAGATTTATAGTGTTCCGTCATGGTTGCACCCTGCATCTTGACCATCAGCTCACGCAGGTCGGTAATATCCGGTAGCCAATAGCTGATACCGTCGATATACTTCGGAGTACCAGGAACCATCGCCATAGACAGGCCCTTTTCCTTAACCATGGAATGCAGCGCTCTGCCCAAATCTATCATATCACCAAGAGGCATATCAGTCTTCACCATAGAGGTCAGTTGCTTAGCCAGGCCGGGGATATGCAGCAGCATATCAGCAGAGGTAATCTTGTCGTAAACTGCCATCAGGAAATGCTGTTGGCGTCGGATACGGCCGATATCGCCCTCTTCATCACGGAAGCGTACATATTGGATGGCTGTTTTGCCGTCCAGATGCTGACGGCCCTTTTTCAGGTCAACGGTAAAGCCGTCCCAGGTATCATGATAATACATATCCTTTTCAACATCGATATCAATACCGCCGATAGCATCAACAAGACCGGTAAAGCCTTTAAAATCAACCATTACGTAATTGTTGATTTTGATACCCAGCAGCTCTTCTACAGTTTTCTGGGTCAGCTCACGTCCGCCGTAAGCGTAGGCATGGTTAATCTTATCCCAGCCGTGACCGTCAATGCGTACACGTGTATCACGCGGTACCGAAAGCAGGGAAGCGCTTTTGTTGCTGCTGTCGAACATTACGACAAAAAGCGTATCACTGCGGCCCACATCATCGGAGCGTTCGTCAACGCCCAGAACAACGATATTCTTTTTCAGATTCAGCCTGTCTGTCGGCGCAAGATTATCCAATCCCGTTTCCGGAAAGAAATAACCGAAGGCAATATAGCCTACTACACAGATAGCCGTTACAATTATTAAAATTTTTGTCTGGAGAATGCTTTTCATCCTTATATAACCTCTCAATCAATTTCTTCTGCCAGATATTCCGTCAGCTCCTTGCGGCTGCGGTACAGGAAAGCATACAGCATGCGTGCGGTCAGGCCCCAGATAACCTTATCCTCATACAGGTAAAAATACACATAATAGGACTTGTTCATGCGCCAGCCACGCTTGCGCTGCGGCGCCAGGTCAAACGGAAAATCATCACCGGGATGGTCTGCCAGCTGCACGGAGCCACGCCTTGGCTTTTGCTCCAAAAGCACCTTTAGTGGTACAGTAAAGATGCGCTCTACCTCGCTTTTGCTGTACGCAATCTTGCTGATATCATCAATCAGACCAACAAAGGGGTGGATAATCGGTCCGTTATGCGTTACCAGACAATCCAGCTCACCGCAGATGGTGATATTCTCAGGCTTCAGGCCAAGCTCCTCGCAGGTTTCGCGCACTGCAGTATTGCGGAAGCTGTTATCCGCACATTCGTACTTACCGCCAGGGAAGCATATTTCACCCGGCTGACTGCGCAGCGTATGCGCCCGCTCTTCAAAAAGCACACTGATGCCTTCGGGAGTACGCACTAAGGGCAGCAGCACAGCAGCATCCCACAAACGGTCCAGCTTATCAATGCCAGGAGCACGACGGTGGAGTCGCTCAAACAATACATACTGTAATTTTTCCATCTCATTCATAATAACACCTTATTTTAACACCTTTGCCTGCAAAATTAAATAGTATTTATAAATTTCTGCGCAGCAAAAGTTTTTTCCTGCCAACAAATGTAACTAAGCTGTAAAATCCAGGTAACAATCCTTGAAAACTGCACTTTAAACACTATGTTTCTGCATAAAAGGAAAGCGCCAGCCGCTAATGCAACTGACGCCAAGGGAAAGACAGATTTAATTAGTACAGAGGAGCTTCAGCTTCTGCATGCTTTTTTTCGCTCTTGTCAACCAGCAGAGTTACAGCAGCATCGCCGGTGATGTTAACAGAGGTACGTGGCATATCCAGGATACGGTCGATACCTGCGATAAGAGCGGAGCCTTCCAGCGGCAGACCAAGGCTAGTCAGAATCATGGTCAACATGATGAAGCCTGCACCCGGAACACCTGCAGTACCGATAGAAGCCAAAGTACCGGTAACGATAATGGTCATATATTGGGAAGCGGTGAGGTCAATGCCGTACAGTTGAGCAATGAACAGTGCGCATACACCCTGATAAGCAGCAGTACCATCCATGTTGATGGTTGCGCCCAACGGCAGAACGAAGCTGGAAACTTCTTTAGAAGCGCCCATTTTTTGAGCACAGCTCATGGTCAGCGGCAGAGTACCGCCGGAGGAGCAGGAGCTGAAAGCCATCAGGGACGCCGGAGCAATACCCTTAATGAATTGGATGAAGCCCATGCCTGCAAGGAATTTGATCATAGAGCCATAAACGAGAACTGCATGCAGGAGGCAAGCCAGATATACAGCGATAACAACCTTCAGCAGCGGCAGCAGAACAGCAGGACCGTTAGATGCAACTACCGGAGTAATCAAACCGAAAACACCAATCGGAGCAACAGCCATGATCATGCCGACGATTTTGTAGGAAACCTCAGCCAGACCATCAATGGTGTGTTTCAGAGCGTTAGCTTTTTCACCTACAACAGTAATACCGGCGCCAACGAAGAGAGAGAAAACGATGATTTGCAGCATGTTGGCTTTAACCATAGCTTCCAGCGGGTTAGTCGGGAAAATGTCAATGATAACCTTGGAAATAGGAGGAGCAGCCTTAGCAGCAACCTTAGCAGTATCAGCTGCCATATGCAGACCAACACCCGGCTGCATGATGGTACCGATTGCCAAACCGATAACGATAGCAAAAGCAGTGGTTACCAGATAGTACGCTACAGTTTTAACACCGATACGACCTACCTTTTTGATATCACCCAAGCTGGTAACACCGATTACCAGACTGGAGAATACCAGCGGTACGATAACCATTTTGATCATGTTCATGAAAATTGTTCCCAGAGGACCAATCCAGGTCTTGGCGAAGCCGGCACCTTCAGCACCCAGCTCCAGGCCTGCAATAATACCAAGCGCAAGGCCGATTAAAATTTTTGTAGATAAGTTCATTTTTACAACCCCCAGATATTTAAGTAAAAAAACTGTTAAGATAATTATAGCAACTTATCATGGAAAAGTCCGATTGTATACAGTATTATTGGTTTGTATACAATATTATTTACGATTATCCCGTCGAAGCGCATAAAAATACCCCTGCAGCAACGTGCAGGGGCAAAAGCAAATTATCTTATTTAACTAAAAGCTCATACAGCACTACGGCAAGAGCACCGGGAACACCAAAGAAGCCGGCAATCAAAGCCTTGATAACCGTAATCTTCATGGTAAAGCCCGCCAACGAGCCTACCAGATTGATGAACCACAGCAGCAGTGCGCCGCAGAGACCATTCCACACCAGCTTAAACGGCATCGACAGCAGCTTTACTACCAGCAAAAGCAGCAGTACGCCGCCAATCATCGGCCCAAAGGCACCAAGCGGTGACAAAATAGCATTAAATTCCATATTAAATAACGCCGGTCCTTTCTACATTGTGCGCCTGTTTTCCAGCGCTTTAGACAAGGTTATTTCGTCAGCATACTCCAAATCGCCGCCCATCGGCAGGCCATGAGCAATACGGCTGACGGTTATTCCTACAGGCTTCAGCAGCTGTGCCAGATAGGTAGCAGTCGCTTCGCCCTCTACATCCGAGTTGGTCGCAATAATAATCTCACTGACCGATTCCTGCTGCAGGCGCAAGAGAAGCTCTCTGATGCGTAGCTTTTCCGGACCGATACCGTCGAGCGGTGAAAGCACACCATGCAACACATGATAAAGTCCGTGATAGCCATGACTGCGCTCCATCGCCGCAATATCCTGCGGCTGCTCCACTACACAGATAGTAAAGCTGTCGCGCGAACTGTCACGGCAAATCTCGCATACATCACTGTCAGTAAGATTAAAGCAGCGGCTGCAGTAGTGAATCTGCTCCTTGGCACCGCTCAAGGCCGCCGCCAGCTGTTTCACATCCTCCGCAGGCATGTCAATCACATGATAGGCCAGTCGCATAGCTGTTTTTGAGCCGATGCCCGGCAAACGCCTGAGCTGCTCATATAAATTAGCCAGCGGCCTGATCATTCTTGCCATCAGCTTAGAACATGCCAGGCAGCTTCATGCCGCCGGTAACCTTAGCCATTTCTTTTTCGGTAAGCTCGTCAATCTGCTTCATAGCGTCATTGACAGCTGTCAGAATCATATCCTCCAGCATTTCTACATCCTCGGGATCTACAGCGGTCGGATTGATTTTGATGGATTTCAGTTCTTTTTTACCGCTGACAACAACGGTTACGGCACCGCCGCCGACAGACGTTTCTACAGTACGGCTTTTCAGATCCTCCTGCATTTTCGCCATATCAGCCTGCATTTTCTGTACCTTTTTCATCATTGCCTGCATATTACCCATGCCACCTGGAAACATAATTAAATTCCTCCTTGATATTTACATATATTGATATTATATATTCTCAGAAACATAAGCCAAGGCTTCAGAGCCTCAAATTAGGTTTCATTGGTCTGATATATCCGTTACACTGCCGCCTAAGGCATTAAATGCCTTACGCAGGTTTTCCGGCAGCTGTGCTGCCTGCAGACTCGGCGTTTCGCTTTCGGGCGATTGCTGCACCTCCTGCTGCTTTACAGGGAGCTGCGGCAGCTTGGCCTTACCCTCGATAACAGCCTCCAGCCTGATTTCGCGCCTTGCCAGACGCAGCAGAACCTCCTCGAAGGCTTTGCGATAGTCATCCTTGTTCATCCTGTCCGCAAGGAACGGCGCCTTAAAGGCAACCTGCAGAATGTTGTTGGCAAAGCTGAAGACTCTGCCATTTTTAGCACAGGATACCATAGAATTCTTCTTTTCGGCCTTCATAATCTCCAAAGCCTGCTTCCAGAAATCCTCACCGGCGGCAAAATCACCGGCATATTCCTCTGTCTGCTGCACTTTGGCGCTTTTAGGCTTAGGCGCGGCGTTCACCGCTGCAGCCAGCGTATCGGCAGCAGGCTGCGGTTGCGCTTTGGCTGCCGGCTTCTTAGCCGGAGCAGGTTTTACTGCCTGCATCTGATCTGCCGCAGGTGACTGCTGTGCAATCTGCTGCTGTGCTGCCGCCGCAAAATCTTCCTGAGCAATCGGCTGTGCTGCAGGCTCGACGGCAACCGGTGCCGGCGGAGTCTGCTGATAAACAGGCATTACGCCGCCTGCCAACTGACGCTCCAGCTGTTCTATTCTTGCAGATAAGGCAGCCAGCGTGCTGCCTTCTACGCGGCACAAATCCAAAAGGCACAGCTCCGCCGTGATACGCGGACGCATAGAACCGCGCAGCTCCTGAATAGCGCTGTGCAGCCTTTCCTCCGCCGCCAGCAGACGATCACGTCCGAACAATGGTGCCAGCTCCGCCAACGCTTCCTTGGTATCCGTCAGATAAATTTCTTCATAGTCAGGAACTGCCAGATAAAGCACCAACGCCCGCAGATACTCAATAAGCTCCGTAAGCACCTGCTTAACATCCTTGCCCTGCTCCAGCAGCAAATTCAGCGTAGCCAGAGCCTGTGGCAGCTGTCTGCGGCCTATTGCTCCTGTCAGCTCATGCAGTGCTTCACGTCCTACGATGCCCAGGACCTCGCGCACGGTCGCTACGGTAACACGCTTAGCCATGACACCGCACTGGTCCAACAGGCTCAGCGCATCACGCATGCCGCCCTCAGCCTGAATCGCTATTAAGCGCAGCGCATCCGCATCAGCCTCAATACCGCTTCCTGCCGCTACCATTGCCAAGTGCTCCGCAATCTCGTCTACTGTTACTCTGCGAAATTCAAAACGCTGGCAACGCGACTGAATCGTTGCAGGCACCTTCTGCGGGTCCGTCGTCGCCAAAATAAACACGGCGTGTGCCGGCGGCTCCTCCAATGTTTTCAGCAAAGCATTGAAAGCACCGGTAGAAAGCATGTGCACCTCGTCGATAATATAAACCTTGTAACGGCTTTCAGCCGGCGTAAAAGCTACCTGCTCGCGCAGATCACGGATATTATCTACGCTGGTGTTAGACGCAGCGTCAATTTCAATTACATCCAGAGAGGTTCCCTGCACAATGCGCTGACAGTTGCCGCATTGGCCGCAGGGCTCGGCAGTCGGCCCCTGCTCGCAATTCAGGGCCTTGGCCAGAATACGCGCCATACTGGTCTTACCGGTGCCGCGTGGACCGGAAAACAAATAGGCGTGGGCAATTTTACCGCTTGCCAAAGCATTTTTCAAGGTTGTTTTCACAGCCTTTTGTCCCACAAGAGCGTCAAAATCCTGCGGACGCCACTGGCGGTATAATGCTACATAAGCCATCACTGCACCTCCCCGGAATTTATTACATACATAATTATTATACTCAAAATAGCCTGAAATGTAAATTGAAGTTTTGCATCCCCAATCTTCCGTTAAAACAAATATTTTACTAATGCACTAAAATATTATATAATATCCTTAGCAATTTAAAAAGGGAGGCTACAGTCATGACTATACCCGAAATCGATAAAGATTTTTTGCGCAAGCAGCTGCCGGAATTTGCCGGACAGACTGCCGACTATCATAACGAAAAAATCGGCAAAATTGCCTATAAAGAGTTTTCCGGTTACTTCGGCAGCTTCGCCCAACGTGACGGCAAAAGCAACATGCTGCGCCTGCGCTGCAGCGCCGGACGCATCACTGCGGAAAAGCTGGTCTTCATCGCCAAGATGATCCGCAAATATAACATCAGCCGCATTCACTTCACAACCGGGCAGACTATACAGCTGCATGATCTCAGCGCCGAGGCTGCCGCTGAAATTTTGGAGCAATGCCTGGACGCGGATATCATTCCTTTCGGTTGCGGCGGTGACTATCCCGGTAATGTCCTCTGCTCACCCTTAAGCGGTGTGGAGCGCGAGGAATATTTTGACGTGCTGCCTTACGCCGAAGCAGCAGCGCAATATCTTGTCGCTGCCATTCCCGACGGCAAGCTGCCACGCAAATTTAAAACCGGCTTTTCCAATTCCCCGCAAAATCTTACGCACGCTACCATGCGCGATTTAGGCTTTGCCGCCCGTCCAGACGGTCGCTTCGATGTCTACAGCGCCGGCGGTCTGGGACCTGCTCCCTGCATCGGTATAAAAATGGCCGAGGCTGTTGCTCCCGAAAAAATCTTGTATCATATCAAAGCAATGCTCGCCACCTTCCGCGAATGCGGCACCTATACGCAAAGATCCAAATCACGCACCCGTTATCTGCCTGAGCTTTTGGGCGGCGAAGCAGCCTATAAGGCTGCCTACAGCGAGCGTCTGCTAAAGGCACTGCAGGAAGGCGGTCTTGATTTGCAGCCTGAGGCAACAAAAATCACCAAGCGCGACTTCAAGCTCATCACCGGCTTCCGCATTACCTCACAGAAGCAGCCCGGTCTTTACGCCGTAAATTATCATCCACAGGCAGGACTGCCAAAAATTGAAAGCTTCCTCGCTCTGGCGGATTATCTGCAGAACGTTAAAGCCGCCGAGCTGCGTCTTGCACCCGACCAAAGCGTCTATATTATCAACCTCACTGCTCCCGAAGCAGCAAAGGTAATGTCGCTCACGCCTGACACAGCCTATAATGCCTTCACAAGCAGCGTGGCCTGCATCGGCTCCACCGTTTGCCAGATGGGCATGGGAGATTCACAAAGCCTGCTGACAAGCTGCTTTGAAGAAATGGCTACGCAGTACGCCGCCAGTGATGCTCTGCCGCAGATTTATATTTCCGGCTGTCCTTCCAGCTGCGGCACCCACCAAATAGGCGAACTCGGCTTCCGCGGTACAGTTAAGGTCATCAAGGGTACAGCACACCCAGCCTTCACTATGTACATCAACGGCTGCTCACTGCAGGGCAGCGAACGCCTAGGGGAAGAAGCAGGCACACTGCTCGCCGAAGATATTCCCTTCGTGCTTTTGGAAATCGGCAAGCATATCGCCCAAAGCGGTCTGGACTTTGCCGCCTGGCAGGCAGCAAATCCTCAGGCCATCGCTACTATCGTTGCTCCCTATATGAAAAAAATCGAGCTGCTCAG